>Ga0210409_10005425_pt1 | contig 13407 bp, 12 predicted proteins | sample IncBWH17MmetaG_FD_161649 | JGI IMG/M metagenome (GOLD analysis project Ga0210409, IMG submission 161649) | Forest soil microbial communities from Barre Woods Harvard Forest LTER site, Petersham, Massachusetts, United States - Inc-BW-H-17-M | ecosystem: Environmental > Terrestrial > Soil >... | reverse complement strand
GCACACCCTGGAAGAAAGCGAGCAACAATCCACAATCATCTGGGGCGCCGACAATACCTTCAAGACCTTCCTGGTTGAAAAGGGTGACGTGGACGCCGTCTGGAAGGAAGCGCCGCTCATCGTCGAAGGCGAGTACTTCACCGGCGCTCAGGAGCAGCTGTACATCGAAAATAACGGAGTGATCGCGGCGTTCGACCCCGAAAATGGAGTCACTGTGTGGGGCTCGCTGCAGTGTCCGTATTACGTTCACAAGGCGTTGATGGTCCTTTGCGGCCTCCCCGAAGACAAGGTTCGCGTCGTGCAAATGGAAACCGGAGGCGCGTTCGGCGGAAAGGAAGAATACCCCTCCATGATCGCCGCGCACGCCGCGCTGCTCGCCATCAAGTCCGGGCGGCCGGTGAAAATCGTTTACGACCGCATGGAGGATATGGTCGCCACGACGAAGCGGCATCCTTCGCGAACTCGCCATCGCACGGCCGTGGACAGGGATGGCAAAATTCTTGGAGGCGAAATCGAGTTCACTATCGATGGCGGCGCCTACGCGACGTTGTCCTCGGTGGTCCTGTCGCGCGGCACGATTCACGCCGGCGGTCCCTATTATTGGCCGAGTGTGCGCATTCGAACCAAGGCCTTGGCGACGAATACGCCGCCGCATGGAGCCTTTCGCGGATTCGGGGCCCCGCAAAGTCTCTTTGCCATGGAGCGGCACATGGACCGCATCGCCCACGCCGTTGGCATCTCTCCGGTCGAGGTTCGACGGCGTAATTTCCTCAAGCCCGGCCAGACGACCACCACGCAACAGGTCATCCGTGAAGAAATCGACTTGAATAATTTGCTCGACCGCGCGCTGGAACTCTCTGACTATGCCGGGAAGAAAGCGCGTTTTGCCGAAGTAAACAAAGCCGGAATGCGAAAGAAAGGAATCGGGATCGCGGCGTTTTTGCACGGCGCGGGATTCACGGGCTCCGGCGAACGCTATCTGAATTCTCTGGTCGGTGTGGAAGCCGGCGCCGACGGCAGTGTTCGCGTGCTAGTGTCCAGCGCGGAATTTGGCCAAGGAACCAATACCGTGCTTTGCCAGATTGCGGCCGAAGCGCTGGGGCTTCCCTACGAAAGCGTTGCGATCGCGCAACCGGACACGACCGTGGTGCCGAACAGCGGCCCGACCGTGGCTTCGCGCACGGCGATGATCGTCGGAAAACTGGTTCAGTCTGCGGCTCAGGGAATCAAACAAACGCTCACGACTGCCGGCCTTCTGGGTGACACCTGCACCCCGGAAGATTTTCGAGCCGCGTGCCGGAAGTATATCGCCGCGCGCGGCGAGCTGAAGGCTTATGCGCGCTATGAAGCGCCTGGTGATGTCCACTGGGACGATGAAAAATATCGCGGCGAGGCCTATGCGGCCTTTGCGTGGGCCGTGTACATTGCGGAAGTTACCGTGGATCTGACAACGTATGCCGTGACCGTGGACGACTTCGTTGCGCTGCAGGAAGTCGGCAAAGTTCTTCACCCGGTTCTGGCCAAAGGCCAGATCACGGGCGGCGTGGCTCAGGCGATTGGCTTTGCGCTGTATGAAAAAGTGGTCTGGCAGAACGGCCGCATGATTAACAACCAGATGACCAATTACATCATGCCGACTTCGGTGGACCTGCCGCTAATTCGCGTATTTTTTGAGGAGCTTGGCAACATCCACGGCGCGCACGGCGCCAAGGGCATCGGAGAACTTCCCATGGACGGCCCTGCGCCGGCGATTGTAAACGCTGTGGAAGACGCGATCGGTGTTCGTTTCCATTCGGTTCCGTTGCTGCCCGAAGATCTATTTGAAGGCCTGCGGCTGGAGTCCCTTGAGCGCGAGGCTACTTCCTCGACGCGAGGGACCGCATGAATCCTTCAGCAGGAGCTGGTGAGAAGTGCGAAGTATTGTTTACCGTCAACGGCGAGACGAAGACAGTGCTCGCGTATCCCATGGAAAGATTGTTGGACGTGCTGCGCAACGAGCTGGAATTGACGGGCACGAAAGAAGGATGCGGCGAAGGAGAATGTGGCTCGTGTTCCGTTCTGTTGGACGGGATGCTGGTGAATAGTTGCCTCGTTCCAGTGGGGCAAGCGAAAGGTGCAAGCATTGTCACCATCGAAGGACTTTCAACCCATGCCTGGATGAATCCGGTGAGGGAGGCGTTCCTCGAATGCGGCGGCGCGCAGTGCGGCATCTGCACGCCGGGAATGATTCTTGCGGCGGTGCATCTGCTTGGGAAAACACCGGAGCCTACGCTTGCGGAAATACGCGAAGGACTTGCAGGCAATCTCTGTCGCTGCACGGGTTACATGCAGATTTTCGATGCCGTGGCGTGGGCAGCGCGGCGAAGAGTTGCGCAATGAGAGCCGATCCCGCCGAATACAGCCTCGTTTCGCCGGGCAATCTGCAGACGGTACTTTCCCTGCTGGCCGGCGAGCCGGCGCGATGGCTGCCCATTGCCGGCGGAACCGACGTGATGGTTTTGTACTCCGCCGGAAAGCTGCCCAATCGAAATTTGCTCGACATCTGGAATATTCCCGAGCTTCGGCAAATCGAAGTGTTTCCGGATAGAATCCGCATCGGCGCCGCGTGCACGTATACCGCGCTGCGTGAAGATGAAATCGTTTCCAGGGAATTTCCCCTGCTGGCCACAGCTGCTTCCTGGACCGGCGGAATTGCAAATCAGAATCGGGGAACTCTCGGGGGCAACATCGCGAACGCATCTCCCGCTGCCGATTCCCTGCCCCCGCTGCTGGTGTACGACGCCGAGTTGACGCTGATATCCGTGCGGGGCGAGCGGCGGCTGGCATATCGAGACTTTCACACCGGCTACAAGAAGACAGCTTTGGCGGCTGACGAATTGATTCGAGATATTTCGCTGCCGCGGCGATTCGCAGGATATTTTTCGCATGCGCGCAAGGTTGGAGCGCGAAACGCACAGGCCATTTCCAAGGTTTGTCTGGCCGGATTGGCGCAGATCGCGGGAAGCGTGATTCGCGATTTACGGCTTGCGATGGGAAGCGTGGCGCCCGTTCCTCTTCGCTTGAAGGACACGGAGCGAATGCTCACCGGGAAAAAGATCGACGCATCGTTGATCGAGACCGCTAGAAAGGCCGCGGTCAACGAGATCCGGCCCATTGACGATATCCGTTCGACCGCGCGCTATCGTGCGGCAGTGGCGGGCAATCTGGTTGCGGAATTTCTCGAGAAGCTTGCCGCCGCGGGGATGGACGCGTGAGCAAGGTGCTTGCCCGGTGGAACGAGTTGCGCCGGGAAGAAGCTGAGCAGGAGATCCTTGCCTGCTGTGGATCGAGAACTTGGGCCACGAGCATGGTCTCGAAAAGGCCGATGCACGATGAAGCGTCGCTGCTGGCGGCGTCGGACGCGGCGTGGCAACACCTGCAGGAGGCGGACTGGCTTGAAGCGTTTCGGAGTCATCCGCGAATCGGCGAGACACGAGGGGAAAAAACGGAGACGCCGCAATCTTCCGCATGGGCGGCGCAAGAACAACAGGAAGCAGCTGCGGCCAATGACTCTGTAAAGGTGGAGTTGAAGCGGAGCAATCGCGAGTACGAGCAAAAGTTCGGGCGGATTTTCATCGTGTGCGCGACGGGAAAATCGGCCGGCGAAATCCTGGAGATTCTGAAGAGCCGGTTGCAAAATGATGAGGCAACGGAGCTGCGGCAGGCCGCCGAGGAGCAACGAAAGATTATGAATCTTCGATTGAAAAAATGGATCGCGGGATGAATCGCATTTCCACGCACGTTCTGGATACGGCAAGGGGCAAACCCGCTGCGGGCGTACCCGTGCGGCTGGAGCAGCAGGATTCTGCGGGTCAATGGTCGAAAATCAGCGCCTCGCAGACAGACCAGGATGGACGATGCGCCCAATTGCTGACGGACCGCGCGACGCTCGCGGAAGGCGTGTATCGATTGACTTTTGACACTGCGAGCTACTTCGCGGCAAGCAAACAGGAGGGGCTGTACCCGGCGGTCGAGATAACGTTTCGGGTTCGGAGCGGCGAGTCGCATTACCACATTCCGCTGCTGCTGAGCGCGAACGGGTACACCACGTACCGGGGAAGCTGAGATGAGTTCTTCGATCCGCGAATGGCTGAACCTCAGCGTGCGCTGGTTTCACGTTTTCGCGGGGATCCTATGGGTCGGGCAGACGTATTACTTCACGTGGCTGGACGGCCAGTTCGGAAAGATCGAGAAGAAAGCGGCAGCGAGCGGGACAGCTTCGGCAGTTTGGATGGTGCACAGCGGCGGCTTTTACACCGTCGAGAAACAAAAGTCGCTAGGCGTGGCGCCGGACCAGGTCCACTGGTTTCGTTGGGAAGCGTTGATGACGTGGCTGAGCGGCGTAGTTCTGCTCGTTCTTTTGTATTACCTGGGGGATGGGCTCATCGATCCGGACATTGCGGACATTCCCAAGCAGGCGGGCATCGCGATTGGATTGGGCGCCCTGGCGGCGGGTTGGCTCATTTACGATCTGGCTGTTCGGTCGCCGTTGGGAAAGTCGCAGGTCGCGTTCGCGGGATTTGGCCTGGTGATGACGGGGGCGGCGGCCTGGGGATTGCTGCACGTGTTCAGTGGCCGCGCTGCGTATATCCACGTGGGAGCGATCTTCGGCACCATCATGACCCTGAACGTGTGGATGCGCATTCTTCCCGCGCAGCGCAAGATGCTTGCGGCGGCGGCAGCGGGCGAGACGTTTGATGCGGCGCTGGGCGCGCAAGCGAAATTGCGGTCGAAGCATAATACGTTCCTGGCCGTGCCGGTCGTCTTTCTGATGCTGAGCAATCATTTTCCGGTCGCAAGCTACGGGAATCGCTACGGCTGGGAGGTTCTGCTGGCGCTCGTTGTGGTGGGCTGGGTGGCAGCGAAGCTTATCCGGGATTTTTGAGTCCAACGAGGCGCAGCGTGAGTAAAGGTAGAACCCAGTGCAGACGACCAGTGATTTTGCAAATCTCGCGGCAGAGGTGATCGCACGGTGCCGGAAGCTGGCGTCGTTCTCCGAAGACGCAGGGGGCACTCGGAGGACATTTCTTTCACCACCGATGCGGGATTGCCATCGGGAAGTTTCGTCCTGGATGAAAGCGCTCGGCATGACGGTGTCGGTGGATGCGGTTGGCAATTTGCGTGGAGTTTATCCGGGAGCATCGCGCGGCGCGCCGCGGATCCTGATGGGGTCGCATCTGGACACCGTGCCGAACGCGGGAGCGTTCGACGGGATATTGGGAGTGGTAATCGCCGTCGGCCTGGTGGAATCACTGCAAGAGCGGAGGCTGCCTTTTGGAATTGAAGTCGTTGGTTTTTCGGAGGAAGAGGGAGTTCGGTTTGGAGTTCCGTTCATCGGAAGCCGCGCGCTAGTCGGCCGGGTCGATGACGAACTTCTTGGCCGCAAGGACCAGCACGGAATTTCCGTACGGAAGGCGGTTCAGGATTTTGGGTTAAACCCTGATGAGATTTCCAATGCGATGCTGCGCGATGACGTTTTGGGATACATCGAATTTCACATCGAGCAGGGGCCCGTTCTGGAGAGTTTAGGGCGGCCACTTGGAGCTGTGGAAGCCATCACTGGCCAAAACCGCCTGGAATTCACGTTCTCCGGGCAGGCGAACCACGCGGGCACGACGCCCATGAATCTGCGGCACGACGCGCTGGCCGCGGCTGCGGAGTGGATTGTCAGCGTCGAAAGTCTGGCGGGGCGCACTCCGGGAATGGTGGCGACGGTGGGATTCGTTGAAGCCAAGCCCGGCGCGACAAACGTGATTCCCGGAGAAGCGCGCGCCACGCTCGATATCCGCCACGCTTCGGATCGAGCGCGGACCGAAGCGCTGGATGAGTTGATACGACAAGCGGAGTCGATCGCCGCGCGGCGCGGCATGGCTGTGAAGTGGCGGATGCTCCTCGCGCAACATGCCGTGGCCATGGATCCTTTTCTGACGCAGCAGATCGAGCGTGCCATTCAAAAAGCCAGTTGCGATGTCCACCGGATGGCGAGCGGCGCGGGACATGATGCTATGATCCTCGCGGAAAAAATTCCCGCGGCGATGACTTTCTTGCGAACGCCCGGGGGCATCAGCCACGATCCCTCGGAATCAGTGCATGTCGACGACGTCGCGAAAGCGCTGGAGTGCGGACATCATTTGCTGATGCAGCTTGCAGCCTCGCAGGAATTTCTGGGAAGGACGTGCCGTGCATAATCTCGGTCAAACGCGCAGCTCTCATCAGCGCAATCACCTGCTGCTGACTCCCGACACATTTGTGCGCACGGCCCTGCCCGGGATGAAGAACGCTGCAGCCATCGCTCACATCGGCCCCGCGCTTGGCGCGGCGTTCACCGAATACACCGCGGAATTGGAAGCGAAGGGCGAGTTGGGAAATACGCCGGCGCAGCGTTTTGTTTACGTGATGGAAGGGTCGGTGACGCTGGAGGCCCAGGGAAAGCGGCACGAGCTCGGAGCACGCGGCTACGCGTATTTACCCGCAGGGTTTGCGCACGCAGTCATCGCCAAGAAAAAAAGCCGAGTTGCGGTTATCGAGAAGCACTACGTGGGCGTTGAGAAATCCGAGGCGCCGCGACCGATTGTCTCCAGCGAAGACGGCGTCTCATCGCACGCCCTGGATGGCGATTCCGATGTGCAGGTCAAATGTTTGCTTCCCGACGACGCGAGTTTTGATTTTGCGGTCAACACCATGGTCTACCAGCCGGGCGCCTCGCTTCGCATGGTGGAAATGCATGTAATGGAACATGGATTGATGATGCTCGAAGGAAGCGGCATTTACCGGCTCGGCGATTCCTGGTATCCCGTCGCGGCCGGCGACTTCATCTGGATGGGACCGTGGTGCCCGCAATGGTTCGGCGCCATCGGAAAAGTGCCAGCGAAATATTTGATTTACAAAAACTGGAACCGACATCCGCTCGGCGACGCGAAAAAATGAAGTTGGAAATTAATCAGGAGCGCCTCCTCTCGGAACTGGAAACTCTCGCCGCCTTTTCGGACGCTGAACCGCCCGCGGTCACCCGAGTCGTTTTCACTCCGACCGACCTGAAAGCCCGCGCGTGGGTGATCTCACGCTGCGAAGAAGCCAGCCTCAGCGTAAAGCAGGATGCCATTGGAAATATCTTCGCGCGCTGGAGCGGAGCTGATCCCGCGGCTCCCGCCGTTGGCACGGGTTCGCACATTGATGCGATTCCCAATGCCGGCAAATACGACGGGGTCGTGGGAGTCCTTGGCGGGCTCGAAGCGATCCGCGCGCTGCAGCGAAGCGGATTTCGGCCCAAGAACTCGATTGAGCTTCTTGTCTTTGCGACAGAAGAACCAACGCGCTTCGGCATCGGCTGCCTAGGAAGCCGGTTGCTTTCCGGAACGCTTTCCGCGGATGCTACAGCAAAGTTGAAAGATCGAGACGGCGAATCCGTAGACGAAGTTTGCAGAAAAGCGGGACTCAGCGGAAATCTTCGGGATGTGAAACTGCCGACCGGTTATTACAAAGCGTTCGTTGAATTGCACATCGAGCAGGGCCCGCTCCTCGAGCGGGCGCAGACTTCGCTTGGAATTGTAAGAAGCATCGCCGCGCCTGCCAGCCTGCGCATTTCGGTCGAAGGCGCCGGAGGGCACGCCGGCGGGGTCCTCATGCCCGACCGCAAGGATGCGCTTTGTGCCGCCGCTGAGCTGATTCTGGCCGTCGAAAGCGCGGCGCGCTCGAGCGGAGCGCCCGACACCGTTGCCACGGTTGGCGTCTGCGAAGTTTTTCCCGGCGCGGTGAACAGTATCCCCAGTCGCGTGCGCATGACACTCGACATCCGCGACACGGATTTGGCGCGGCGCGACGGCGTGATGCAAGTCATCGAGCGCGCATCGCAAAACATTGCGGCGAAGCGCGACGTCTCGATTCAATCGGAACTGCTCAATGCCGACGCGCCCGCGAATTGCGATCCCGCAGTGCGCGCGGCCCTTGCCGATTCCTGCCGCCAGCATGGATTCCAGTTTCTCGAAATGGTCAGCCGCGCCTACCACGATTCGCTTTTTGTGTCGCGCATCGCACCGACCGGAATGCTCTTCATTCCCTGCCGCAATGGATACAGCCATCGCCCCGATGAGTACGCCGCTCCGGAAGACGTCGCCCGGGGAGCGCTGGTGCTAGCGGAGACCCTGGCGAAGCTATCTGCCTGAGCGGAATTTCAGCCGCGACCTAAGATAATGAGGGCCCCCCACCCTCTATGTTTTTTCGGTAGTGTCAGTTTCCGGTAAGCGCGTTTCCCAGGGACTTGCTCCGAGCGTGATGCCGAATATAAGCTTGCCCGGGATGCCAGATTGCATGACACGATTGACGAAATACAGCAGCGTCAGTTGTTTGCTGGTCGGAATTGCACTCACAATTCCGCAGCCAATGGCATCAGACCTTCAACAACCAGCCGCTCCCAGACAGTCGGCTGTTCGCTTCAAAAGCCAAGACGGCACGTTTGCTTTTGAGTTTCCCAGCTCGCTGATTCGGTGTGAAAGAGACCCGAAGCAGTCGGACCAGTGGATACCGAGCAGATCGTGTGAAGCCTACATTCCAGTCTGCACAGATGCCGCTTTCACGAAGGACGCAACCGTCGTATGCGTTGCCTATCCAGCTGAGAATTTTGCCGGGACGAACTTTCAGGCCGCGGCCTTCTCCGTGAACCGGCTCGATGCAATCAATGCGGAAGGCTGCCTGCAGGTTACCGAGCCACACCCAGCAACTTCCCGCAGGGAGAAAGTCAACGGAGTGACATTCGACGTGTTCGATGTTGGTGGGGTGGCAGCGGGCAATTGGCAAGCTGCGGACGCTTACCGGAGTTTTCATCAAAACAGATGCTATGAACTAGACTTGAGAGTCACTTTTTCCAACATAGCGAATTTCGATCCTGGAACTGTGAAGGAGTTCGACTCCGAAGCGGTCAATCGCAGCCTAAGATCGGTGTTAGACACTTTCACATTCCTGAAGTAGTGCCGGGAAGTCGCGAAACCGGACAAGTCCAGTCCTAGGACTCCACTTCTCCGGTAACCGCGTTTATCAGGAGTTGGGTCTAGACCTTGCTCGCATTGAATCGGTGACTGAACTGAGCGGTACGTAAGCGTGAATCGTTGTCCCGCGTTCGACCTGCGAGTCGATGAAAAGCCTTCCGTTCACGAGTTTCAGTCGTTCCTGCATGCTGACAAGCCCAAGCCCACCGCTCTGCAGTTTCACCTTAGGGTCAAAGCCACGCCCCGAATCGTGCACGGTGAGGTGGATTGCATCTGGCACTAGGCGCAGTTCAACTTCAAAATGTCGAACGCCGCTGTGCTCTGTCGAATTGTGTAGGGCTTCCTGTAATACTCGGAAGAGGCAAGTTGAGATTTGCAACGGCAGGTCCGGCAAATTGTCGTTGCTGAAATCAATCTTGACCTCCCGCCGCTCGCAAAACTCTCGACAGAAGCCTCTGATGGACGTAGCGAAGCCCAAATATTCCAACTTTGCCCAATGTAATTCGTGCGCTAGGGCCTGCGTATCACTCGCTATCTTCGAGACCTCGTTCCTTATCTCGTCGCGGAACGCAATCGAATCGCAATGGTTTGGTTCTTGAAGTTGAAGCGCCACCAATGTGAGGCGTTGACAAACATCGTCGTACAGGTCTCCCGCGATTCGCCTCCGTCTTAGCTCCTCTACCTCAACCAATTGACGCCTTACTCTTGCTAGGGTTTCATCAGCGAGCTTTCGCATTCTATACAACAGGCCGATGATAACGAACGAGGTGATGAAAAAAGAAGCGATAGCCACAACATCTAAGGGGTCTGAAACAAGAAAGGAGTCATTGGGGGGAGCGAGGTACACCAAGCACAGGACCGCAACGACAGAAACAACAATCGATGAAAGGAAGTCCCCTGCGATGGAGAGCAGTACTACGACAATTAGGCACAGGAGAACTGCCGTCGCGAGATTTAACCGCAGTCGATTGCAGATAAAGGTCAGTGATACCAGGGCAAGGCTTCCGACCAAAGACAGCGTGGTTGAACGTGGCCCTCTGCTTTGCATTTCGGATTGCAAGAGGTTTCGTCCCATCTGACCACTTGTACGACAATCAGATGCTACTCCTTCGAGCTAGGTCCCGGTAAGTCGGATTACCGGAGATGTGAAGTAAAACTTCACTTGTCCGGTTTGCGCGGTGGTCTCAATGGGTCGACGCAACACTAGGCCGAAATTCACTTACAGGGGGCCTCGATTGCTAACAGTCGTTCGCGCGCGTTGATTCAAGCGGAACACCATCCTGGCAAGGGTCTGATCGGCGTCACAGTCGGACAGCGCTTCTCCATGGGGAAGTGCTGTCGGATCAACTGACTAGATGGTGTTGCATCGACCGTCTGAGCCGGCACGGGAAACCGGCGCCGAAAAGTTGGAGGGAGCGTTGTATGCCGAGCATGTCAGGAGTACATTACTGGTCAGCGGTAAATCAAGACGGAAATTCCGGTTTGCGGACTGGGCTAGCGGCCCTTAAAAACGTACGCCTCCATCCGAAACCGGCTGATCGGCTGCCCAGCCCTATGTGCGCTACATCGGGGAGACCACTGTCATGAGAGCCCTACCTGGATATCCTACGCGTGCGCTGGCGCTCACCGTGCTCGTTGTGACGGCCGGAACTGTATTCGGGCGGGGACAATCCCCGACAGCTGTGAGGGCTGGGGTGGCGGCGCCGGCCCACGCCAAGGTTGTAGACTTAATTCCGGCAAGCCTCAGCGGAGAAATTAACCAAGACAGTGAACCCTTCCTGGCAGTTCAGGTGGCTAATCCTCAGGTCATGGTCGCCTCGGCGTTCACTCCCAATCCGATTTCGGGTACTGGAAATGCCCCTGTATATGTTTCAGAAGACGCAGGCAACACCTGGGTCCTAAATGCCATTACTCCTGTTCAGCGGATGACTTGCGATATAACCCACGCCATGTCCATTGGCGAGAACCATCCGCGGGGTGACCTGCACGCGGGAACGCTCGCTTGCGCGGCGTCCATCACACTCGACGAGTCGGAATCGGACGATGTTTCGTCGAGTGCCGTTATGAGGGTGCAATCCAGCCGCACCAACGTGGACCAGCCCTTCGTGCGCGCACTAGCCTTCTCGAATGTCGACCACATTTATATCGGCTTAAACGATCTCGGCCAGTCGAGCGGGCGCACCGCAACGGTGGACGTATCTCTGGATGGCGGCGCGAGCTACAAATCATATTCGATCGAATCGCGCAAGACGATGGGGCAGGATGGGCCATCCGTCCGCCCAGCCGTAGCCCCGGACAATACCGTCTACGCTGCGTTCTTCGGCTGGCGCAAGTTCAATGGATCAATGGCCACCAGCGACGTAGTTGTTGTCCGCGACGATACCGGTGCAACGGGTTCACATCCTTTTCAGGCTCTCAAAGATCCGTCAGACAAATTGCCTGGGCGGCTGGTCGTCAAGCGGGTCTCTATCCCGTGGTCGAATGCCCCCACTCTGGGGCAAGAACGAATCGGTTCGACGCTTTCCATCGCAGTCGATCCAAACAATAGTTCCACGGTGTACGTGGGTTGGGCGGATCGCGGGAGTAAAGGAGACATCTACACGCTCCATGTTCGCCGCTCGACCGACCGCGGTCTGACCTGGTCCAAGTCTGATTTGCCGCATACGACGATCAGCAATGCCACCAACATCGCGCTGGCAGTGGCTAACAATGGCACTGCCGGATTTCTTTTCCAGCAACTTTCCGGCGGCCGTTGGGTCACGCATGTCGTGCAATCGCGCGACGCGTTCGCGACGATTCAAGACACCATTCACGCGACCGTCCCGGCGGATCGGCCCCTCGGGCAGTTCTTGCCCTATCTGGGAGACTACGACTACCTGCTTGCCGTCGGGAACGAATTTCGCGGAGTTTTTTGCGCCAACAACACCCCGGACCGCGCGAATTTTCCGCAAGGAGTCACGTACCAGCGAGCAGCGGACTTCAACACGCGCACACTCACCGACGGTTCGGGCAATCCCGTGGCGATTTCGATTGATCCCTTTTATTTCAGCATTCCGGTGATGCCGTGAACCTCACTTGCACCATCCAACCGGGGAAGCGGGGATGTATGGGCACTTCGAGATTTTTTCTTCGGGGCATCCTGTTGTTGGGCTTGCTCGCGTCTGGGGCGAGCTTGCTTGCGCGTGCTGCGTCGCCGCAAGCAACGAACAATCAGGCTGCCCTGGTCAGACAATCGAGCATCACTTTTGTAGGCACGGTCAGCCAGGTCGCTGCTTCAGCTCTCGCCGCTGTGCCGAAATCGCCGCAGACGATTGTCGTCCGTGTTGACTCCGTTTTGAAGAAGCCCGCCGCCGTTTCGCTGAAGAAAGGCGACACCATCACCGTTGAGGTGAAAGACCCCGCGGCTTTCCCGGAGGGAATGCAGGCAACGTTCTATACCGAGGGCTGGATCTTTGGGTCCGGCGTTGCCGTCAAGGAACTGGGCCACTCCGCTCCGCCCAGCGGAGGTGCGGCAGAAACTGCCGAGAAGCCGGTCGAGCAGGCTCCATCGGGAATCAGTGACCAGGATCTGCAGCGCCTGCTAGCCACTTGCGACTATGTGGTCATAGGGCGCGTCACGGATGTGCATCCATGGACGGTCCCCAAGTCCGCTTCCCCGCGTTATCGCACGTCAGAGCACAGCGCGAACTGGCAGGAGGCCGTACTGCAAGTCCAGTCCGTCCTGAAGGGCCCGAAGGTCAAAAAGAATAAGAATAAGGTGGTCGTCCGCTTTCCGCTGTCCCGCGATGTGGCCTGGGTCAGTGCGCCCAAGTTCGAGCCAGGGCAGCAGGGAATCTTCATCTTGCAGAAGGATGTCTCTGGCACCTCGGTCGGCGGCTATAAGGCGGACGTATACACATGCCTGAAGCCCGGCGACTGGCTGCCCATGACCGAAGAGCCACGAGTGCGCTTACTCCTTAAGAATAGATAGCGAACTGATTGCTATCCAAGAATCTCTCCGTGACCGGCCTTTCCTGGCTCTGATTGCCCCTGATAGGTCCGGTCATATGGGGGGCGAGGCAAAGTGGCGCAAAGCGGCTCAACGGGATTTGGGGTAGCCAAATTCGCGTTTATAGAATTCCCATTCGCGCTTCAATCCAGCAAGCAAGCGCAGGAATTCTGGATGGTCGCGCAAAGTTGCGAAGTGCGGATCGTCGCGGAACAAGGGGTAATTCGGCAGGCCCGTCCCTGCAGCCTTCTTCAAGACTGAAAGAGCCCGCGCGGGATTTCCGATGACCGCAAAGGCGGCAGCAACGGCGTGATAGGCATGATGGGAATAGGTCAAAACGCGCCGGTGGCTAAGTGTACGCCGGGCCGCTTGCTCAGCTTTGCGAGTCTCACCCCGTTT
>Ga0210409_10005422_pt1 | contig 13410 bp, 13 predicted proteins | sample IncBWH17MmetaG_FD_161649 | JGI IMG/M metagenome (GOLD analysis project Ga0210409, IMG submission 161649) | Forest soil microbial communities from Barre Woods Harvard Forest LTER site, Petersham, Massachusetts, United States - Inc-BW-H-17-M | ecosystem: Environmental > Terrestrial > Soil >... | reverse complement strand
CTCCCGGCAAAACAGAAAACGAAACCGGAGATTCTTTGTACCCGCCGATTCCGCAGTTTCCCAAGGTGGGCACGGAGTACACCGAGGCCCAGGTTTTCTGGGTCGCAAAACACGGCATCCGTCGGGCCGGGATGTTCGCAAACGGCAAGTGGGATTCTGACCACAAGCTGTGGACGATTGCAGCCTTCATCAAGCGTATGAATGCTCTTCCCGAGCCGGTCAACGAAGCGCTGGCACCGAAGAAGGCCGAGGTCGATACGAAGGATTCGAGCAAGCAGTGAGATCTCGGAGGTGACTCAGCCGCGACCTCCCATCCAACCCCTACCCATAACTGTTATAAACAGGCCCATAGCGCTCAAAACCTAGAGTGGCTGGGTTCGGTTCTGGGCGGATGACGGGCTACTCTTCCCTAATCTTGTAATGGAAGGGTTGCCGACATTCGCGAGTCTAAGAGCATCTATCTAGGCGATGGCAGTTTAGCCTAAGCGGCCTGTCGGGCATAAAATAGTGTGGCAAGTTCGGGGATGACTGGTTGTATCCAGGTCGGTCTAAACAAGAATTAGTCCGCAGAGGGGGACGCGATGAAGCGCACGTGGACTATCATAGGAGTAGGCGACGTGCCAGGCAGCATGAAATGGTACCAGGCGCTGTTCGGTCAGCCGGCTGCCCTTCCTGCCCATGATTACTTTGGGCAAATCCTCGATTCAGATGGAACTGTCTTGCTCTGCCTCCACGAGTGGGGCGCCCATGAGCATCCTTCGTTGATGAACCCCGATCATGGGACACCCGGCAACGGGCTCCTGTTGTTCTTCCGTGTCGATGATTTCGACCTGGCGCTTCAAAGGGCACGCTCTCTCGTCACTCGACTCGAAGAGGAGCCACACGTGAATCCGAACACTCAAACCCAGGAGTTCTCGCTCCGAGATCCGGACGGATATTACGTTGCGATCAGCGCGCTCTCTGCGGCCTGACAAGGCGCTGCAGCCGAGCGCTAGCCTGCCTTCATGGCAGCCCCGCCCGACTTCACTATCCTCGCTGGGCGGCTCTGCCGTCAGAGGGCCCATTCCGTTAGGAGCGCATCGCGGAGTTTCGATTATTCTGATCGAGTCACGGGTAAACGTGAAGTAATCCCAAGGTAAGGTTTGCCAAGGTGCCCACAAACCTTCGAGAATGCCGGGGCGCGGATACCCCACTGTGGCCTAGCCAGACGGTTGCAGCACAGTACATCCTGATAATTCTCTCCATTTCCAACTGAAGCAGGACAGTTTAGGATCTACTCGCTCACAAGCAGTTCGTTATCGATGATGATTTCCTCTCCTTTTGATCGATTGGATTATCCCAGCCTCCGTCAATGTGTCTACTTGAATCAGGCATCCCTGGGATTGATCGGTCAACCAGCAGTAACCGCAATGCACACTTTCATAGACAATGTCGCTCAGCATGGCAACCTCTACATGTCCGATAAGGATGAGGTGTCCTACTGCGAAACGCTCCGCGAGCGCGCCTCGCGACTGCTTCATTGCGATTCTACGCGAGTCGCAATTGTCGCGAGCGCCAGTGAGATATTGGGGCAACTTCCGATGTTGCTTCAGCCGAGAATAAAGAGCACAATTCTGGCCGTTTCATCAGACTTTCCTGCAATAACTCGGCCGTGGCTTCGTCTGGCGGCTCCAAAAGATCATACGGTGCGCTTTGTTGATGACCAGCCTGCGTGCGATTTGACCGATACACTCATTCAGGCAATTGATGAGAGTACCTCTGTGGTTGCGGTGAGCAGTGTGCAATACGCTACGGGTACGATAGTGGATATTTCTCGGCTGCGCCAAAGCACTATCCAGGTCGGTGCACGTTTGATTGTAGACGCTACGCAAGCGGCCGGTGCAGTGCGGGTGGACGCAGCGGCCTGGGATGCTGATGCTGTCGTGGCCAGCGGCTACAAATGGCTTGGTGGGCACGGAGGCGTTGCACTAGCAGTCATGTCGCCACGCTTGCTTGAGAAAATCCCCCCTTTACCGGGTTGGATGGGCGCGTCGGACCCCTTTGGATTTGATGCGACCTCTGTGTCGCTAGCAAATGATGCGCGGCGCTACACGCAATCAACAATGTCGTATGCCTCTATGGCTGGTCTGGTGGTAGCAGTTGAGCAGTTGTTGTCTTTGGGTGAAGCTCGAATTGAGGCACATGCAAGGAGTTTGGCAGCGCTGCTGGTTAGCGACGCCATCAAGTATGGTTGGCAACCGTTTCGTAGTGTTGGAGATCCTGCCGGGTCTGCACACATCATTTCACTGGGCCACGCTCGCGAAAGTATGCGAGCAATTGTCGAAAGACTTCGTAGTCACAACATTGTTTGCGGTACACGTGGCGGACGCATTCGGATCTCGCTCGCTCCTTACAACGACGAAAGTGATGTCAACGCCCTTATCGAAGCACTCGCAGAAGCACGTTCGGAGTGAATGACGACTCTACTGGCCAAAACCCTCATTGACCTTGTCGACGAGTGTAACAGGGATTTAACGCCAATTGACGAGATGGCGTATCAGTTGTAGCCCCCGATAACTTCTGGTTTGCCGACATTCGTCCGTAACTGGGAATAGCGATAACCGGTCCGGACAGATTAGATTCGGAATAGTTGTGCTGCATTAGAGGCATCGGTGATCCGGGGGAGAGACGCGGATACCGCCCCGGTTACGGGCAACTCTTCCTTAACCTTGCAAGGGAAGGGTTGCCGACAAACCGCCCGGAACCGCAGGTCAAGAGGGTCAACACCAGAGCGTGATTTCGGTAAGGCTTCCGACAAAGTGACTTCTGACCCGTCATAACCCGGATTGCCCATTTTTCAAGTTTATCGCCATGATCGTCAATCGAGTGTCTCCAAAAGTGCAGCTCTTGCATCTTGAGTATGTACAGCTAATCGCCGCCAACCAGTTTCACGAAATCGGGATCCGGTAAATATTTCTCCGAATGTTCGTGATTGTGTATGAGTATTTCTCCGGCCCAAATACCGAATCCACTCCTCTTGGCAGTACGGTGACTCGATTCGATTTCTTTGAATCTTCAGGACCGCTCAGTCCTTCGGGCGGCAACTCCGGCAGCCCGTTTTCGCCGTTCGCAGGCAACAAGTAAGTTTCCATGGAGTGAGGTAACGGGTGGAATTGCAAGGCCAAGTATTTCCCATCCACGCTCCAGCCTCTGTAACACAATGCGCACACTATTACCGGTTTCCCCCCTTCTTTCGGATAGGCCAGCGTTCGATAGGGGTGATCCTTATCCGCGTCGTCCTTCAGGAGGACCACGATCCATCGCCCGTCTGGCGACACCGCAGTCAAATCCAGAATCGCTACCTCAAGCAACTTCTTCCTGCCCGATCCGTCCCGATGCCGGGTGTAAATGTAATTTCTTCCACTCTCGCTCGCCCGGTAGACCAGGTCACCATTCGGCAGAAACATCGGTGAGTCCTCGTTCTCCACGGACGGTAGTTGCTGAGGCGAAGTCCGGTGATCGGTTGATGCTATCCAAATATGGGAAATTCCCTTTTCGTCCCTCTTTAAAAAGGCCACCCAATTTCCGTCCTCTGTAACATCGTAGCTCGCATAGTAGTCCTCAAAAGTTGGGTCTATCCCATATCCAGGTACCACCCGGTCGCTCTTCCGGGTCGTTAGCTCCGTGCTCCATAATTCCGCTGCGTCGCTCTGCCCAGGCCGCTTCAAGTAAAACAACTTCGTTCCGTCCCTCGAGAAGGTTGTGGCGAACACGTCTCCCTCTGAGGACATCTGGTGCTCCCCCTTGTCATCGTGAATCCACGTCGTCCAATATGTGGTCCCCACCGAAGTTAGAAACGATCTGCCATCCCGCGCCATCGCGATGCCTTCTTCTTCCGTTGGCCCAGATGTCACCTGCTCCGGCTCTCCTCCAGGGAAACGTTGTCTCCAGATGTGAAACCGCCCGCCCTGGTTCGTGCTCAAGTAAATCCAGTTGCCATCCGGCGACCAGGCTCCTGTGGTACACGTCGCGCCTGCAGGCCCAACCAACTGCTCCCTGCCGCTGCCATCAAATGGCACGACGCGGCACTGCACACGGTCCGCCGTTTCGTCCATCTGACTCGCTACCAGCACCCACCTCCCGTCCGGCGACATATAAGAGTGGTGTGCCATGCTTCGGTCCCGGCCGGGCAGATACACTTCCCGGCTTTGTCCTCGCCCCTCATCCGTCGTCACCACTCCCATATGCAACCCGCTCTTGATCTCCGAAAACAGAAGCCGCTTTCCGCCCTCAATCCAAGTGAGTGACGACGCGTTGCGCAGAATCAGGCGCGGTTCTCCTCCCAGTACTGGTACTTCCCACGTATCCCACGGGTCCGACGTCCCATACACGATCCGCGTCCCGTCTGGCGAAAATGTGGGACTCAGTTTCACAAACCCGTCGTGCGTCAGTTGGACCGGTTCACCTGACGGCAGCATCTTCACGTACACGTCACCCGGCGTCAGAAATGTGCCGCTGCCTCGGATGAAGGTAAGCAATCGCCCGTCCGGTGACAATTCTGGGTACACCGCCGCATCCGTAAAGAACGTCAGTTGCTCCCACTTGCTGCTATCACTCTTCGCTGCAGTTCGCGTGGCTCGCACGTATAAATAAGTCGCGAGAACCGCGGTGAACAGCACAACTCCGAAGAATGCGAGCGCGAGCATTTTCTTGTGTTTTCTTGCTTCACCCAACGAGATCGCAGCACTTGATGACGGTGAGGATGGCCAAGGCTTCGCTGCGGCGGAAGTGCCGTCTGGACTCGCGACACCTGGACGGCTGGAATCCGTGTCCCGCTTCAACCGCTTCAGTTCTGATCGCATATCCGAGGCGCTCTGATAGCGGAGGTCACGGTCCTTCTCCAAGGCACGATTGACTAGGTCTTCGAGTTTCGGAGGAATTTCACTATTGATCCGTGCGGGACGTAATGGAGTCTTGTTAAGAATTGCATTGAAGATGGCTGCCGACGTCTCGCCCTTAAACGGGAGCGTTCCCGTCGCCATTTCGTAAAGAACAACACCAAACGAAAACAGATCGGTACGAGCATCCAGATCTTTGCCCAGCGATTGCTCCGGCGACATGTACGCAACCGTTCCCACCGCCGTGCCGGGACTGGTCAGGTGCTCCTCCAGCGTCACAGTCGATTGCGCGCTCGCTTTTCCGAGATCGGTGGGGGTGGGTGTGACTTTGGCCAGTCCAAAATCGAGGATCTTGGCGTGTCCTCGTTTAGTGAGAAAGATATTGGCTGGTTTTATGTCGCGGTGCACGATGCCTGCGGCATGAGCAGCATCCATCGCATCGGCAATCTCGATGGCCAGAGAAAGAATCAGCTCGGGCTCCAGTGGACGGCCCGCGATCTTGTGTTTCAGTGTTAGACCATCCAGAAACTCCATGACGATGAACGAATGGCCTTCGTGCTTGCCTATCTCGTGAATCGTGCAGATATTGGGATGATTCAAGGCCGAAGCAGCACGAGCCTCGCGGCGAAAGCGCTCCAATGCTTGCGCGTCTTGCGCGAGAAGGTCGGGTAGGAATTTCAGCGCAACAAAGCGGCGAAGTTCGGTGTCCTCAGCCTTGTACACCACGCCCATCCCGCCGCCGCCCAACTTCTCAACAATGCGGTAATGGGACACTACACCGCCAATCAGTTTCGACTGCCCTTCCTTTGTCCCTGCCTCGCGGGCAACGAGTTTGCCCATAGCTTCCAGAGCCGGCGACTCAATGAAATGCTCAGCCCGTGCTTCCTGCGCTAGCAAGGCCTCCACCTTACGCTGAAGTTCTCTATCGCCCCCGCAGGAGCGTTCGAGGAATTCAGCGCGGCGGCTCGGGTCGAGCGCCATAGCACGCTGGCAAAGCTCTTCGACGCGACGCCAAAGTTCAGGCTCCATATCTCAGTTCCCGCCGCTCAACTCGTGCAGCAACCACATCTTTGCCAATTTCCAGTCTCTTCCCACCGTCTCTGCCGAAACCCCCAAGACCTCGGCGGTTTCTTCAACGCTCAACCCGCCAAAGAATCTAAGCTCTACAACCCTGCTTTTTCTGTCATCTATTTCGGCCAACGCCTTTAAGGCGTCATCCAGGGCAACGATATTCGCATTGGGCTGGTTGCACACCGACGGAGCATCGTCAAGGGACACGTGGGGCAAGCCTCCACCCCTCTTCTGGTAACCGCGGGAACGGGCAAAGTCGATCAGAATGCGCCGCATCAGCTGGGCCGACACGGCAAAAAAATGCGCCCGATCCTGCCAATTTACTTGTCCACAGTCCACCAGCCGCAGGTACACCTCGTTAACGAGTGCGGTCGTTTGGAGAGTATGCCCTGGTCGTTGCCCCGCCATATAGTATTGCGCTACTCGATGCAATTGCTCATAAACAAGAGGTGTGAGTTTTTCCAGAGCCTTCTCATCCCCGGCAGTCCAAGCCTTGAGCAGCTGTGTGACCTCGTGAGTCGGAGAAACAGCCACCTGAGCCTCCACAGTTTCAATACTTTACACCCGGTATTCGCCAGAACTCACGATTCTCTTGTCTCCCGGCAGTCTATATTCACCAACTCCTGATTCACTCCCTGACGGTTTTGACCTCCATTTCCCGTCTTACTGGATGCAAGGCATTCGAGAGGCAAGTTCTGAATCAGGAGGACGATATGAAATCTCAGTCACTGCATTCCATTTGTGTTGCTACCTTATTGGCCGCCCTCGCGATGCCAGTAGGGCTGGTCGCGCAAAAATTCTCAGCTATGCAAGAACAGAAACCAAATTCCACCCGCGATGTGCGTTACACGATCCAGGATCTCGGTGTTGTTGGAACCAATCCCAACCAGCCTGGACAGCCGTTCGTAATCTCGAACAGCGGTTGGATAAGCGGGGGAGGCGACGTCGGTGCGGCCCTGCATGCCGTTCTATGGCGTGGCGGGGAGATGATCGACATCGGGAACCCCGGCCTTGGCGGCAACAGCATGGCGTTTGCCGTGAGCGAACGAGGCCACGCAGTAGGAGAGGCAGAAGATACCGAAACCGATCTTTCAACGACGGAGGACTTCTGCGGCTTTCAAGCGATGGGCTACTCCTCTTCTCCCACGCCGTGTGTCCCGTTCATCTGGCGTGAAGACAAGATGGTTCCGCTCAAAACGCTCGGAGGCGTTAACGGGGTCGCCAATCGGATCAACAGCTGGGGCGCGATCGTCGGCTACGCGGAAAACAGGAAGAAGGATCCGGGTTGCTCTTCGCCACAGATCTATCAGTTCAAGCCTGTTATCTGGTTCGAAGACTGGAACCTGCCACTTCCGACGGGGAACGACGCGGAAGGCGTGGCGTCTTCGATCAACGACAGGGGCCAGGTGGTCGGCAGTTCGGGAAGTTGCGCCGCGTTCAATCCGATTTTTCTCTATAACTTCCAACCCGTTCATGCTCTGCTTTGGCAATACGGAATAGCCACCGACCTCGGCACTCTGGGTGGAGTGCTCAACAATTTTGCCGAAGAGATCAACAATCGTGGTGAAGTGGTCGGCGGCTCGGATGTGTCCGGCGACACGACATCTCACGGGTTCTTATGGACCCCGGAAACGAGGAAGATGAAAGACCTGGGTACAGTCCCCGGCGACTACTGGAGTATCGCGATCGGCATTAACGACCACGGGCAGATCGTCGGTGCTTCGGCGAACGCCGACTTTAGTGTCGTTCGCGCATTCGTGCGCCAAAACGGAAAACTCGTCGATCTCAACAGTCTCGTCGCCGGAAGCACTCCTCTCTTTTTGGAGACCGCCTGCAAGATCAATTCCGGCGGTGAAATCGACGGGATCGCACTCGACCCGAACACGGGTTACATACACGCTTATCTGGCAATTCCAACACCGTGACAGGTCACGGCGCGGCCCAAGTTGGCTACGCCCATTTAAGCTTGGGGGACAGGGCCGGATCGCGGAGATCCGGCCTCCATTTTCGCGATTCCGGCCGAGTGACGGGTAAACCGGACCTAATCCAGTAAGGTAAGGTTGGCCGACGATGCGCCCACTGACATCAGTTGGGGTTCGAGTGCTGCGCCAACTGCGTGAACGCGCCTATTCGAGTACGGACTTTAGTGGGCCGCGGCTTCGACATGCGGGGCAAATTCTTCTTGACTCTGGATTTAACTCCAGGGTTTATCCTTCTAGACATGGAGGAGGCGGTTCACATCGGTAAGGCCGCAAAGCAGGCCAGCGTCAGCGTGGACACGATCCGCTTCTATCAAAAACTCGGACTCATCAAGATTGCGGGTCGCAGCGCGGGCGGATATCGCTTATTCGAAGGAGAGCAGATTCGCGATCTCACATTTGTCCGACATGCCCAGGACCTGGGGTTCTCTCTGGCCGAAGTCAAGGAATTGCTGGCGTTACGCCAAAAGCACCACGCTTGTTCCGAAGTTCAATCCATGCTCAAGGGCAAAGTGGGGGATGTACAGAAGAAGATCGACAGCCTCTCCCGGCTGCGTGCCGAGCTTGCTGACGCGCTACACAAGTGTAGTCGCGAGCTGCGCCTGAAACGGGAAATCAAGCATGAGGAGTGTTGTCCGCTGCTCACGAAGCTTGACCAAATAAACGGCTCGAACGGAAACATGCATGTCCCAAATAGAAGAAAACCAGGCGACAAGTAAGTCCGGGTCGAGGAGCACCGTGGTTGCCAGTCTTGCCGCACTCGGCAGCGTGATCGCAGCGTCAAGCTGCTGCCTGCCACTGCTGCCTTTCCTCTTCGCTGCCGGGGCAGCGGGCACCTCGGCCTTCGTCGCGCAGTTGCGACCGTACCTGCTTGTCCTGTCGGTGCTGCTGATTGCCTTCGGCTTTTACAAGTCCTGGCGAGAGAAGCAATGCAATTGCAAGCCCAGCCGGATCAGCACGTTTCTTTTGTGGTTCTCGGCGATTGTGGTGTTTGTATTCATCTTTTTCCCCCAGGTGATTGCGAACCTGGTGGCCGATGTCTTGGCAGGCAAATCATGAGTCGAAAGCGAATCCTTCTTTTTGCGGTTCTTTTGGTGGCGTTTGGGGCCGTCTATTACTTCTACGGCGGACACTCGACACCCAAGGGACAGCCGCCTCTCTTCAGTTTTTCGTCGGGCGATCTGACTCCTCTGAAGACTGCGTTCAACGGTTCGGCATCCTCTATCCGCGTCGTTGTAATGCTTTCACCCACTTGAGCCATTTGCTTGCAGGGGGCCTCTGCAACGGGACAATTGCTGCGAGAGATCAACAGCCAAGACGTGCGGGTTTTCGTGATCTGGGAGCCGGTATTGCCGACCGATTTCGCCGCCCCTTCGACCGCTGCACTCGGGCGCATTCCTGATGCGCGAGCGGCGCAATATTGGGACAGACAACGAGCGCTATCTCACTTGTTAGGAGAACACAATCGCTCCAGCGTGGTGTGGGACTACGTCGCGGTATATGCGCCCGGAACACTGTGGCAAGACGCCCCGCCCAAGCCGTTTTATTCCGACAATCCGGTCCGCGACGTGATTAGCGAAGCAAAGGAATCTATCAAACGGTTACTGGCCGGCGGCTCAGCGCCGGAGGGAGGTGGAGATTGACGAAGAGGATCGTGGTTTATTCGCAATATGGGTGAATGTTCTGCGACCAAGCGAAGGAGTATCTTTCGCAAAAGGGCCTAGCCTTTCAGGAGCGAGACATAGCTCAAGATCCTGGCGCGCTGGCCGACCTCAAGAAACTTGGCTACATGACCACGCCGGTGATTCTCATTGACGGCGCAGTGATTGTTGGCTTTGATTCAGCCAAGATTGATGAGCACGTAGTTGACTCGAACACCCTCGATGTCTAGGCTGGTCAATGATGCGTTCGATTAAGCCATTGTTTGTGGCGATTCTCGCACTCGTACTCGGAGCGTATGCATTTGACTGCGAGGCCGCGACGACGCCGGAACAGGCGATGCAGTGCTGCAAGTCGATGCTTTGCTCATCGCACGGACATCATGGTCAGGATTGCTGCAAGACCATGCCGACGATGCCGCAGGCCATTCGATCCTCGCTAGACGCTCCCAATTCCACGCTTTCGCGCCCGATCAAGCGTCAGTTTCGTCCGGCCTCTGCCGTGTGAAAGCACGCTCAAAATTATGGTCCATTAACAGTCCACGAATTGTTTCCGAGGCTCACTAAAACGTTTCTAGAGTGCCATCCGTGTCGCGTAGTTTCAGTTAGTTACGAGCAAATGCTTCGCTGTCACGGCAGAGGCCGCGGGTTCGAGTCCCGTCGTCCCCGCCATTTTGATTCAATCGCTTTACACATCGCAACTTTTCTCTCGACAACCGAACTGAACCTGACGCTCGATACGACACCTCAAACTCGAACGAAATAGTCCCTCGCACCTTTTCTACATCTACGATGCAACTGCGTCCCTGCCAGCCGACTTGAAGCACCTTACCATCCTCTGGCAGCAAAGGCACGTTGCGTTGGCCACCTGTTAGTTCGCGCATCCGAGCGAACTGCAGGGTCATTTTCCACGTCATATTCCACGAAGTCACACCGTCTGAACTCCAGCCAGTCCCGCATCTCCGGGGTGTGGAGGCAGCGTGCCGTGCTGTGCTCAAGCGTGGCCACGATCCAATACCTCCAACGTTCGCGAATAATGTGATAGATCGAAGCCTGCACTGCCTGAATCCGCGAAATGTAGTCGCAATGAACGAGTAGAGGAAAATCCGCCCAGCCCTTACGAAGAATCTCGCAGCCGTCGCAGCCGAGCAGCGCCACGGTCAACAAATCACGCTTGTGGGCTTCTTACAGCGCCATAATGATGTTGCGTGAGCCTCCGCTGGTCGAGATTCCGATGGCGACATCTCCCGGTTGGGTCTTTGCAATGAGTTCGCGGAGGAGGATAACCTCCGTCCCAACGTCATTGGCGATGACAGTAATGTTGGCAGGCTCGAGCAGAAAGAGAAACGGCAGGGACCGGGCGATAGCCAGCGGGGGAGGATACAATCGTTCGCCCAATCGTTCGCGTCGGTGGCTGACCCGCCGTTTCCGAACAAGATGAGCTTGCCACCGCGCGCAAGACTCTCGCTTATCGCCAGGGCAGTATTGCTGATCTGCTCGGCCTGGTGCGCTCAGACCGCGGACGTGCTGGAGAACCTTCGCGCCGGGCGCCAAAACAAATGAACGTTCACACCCACGATTTGTAATGCTTCGCCTTCCCGAGTAAGATTCCGAGTTTCTCGCACTCAGAACTGCTTTCCGGGAGGTTCATCAGATGAGGGCGCTTTTCGCAGTGGCCATTCTCGCAATTCTAAGTAGCCTTTTTATTCAAGAGGGAGCGGCGCAGTCGAGTCAAGATCTGCGCTCGCCGGATGGGCGAATCGAGCTGAGAATCCGAACCGCGGATCGGATTCGCTATGACCTGATTCTGAAGGGCAGGGCGGTGCTCGAGAATGCCACGATTTCGCTGGACGTGGAGCATAACAAGCTGGGCATTAAACCCAAAATCATCGACGTTAAAACGCACTCAACAGATCAAGTGGTCGAACCGGTAGTCCGTCAGAAGTTCGCCAAGATTCGAGATCATTACAACGAGTTGAGGCTGAAGATGGACGGCGGATATTCCCTGGTCTTCCGTGCCTACAACGAAGGCGTGGCCTACCGCTTCGAAACGTCGCTGCCGCAGGAGAAAGTGAAAGTTTACGGCGAAGAGTCGGCGTTCAATTTTCCCACGAATTTTGTTGTTTATTATCCGCAGGAAGACAGCTTCTATTCGCACAACGAGCGAAAATACCTGCCGCAGCATTTGAGCGAAATCGCCCCGGAATTCATAGCCACGCTGCCCGCCATTGTCGATGTCGGACAGGGTGCGAAGCTCGCGATCGCCGAGTCTGATCTCGAGGACTATCCCGGCCTTTGGTTGCGCGGGACCGGCGGGCCTGGTCTGGCGGCGACCTTTCCGCCGTACCCAACGAAAGAAGTGCAAACCAGCGACCGAGACTACAAACCTGTGGAAACCGCCGACTATATCGCTGTAACGTCAGGAACGAGGACGTTTCCCTGGCGCGTGATCGGGATCGCCGATCACGACGGCGATCTGCTAACAAACCAGATTGTATATCTGTTGCAGCGGCCATCGCAATTCCAGGACACATCGTGGATCAAGCCGGGCAAAGTATCGTGGGATTGGTGGAATGACTGGAATATCTACGACGTCGATTTTAAGGCGGGAATTAATACGAAAACGTATGAGTACTATGTGGACTTCGCGTCGAAATACGGAATCCCCTACATCATTCTCGACGACGGTTGGTACAAGCTCGGCAATCTACTCGAGGTGACGCCTGATCTCAACATGGAAGAGTTGGTCTCCTACGCCAAGCAGAAGAATGTCGGAATCATTCTCTGGGCGTCGTGGAAGACGCTGGACGATCAACTCATTCCTGCGCTCGATCAATTTGAAAAATGGGGCGTGAAGGGGATCAAAGTCGATTTCATGCAGCGCAGCGATCAGATCATGATCAACTATTTTTATCGTGTGTGCCGCGAGGCCGCGAAGCGCCATATGCTGGTCGATTTTCACGGAGACCAGAAACCCGCCTCCATGACCCGCATCTGGCCCAACCTGATCAACGCCGAAGGTGTGCGCGGAATGGAGTGGAGCAAGTGGAGCAGGGAATCAGAACCCGAGCACAACGTCACGCTGCCATTTACCAGAATGTTCCTCGGTCCGATGGACTATACACCGGGCGCGATGCGCAATGCGACCAAAGCCACGTTCGCCGCCATCAATAGCCAACCCATGGCCATGGGCACGCGGTGCCATCAGTTGGCGATGTATGTTGTGTATGACGCTCCGTTGCAGATGTTGTCCGACAGTCCGTCGAACTATTTGCGAGAACCCGAGACCATGGAGTTTCTCGGGCCTGTTCCAACCGAGTGGGACGAAACCAAAGTGCTAGACGCGCGGATTGCAGATTATGTCGTGGTAGCACGAAGGAACGGGAAGGATTGGTACATCGGGGCGATGAACGACTGGACTGCACGCAGCCTCGACATAGATCTAGCTTTCTTGCCTGATGGGAACTTTACGATGGATGCCTATCAGGACGGAGTGAATGCGGATCGCAACGCGAGTGACTATCGAAAGACCACGACCCAGGTGAGTCGATCCACGAAGTTGAAATTAAAACTGGCGAGCGGCGGAGGTTGGGCGGCGAGAATTCATCAATAAGTCAGCGAACTTTGGGGAGCGCACGCACAGCGCCGGTCGAAATGCCGCCATCGACGAGCAGAGTCTGGCCAGTCACGTAGCGGCTCGACTCTGCCGCGAGGAACACCACGGCTGATTCCAGGTCATCTGGCCGTCCCGGACGCTTTACCGGGATGCGATCGGAAAGATATTCGACCCATTCTTTATCTTCGTAAAGAATCTTGTTCTGCTCA
>Ga0210409_10005420_pt1 | contig 13414 bp, 13 predicted proteins | sample IncBWH17MmetaG_FD_161649 | JGI IMG/M metagenome (GOLD analysis project Ga0210409, IMG submission 161649) | Forest soil microbial communities from Barre Woods Harvard Forest LTER site, Petersham, Massachusetts, United States - Inc-BW-H-17-M | ecosystem: Environmental > Terrestrial > Soil >... | reverse complement strand
TCTCCAGATTTCTCGGGCTGTCAACCCGGTATCATGAAATTGTGATGGTGATTGCGATCGGGAAGAAATCGCCAGCTTATGCGGAACCGCCTCAGTGGCGGCGGCCTCTCGATGCCACGGTAACCGTCCTATGATCATCGTTCCAAAGAAGGATATCCCTCAAGACATCCTAAGGGACTCAGTCCTTGCCCATGTTGCCGCAGCCTATTTTTCCGTTGGGAAGAGGCTTGAGCGAAAAACTCGGTGCTCTGCGACTCGTGGCTTCATCCTGTCCACACTGCGAGGCGGTGCCGCGCTCAATCAGAATCAAATCGCTACACTTCTCGGTTTCGACCGAACGGTCGTGCACCGAGCCATCAAGTCAATGGTTCACGAAGGGCTGGTGTCGGAGAGGAAAGCGAAATCGGGCAGAGCGATTCACGTTACGTTGACGCCAAAAGGCCACAAATACAGGAAGCGCCTGATCAATGCGAGGATAGCTGCTGACGATAAGCTCCGAAAACAACTGACTCCGGAAGAACGCACAACACTTCTTCGACTCTTGAAGTTGATTGCCGAATTAGAATTCTAAGACTGCGCCGCCGTCCACGTCTGCCGACTTGCGCTTGGCGGTTCGTGAACATTCGGTTTGCGGCTGTCGGGAGGACAGCAACGAAGGTCTAGCTCAGCTTTCCCTCCGCGACCCGAGCTGCTTGGGTCACGAGGTAATTCTGTTCCGGGATACTCGTTGTTCGTCCGGCTGCGATTCGGTAGTGTTTGATGGCGCTTTCATAGTCGCCAACCATTTCGAGCAAATGGGCGCGAACCGCGTCGAGACGATAGTGACCCGCAAGCCGACTGTCGTTATCGAGCGTCCGTAGCAGTTCGAGACCTTTCGACGGGCCGTGTACCATAGCGGCGGCAATTGCATGATTGAGCGTGACCATGGGGCTGGGGGATACTCGCTTCAGCAGCTCGTACAACGCAAGGATCTGCGGCCAATCCGTGTCTTCTACGCGCGCGGCTTCGTCATGAACGGCAGCGATCGCCGCCTGCAGCTGATAAAGACCGACGGATCCTTTCGATAGCGCGGCGGTCAGGAGGTCGATGCCTTCCGAGATCTCGGAACGGTCCCATAGGGTTCGATCTTGCTTGTCCAGGGGAATCAATTCATCATCAGGTCCGGTTCGTGCCGCACGGCGAGCGTCGGTTAACAACATGAGGGCCAACAAGCCCGTTATCTCTGCATCGTCGGGAAGCAGGGCCTTCGCGCCGCGAGTTAACCGGATCGCCTCGGCGGCCAGATCGAGACGCTGCAAATGTGCCCCGATGCTGCTGGCGTAACCCTCATTGAAGATCAGATAGAGCACATGGAGAACTGCAGGCAGGCGTTCCGCGCGCTCCGGCGGGGAGGGCAGGCGGAACGGCACGCCGGAAGCCTTGATGCTCTGCTTCGCGCGGCTGATCCGCTGCGCCATGGTCGCCTCGGGAACCAGGAATGCGTTGGCAATTTCCGCGGTGGTTAAACCGCCGACGGCGCGCAAGGTCAGAGCAATCGCCGACGACGAAGTGAGGGCGGGGTGGCAACACATGAAGAGCAGAATCAGCGTGTCATCCGGGTCCATATCAGATTCGCTATCGTCGGCGAGCACCATGGTCTCCGCATCCTGCGCAACCATGGTTTCCCTTTCGCGACGGGCAATTTCGCTGCGCGCCTGGTCGGTGAGGCGCCGGGACGCGACCTGGATCAACCAGCCCCGTGGATTCTCGGGAACACCCTCATGAGGCCATTGCGTGAAAGCCGCTATCATGGCCTCTTGCACGGCGTCCTCAGCGGAGGAGAAGTCGCGAAAACGGCGAGCCACTGCACCGAGCACCTGGGGTGCAAGTTCGCGCAGCAGATGCTCGGAGGTTGTGTTCCACGACTTCGTCATTGCAGCTTTCGTTACAGCATCTCCGGCGGCGGGCCGCTCATCACCGGGCGCACTTCAATCGGCATGTTCATGGGTGCTCCACCGGGGCCCGGCGCTGCCGACACTCTTGCCGCGATGACGTAAGCGCGCTCCGGCGAGTCGACATCGACAATCCAGTATCCTGCCAGAAATTCCTTGCTCTCGGGAAATACGCCGTCTGTGATGGGCACGCCATTCTTGCCGGCCCGCACAAGCTTAGCCTGATCGGGAAAAGCCAGACCTTCGGCGGAGACAAACTCGCCCGATTGGCGAAGGTCTTTGTTGAGACCGATCATAAATGCGATATGGGCCTGGAGGTCTTTTTGAGCCCACTCAGGAACTCCGTGGCCGGCTCGCATCGTGTTCATCATGATGATGTATTTCATTTTCTCTTCTCCTTTGAGTTCATTTAGGGCTGCTTTCTGCGCTGTCGCAGGTTTGTCGGAATGCGCTTTGCATTATCGGCATTTCGTCATCTAGATTGCTCATAACTTGCGAACCGCCGGACTTCGATCGGAACGTTCGTAGGCGCTCCTCCGGGTCCGGGCGCTGCCGAAATGCGCGCCGCAATGGCGTAAGCGCGTTCGGGAGACGCTACGTCAACAATCCAATAGCCCAGCAGGAACTCCTTCGACTCTGGGAAAATACCGTCGGTGACCGGCATGCCGTTTTTCTCGCCGCGCACAACCTTCGCTTCGCGTGGTTCGGCTAAGCCTTGCGTGGCCACAAACTCTCCGGATTCGGTCAGTTCGTTATTGATGCGCCCGAGGACTGCCATATGCGCCTCAATATCCTTTTGCGACCAGGCGTGATACGTGTCAACGCCCGCCTTCGTTCCGGACATCAGCAAGATGTACTTCATATCTAACGCTCCTATCTCGTGTTGTTCCCGCAAAGCGGTTCGCCTTAGGACTTCTCGTCTGATTGAAACATCCAACGGACTCCGAATTTGTCGTTGAGCGCTCCGTAGGTGCCGAAAAACTGCTCCTTCAGGGGGTCGGTTACTTCTGCGCCTTCTGAGAGTCTCTCAAATAGCGTTTTCAGTTCCTCGAGTGTTCCTCCACTCAAATAAAGGCAAACGGTGTTGCCGCGAATTGGAGTCTGGGCAGGCCGTAGCCAGTCCGACGCGGAAATCTCCAGCTTGCCGTTTCTGAGCCGGGCATTGACGATTTTCTCGTGCTGAAAGGCGGGCAGGAAATCTTTGGCTGGGGAATCCTTAACCCTGGTTGCGGTCAGCTCTCCGCCAAAGCAGGATTTGTAGAACTCCATGGCCTGCTGGCATTTGCCATCGAATAACAGGTATGCGGTCAAAGTGCTCATTTCGTTCCCTCTTTTCTGCGCCTTAGGGCCTGCCAATGAACGAGCCGGTAAAACCGTCAATGCCGCCGCGGAAAGAGCGGAACCTATGAACTGGCGCCGGGATAATTCAGTTGTTTTGCCCATGATCGTTCTCCCTTGTGAACTGGTACTTGCCAGACCCTAATCTGCGCTTTCATGGGGTAGTCGGAGCCGTCGCAGCGTTCTCTACATGCCTGAAAAATATTTTTTTTGCAAGAATTGTGGCTGGCCTGTCGATTTCGCTCGCCCAGAACCGACATATCAATGGAGGTTGGGACATGGCGACCGACGACGTGGTAGTGGATGTTAGCCAGGACTGGGTACTGGCCTGCGATGTCCAGCAGCGGTTTATGCAGGGACTGGGCCGGATTAGCGACTCGGTGGACTACAGCGCGCGCTGCCGCCAGGTTCGAGCCCTCGGGGGCGATTGCTATGAATTCATGCCTCTTGCCAATGAGCGCCTGGCGCTGGTAGTGGGCGATGCATCCGGCAAAGGCGTCGCCGCGGCGCTGATGATCGCCAGCGTGCAGTCCTCAGTTCGGACGGCGGCGTTATTCACGGGAGACGACCTCGCCACATTGCTAAAGGTAGTCAATCTCCAGGCATACGCTTCGTCGCTGGCGGACCGCTACGCGACGGTTTTCTACGGCGTTTTCGACATGGCGACGCGCACGCTACGGTACGTGAATGCCGGACACACTCCGCCGGTTGTTCTTCGGCGGAACGGCTCAATTGATACGCTCGAGGCGGGCGGGGCACCCATTGGAATGTTTCCTGATTCGAGCTATGAGGAAGGGAGTGTGCAGCTTGATCCCGGCGATCTGGTCATTACCTACACTGACGGAGTCATTGAAGCGGCGAACGAATCCGGAGGGGAGTGGGGAGTTCAGGGGCTGTTGAACGCGACTGCCGCATGGGCCCGGCAAGGGACGAAGACTGCGGAACATCTTGTCCGGTCGATCTTCAATTCGATGGACGATTTCTCCAAGGAGTGCCAGACGGATGATGCGACATTAGCAGTTTTGCGGGTGCTCTAATCTTACCTGTTTATCTGCTCGTATACATGTGCAGGATTGCTCCCGGCAACTGGAAAATGCGCGAGCGCCGACGATCAGTTTCCGCAATAATCAATAGTCCAAAGATAAGAGCGGCGTTGGAGTGTGCGTGAGAACGGGTGTCGTCCCTACGGGACTCGCATATTTGTTCCACTCACCCGGCACTTCCGTGCCGGGCTTTCACATCCCGCCGCTACGCGGCTGGAGTTTTGGTGGTGTTTGCTCCACCGCTTGCGTTCAAGGATAGTTCTCAGCTGTCTCTTTTGCTCCTCATGCGGTCGCTGAAGCTGGCGCCACTTTTTTACTCAGGGTGTGATGGCTATAACCCGCAGAGGACTGCCCGAGCCGCCGACGATTTTCAGCGGTGCGGCGATGACGACGGCGCCGGTTGGAGGAAGCTGATCAAGGTTCGAGAGGCCGGCCAGGCCAAACTTTCCGCTGCCGTGCATGAGGTAGTGGTTCGGGAAGGGTGGATCAAAGCTAGCGGCCTGGCCGGCGTCGGTTCCGACCGTCTCCACGCCGACGCCCAACACATCGCGCTGCTGAGCAAGAAATGCGGAGCTTTCTTTGGCGAGTCCGGGTGTGTGAGGTCCATCCTTCATCAGGTTAATGTAATCCTTGGGGTCTCTGCGTTTCGACCAGTCGGTGCGCAAGAGGACCCATGCACTCGGCGGGATACGGCCGTATTGTTCCTCCCATTGCCGGATGCGCTCTGGTGTCAGCAGATAGTTTGGGTTCTTCTCCGCCTCTGCGCTAACGTCGATCACACAAGCGGGACCAACAAATTTTTTGGGCGGGATACGGTCCACGGAGTTGTCAGGAAGGTCTTTTCCAGAGATCCAGTGGATGGGAGCGTCGAAATGCGTGCCGGTGTGCTCGCCCGTCTCGAAGCCATTCCAGTACCACGCTGGACCGCGCTCGTCATAGCGTGACAGTTCCCAGATCTTAAATGCAGGCGTGTTGTTAAACTGCGGCGGCAATGGCAGGAGCGGTGTTTGCGGACTAAGCGGCTGGGTCAGATCCACAACACGCAGCCGGCCAGCCGTTAGCTCTTCAAGCAGTTTGGCCAAGACGAGGGACATGGGTGCTCCTCATATGATGACGTTCGCGACACTTGCACAAACTAACTTCGGATTCAGGCTTTCTTGAGCGATTGAATATGCCTGCGGAATTGAAATCGATTTTCAAGCAATGCCAGGTCGGTGACAAAGCCGGAGGGACCTTTCGCTTCGACTTTCGCAATAATGGTTGTGAGTTCGTTGCTATGAATTGCATCCTTCACAGCCTTTGTGAAACTCTCGACATCGCGCACTGTAGATACTCTTGGAACGCCGGCGGCTCGCGCAATCCCGTCCAGATCCGTCCCGGTGCCCGTCGCAGTTGGGAAGCCGCCCACTGAGAGCAGGCTTTCATTATCGAACACGACGTGAACCAAGTTCTTGGGGCGGTAGCGCGCCATCGTACTGAGACCGCCGAGATTCATCAAAAGAGAGCCGTCGCCATCGAAGACGATTACTTTCTGATCGGGCAGGCAAAGAGCCAATCCCAAACCGGTCGACGACGCCAGTCCCATCGCGTGCTGCAGGTAGAAGAAATTGGGTCGGTGTCCCAGGGATTGAAGCTCAGCCGCGACTGCACCCATGATTGTGATGACCAGACAGCGTTCCAGTTCGGAATAAATTGATCGAAGACAATCGAGGCGGAGCATCACTCCTCCCACATCAGGTCGCGCGTCAACAAAAGCGCCACCGGTTGCATGCTGCTGTCCGCGAGCGTCTGCGCCTGCCGGATGCGCTTTTTGGCGGTTTCCGGCGCATCAAGAAAAAAGTAAGGAATGCGCAACGCTCGCAGTACGGGTTCGGTGACATTGCCGCCCTGTGTTTGCCACGGGTCACGCTCCCCTAAGGAACCGCGATAACTGACGAGCATCAGGAGAGGAATCTTGTACAGGTGCGCAAAAGAAACGATGCCGTTGATCGACGCAAGCAAACCGTGGTTTTGCATCAGCATAGCCGACTTAACCCCGGCGAAGTGCGCGCCGGCAGAGACGCCAACGCCTTCTTCCTCTTTCGCCAGCCGCACCAGAATCATCTCCGGATCTTCGTCCGTCATCCGGATGAGATGCACCAGCCATGTTTCGGGCAGCGCCGAGACCAGACGAATGTCGCACTCCTTCAAACCTTCATAGATCACCTTGGAACTGGTTAGGGAGACGGGCATATGTCGCTTTGGGTTTGTATTCTATCCTGCACAGCTGGGAAATGCCTTCTTGACGAGCATTTGCGGCGGGGTATAGCTTGAGCGCTGCCCGTTCGACCAGGAGCAATCATTGGAGATCAGAGTCCAAGGCGTTCTCGATCCCGAAATCCCTCCAGCAGTGAACTTTCCTGTTGAAACCGTTCGCGCCAACTTTCCTGCGCTAAGTCGGACTCCGGGATTCATCTTCTTCGACAACGCGGCCGGTGCTCAGGTACCCCAGATGGTGTTGGACGCCGTGAATCATCATCTGCTCGAGTGCAATGTGCAGCGCGGGGGACGCTACGCCAAGAGCCGTGAAGTCGATGAAATGATTCTGCGCGCACGACACAGTGTCGCCGATCTCGTGAACGCGCGCGATGCAAGCGAAATTGCGTTTGGCATGAATGCTACATCCTTCATTCGGCTGGTGAGTTTGGCGATTGGACAGACGTTCGGCGAGCGGAACGAGATTGTCGTCACCGAAATGGACCACGAGGCTAACGTTGCGACTTGGCTGGCTTTAGAGCGGAACGGGGCAAAGTTCCGTTGGTGGAAGATGAGAGAAGATGGGAATCTGCACGTTGACGACCTGGTTCCTCTGGTGTCTTCCACGACGCGCCTGGTGGCATGCACGCTTGCCTCGAATGCCATAGGTTCGATCGTTGATGTAACTGCGGCTGCGCGGGTGGCGCACAGGTTCGGGGCTGAACTTTTTCTCGATGCGGTGCACTACGGGCCCCACGGTCTGATCGACGTTCAGGCTTTTGATTGCGACTACCTGGTGTGTTCGGGGTACAAGATTTTCGCTCCGCACATGGGATTTCTATGGGGACGGCGCGAACTGCTCGAAAAGCTTCCGACTTTCCGCGAGGATTTCATCCCCGACGAGCCGCCGGGAAAAATTGAAGCGGGCACTTTTATTTACGAAAACGTGGCCGGAATGGATGCCGCGGTGCGTTACCTGGAAATGCTGGGTAGGAGCATGAGCCATGCCTCTGACAAACCGCAGTCACGGCGGGCCGCTCTGCAACGTGCGCTCGCGAGCATTCGAGCCTACGAAGGATCGCTTTCGCGCGAAATGCTTCGGGTGCTGAACGATTGCGCTGCAACCATCTACGGCGTGGCGGACAGGGAGCGAATCGGTGAACGGGTGCCAACGGTATGCTTCAATTTGCCCGGCAGGGGCCCGGCGTCGGTCACCGATGAACTCGCGAGAGAAGGTTTTGGCGTTCGCGATGGACATATGTATGCGCCGCGTTTGATGAAACGGTTGGGCCTGCCTAAAGAGAGTGGGGCCGTCAGAGCGTCACTGGTGCACTACAATACGCTCGAAGAAGTGCACAAATTCGAAAGCGCGCTGGCCAAGTTGAAAGCCTCATGCTGACGGACAAGCAAGTCCAGGAGATTCGTTCCCGCTTCAGCATCTTCCAACGCAAAATCTATCTCAACAGCTGCTCCCAGGGGGCGCTCTCTGACGCCGTGCAGGCTGGCCTCGAGGACTTCGTTGCGAGTTGGCATGAGCAAGGCTCACCGTGGGAGACGTGGGTGAACCGGCATGAGGCCGGGCGAAACGCCTTTGCGCAATTCATCAACGCCAATCCGGATGAAGTCGCGATCGTGACCAGCGTATCGGCGGGCATCAACGGAGTCGCAAGCGCGCTGCACTTCCAGGAACGGAAAAAGGTGGTGATGGGCGAATTCGAGTTCCCTACGATGGGTCATGTCTGGCTTGGCCAGCGTCCTCGCGGGGCTGAGGTGCAATTTGTTAAGGCTGAAGGGGACCGCATCCCGACTTCACACTACGAGAGGATGATTGACCGCAACACGAACATCGTTCCGCTCACGCACGTCTGTTTCAAGAACGGATTCCGCTCCGACGTAAAAACCATCACGCAAATCGCCCACGACTGCGGTGCCCTCGTGATGCTCGATGACTATCAGGATTGCGGAACTCGCCCGGTGGACGTGAAAGCGATGGATCTCGACTTTTACCTGACCGGAACCTTGAAGTATTTGCTCGGTCCTCCTGGCCTTGCTTTTCTGTACGTACGCAAGGAACTCATCTCATCGTTGGTTCCCACGGTGAGCGGGTGGTTTGGCCAGGCAAATCCATTCGCCTATAATCCTCAGCATTTCGAACTGTCTTCCACGGCGCGAAGATTTGAGTCGGGATCCCCTTCGGTACCCAATGTTTATGCGGCTGTGCCGGGATTTCAACTATTGCAGGAAATCGGGATCGAGAATGTCGCAAGCCACATCAGGAAGCTCACGCAATCGCTCCTGAGCAGCGCTACGGATCTGGGGATTCGTGCAAAAACGCCCAAGGATAGCGCCGGGCCACTCGTCGTTCTGCAATCTAAAGATTCAACCTTACTGGTGCACAAGCTCGCCGAGAGCGGCATCGTCGCCTCGAACCGTCAGGATGGCTTGCGGATATCGTTTCATGTGTACAACACAATGGACGATGTAAAGGCCGTGGCTGACATTCTCAAGAAGAACATCGATCTCATGGTCCTTGACCGTGCCAGTGTCGGCAGCCATGACTGACCTCCCGGGGCCAATGGTTGCGAGCGCGCTTGCAGACAAGAGTCGTCCCACGACAGAAGTGGACGGTCTCCACCGCCGCCTGGGCCAACGCCAACTCACCATGATGGCAATTGGCGGCGCCATTGGGGTTGGCTTGTTTTTGGGAAGCAGTGTCACCATTCGTCTAGCCGGGCCCGCCGTCATATTTTCTTATCTTCTGGGGGCAGGCATCGCTTTGATCATGTCTTATGCGCTCGCGGAGATGGCCGTCGTCCACCCAGTCGCGGGCGCGTTCGGAGTTTACGCGGAAAAGTATCTCAATCCCTGGGCGGGTTTTTCTGTGCGAGCTACCTATGGAGTCGCGCAGATCATTGCGATCGGGGCCGAAGTTACAGCGGCCGGCATTTACATGTCGTTCTGGTTCCCGAATGTTCCGCAATGGATTTGGGTGGTATTGGTTTCAGCGGCCCTGGTGGCTCTCAATGCCATGCAAGTCAACCGATTGGGTGAATTTGAGTACTGGTTTGCCATGATCAAAGTGGCCGCCATCGTCACATTCATCCTTGTGGGACTGTCTTTGATTTTCGGCATTGGTTCTCGAAGCGCGATTGGCTTAGCCAATCTTACTCACCACGGAGGATTCCTGCCGGACGGTTGGAAGGGAGTTTGGCTTTCGCTGACCATCACTGTCACCAGTTACATGGGAGTGGAAATTATCGCCGTCACCGCGGGAGAGGCCGAGCATCCGGAAATCACCATTCCTCACGCTATGCGGAGCATTGTATGGCGGCTGATTTTGTTCTACGTGCTGGCAATCGCGATTATGGTGGCGCTGGTGCCTTGGAACGAAAGCAGGAGTTCGTCCACACTGTCCGGCAGTCCGTTTGTCACCGCATTCTCGGCGGCACATATCCCCTTCGCCGCTGCAATTATGAACTTCGTTGTACTCACGGCGGCGCTGTCGAGCGTGAATACAAATCTTTATCTTTCCACGCGAATGCTTTTCTCATTGGGCCGCGAAGGTTACGCCCCAGAGTGGATAGGCAAGGTGAGCCGCAACGGAGTGCCGCATCGCGCCCTGCTGGCTTCCACTGCGGGCATTATCGCGGCCATTCTCCTCGCCATATTTGCCCCTAAAAACGCTTTCCTGATGCTCTATGGAACTGCGGTGGCTGGAATGCTCTTCGTCTGGCTCGTCATCCTAAACACACATCTTCAGTTTCGCAAGGCAATTACCAGCGAGCGGCTAAAGAATTTGCCCATGCGCCTACGAGCTCACCCATTGTTTACGTTGGTGGGCATTTTTTTATTGCTGGCCATTTCGGTCACAACGTTCTTCGTTGACGGATTGCAATGGTCGGTGCCGGCGTTTGGTGTTTTCTTAGGCCTGATCTCGCTCTTGTACGTGCAAAGCCGACGGAGCGGAGACAAATCGCGAACCACTGAGGACACGAGAGTCGCGAACTCGTCTTAGGAGTTTTCCTCCGTGAACTATCCTGCGTGTTGTGGTAGATGTTCACTTTGCCCAGGAGAGGACGCGCAATGCTCGAGGCCAGAGAAGAGGTCTACTCTTCACTTCGACGGCAATTCAAAGGTGATTTGCTGCGTCCCGGCGAGAATGGGTACGACGACGCCCGAACAATCTGGAACGGCATGTGCGCTCGGACGCCAGGGCTGATCGCGCGGTGCCTCGATGTAAGCGATATCCAAAGCGCAATCCGAAGCGCCCGCGCCATCGGGATTCCAACCGCGATCCGTTGTGGAGGGCATAGCCTCGCAGGATTCAGCACCTGCGATCATGGCCTGGTGATTGACCTGTCGAGGATGCGTCAGGTCACGGTTCATCCCGAGGTGCGCCGGGCCCGAGTCGCTGGAGGTTGTTTGCTGGGATCGATTGACATCGCAACGCAAAAAGCAGGACTAGTTTTTCCTTCCGGTGTTGTCTCCCATACCGGAGCTTCCGGCCTGATCCTGGGCGGAGGAACCGGATGGCTCACGCGGCGATTCGGATTGTCGTGCGACAACGTTGAACGATTCACGCTGGTCACGGCAGACAGTTCGATCGTACGCGCCGACTCAAAAGAGAACCAGGATCTGTACTGGGCCTTGCGCGGGGGCGGCGGCAACTTCGGAGTCGTAACCGAATTCGAAGTAAGACTCCATCCGCTCAGGGCGGTTGTGCTGGCTGAAGGTCTGACTCCCGAAAGTGACATTCGGGCCCTGCTGGAAAGCTGGACAGACGTCATGGCCGAGGCGCCGCACGACTTGAAGTGGAACATCGATCTGCGCCTTGCCCCTGATACAGAGCGAGTGCCCCTGGAACTGCGCGGGCACCCGGTCGCGAGTAGTTCCTTGATCTGGACTGGCGACCCTGAAGCGGCGCGTCCCTATTTGCAGGTCGCCCTTTCCAAGTGCAGTCCGGATTCTGTGAGCGTTAGAAATGTATCGTTTCTAAATCTACAAACCATGGCGGACTCTGCGTTTCCGCATGGCCGCCGCTATTACACCAAGTCAGGATATTTCACTTGTCTCAGCGACCGCACGATCGATACTTTGGTGGAGGCGGTAGCGACCATTCCATCATCCGAAACTCAGATTGAGCTTGCGTACCTGGGCGGTGCGGCGGCACGAATCGCTTCCGACGAGACCGCGTTCGGAGATCGCAGTGCTCCCTTCATCATGAACTTGCTTGCGAACTGGTCGGACGCGTCCGCAGATGGAGCCAATATCTCCTGGATCCGTGGACTCTTTGACAAGCTTCGGCCAGCCATGAAGCCGGGAGTTTACATCAATTTCATGAGCGGCGATGAGCAGGATCGCGTGCCCGAGGCTTATCACGAGCGATGGGATCGCATGGTCGCGGTCAAAACGCAGTATGATCCCGATAACTTCTTCCGGCTCAATCAGAACGTTCCGCCAAGAAGCTTGTAGCTGAATCGGAGGCCGGGATGGCCAGCGAAATTCGAGCTACGACGACTCACAACTACCGAAAATTCCTTACCAGCATGAGGTTGGATTCTGCGAATTCGCTCTGAATGTAGACAATGGACTTGCCGTCGCGCGAAACGCTAAGTCCCCAACCGGGTTCTTTTTCCAAAGTCCAAATGGGAATTGTTTTGCCAGTTGCAAACTCGAAGAACTCGATCGTCACGACGCGGAATTTCCGGTATCTCAGGTAGTAGATTCCATCTGCAGTGACTTCCCAATCGGGCCAGCTGCCACCTTCAACATCGCTCAAGACTTCCGTTTCTTCGCCGCCCTGTAGAGGCATTCGCCAAACGCCACCTTGTTCGTACTTGCTGTAATAAAGGAATTGGCCGTCTGGAGATTCGACCGGCGAGATTCCACCGTTCTTTGTAATTCTGGTTGGCGCACCGCCCTGAACGGGCATTTTCCAAACCTCGAAAGGTTCCGCGCCTCGCTTCGAAGCAAAGTAGAGCCACTTTCCATCACGGGACCAGCTTGGGGAGAGATTGTCAGCGCCCGCAATGGTTTGCACCAGATGAGGGAGTCCTCCTGGGACTTCGGCAACGTAAATTTCGCTGCGCTCCTGGGGATGAAATTCGAATGCGATATGGCGCCCATCGGGAGACCACCGAGCACGCCCTGCCGTTCCGTGTAAAGAGGTGACTTGGTCGCAATTGTTGCTCCCGACATCGCAGGTCCATATGTCCCAGAAGCCCAGGCGATTGGATTCGAAGGCAATCTTCTTGCCGTCGGGAGACAACTCGGGGCGCATCTTGTCTCCCTTGTCCGAGACCAAGACTGATGGCGCCACGGCATGGTGTTTTGCATCCTTCAGGTCGAGTCGCCAGACATTGAATTTGGATTCTCCCTGCTCGTAAACCAGTGTGTTGCCCTTCGCTGGGATCGATGGCCACTTTGCGTCGCCCACTGGGCCAGCGACTGGTTGAGGGATGCAACCTCTGGCCGAGACTCTCCACAAACCCGTCGCGACACCTCGATCGGAGGAGAAAATGATTTCGCGGCTGTCGGGGGTCCAGGTTGGAGGACCCATGATTGGCCGATTATCAAAAGTCAGACGCTTAGGAGGGCGCCCACCAGCGGCAGGCATCACGTAAACATCGTTACTGACGCCCGCTATCGTAGACCGGATAAAAGCCACTTGAGTTCCGTCGGGCGAAAATGCCGCCTCGTGATCGAGCCAACCCGCCGGCGGCGAGGTAAGCGCTCGGGTGCTGGAATCGGTCAGCGACAGCGACGATATGACGGAACGAGTCGGATCTGTCGGATTGGTCTCAGGAAACACCAGGACGTCGCCCTTCGGTGACCAGGAGAGCCCCGCTCTCATCACGGGCGGTCCAC
>Ga0210409_10005418_pt1 | contig 13417 bp, 11 predicted proteins | sample IncBWH17MmetaG_FD_161649 | JGI IMG/M metagenome (GOLD analysis project Ga0210409, IMG submission 161649) | Forest soil microbial communities from Barre Woods Harvard Forest LTER site, Petersham, Massachusetts, United States - Inc-BW-H-17-M | ecosystem: Environmental > Terrestrial > Soil >... | reverse complement strand
GCCCCACGCGACATTTCCGGAATCCACCGCGAACTTATGTTCCGCCGGGCCCACGAACGGACCCGCATTGCGCATCAGCGATTTGAGCATGGTGGTCTTGCCCGCCCCGTTGCGCCCGGTGAGGGCAATCTTTTCGCCACGCGTAACGCTGGTCGAAAAATTCTGAAACACTTTCAGGTCGTCATACGATTTGGTAAGCCGCTTCACTTCCAGCGGTAACCGGCCCGACGGTACCTCCGTCTGGAAGCGGATGTACGGACGCTGAATGTTCGACCGCGCGAGCTCCGAAGTCTGCAGCCGCTCGACTTCCTTTTTCCGCGAAGTAGCCTGCGCGGAACGCGTACCAGCCGAAAAACGCGCGATGAAATCGTTCAACTGCGCGATTTTTTTTTCGCGCACGGCGTTATCCGATTCCATGCGCGAGCGAATCTGCGTCTTGGCCAGTACCATGTCATCGTATCCGCCCGGATACATGATGATGGTCTGGTAGTCGATGTCCGCAGTGTGGGTGCAAACGTTGTTCAGGAAGTGCCGGTCGTGCGAGATCACAATCAGCACGCCGTGATATTCGTTGAGATACTCTTTCAGCCAGTGAACTGAATCCAAATCCAGGTTGTTGGTCGGCTCGTCCAGCAGTAAAGCCGAGGGATTGCCGAACAGCGCCTGGGCCAGCAACACGCGAACTTTTTGCCCGCCCTGCAGCTCGCCCATCTTGCGTTCGTGCAGACTCGCGTCGATACCGAGTCCGTCGAGCAGCACGCCCGCGTCGGCCTCCGCGGTGTAGCCGCCCTCCTCGCCAACAATTCCTTCCAACTCACCCAGGCGCATGCCGTCCTCGTTGGTGAGTTCGTCGTGCGGCTTGGCGTAAAGCTCGTCGCGCTCCGTCAGGGCCTTCCACAAGAGAGAATTCCCCATGATGACCGTGTCAATCACGCGAAACTTGTCGAAGGCGAACTGGTCTTGCCGGAGAACGCCCATCTTTTTCGGTCGCGTAACCGTGCCGCTAGTAGCGTCTTCTTCTCCAGTCAGGATCTTCATGAACGTGGACTTGCCCGCCCCATTGGGGCCGGAGATGGCGTAACGCCGGCCGGCCATAAAGGTGGTGGTCACGTCCTCAAAGAGGACCCGGGGACCAAAGCGCATAGTGATGTTTTCGACGGCAATCATATCCCTCTAATTTTAGCGTACATTTGGCGGAATGCTAAATGGCGCCTCGCGGCAAGAATTGGATACCCCGATTGCGTGACTCTGATGCGTGACCCTGATGCGTGACCCCGACGCGCCCAACCGATTTTCGCTTTCGCGCATCTCTACAGTGGCCTTCCGCCCGCTATTCAAGGGAGAATAAGGCCCCGGTATAAGGACCAGGAACAACCGCTTCATGAGCCAGCCCACTACAGGCCGTTCGCAACACTCTTCCAGGCCCATCGCGATTTACTACGAGCATCCCGACTGGTTTCGTCCGCTGTTTCAGCAACTGGATGCAAAGGGCGTGCATTGGAAAAAGATCGATGCGCGGGAGCATTCCTACCGCGCAGGGGTTTTGGAAGAAGAGTACGCACTGGTGTTCAACCGGATGAGCCCTTCGGCATGGAAACGTGGTCTAGGCCACGCGGTTTTCTACACGCTGGATTATTTGAAGCATCTCGAATCGCTAGGGGTGCGCGTGGTTAATGGTTCGCGGGCATTTGCGAACGAAATTTCAAAGGCCCGGCAGTTGGAGTTGCTTGCGTCGCTTGGACTGCCTTATCCGAAAGCTCGCGTCATCAATCACGCGAACCAGGCGCTATGCGCGGCGGACGAGATCGGCTATCCCCTGGTGGTCAAACCCAATATCGGCGGCAGTGGCGCAGGCATCATCCGCTTCTCCAATCCCAAGGAGCTACGCGCGGCGGTCGCGGAGAATCAATTGTATTTCGGTATCGATTCCACCGCGCTGGTGCAGGAGTTCTTTCCTGCGCGAGACTCCGTGATCACTCGTGTGGAAGTTCTGGGAGGCAAATATCTGTACGCGATTCAGATTCACACCACCGGCGAGACTTTCGATTTGTGTCCCGCCGACATTTGCCAGAACACCAGAGGAGAGGCATTGACACGCGGCGCCTGCGCGCTGGACGCGCCCAAGACCGGCTTGAAGGTCGAAGCGTATCAGCCACCACGCCAGGTGATCGAAGAAGTAGAGCGCATTATGGCCACAGCGGGCGTCGAAGTCGGCGGCATTGAATACGTGATCGACGACCGCGATGGCCGCCAACTGTACTACGACATCAATGCGCTTTCGAATTTCGTCGCCGACCCGGAACGCGTGGTGGGATTTAACCCCTACGAGCGGCTCACGGATTATCTCGTCGCCCAGGCGCGGGACGCGGCGCCGCCTACCCTCGCGGTCGCCGGGAAGCCGCAATGAGGTTCGGTTATTGGCTCCCGGTTTTCGGCGGCTGGCTTCGCAATGTCCCTGATGAAAACATGCAAGCGACGTGGCAATACGCGAAGCGCGTCGCGCAACGCAGCGAACAGATCGGCTTCGATTTAACGTTGATCGCCGAACTCAACTTGAACGACATCAAGGGCGTCGAAGCGCCGTCGCTCGACGCTTGGTCTACAGCTGCGGCGCTTGCTAGTGTCACGGAAAAACTGGAGTTGATGGTCGCGGTTCGACCCACATTTCATCTCCCCGCGCTGCTGGCCAAACAAGCCGCGAACATTGATCGCATCAGTGGCGGACGCCTTTCGTTGAACGTAGTTTCGTCGTGGTGGGCAGGCGAGGCGAAGAAATATGGCGTGCCATTCGAACAGCATGACGATCGCTATGCGCGCACCAGCGAATGGCTGGATGTGATCGACGGCGTCTGGAGCCGCGACCACTTTTCCTTCTCCGGCAAATATTACAAAGTCGAAGACAACGTTCTTCAACCCAAGCCGCTCGCGTCGCCACGCCCGGTCATCTACGCGGGCGGCGAATCTCCCGCAGCGAAAGATCTGATCGCCGAAAAGTGCGATGCCTACCTGATGCACGGCGATCCGCCAGACCGCGTGGCCGCAAAGATACTGGATTTGGCGGAACGGCGAGCAAAGCTCAAGCGTTCACCAATGAAGTTCGGCGTGGCGGGCTACGCGATTGTCCGCGAAACCGAAAAAGAAGCGCAAGACGAACTGAAGCGTATCACCGACGTACATCAATCCGCAGCGGGATATGCCAATTATCAGGAATGGCTGGCCGGAACGCAGCTAGAACAGCGCGTCTCGCTCGAAGACTACTCGGTCTCCAATCGCGGGCTGCGTTCCGGGTTGGTTGGCACGCCAGCGCAGGTGAGCGAACGCATCGCCGAATTCGAAAAGGCGGGTGTGGAGTTAGTTCTTCTCCAATTCAGCCCGCAACTAGAAGAGATGGAAAAATTCTCCTCGGCGGTGATTCGCGAGTACGCAGCCGTATAATTAGACTGTTGCGGAACGCCGCTCGACCGCCGTTCATAAAAATAAAAATGCTACTACAAGGCAAAATCGCGTTGATTACCGGGTCAGGCCGCGGCATCGGCCGCGCCATGGCGAGACTTTTTGCCAAAGAGGGCGCATCAGTATTTCTCACCGCCCGCACGGAGTCGGAACTGGCGGGCACCTCGAAAGAGATCGAAGCCGACGGTGGAAAAGCAGCGTTCGTCACAGCGGACCTTACGAAGGCAGAGGACGCCGAAAAAGTAGTCGCGGCCGCCCGCGCAAAATTTGGCCGGGTGGACATTTTGGTGAACAATGCCGGCCACTATGGCCCCGTCGTGCCGGTGGAAGAGTATCCGCTGGAAGAGTTCGACAAAGTGATCGCCGTGCATCTGCGCGCCGCGTTTCTGCTGAGCAAGCTGGTCGCCCCGGAAATGTATGGGCGCAAGTCCGGCGTCATTCTGAATATCTCCAGCTTGTCCGCAAAATCCGCTTTCGGCTGGGGCTCGGCGTACGCCGCAGCAAAAGCGGGATTGCTTGGCCTGACGCGGGTGATGGCCGCCGAAGCGGCTCGCCAAGGCGTTCGCGTAAACGCGCTCTGCCCCGGCCCGGTCACCGAAACGCAAATGAGCAAAGACCTCGGAAACACGCTGGCAAAAAAATTGGGAGTCAGCCCCGAAGAACAACTGAAGGGCTTCCTGAATACGATCCTGCAAGGCCGCGGACAAACCGCCCAGGAAATCGCCCAAGCCGCGCTCTTCCTCTGCTCCGAGCAATCCAGCGCTATCACCGGCCAGTCCGTCAACGTAGACGGCGGCGCTGCATTTTTCTGATTTGGCCTAGATTGTGTAGCGGCCGCCTTCCTAGGCGGGCGCCTTTCGAACTAGTGCAGTTCGTTCTTGAAGACCGCTCCGCCCTTCATCACAAACTTCACGCGCTGCAGCTCGGTGATGTCCTTCAACGGATCGCCGGACACCGCCACAATATCCGCCCACTTCCCTGCTTCAATCGAGCCCATTTTGTCTGACCAGCCCAGCAATTCCGCCGCTCCGCTTGTACCGGTGCGAATGGCTTGCATCGGCGTCATGCCGTAGTCCACGTAATACTTAAACTCCAGCGCTTCGTTCAATCCCTTCCAATCAAAGCCGCCGGCATCCGTGCCCAGCACGATCTTTACGCCTTTTTTCGTGGCCAGTTGAAATGCCTTCTTCTCCGTCTCCACCATTTTCGGCCAATTGCCGCTGCGTCCCGGCGCAACGTACGCGCCTACCATGATCGTCGGCACCCAATAAATTCCGCGCCGCACCATTTCGTCTATCTCCGCTTCGGTAAGTCCATCGCCATGCTCGATGGAGTCCACGCCTGCCTGCAGCGCCGCGGCAATGCCATCGCTTCCGATCGCATGCGCGGCAACCTTATGTCCGAGCCGGTGAGTTTCGTCCACGATGGCCTTGGCTTCTTCGTCGGTAAAGTTCACGTGGCTGTGCAGCACGCCGTCGCCATTCGGCGAATAAAAGTAGCCATGGTCGCTGTAATACTTGATCCAGTCCGCGCCAAACATAATCTGCTCGCGCACAGCCTTGCGCGCTTCGTCGACACCATCCACATACTGCACACCCTTCGGTACCTGGATCTCCCACGAATAGCCCATTAACGGATACATTCCCGTCGGGGTCATCGCGCGCGTAGAAACCTGCATGCGCGGCCCGGGAACTTCCCCTTTATTGATGGCCTTCTTCACATCCACGTCGGCATACATCGCGCCTTCTGTTTCCAGATCGCGTATCGCGGTGAACCCATGCGAAAGCGCGATCTGCGCATTCCTCGCGGCAAGAATCGCGCGATAAGGAATCGATTCTTTCAACAATTGTTCGTCATAATCTTCCGCAGTGATATCGCCCTGCAGCAGAACGTGTGTGTGCGCATCCACAAATCCAGGCAGAACGGTCGCCTTGGAGAGATCAATTACCTCGACGCCAGCAGGCGCAGAGCCACCAGGAGTTACGCTGACAATCTTTTCGCCTTCAATCAGGATGAGCGCATTCTCGACCGGCTTCTCGCTCTTGCCGTCAATCAAATGGCCCGCGCGCACCGCAATTTGTTTCGGCGCAGGTGTGGGAGTTGCGGCAGGTGTGACAGCTTGCTGCGCATGCGCACCCAAAGCGAGCATGGAAAGGAAAGTCAAAACGAGCGGAAGGGTAAAGCCGTGCCGGTGACTCATAAGCGTTTCTCCTGAGAGCGGCACAGCGTATCAAAACCCCGTGGAATAAAAAAGCAATCAAGGAAAAAGGAGCAGGAAAAGCGCGAAGCCAGCAAGAAAAAAGGCCAGCCGCTCTCTCAGGACGGCTGGCCTCACTTTTTTGTTTCCAGGTCCGATGGCCGCTAATTCCCCAAAATACGGCCGCCGAACCTGTGTGCTCTGCAAGCAGAAGTAAAATCGTTATGCGCGAGTGGCAGCTGAGCCTGGGCGCCGAAGCGGCCGGCGGCTCCAATCCTCTACAGAAGAGACGCTGCGGCGAATCGCAAGCATCGCCGGATGACGGCTGGCGACCAGCCGGGCCACGCCGGATTCCCAACCCTTCTGAAGCATGTAAAGACTGGCGATAAAGGCGGCAATCAGGGCAAAGCCAAACGCAAAAATCGCGAACGCGGCAAGCAGCTCCCGAACCCAGTAAAGTTGTAGCGCGGCAATCACTCCCAGAAACCACCACAACCACTTGCGCCCTGTATCCTTGGAACCCATGTAAGAAGAACCCCCTAAGCTTGGGACCTGACCCTTAGATGCCTCGCCCTGTCCAAAGGACTGAGCTATTCACCTGACCTATTAGACAGCTGGTGCAACAGAAAGGCCATGGTACAGGAGCACCAAAATCGAGGGTAAACGGAAGTCACAGTACTGGACTAAGGTCCAGATAATCGCCCGTATCAAACAGAAAACAGTATCTTTACGTTGGGGCTGTGGATATGCTGAGGACTACGCCTTTTGTTCGTACTAAGGTCCCATCCCTACCCTGTCCCTAAGGACAGTGGACAGGTAGTCTCTACGCAAGAAAGGGTGCGGGTCGCCAATGCTACCCCGCACCCCGTTTCTGCCCGAAGTATTGCTTCGACTTAAGCCTTTTTCAGCAACCGGCTGATCCAGACCAGTATCACTGCGCCGACAAACGCAACGATGATCGATCCAATCATTCCGCCGCCCGGCCAGATGCCCAACATGCCGAACAGCCAGCCACCAACGAAGCCACCAAGGATGCCTAAAATGATGTCTACCAAAACACCGTAGCCACCACCCTTCATCACTTGCCCGGCTAGCCATCCAGCGATAAGCCCTACAATGATCCACGCAAGAAAATTCATAGCAATTTCCTCCTGGCTCCTTCAACTGGAGCCTGATGCGTCACTTGGTCCCTGGAACGCCCTACAGTTTGGTCTTTCCCCACGTTACACGCAATCCCGTAGATAACAGTATGTCGTTCCCCTTTAAGCCTGTAGGCGGGTAGCTGATATACCGGTCACTAAAGGTAACTTGCCAACTTAGCCAATTCTTCAGCTGAGTGGCCACACTGGTGTCAAATTCCATGCGGTAATCGCCAGTGTGAGAAAGATTAGGATAAAAAGAGAATCGTTCCGTCAGTGTGGAACGTTTGCTGAATTTCTTGTCGAACTCTTCTCCCACCAATGCTTCCGCGCTGTTCTGCGTCGAAGAAGCAACCGGTGTTATGGTAGGCGGCACCGTGGTGGTGTTCGTGAGCGTGTAAGCACCAAACGAATCGTGGTCGTAGGTAATACCGCCAAACACGTCGAACGTCGTATTTTCGGTGCGGATCAGGTGATACCCGAAGCCGCCACCAAATACGGCTCGCAGATCCAGGTGCTGCAGTTCGTTGGTTTGGAAGTCTCCGAGAGCAAAAACAAACACTTTGGGATTGAGATTGTAATCGCCGCGTACGCCTGCACGAAGTGCATTGGCGGTGGTGCGACTGGGCGGCGTGGACGCATCGTTGCCATAAATGTACGTGCTGTAGACAGTAAGTTTGTCGCGTGGAGTCTCGCGTACAGCCTTGGCGGATAGCGTAAACGTTACAGTCGAGGAATTCCCGCGTGTTAGCGCCAATCCAGTGTCAAACAATCCACCCCAGAAATAGGTGAACTTTGGATGCGCCATGCGCTCCGCGGCCAGGTCGTAAGCCTTCTGTTCGGCGTCATTGCGCACCGCTACGATGTTGTCTTTCGGCGCTACGTCGGACGGCGTCTCCGCAACAACAAACTTGCCATCGCGCGTGGTGATTTTCCCGCTCAAACGCTTGCCATCCTTGAGCGTCAGATTGAGCTTGTCGGAGGATTCAATACCGGTGATGGCATCCCACTGCACGGTCACGTCACCCGCGAATTCGGTCTTGATCAACAAGGTCTTTCCATCGCTGTTGACGATACTGCCGGTTAGCCGGTCACCATTCTTTAAGGTAACCTGGTCGGCGCGCGCCGCCAGCGCAGCGGCCAACACCAAAATAGCGCACAAAAAAACTCTTCGCATGGCCGTTCTCCTCAGGATCAATCTTCTGACTGTGTCTTTGCTGGGCGTTCCGCGGGCGGGCGAAAGCATTCCCGGTATCTATTAACCGTCACCGGATATAACAGTCTAGTGAATGAGGGGCAAGGCTGCAATTGCTTATTCGCACTTAATAGGCGGCACAATTGCGCTCGCTTCTCTCTGCACCAAGCGCTTTTTCAATTTGTTCCAGAGATTTGCCAACTCATTTTTTGGCGAGCGGCAGGTCAATCGTCTTACCCGACTGGGCGGACTGTCGTGCCGCATCTAGAATCTCGGTCACCGTAATATTGGTTTTCAGCGAGGAGGCACTATTCTCCTCGGTGATCTCGCCGCTCAAAACCGCCTCGAAGTAATGCAGCGGATCATCGTACGGGGCCGGGTTGGCAAATTCTTTCCTTGTCTCTCCGCTGGCATCTTTGTCCTTCCGGACGCTTAGTTGCGTCGAATTCAACGCCCGCGCGTAGCCCGTGCGTCCGTAGACTTCCATTTGCTTCACGCCAAATGGCCAATTCCAGGAAGCCTCCACAATTGCGACGGCATTCGCATAGTTGAGGATGATCACTGCCTCATCGTCGACTTTCGGATACGCCAGCGGCTGCAATTGTTTCGTCACCGCCATCACCGACAGCGGCACATCGCCGTCCATGAACCAGGTCATCAAATCCGGACCGTAGCATCCGAAGTCGAACAGCGCACCTCCTCCATTTTGTTTCGGATCAGTCAGCCACGAAAGAAAATCCGGGCTGACGCCAATCAGCTTGGGGCCCTCATGGCCTTCGCGAAATACCGCCTTAACCATCGGCCCGAGAGCGCCTTTCTTGAATAAAGTAAATGCTTCCCTGTTGCTCGGATACCAGGTGGTCTCGTAGTTGACCAGCACGTGAATCTTGCCGCGCTGCGCCGCGTCCTGAATCGCCAGCGCATCCTTATAACTGGTGGCCAGAGGCTTTTCCATCATCACGTGCACACCCAGCGCAGCGCTCTCTTCCACGACTCTTCTGTGCTCGCTGGTCGCTGTGAACGTCAGGATCACCTGTGGGTGCGCGTCCGCAACCATCTCCTGAATGCTGTGAAAGTGCAGCTTCGAAGACAAATGGAAGCGTTCTGCGTAGGAATCAAAAAGTTTCTGATCCGGCTCGACGATGCCGACCACCTGCACGTCGGGCCGGTTCAGTATTCCGCCGGCGGGTGCCAGCGCTCCACCACTAAAAAATCCACTCACATGGTCGTGCACCAGACCCACAATACCCACTTTGAGAGGAGTCTCCTGCGCGGCCACGGCAAATCTTGCAGAAACAGCGAGGAGTAGCACCAGCAGGCCGAAAGTCTTCTTCATGTCGCCTCCCAAACTTTGGCGTCGCGAATCAACGGTCTCCGGGAGCGCTCAAGGCAGCGAGCCTACGCCCATCCGCTTTTGGAAACAAGAACGGGCACGTACGTATAATCCACGCAAGTATAATCAAAGACGAGAACAATGCATCGTGAGTGGGAGGTTCTGTTGAATACGCGTCGTTGGCAAAGTGCTTTCGCAATGCTTCCGCTTTTATTGGCGTACGCGTTTGCGGGTTGTGCGAAACAAGATTCCGCGACAAGACTTGCAACTCATTCCGGTGTCACCGGCGCAGCTCGACCCACCATCGTGTTCATGACCGATTTCGGCACCGCCAACGACTCCGTGGCCATTTGCCGCGCGGTGATGCTGGGAATCGCTCCCGATGCGCGCATTATGGACATCACCCATCAGGTCACGCCGTTTTCCATCGAAGAAGGCGCCCGCTTTCTGGCCGGTGTATCACCTTATTATCCGGCGGGCACTGTGTTTGTGGGCGTGGTCGATCCGGGCGTCGGCACTTCGCGAAAAGCCGTTATCGTCAAAACCAAAAAGGGCCAGCTCTTCGTGGTGCCAGACAACGGCCTGATCACTCCGGTAATCGAACGCGATGGCCTGGATTCAGCGCGCGAAATCATCAACACCGACTGGATGATCGGCGAAAAAGTTTCCTCCACATTTCACGGACGCGATATTTTTTCGCCAACAGGTGCGCACCTCGCCGCCGGATGGGACTACACGCTCGCCGGCCCGGAAGTACAACAGTTGGTGCAGCTCGCCATCAAAACTTCCTCTGTCACCAACAAAGGCATCGAGGGCGACATCATTGGGCTCGATGATCCCTTCGGCTCGGTCATTACCAACATTTCCGCTGACGATTTCAAGAAACTAGGCTACGCGCCTGGTGACAAGGTAACCGTGCAACTCAACAAAAAGCCCTTCGCAGCACCATACGTCAAGACGTTCATGGACGTACCTGTTGGCCAGCCGCTTCTCTACGTGGATTCTCGTGGAAGAATTTCTCTGGCTGTCAATCAAGGGAATTTCGCGCAGGTAAACAGAATTACCGTTCCAGGCGCGGTATTCATCGCTAAGAAGGGTCTGCCCTCAAAAAGATAAAGTGAAGCGGATCGCTGCCAGCCCTATTTTTTCTTACTCGGATCGTCGTTCGGATTTACGTAGTTGATCTGCAACGGCGACATCCCGTGGATCTGAATGATGGTCTCGCCGCCGGTCATGGCGTAGTGGTGCATCTCCGGATCGAGATACGCGAAACTGCCTGTGGTGAACGGCATCATCTTGGCTCCGTCAAAAGTGTCTCCCATGCCAACTTTCAAAGTGCCCGCGAGTACGGTGACGTTTTCACGGTGAGGATGCCAATGCGGCGCGATGCGGTAACCGTCTGGCATTTTCAAACGAACGGTGAAATCTCCCGTGGCGGCCGCCGGATCGCCCTCCAAGACCGCCAATTGAGCGCCAGCCGGCAAAGATCCCGGCGCTGGACCATACACCACCTTGTCCGGGGTAAATGCATTTTGCGCGGAAACATGAAGTGCCAATGCCAATCCCAAAAACACCACTGCGATCACCACGATCCTAGTAAACGTAAATTTCATGAAACACCTCCCTGTTGGCGGCAATCTTAGTCTCCTAGGCCCTTTCAGGGAACAAGTTTTTCGACTTAGACTGTGAAGGTGGATCACTCTTTGTAATGGAAAAACTAACGCGGCGTCGGGCGATAAGATCACTCACCGCGCTTGGAATCGCCTCGGTTGGCGTTGGCTACTACACCTGGCGGTGGGAACCGCATTGGCTGGAATTCACGTACCCACCACTTCCTATTTCAGGCCTTCCGAATGAGCTTGCGGGATGCACACTCGCACAAATCGCCGATATCCATGTCGGGCCGCAGGTGGACGATGCCTACCTCATCGAATCATTTCGCAGAGTCCAGGAAATCGATCCAGATTTTGTAGCCTTCACTGGCGATTGGATTTCCTATCGTAGCCCGCAACAGTTTGAGCAACTACGCCGCGTGCTGGAACATTTTCCGCACGGGCGCCTGGCCACCGTTGGCATCCTCGGCAACCACGATTACGGCCGCCACTGGCGAATGCTGGATGTCGCCGACAAAGTCACGGACATCGCCCGCGCCGCGGGCGTGACCATACTTCGCAATCAAGCTGTCACTCTTTCCGGCTTGCAGTTCGTCGGACTCGACGACTTGTGGAGCCCTCGCTTCGACCCGTGGAATTGCTGGCACAAAAATCTCAGGATCCTTCCACGCTGGTGCTCAGCCACAATCCGGATTCCGCCGATCACGCTGTTTGGGATCGCTACCAGGGCTGGATTCTGGCGGCTGGCACGTTCGAACTATCCGGCAATCGCCGCATGTACATCAGCCGCGGAGTCGGCCATCTGTTGCGGGTCCGCTCCAATGTCCGGCCCGAAATTCCCATCTTCCGCCTGCAACGCGCTGTCAAGCACTCTTGTCGATGGCTGACAGACTAGTCGGAGATTGCCTTCCGTAGTCTGGCTTCTTGTTGGGCGTGCTCCGCCTCTGCTTTTTCAGCGACACCCATTGGTTTTACATCAACGACAACCTTGAGGATTTTGCCAGTGAAGGAGTTATCGCCTTCTTTGTAGTCGGCTGTCACTGGCGTGGCGCCGTCGAGGCCTACATCGGCAGTTTCGTCTGCTGAGAATATCATTCCTTGCGTGCGGTCGATTCGACCACTGGCAACCTTCGCGCCATTGACCAGGATGGTGGCCGTTCCACCTTTTCCAATGCCACCGCCATCATAGTCGAAATTCATCCGTATGGTGGCCTTGCCAGCAGCCAACGCTTGGGGTGCCGAAACCTTGTATTCCTGTAGACCAAGGAAGTTGTAGCAATACGTTGGCTTGCCGTCCTTGAAATAAAGGCTCCATCCGCCGAACCTGCCGGCCTGCGCCAGAATCACGCCATTGGCTCCGCCTTGTGGAATCTCTACATCCGCTGTAATAGAAAGCGACCGGTTCTTGACGTTGATGAAAACATTTTCGCTCATCCCCGCCATGCCCTCATAGAGCGTGAGAGACGTGCGCTCCCCCATTAGGTCAGGTCGACCCGCCGTTGCTGGGTTGAGGCGTTCGAGGGTACGGTCATCGAGGGGGAGCACGCGGTTTTTGATTGCCTCTTCGATGAACAGATCTTGCATCTCTTTGAGTTTTGCCGGATTCACAGTGGCTAGATCGTTCACCAGGCTAAAGTCCGTGCGCGTGTCGTAGAGTTCCCAAATGTCGTCCTGCAGTTTCCTTCGAGGCAACTGCTCCCAAGGAGCGCGGTGGATCGTACCTGCAAACCACCCGTCATGGTATATGCCGCGGTTGCCCATGATCTCAAAATACTGAGTCTTATGCGGACTTACCGCTTTAGGGTTTTCAAAGCTATACAGCATGCTGACACCTTCGATCGGCGATTGGACCGTGCCGTTTACGCTGGTCGGTTCCGGCAGGTGGGCCGCTTCGAGCACAGTGGGAGCAACGTCGATGACGTGATGCCACTGAGTGCGCACCTCGTTGATAGCAGTTATGTGCTTGGGCCAGGAGACGATTACCGGGTTTCGGGTGCCGCCGTAGTTGGAGGGAATCTGTTTGGTCCACATGAAAGGCGTATCACCGGCGACGGCCCATCCAGCGGCCATGTGAGGATACGTGGTCGGACCGCCCCACTCGTCGTAATGCTTGAGCTGTTCCTGCACAGTCTCTTGGACGCCGTTGAAATAGGTTATTTCGTTGAACATGCCCACCATGCCGCCTTCGGCGCTGGTGCCGTTGTCACCGATGATGTAAAAGATCAAAGTGTTATCGAACTGGCCAGTTTCTTTAAGACCAGCAAAGAGGCGGCCGATTTCATCGTCGCAGTATTCGCCAAAGCCAGCATAAGTCTCCATCTGACGGGCAAAGAGTCTTTTCTCGTCAGCGGTCAGCTTGTCCCAGTCTTTAATAGCCTCCGGCTTGGGAGCCAACTTGGTGCCCGACGGAACCACGCCGAGCGCGATCTGACGTGCCAACGTCTCTTCGCGCATCTTGTCCCAACCGCCGTCAAATTTGCCCTTGTA
>Ga0210409_10005414_pt1 | contig 13421 bp, 10 predicted proteins | sample IncBWH17MmetaG_FD_161649 | JGI IMG/M metagenome (GOLD analysis project Ga0210409, IMG submission 161649) | Forest soil microbial communities from Barre Woods Harvard Forest LTER site, Petersham, Massachusetts, United States - Inc-BW-H-17-M | ecosystem: Environmental > Terrestrial > Soil >... | reverse complement strand
GTATCCGCATAAACAATCCTTTCGCTTTCAAGAATTTCATTCCGTCGGGTCCGGTGGAGGCCCTGTCCCCAGGTCTCCCCATTTCCCCCGTCACTTACAAATTCGGAAAACCGGGCCGGATTGGATCACGGGGTGTGATTTTTTTTTGTGGGGACCAGCCCCAGGCTTTGCTTCCACTGACGGGACCGGGTCTTAGGAAGGGGCGTTGGCTGTAGGACCACCCCGGATGAACTCCGCTTTTAGTCGAGAGGTCCCGAGGAACGGAAAAACCCCGTTGTCACAAGCACTCCGTGGTCACAAAGTGCCGGACAAAGGGGTTTTGCGCCTTGGCTGGGGACACGACCCCGGCTTTAACGTTTTACGGCTGACTGGCCGCAATGAGCGACCAAGGTTCATGCGGCAGCCCGGTGAATCCGGTCTCCGGGTTAATGTTGGCGATGCCCCACACGTCGAAGAAACCCACGCTTGTGAGGGCGGCGTTGAAAATGAGAAGATCGTTCTGCCCAGTCATGCTGGTCCCCCCGAAATTTCCCGGCAGAATAATGGTGGAGTCGGGACTCCAATTGGTGTAGCCCCTCATCACGGCAAGGTTCGCCCAACCCCAGACGTCCATGAAGACCGCGTGGCCGGTCGCGCCGTCGTAAATCAGAAGGTCGCTTTGTCCGGTAGCGCTAGTTCCTCCAAAATTGCCAGGGACGATGCTCGTGTGGCCAAGGCTGAATTGGTAGCTCCTCATCGGATTGATGTTCGCCCAACCCCAGACATCGAAGAAGGCGGTATTCCCTGTGGCGCCGTCATAAATCAGAAAGTCACTCTGGCCGGTCGCGCTGGTTCCCCCGAAATTGCCTGGCACGATCATGGTGTGACCGGTACTCCACTGGTAGGTCCGCATCAGATTGATGTTCGCTTGTCCCCAAACGTCGAAGAAGCCGGTGCTGCCCGTAGCACCGTCGTAAATCAGAAGGTCGGTCTCCCCGGTCGCGCTGGTGCCCCCAAAATTGCCAGGCACGATCAGAGTGTGGCCGGGACTCCAGTCGCTGTAGCTCTGGAGCAGAGTCAAGTTCTGACCGGTTTCGTCAGTGCTGAAAAATTCCGCAACCCCAGCGTTGGTGTCGTAGAACAAGAAATCGCCCATCCCGTGCCCGCCAAAATTGCCGCCCACGATGTGAGACCAGGTCGTTCGCTGATTAAAGAGTGTGTTGGGGGTACTGGCAAACGGTAAAGGTGAGACAAAGCTGCGGATGAGACCTGCCGAGCGATCATAGAGTAGATACACCTTAGCGTTGAAGTTGATGCATCTCTGCCTCTTCTTCGACCAATAGGACGGAGCCTGGACAAAATCCGAGTTCAAGAACATGTTGATGTCTTTTCCTTCACAGACGTCGGCAATTTCGGTCATCCCGATGTTTATCTTCGGAGGGATGATGCTGATGTCGATGGGGTATGGGTCAGTCATGGCCTCGACCATCTCATGCAGAACGCTGTCGAACAAGTTGCCACAGCCTGGGTTCGCTTGACTGATTGTGTAGATCGGCTGTCCGCTGAAGAAAGGTGGCAGACCGTGGTAGTGCCAGGCAACCGGGCTTCCAGCACCGGTGCAGAAGTTCGCAGTCCAGAAGTCCGATTCGACCGACGACGCGGGCAGGATGACGTTGTATACAACACCACTTTGCCGAAATTGTGCCGGCCCGTTGTCATGCTCGCACTGGATGAATCCGGCAATCGAAGTGTTGAAGGGATCGTAGAAACCGACCGAACTGGGGGCCTTCTGGGGGCAATGGGGGTCTGGCAGGAAACCTCCGGCAAACGATACCGAAGTTACTCCATATTCCGAGAGTCCTTGGAAGTATGTGCTACCCACCATCTTCTGCGTGAAGAGGTCAAGGGTTTCCTTGGTCAACGACGGATTATCGGCATCCCACGAGCTATCCCAATAAATATTGACGAAGGTGGCCGATGCCATGGGTTGATCGACTTGTGGGTTGGTCTGCGCCTGCCCGTATGCAGCAATTGTAAGTAGGTTCAGCAACATCAAGCAGGCTCGGCGTAGCACCTTCTCGACAGTGGCAAAGTATTCGGGTGACGAAATCCTTAATTTCACATCTTTGATGGGGTCCATAATGTCTCCATTTCGTTTTTAGGTCGCTTCAAACTTTCCGACCATGTGCGGGATCGGCGTTTCCCCAGACCCCGTTATCTACAAATTCGGAAACTGCTCGCGACTTAGCTCACCCCTCTCAACATTTTTCCGAAGGTGGACTGTTCTTGCTCGAAAGAAGGTCTACGGAAGGCGTCAAGATCGACTGGATCGGGTGCAATGTCTCTAAACTCATAGTCGGTTCTTGACTTTGCGGGGTGGGCAGCGTACTGTTCTCCGCCAAAAGTCCGACCGGTCCGCGCGGGGGAGCGGCTGTGAGTTCTTCTTCCAATCAGGTGACGGAGTTGCTTGCCCGATGGGGCGATGGCGATGAGGACGCGCGCGAAGCCCTGATCCCCGTTGTCTACCATGAGTTACGTCGAATCGCTGGGAAATGTCTCGCCGGCCATCAACATCAGACGTTGCAGAGTACTGCGTTGGTCCACGAAGCCTATTTGAGGCTGGCCGGACAATCCTCGCTGCGAGCCGAAAACCGCAACCATTTTTTGGCCATCGCCGCGCGATTGATGCGCCAGGTCCTGGTGGATCACGCCCGTTCCAAGAGCGCTGCCAAACGGGGCTCCGGCTGCGTCACCCTCACTTTTGACGAAGCCATCGCTTTGCCGGAGGCGTCGCAAGTGGATTTAGTCTCCTTGGATGACGCGCTGAAGTCGCTCAGCAGCATGGATCCACGCCAAGCCCAAATCGTCGATCTGCGTTTCTTTGGTGGCTTGTCGATCGAAGACACTGCGGAAGTGCTTGGGATCTCCCCTGCGACCGTGAATCGCGAATGGTCGACCGCCCGCATGTGGCTACAGCGGGAATTGCGACGGAGCGATGCTCATGATTCCTGAGCGATGGCAACAGGTCAAAGCCGTCCTCGAGCAGGTGCTCGATCTTGCTCCCGAACAAAGAAATGCGTTTCTCGATGATGCTTGCCGTGACGATCACCCCCTTCGGCAGGAAGTGGAGTCGCTCTTGCTGGAGGCAGATGACGGCAGAGACGGGCTCCTGCAATCGCCAGTCCATCTCAGTCTGAAAAATGGGCCCCTGCGCGAGGGGCGCTTGGTCGGATGCCGTATCGGACCTTACCAGATTCTCGAAATGATCGGCGAGGGCGGCATGGGCACGTTGTACCGCGCCGCTCGTGCCGATGACCAGTACAGGAAACAGGTCGCGATCAAACTCGTTCGAGTTGGGCTCACAACACCCTTAGCGGTAGAGCGCTTTCGCGACGAACGGCAGATCCTGGCGAATCTGGAGCATCCCAACATTGCCCGGTTGCTGGAGGGAGGCACCACCGAGGACGGGGTCCCGTATGTTGTGATGGAGTTGGTCGACGGACAGCCCATCGCGGAGTTCTGCGATGATCATCAACTGACCATTGATGCCCGTTTGAATGTCTTCCTCGACGTATGCTCCGCAGTGCAGTACGCTCACCGCCGCCTTATTGTGCACCGCGACATCAAGCCCAACAACATCCTGGTAACCCGGGAGGGGTCGCCCAAGCTCATCGATTTTGGAATTGCGAAGATCCTGGATCCAGAAGCATCCGACGGAATTGATCAAGCCACAACCGGCCTGCGGATACTGACGCCTGCCTACGCGAGTCCCGAGCAGGTCAAGGGTGAGCCCATCACCACCGCGAGCGACGTGTACTCCCTGGGAGTGGTGCTGTACGAATTATTGACCGGGCATGCGCCGTATCGAGTCCCATTTCGCACGCCGGAAGCCCTTGCGAGAGCCGCCTGCGAACAGGAACCGGAGAAGCCCAGCCTGGCCGTCCGGCGGACTGCGTTTGCAACTGAAGAAGGGCGGGAGGAGATCACTCCAGAAACGGTCAGCGCTTCGCGCCGATCTCGGCCGGGAAAACTCAGCGCACAGCTCGGCGGAGACCTCGACAACATTATTTTGATGGCTCTGCGCAAGGAACCGGAGCGCCGCTACGGGTCGGTGGAACAGTTTGCGGAGGACATCCGCCGTCACCTCGAGAATTTGCCGGTCTCGGCGCACGGTGATTCGCTGCAGTACCGAGCGCGGAAATTCGCCATCCGTCATAGGGCCGGGATCTCCGCCGCGGCCGTTGCCGGGCTGGCTTTGATCATGGGCACCGCAGTCTCTCTGCGCGAAGCGCACGTGGCTCGTGCGGAGAGGGCCCGTGCCGAAAAGCGTTTCAACGACGTGCGCAGGCTCGCCAACTCGCTGATTTTCGAGATTCATGATTCTGTCTCCGCGGTACCGGGAAACACAGCCACGCGCAAACTGATTGTTGAGCGGGGGCTGGAATACCTCGACAGTCTGTCCCAAGAGTCCACGACAGACACCTCACTGATGGCCGAACTGGCCTCCGCATACCGCAGGATTGGAGATGCGCAGGGAGGTCAGTTTGCAGCGAATTTGGGCGACACGCCGGGAGCGCTCCGCAGCTTTCAAAAGGCGCTGGAAATTCGTAAACAGATCTATGCGGCCGATCCACAGAGCCTCGACAACATCATGGCGCTGGCCGATTCCTACAGCGCCGTATCTGAGAAGCTTCTTTCCTCGGGCCAGACCGCGGAAGCTTATCAGGACGTACGACAAGCCGTTGCCTTGGGCGAGAAGGCACTGCCTTCTCATCCCCAGGACGCCCGCGTGCTGCAAGAGTTGGCCAGCGACTATGATATTGAGGCGGACATCCTCGGCGGCAATTTCAATCTCTCGAACCTCGGCGACCGTAACGCTGCCCTGGCAGCACGACGCAAGAACATGGAGGTTACCGAGCGCCTGGCCAAGTTGCGACCGGGGGACGAGTCAGTGCAGCGTTCCATGGGAGCTGCCGTGGTCCGCATGGGAGACCAGTTGCTCCTGTCCGGGCAGAGGCAGGCATCGCTCCAGCAGTATGTGGCGGCTCAGTCGCTTTTAACGAACTTGGTAACGCACTCACCCACGCCCAAATTGCAGGACAATCTGCACGGTGTGTATCAGCGCATCTCTGTAGTTCGCATGGCCAATGGCGAGTATGCAGAAGCCGTAAAAGCTGCGCGGGACACGCTTGCACTGTCCAGTCGGCTCACTGCTGCTGATCCGCGTGATGAGTGGGCTCAACTCAGTTTGGCGGACGACTACAGCAACTTGGCGGACGCCGTATCCCGCACAGCCAACCGGCAAGAGGCTATTTCCGCGGCCAATCGGTCGCTCAGCATCATGAGCGCAATCCTCGCTCACGATCCCAACAATGTCGAAGTGCAAGGGGTACAATCCGCGGCCTTGAATACGGCCGGGGCGGTTTATCAGCGCGCCGGGAACGAAAAAGTAGCGCTCAGCTACTACCGGAAATCGCTGGAGATCACCGCAAGAATCTATGCCAAGGACCCCAAGAACGAGGACGCTCGCTTGCGCCTTGCCGCCGATTACAACAGCGTTGCGTCCGCCCTTTTGGGTCAGGGAGACGCTGGCGGCGCGGCTGAAGCTTATGAAGAAGGCATGAAGCTCGCCACGACCTCCGACTCAGCCTCGCCGAGCGAGGAAGCTGTTTACGTGATCGCCAATTCTTACGCCGGTCAGGGCGACGCGCAAATGAAGCTTGCGGAGAAAGAGAGGCAATCCGGGCGCAAGCTGCCGCTCCTGCAAAAGGCCTGCGGCCTGTTTGACCAAAGTCTGAAGGCCTGGAGCGCCATCCGGGAGCCCGGAACCATGAGTCCGAACGGGTTTTATTCGGTTGCACCGGCAGCCGTGGCTGCCCGGCTTAAGAGTTGCCGCTCCGCAGGGCAAGACTTCTAAGTACTCTTAGGTACGACCTGAAAACGAGATTAACTCCTCTCTACTGCTCTTCGTTCGCGCCTTCGAACGAGCTTTGGGTGCGCTCTTTCGCCGAGAAGACCCCGAAGCTGTTCTGTTCGCCGAGTGGTCAGCGTGCCAGGGCGAAGGGCTACATTACTCCAACCGAGACTCCTGGAATCGCATGCTTCAGCAAGGAATCATGCTCCAGACCCGCTTCTGGCAGGACAGTAGCGTAAGGACAACCAGCCTCGACGAAATTTCAGATCAAGTTCACCCGTCCCATGGGTGGCCGGAACGACTTCGTCGCCTACATCGATGCCATTGGAAAACTCGACGGCAGGCGCTGTCTTCTGGAGTGGAAAACGCCGTCCCGCCGATACCCGGAAGAGCCAGAGGGACTGTTGTCTCTGGATCAGCAGCTGGTTTGCTATTCGTGGCTGACTGGAATTGCTGAGGTCGCACAGGTCGTGTTCGTCCGCAAATGGCTCGTCGAAGTGCAGTATCTGCGCACCACGATCAGCGAGGAACAGCGTGAGGAGTTTGGCCGCCTGGTGGAAGGCACGATCCGACGAATCGAGTCGGCGGATTTTCTGCCGCACTAGTCTAGGACGCAGAGATGGGAAAAGTAGCTCGTAGCTGCGGCGAACAATCTCCCCGTGCTCATTAACCGGATTCTTAGTCTGCTAAGAGAAAGGTAGGCTGGGAGTCGTCGGAAAAACAGCTCTCAACCCCAGCGCAAACCGTGCAGGCTGGAGTGCGGCGACGCCCGGCACCTCCCGTGTGACGCCGCTCTTATTAGCTGAGGCGAAGAGGAAAAACTCGATAGCACGATAATCGCGGCGAAGAGTTCATTCCGATCACGGACTTTTTCAACACACGCCTTGTTTACAACAACTATCTATTCCCGTACACCGTTAGGGTGAGCGCGCCCCTCACGTTAACATTCGTTCCCGCTGCCGCCGGTACAGCCACGGCCAGCATTTCTTTTTTTTGCGAGCAATTCAACTTCGGCATCGGAAACTGCCACTGGTTCTGCTGTCACGATCCAGCACACAGTCGACCTGTCGTGGAATGCGAGTACTTCGAGTCCAGTCGCTGGATACAACGTGTACCGGGCGACTTCGCCCACAGGCTCGTACTCGCGTATCAATTCCGTACTGAATCCTTCGATGACCTATAGCGACAGCACAGTGCAATCCGGGCAGACATATTACTATGCAACCACGGCGGTCGACTCCACTGGAGCGGAAAGCACTTATTCGAATAAGGTGCAGGCCGCCATTCCGTTTCCATGATCACAACCTGCTCGGGGTTGATGAGTGACGTTAGAAGTAACAGAAGAGAACCGAAACTCCGACGATAGCTATCTGGGACCGCCGCAAAAACCCTCGGGCCTGGCAGGTATCCAATGTACATGCGAGTCCAACAAGGAAGAAGAACACTAAAGGTCACTTATGATTTCTTCCGCATTGCCAACTGCTCCACCATACGGTGCAGAGCGGCTTGTGTCTCCTGATTCCACCACCAGGAACTGACCTCTGCCAACTCGTGATCAATATCCCACGCGAATTCCCCGACCAAATCGGCCCGGGCTTGTCTACGAGTCAGGTTCATCGCGGCCTGAGGAAGCGCAAGCAGAGCCTGGCACCACTTTAATGCCTGGTCGATAACTTGCTCCGCAGGGACGACCTTGTCCACCAAACCCAAGGTCGCCGCGTTAGCTGGAGATACCAGCAGGCCGGCCACCGCTAGCCGCTCCGCTTGACGGGAACCAACCAGACGTCGCAACGCTGAGAGAATCACCGGCGGTAGAGGCAAACCCACCTGCACCTCGCTCAGGCCGATCTTTGAATCCCCCTCCGCTGCGACTCGCCAGTCACAGAAAAGAGCCAGCACTGTACCTCCGGCTGGAGCGTGTCCTGTGATAGCGGCAGCAATAGGAATGGGCGAGGAGGCAAGAGCTTTCATCAACTCGTAAAAGTCACGCCAGACGGCGTACATCGCCGGCCGATCGAGTTTTAGCAGGACCGGCACGTCGAGTCCGGCCGAGAACATCCCAGGTGACCCCGAAAGTACCAGCGCGCGCTTGCCTTCCCGCGGAGCTACTTGCACCGCACGCGAAAGTGCTGCGATCAACTCAGGCGACAACGCGTTCACCGGTGGCCGATTCAGGCGCAGCTCTCTAACATCTCCGTGCTCGAAAGTAAGAATCATCCATAGAGAATAAACAGCAATGCATGAAAAAATACAGAGAGTTCTCGGGAGCGCTGCAGAGGGTGCCTGTATGCAGAGGTTGGATCCGACCCAACCAACCTTGCGGAGTCGACGGGGGTGATGTCAGGAATCCCGAGCAGAATTGCCTAAATTGAAGTCCGCAAATCGAGACTTCTCATTCCACAGATGGCGAGATTTATGTTCGTTGGAACCTTGGACCTCCTCAGGCCACAGCGCCGGGTACCGACTGGTCTCCGGACGGCATCTGCCCTGCAAGATAGGGCAAACGCGCCGAGGAGGCCCATCGCGAGCGTACCGGACCAAGTAATATGCTGGAAATATCTTTTTGAACCCTTCTCATAGACAGGAACTTCTTCGTCGTCCGCGGGAGCCAGTCGTTTCCATAGCAGCCTCGGAAGCCCTGTTCGAGTAGAGACTCCAGCACCCCAGGCGCGCAGTGTGGGTGGTTCCAGACGAGATGCTTGGTATCGAACTTGGACCAGTCTTTTTCAAAAATACCGTAACCGGAGTCGAGTTCATGCCACATTTCCGTCTGTGGATGTGGCGTGACGATGGTGATTTGCGTGACATCGAGCTTTAAAGAAGCCAATGTTCTTAAGTCTTCAGCGATCGATCCCGCCGTCTCGGGCGGGAGACCAATAATGTAATAACCTTGGGCATAAAGGCCCGCGCGGTTGAGTCGCTCGGCAAGCTCGAAGGAAGCCTGCGCCCTCTCATTCTTGTGCATCTGCTTCAAGATGTCCTGGTGAAAGCTCTCGATACCGAATAGCGCGCCTTCCATGCCGCAGCTCTGCCATTGATTGAAGTTTCTAAGAAGCAGGTCCACACGTGACTGCACGAACCAGCGGACTCGGTGGCGTGCCAATAACTCTATGACAGCGTCGGCATGCGAGGGAAGGTTGCCGAAATTTTCGTCGAGCAGCAGGACAAAATGAATGCCGTGTTGGACGTAGAAACGCAACACCCGATCCAACGACGCAAGAGAGATTTCCTTTGGTTTCGGCGCAAATGTGGTGGTCTGGCAGAAGGTGCAACGAAAACTGCATCCGCGCGACGAAAACAGGATGCCTAACGGGAACGACCACCCTCCGGGTAAACGGAAGCGGGAGATCAGCGGTGGATGCTGGATTTCCTCAAGATGCGCCCCCAGTCTATGTCCCAGGGCGTCTTCACTGTAACCGCTGAACACATGGTCGAAGTGTGATTGGATGGAGGGAGTCAGAGCGCCATAATTCCCAGCCCACAGTTCGCGGACACCTGCCTGTCGTGCTTCGGAAGCCATCGTCAGTATGTCGTTGGTCTCTTCTAGATAAAAGGAGAAACCCACGGCATCCCAGCCCTTCTTGAGCTCAGCAGAAAACTCGGCGCGTGGCGGATATTCCAGAATATTCAGCTGAGGAAGATTCTGCCGCAGGAACCGCAGGCCAAATGAGATCGTCCGCGGCATACCGAAACGCCAGCGAAAATTCCGGGGAGCATTTTCACGAAAATAATCGTAGAGGCCTGAGTCGCGGCAACGCGTTGTCAGCAGAATTCGAGGCAATCTTCCCTCCTCTGTGGAACCCCTCCACAGAAGCGGAGTTGGCGTGAACAGGACTCTAGCACATTCCCGACGCGCATGTTCGAGCAGAGAGACCGGCTAGGCTGAAATCGGCATTATCTAATCCGCGACCGGAAAGTGATTAAGATCACATTAAACAGTGATTGCTCTCATGGGGCTACGCATCGGCGACGACCATGATCACAGCACTGACACATAGTTCCGAACTTCATAAAGCGGAGTACCTCCCCCATGTCGTTCCTGCATATGTTTGGATCTCTTCTGCATGTTCCCCATCCGTCTCCGCAGCCGGTCGAGGAACAAGGCCGCATCCTCTCAAGACGGCTGCGTGAACTACTCGATGAAACAGACCATCGCCGGGAAGTGGCACATTCCGTCGAACACCGGCATGACTTATCCGAAATCGGAGATTCGCATTAAGAATTGTGAACCCTTCACCTTTCGCGGAACCGGTCGACGATGGCTCGGGGGATCCGATCGCGTAGCCTGAATCGTTTGCGCGCCACGAGTCAACGGACCTGCTGAGGCTTTTGGAACAACTGTGGCAAAGGGCGGCGCCATGAGCGCCCGGCCCACATCGATCGGACGAACCGCTCAACGATCCCCGTACCCGATAAGAGCGACTGATTTCCCTCCACCGTTCAGGCATCCGGCCACACTGATGTAGTTTGGTAAAATCGTGATTCGGATTTTTCCAATCTTCTCCGTGGGGTGATTCGATTGTCCAAGCAGCGAGTTCTGATAACCGGTGGCGCCGGATTCATCGGCTCTGAGTTAGTTCGGCGGTTGGCGGCTGGTGGCTTCGATGTTCTCGTTGTCGACAATCTCGTAAATGGAAGGCGTGAGAATCTCGAGGGGTGCTGACCAAGAACATCGAGCTCGTTGTCACGGATATCTGCGATCAACAGTCGATGACTTCGCTGTTCCGGGGCGTGGACGTCGTTTTCCATCTCGCTTGTCTCGGCGTGCGACACTCCCTCCACTCACCGAAGGAAAACCAGGAGGTCAATGCGACAGGGACGTTGGGGCTGTTAGAGATTGCGATGACGACGGAGGTCAAACGGATTGTGTACATCTCGACCTCCGAGGTATACGGAATGGTGCATACCACTCCCATTGCAGAGGATCATTCGACTTTGCCCTGTACCGTTTATGGCGCCTCCAAACTTGCGGGAGAGGCCTACGCTCGTGCTTTCTGGCATGCCTTCGGCTATCCCACGGTCGTGCTGCGTCCTTTCAATGCCTATGGACCCCGCTGCCATCACGAAGGCGATAGCGGAGAATGATTCCCAGGCTCATGTTGCGATGTTTGGCGGGGAGGCCCATGGTTATCTTTGGCGACGGCAAGCAGACTCGCGACTTCACATTCGTCAGCGACACAGCAGGCGGCATTCTCGCGGCTGGTCTGTCTGACGCGTCGGTTGGACGCACTCTGAATTTGGGCAGCGAAAAAGAAATTGAGATCCAATTGTTGGCGAAGATGATCTCAGAAGTACTTGGCAGCACAGATCCTGTATACGGACCCCCGCCCTGGCGACGTTGTGCGGTTGCTCTCTGACAGTTCCAAAGCAAAGGAACTCCTGAACTTCAAAACTACAGTCAAGCTGCGCGACGGACTGGCGTCTCCGCTCGACTGGTATGCAAACCAGGGCGAGTCTCCTGAACAACTACTCGAGCGAGAAATCGAGCGCAATTGGGAAGTTGAGCATGTCCCAAGGAATGCGCCATAAACAGGTTGTTCCTGTGGCGGTGTGCCGCATTGGGTGCGAGAGGCGTATTAATTACACCGCGTGTTGCGCTTTTCGACCGCGATTCTTTGCCCGGGACCGGATTTCGAAGAACGTGTCGCTCCGGATGAATAGATGGTCATAGAGAGATGAAGGGGGACCGCCCCGTGAGGAAGTAGTGTTGTAGAGTTGCGGGGGGCGGAGGGTTGAACCTCAAAGAGAACACGGTCAAGAAGTCGCTGTTGCGCATTTACGACAAACTGGGCGTTTCGAACCGGGTAGAGCTCGTGCTCTACGCGCTCAGTCACCGCGAAGAACGGGCCGCAGAACCAGACCTGGAGCAATTGGTGTCCTGAAGTGGGACTTCTGGCCCTTTCAGCTCTTCGCGACTGCATGGTGGCAATACTCGGGCCTGCGTAAGAACCGGTCGCCGAAGAGCGCCATTTCGCTCTTCCGGTGGAGGGCTTCGCTGTTCCAACCCAAGCTCGCTTGTAGTCCGGTCAGGCCAGGAAGTCGGTCCGGCCCCGTGGTTTGTTAATTCTGTTCCATTTTGCGGGGTTCGGTTGCGACCGGCCTACCGCTGGTAGTAAACTAACGCTCCGAAACGCCTGTCCCGGCTTGGAATTGTGGGTTTCGCCAGCCAGTAGGGATGTGCGCTCAGTTTCCCCCTCCTTCTTACGGAATCTAGCTCTCCATGGCTACGAGCGTGCCCTCGAAAATCGGGAAGTATGACGTGGTCGGAGTCATCGGCCGGGGCGGGATGGGGATCGTCTACAAAGCCATCGATCCGCGCCTTGATCGCGAGGTAGCGATCAAGATGATGACCGGGGGATTCGTCGACGATCCCGACTTGCGAAAGCGTTTTTTCCGCGAGGCCCAGTCTCTGGCCAACCTGCAACACCCCAACATAGTGACTGTCTACGATCTCGGTGACTATGAGGGCAATCCCTACCTCGTGATGCAGTACCTGGAAGGCGAGACTCTCGACGTTGCCATGGCGCAACACCGAAAGCTAAGTCTCCTGGAAAAATTCAACATCATTATCCAGGTTTGTGGTGGGCTGGCTTATTCCCACAAGCGTTTTGTGGTGCACCGCGATATCAAGCCCGCCAACATCATGCTGGAGAAAGATGGCGGAACCAAGATTTTCGATTTTGGTATTGCCCACGTTGGCGACCAGAGCGTCACTAAGACCGGACAGATGGTCGGCACTCCTCCGTACATGTCGCCGGAGCAGATCAACGGCAAGACCGTCGATGCACGCAGCGACTTATTTTCCGTCGGGGTCGTTCTGTATCAGATGCTTACTGATCATCTTCCGTTTCAAGGAGACAGCCCGGCCGGTACGTTCCTGAAAATTCTGTACGATCCGATTCCAAGCCTGAATACTTATCTTCCCTCGTACCCGCAAGAACTCGATGCGATTCTGGAGCGCGCCCTCGCCAAAAATCCGAACGATCGCTATCACTCCGCGGACGAGTTCGCGCTTGATGTGGGGCACTTGTTGTCGCAGTTCCGACAGGAAGTTGTTGGCCGTCAGATGCGGGAAGTGGGTCTGTTGCTGGAGAGATCTGAGTTGCAGAAAGCAAGGGACCTGCTTCTCCAGGTGCTGAACGTGGATCCGCGACATCTCCCAGCCAGTCAAAGTTTGCGTGATGTGGAGCGGCGCATCAAGAAGGAGGAAATCGGCGAGCAAGTTCGGCGACTGCGGCAGCAGGCGGATGAAGCCCTGTCCCAGCGACAATTGGAGGCTGCCCAGGCCTTTCTGGAACATGCTCTCGAAATCGACAACACAGATCCAGACTTGCGCCAGCACGCGGAGTCGGTCCGAGCCACGATCGCGCAAGCCCGAAAACTGCGCGAGGCCTTGAAGGCGGCGGAATCCGCCCACCAGGACGGGGATCTCGACATCGCACAACAGGCCATTGAAGAGGCTGTGCAGATAGCCCCCGACGACACACAAGCCAAAGCGCTCTACCGGGTCATTCAACGGGAGTGGCTG
>Ga0210409_10005413_pt1 | contig 13422 bp, 14 predicted proteins | sample IncBWH17MmetaG_FD_161649 | JGI IMG/M metagenome (GOLD analysis project Ga0210409, IMG submission 161649) | Forest soil microbial communities from Barre Woods Harvard Forest LTER site, Petersham, Massachusetts, United States - Inc-BW-H-17-M | ecosystem: Environmental > Terrestrial > Soil >... | reverse complement strand
GTTTGCCGGGGCAGGCTCCGCACTGGCGGCTGATTGTCCGCTCGACCTCGGACGTGGCACGGGCTGGGTCGTATTCTCCGACCATTACATGATCGCCTTCCGTCCCGAGCCGATGCGCATCGAGGTCGGCGAGCCGTTTGCCCTGCTGTTCAATGTCTGCACCAAGAACGGTAATCCGGCCGAGCTGGTGGCGGTCGAGGCGCAGATGCCGGAGCAGAAGCGGGGCATGAAGACCAAACCGACCATCGTGCCGGCGGGCGATGGTCGCTACCGCGCCGAAGGCATGGTGTTCGACAGGTCCGGCCGCTGGGAGCTCGCCATCGACGTGCGCGCCGGCGAGGAAAGCGAACGCCTGACGCATGAGATCATCCTCAAGTAAGGCATCATTGGACCGCGGGCCTCCAGGCCCGCTCATGATCGGGTGCGCCAGCAAAGAGTAAGAGGCGGGCCTGGAGGCCCGCGGTCCGTCTGACATGACGCTGTCCGATCGAGATGGACGCTAGCTGCGCAGGCGCGCCAGCGCACTCTCCAGAATCCAGGCCGCGGCCGCGGCGTCGACTCGCTCGGCGCGCTTGGCGCGGGTCATGTCATAATCGTCGATCATGCCGCGCGTGACGGCAGCGGTGCTGAGCCGCTCGTCCTGCCAGACGACGGGCAGGTTGGCCAGCGCCGGCGGGCCATGGCTGGCTATGTTGGCCGCGAACTGGCGCACCGACTGGCAGCGCGGGCCCTCCGTGCCGTCCATGTTGAGCGGCAACCCGATCGCCAGCGCCTTGATCTCGTGCTTCTTCGCAAGCTCGGCCAGCAAAGCGAGATCGGCCGCCAACTTGCCGCGCTTCAAGGTCGTGATTGGCGTCGCCAGCATGCGCAATGTGTCGGAGGCGGCGACGCCGATGGTCTTGCTGCCGACATCGAGCGCCATCAAGCGGCCGTCGGGCACGAGCGCCTTCAATTCTGCGAAGTCGACGATCGCCATGCCTCAGACCGTCTTGCCGTCCAGCCAGGTGGCGGCATCGTCGGCGACCCGCTCCCAGCCCGGCTGGCCGACGACCCAGTGACCCTGATTCGGATATTCGACGTAGTCCGACACATGGGCAAAGCGCTGGGCCGCGCGGCGCACCACGCCCGGCGGCGTCAACCGATCCTTTTCGGCGGCGACGAACAGCAGCGGCACGGTGACCAGCCGGGGATCGATCGTCGTGGCCTTCTTGGCATCGAGCCAGGGCCACGCCATCTCGAACAGGGCGCGGCCAGAATCATGCACGAAGCCTGCATGTCGTTCGCTGCCCTCGCGGGAGTCGGTGGTGTTGAAAGTGTGCGACAGCGCCTCGCCGAGGGTTGCGCGATGCGGCTTGCGCCACCAGCCCCACCTCATCTGGATGCGGGCGAAGGCCACGAAGTTCGAGGGCCGGATCGCGATCACGCTCGCCGGCGCGGCCGGCGTGAGCAACACGCCCGCGCGCGCCAGACCGCGCGCGCACAGCAGCAGCGCGATCAGCCCGCCCATCGAATGGCCGATCACTGCCGGCTTCTCCGGCAAGGCGCGCAATTCGGTTTCGAGATCGGCTGCGTAGTCGAGCAGGCTGGTGACTCCGAGCGCGCCGGGCGGCGCGTGCGGCGGCGCGTCATGGTGGCGTAGCGCAGGCGCCAGGGTTTGCCAGCCGCGCGCTTCGAACCGCGACCGCCAATTCCGCCACACGTCCGGCGTGCCCCACATGCCGTGAATGAAGACTGCCAGCTTGGCCATCGTCGAGGTTATAAGGCGAGGGACCGTCGCGGTCGACAATGGCCTCATGACAGGGGCTTCAGCCGGAGTAAGTTCGTCAGGTGACCGACACGATCTACGCCCTGCTCGCGATCGCCATGGTGCTGACGGTGGTGAGCCTGCTGGTGCCGCTGGCCGAGCGCTTGCGCGTGCCGCACACCGTGCTGCTGGCGATCGCCGGCATGGGGTTGGGCTTCCTCGGTTCGTGGATCATCTCGAGCGACATCAGGCTCGGGGCGTTGGGCGATGCTTTCGTCGGCCTCGACAAGCTCGAGGTCGGCAGCGACGTGTTCCTGCCGCTGTTCCTGCCGCCCTTGCTCTTCACCGCCGGTCTCACGATCGACGTGCGCCGCCTGCTCGACGAGGTGTGGGCCGTGCTGTTGATGGCCATCGTGGCGGTGCTGGTGTGCATCGCCATCGTGGGCGGCGTCGTGCATCTGGCGACCGGTATGGACCTCGTCGTCTGCCTGCTGCTCGGTGCCGTGGTGTCGACGACCGATCCGGCCGCCGTCATCGGCATCTTCCGCGACGTCGGCGCGCCCAAGCGGCTGTCGATCCTGGCCGAGGGCGAATCGCTCCTGAACGATGCCGTCGCCATCGCCGCTTTCGGCCTTTTCATCGGCATCCTGATCTCGCGCTCCACGCCCGATCCGATGGAGGTCGTCCTTACCGATCCGACCGGAGCGGTCGTGGTCTTCCTGCGCGAATTCGTAGGCGGCCTCATCTGCGGCTTCGTCATGGCGCGCGGCGCCATGCTGCTGCTGCCGCGGCTGGGCGAATCCGACGCCGCCATCGCCTCGGTGACGGTCAGTCTGACCTATCTCAGCTTCCTGGTGGCCGACCGCTACTGGCACGTATCCGGCGTCGTCTCGGTCGTGATCGCCGCCCTCACGGTCGCCGCCTACGGTCCGACCCACCTGCATCCGCGCCAATGGACGGCGCTGCGCCAGCTGTGGGCCCAGCTCGAGTTCTGGGCGAACTGCCTGATCTTCGTGCTGGCCTCGATGCTGGCCGCCAACGTGCTGGTGCAGATCACCTGGCTCTACGTCTGGGGCGTCGCCGCCGTGGTGGTCGGTGCCTTCCTGGCGCGCGCGCTCGTGGTGTTTGGCATGCTGCCGGTGCTGGAGAAGGTCCATCTCGTGCAGCCCGTCGACAAGCGATACAAGGCGATCCTGGTGTGGGGTGGCCTGCGTGGCGCCGTCACCATCGTGCTCGCCATGGTGGCTGCCGGCGACCAGCGCCTGCCCGATGATGTCCGCGAGTTCGTCGCACTGTCGGCCACCCTGTTCGTGTTGGTCACGCTGTTCGTGAACGCCACGACGCTCGGCCTCGTCATGCACGTCCTCGGGCTCGACAAGCTCAGCCGGCTGGAGCTCGCGCTGCGCGATCGCGTGCTCGCTTTGTCGCGGGTCAATGTCGACCGCCATCTGCAGGAGATCATGCGCCAGCATAATGCGCGGGTCGACGGCATCGACGCCGATCCGGCCTCGGCCGGCGAGGCCAGCATCGAATCGGCCCCGGCCGAGCTCGCCCTCAGCCTCGACGAACGGGTCAAGGTCGGGCTGGTCACGCTCTGCACGCGCGAGAAGGAGCTCTATCTGGAACTGTTCGAGCAGCAGATCCTGTCGCGCCGCATGGTGGCGGTGCTGGCGGCGCGCGCCGACCGGTTGATCGACACCGTGCGCGACCATGGTGTGGCGGGATACGAAGAGTGGTTGCGCAACATCTCGCGCCCCGATACCGGCTTCAGGGTGGCGCTGTGGCTCCAACGCCGGCTGGGTTTCGCCTGGCTGTTGACCGAGCGCCTGGCCGATCGTTTCGAGATCCTGATGGTGTCGCAGAGCGTGCTGGCCGAGCTTGCGGCGTTCAACGTCAGCTCGGTGGCGGACCTGCTCGGCCCCGACGCCGAGGTCAAGCTCGCCGCGGTGATCGAGACTCGCCAGGAGGCCGTCGACAGCGCGCTCAAGGCGCTGTCGCTGCAATATCCGGGCTACGCCGAATCGATCCAGGCGCGCCAGCTCGAGCGCGCCGCTATCCGCTTCGAAGCGGCGGAGTACGTCCGGCGCCTGCAGGAAGGCATCATCAGCCGCGAGGTCTACAACGACCTGCGCCGGCAGCTCGGCGAGCGGCGCAGCGCCATCGGCCAGCGCCCGCCGCTCGATCTCGGCCTGGAGCTGGCCGGGATGATTTCTCGCGTGTCGCTGTTCGCCTCGCTCGACCGCAAGGCGATCACCGAAGTCGGCAAGCGGCTGCGTGCCCTGGTGGCGCTGCCGGGCGAGAAGATCGTTGCGATCGGCGGGCCATCGGACGCCATGTACTTCATCGCCGCGGGCGAGGTCATCGTCAGGGGGCCGACCTTCGAGGTGAGGCTGAAGGAGGGTGACTTCTTCGGCGAGATGGGTCTGCTCAGCGACCAGCCGCGCAACGCCGACGTGATCGCCGACGGCTACTGCCATCTGCTGGTGCTGTATCGCAGGGATTTCCGGGATCTGCTCGACAAGCGCCCGGCCGTCCGTGCCGAGATCGAGGCCGTGGCCGCCCGCCGCATCGCCGAGACCGCGAGCGAGGGCCAGGCCGCGTCATAGCGGACCGCGGGTCTCCAGGCCCGCTCATGATCATGATGCGGGCCTGGAGGCCCGCGGTCCGATGACGCCTGCGGCGGGTTGCTAGCCTGGGGCAAACCGGCTACCAACCGCGCCGTTCAAGCGTTTTGGAGCAAGAGTCATGTCGCTCGACAAGGACACGGTGGCGCGCATCGCGCGGCTCGCCCGCCTGAAGGTTGCCGATGACGAGCTGGCGCCGCTCGCCGGCGAGCTGTCGGGGATTTTCGCCTGGATCGAGCAACTGAACGAGGTCGACACCAGGAATGTCGAGCCGCTGTCCTCGGTCTCCGATGTGACCCTGCCGATGCGTGCCGACAAGGTGACCGACGGCGGCATCGCCGCCAAGGTGCTGGCCAACGCGCCGGGCGGCGCCGTCTATGTCGATCCCGCCGACAAGAACGCCGGCGGCTTCTTCACCGTGCCCAAGGTGATGGAGTAGACGATGGCTGCCCTCACCGATCTCACCATCGCCCAGCTCACGGCAGCCCTTGCCAGGAAGGAGACGAGCGCCGTCGAAGTGGCCGATGCGCACCTCAGGAAGCTCGACGAGCACCGGGCGCTGAATGCCTTCATCACCGAGACGCCCGACAAGGCGCGCGAGATGGCCAGGGCCTCCGATGCGCGCCGTGCGCAGGGCCAGGCGGGCCTGCTCGACGGCGTGCCGCTGGCCATCAAGGACCTGTTCTGCACCGAAGGCGTGCAGACCACGGCCGCTTCGCGCATTCTCGAAGGCTTCGTGCCGCCCTATGAAAGCACGGTGACCGCCAACCTATGGAAGGCGGGCGCGGTCATGGTCGGCAAGACCAACCTCGACGAGTTCGCCATGGGCTCGTCCAATATGACCAGTCATTTCGGCGGCGTCGAGAATCCGTGGAAGAGGAAGGGCGACAACCGCAAGCTGGTGCCGGGCGGCTCGTCGGGCGGTTCGGCCGCCGCGGTTGCGGCCTACATGGTGCCGGGCAGCACCGGCACCGACACCGGTGGCTCGATCCGCCAGCCGGCGTCGTTCTGCGGCATCGTCGGGCTGAAGCCGACCTACGGCCGCTGCTCGCGCTGGGGCGTCGTGGCCTTTGCCAGCTCGCTCGACCAGCCCGGCCCGCTCGCCCGCACCGTCGAGGACAGTGCCCTGCTGCTGCAGGGCATGGCCGGCCACGATCCCAAGGATTCGACCTCGGCGCCCCTGCCGGTGCCGGACTTCGCGGCCGCCGCGCGCAACGCCGACATCAAGGGCCTGCGCATCGGCATTCCCAAGGAATATCGCGTCGACGGCACGTCGCCCGAGATCGTCGCGCTGTGGTCCCAGGGCATGGACATGCTGAAGGCGGCCGGCGCGGTGCCGGTCGAGATCTCGCTGCCGCACACCAAGTACGCGCTGCCGGCCTATTATATCGTGGCGCCGGCGGAGTGTTCGTCCAACCTGGCGCGCTACGACGGCGTACGCTTCGGGCTGCGGGTCCCTGGCGAGGATCTCGCCGAGATGTACCAGAACACGCGCGGCGCGGGCTTCGGCAAGGAAACCCGCCGGCGCATCCTGATCGGCACCTACGTGCTGTCGGCCGGCTACTACGACGCCTACTACAAGAAGGCGCAGCAGATCCGCTCGCTGATCGCCCGCGACTTCAAGGACGCGTTCGAGAAATGCGATGTGCTGCTGACGCCCACCGCGCCGACCTCGGCCTTCGCCGCCGGCGAGAAGATGGACGATCCGGTGACCATGTATCTCAACGACATGTTCACCATCCCGGCCTCGATGGCGGGCCTGCCCGGCATCTCGGTACCGGCCGGCCTCGACAAGGACGGCCTGCCGCTCGGCCTGCAGATCATCGGCCGCGCCTTCGACGAGGAGACGATGCTGCGGGCGGCGGCAGCGCTGGAGAAGGCGGCGGCGTTCAACCAGCGGCCGGCGGGGTATTGAGCGGAACACCGGCTGCGCACATTGGGCAGTCCGCAGGCTCCCACAGTTCGTTGCCAAGAAACGCGATACGCTCTACTGGCAGACTGTTCTCCTGAAGGAACGGCGACGCCGCGGTTCCCAGCATGAGCAAGGCGCCGACCACGACCGGCCGTGCGCCGAGCGACGTCAAGGCGGCAAAAGTCGCGCGTGTTGCCGAGCCTGCATTAATGGCGTCGTCCACGATGGCGACGGCCTTGCCGCGCACATGATCGTGAAAAACGTCGGGGACGCGATAGCGGGCGGAGTACAGGCGTTCGCTGCCCGTTTCCTCGACGCGTTCCGAGGAAAAGGCTCGCAGACCGAGCTCCGCGGCGACCATCTCCGCTACAAGCGCCCCGCCGATCCGCGGACCGACGACCGCCTCGACCCGGTATGTGGACAAGCGCCGCGCCAAGTCACGGGCGAACGGCAGCAGCCGCTTCGGCTGCCGGAAAAGCAAATCGAGATCGAGCCAGAGATTGCCGTGGTGGCCCGACTCCAGCTGGAAATGGCCTTGGCGCGTGGACAAGAGATCGACAAGCTCGGCTTCCATACAACCGCAAACCCTGAGATGTTCGGCGCATGTCGCCTGAATTATACGCCGCTTATCTGTTCGCCTGCCTGGTGATCGTGATCGTGCCGGGACCGACGGTGACCCTGATCATCGCCAACAGCTTGCGCCACGGTACGCGCGCCGGGCTGCTGAATGTCATCGGAACCCAGGTCGGCTTGGCCGTCATGATCGGCGTCATCGGCATCGGCCTTACTTCCCTGATCGAGGCGATGGGGCACTGGTTCGACTGGCTGCGCCTCGCCGGCGCCGCCTATCTGATCTGGCTTGGCTGGAAGATGATCCATTCAACTGGTACCGCGTCCGCTGCTGCGCCGGCGCGAGCACCGCGCGGCGGGTTCCTGTTGCAAGGCTTGCTTGTCGCGCTCAGCAATCCCAAGACGCTGCTTTTCTTCGGAGCGTTCTTCCCACAATTCATCGATCCGGCGCGCGATCAGGGGCTGCAGATCTTGATCATGGGCCTGACGGCGATGTTGTTCGCCGCCGTCTCCGACAGCGCCTACGCATTTGCCTTTGGGCGCGCCGGCCTCGCCCTTTCCGCCAAGCGCGTGCGCCTGATGTCGCGTTTGAGCGGCGGCTTTCTGATCGGCGGCGGACTATGGCTGGCGTTCTCGCGAAGCCGATAGAGCTCGCCATCGAGGCGCAGGCGCGGACCGATCAGGAGAGGCTCTGGGTCGTCCTGGAAATGCTTGCGGCTGTCGATCGATCTGTCGACGTGATGGTCGACCGGCAGACCGGTCAGACCATCCTCAAGGGCCCGGACGAATTTCATCTCGAGTTCGTCATTGAGCGGCTCAAGGTCGAGTTCGGTATTGCCGTGAATGTCGGCGCTCCACAGGTCGCCTATCGCGAGACGCTGGGCCGCCGATCGGAGATCGACTACACCCACAAGAAGCAGACCGGCGGCTCGGGCCAGTTTGCCCACATCAAGATCGTGTTCGAGCCGGGCGCGCCGGGCTCGGGCTACAGTTTCGAGAACAAGGTGGTCGGCGGCTCGATCCCCAAGGAATTCATTCCCGGCGTCGAGAAGGGCCTGGCGGCCTCGCGCGAGACCGGCGTGCTGGCCGGCTTCCCGGTGATCGACTTCAAGGCGACGCTGGTCGACGGCAACTACCACGACGTCGATTCGAGCGTGCTGGCCTTCGAGATCGCCGCCCGCGCCGCGTTCCGCGACGGCCTCGTCAAGTCGCAGTGCAAGCTCTTGGAGCCGATCATGAAGGTCGAGGTGACGACGCCGCTCGGCTTCGAGAACGACGTCATCAGCGACCTCAACACGCGACGCGCTCGACACCATGGCCTGGAGACACGCGGCAACGCACAGGTCATCCATGTGTTGGTGCCGCTCGCCAACATGTTCGGCTACGCCAACAGCCTCAAGGAAATGACCCAACGGCATGGGGCCTATGGCATGATCTTCGATCACTATGCGCCGATACCGGGGCCGAACGACGACGAGCCGTTTCCGCCTGCGGTCGGTATGCGCGCGTGAGTTTTCGTTCCGTCGGCGAGAAATGCCTATGCGAGGGCGAAGCCCGGGAGGCGCGCAGCCCTGTGGTCAAAGGTGAAGGTGACCGAACAGCCCGCCTTTTGGCCCAACCCACCGAGAAGTGCGTCGGCAAAATCACCACGGCCTTCCTTGAGTGCCGTCAAGGCAGTGAAGACTTCGAACTCATCTTCAACAACGAGAACCGGGGCTTGAAGCAGGCGTTCAATGATCGCCGCAAGCTCTTGGTCGGCAAGTCCATAGGCTCGCTCGAGCACCCACGCCGTTTCGACCATGGCGACGACGCTCACGAAGCCCGGATTGTCTTCATCGAGGCGATGCTCGATCAATTCGATGGCTCGTGGCGACTGTATCGAATCGTCCTGGGTGAAGTAGCGCACCAGGACGTTGGTATCGAGCCCGATCATTGCCGCCTGCGCCGTGGAAATCCCTCGCTGGCACCCGCCAAGACGGCTTCGCGCATCTCTTCAATCGTCACAGGTTTCCGCCGCGGCCGTTTGAGTATTCCGCGCAGACTTGAGATCGGGCGTGTGGGTAGCAGGACCACGCTGCCGTCCGGGTGGATGAAGAACTTGACCCTATCTCCGGGCTTTAGCCCGAGATGATCCCGAATTGGCTTCGGAATGGTGGCCTGTCCCTTGATCGTGATTGCGGATTGCATAGCGTTCCCATTACATTTGGAAAATAGTAATACATCTTGCAGCTTCGCGTGGCAACACCGCCCTGCGAATGGCCGAGCTCCCAGCGTGAACCACTTTGACGTACACTGTCGCCAACCCAGGAGAGCAACATGGCGACGGAATTCGATCTGGTCGTGCGCGGCGGCACTCTGGCCGACGGCACGGGAGCTGCGCTGCATGAGGCCGACGTCGCCGTAAAGGACGGCAAGATCGCCGCCGTCGGCAAGGTTTTGGGCAAGGGCGCCGAGGAGATCGACGCCAAGGGCCTTTTGGTCACGCCGGGTTTCGTCGACATCCACACCCACTATGATGGCCAGGCAACCTGGGATTCGCACCTGCAGCCCTCGAGCTGGCACGGCGTCACCACGGCGGTGATGGGCAATTGCGGCGTGGGCTTCGCGCCGGTCAGGATCGAGGACCGCCAGCGCCTGATCGAGCTGATGGAAGGCGTCGAGGACATTCCCGGCGCGGCGCTCGACGAAGGCCTGAACTGGTCGTGGGAATCGTTCGGCCAGTATCTCGATGCGCTGGAAGCCCGGCCGCGCGACATGGATCTCGGCGCCCAGCTGCCGCACGGCGCGTTGCGCGTGTTCGTGATGGGCGAGCGCGCCGCCAGGCTCGAGGAGGCGACGCCGGAAGAGGTGGCGCGCATGCGCACGCTCACGACCGAGGCGATGCGCGACGGGGCGCTCGGCTTCTCGACCTCGCGCACCTTGAACCACCGCACCGTGAAGGGCGACCCGACGCCCTCGCTGCGAGCCTCCGAATCAGAGCTTTTGGGCATCGCGCTCGGCATGAAGGATGCGGGCCGGGGCGTGATCGAATTCATCTCCGATTTCAACACGCCCAGCCCGGAGAGCGAATTCGAGATGATCGAGCGCCTGCTCGCCGCGTCGGGCCGGCCGTTCTCGGTGTCGCTGGCCCAGCGCCATTCCAAGCCCGACGGCTGGCGCCGCCTGCTCGGCCTGGTCGAGGGGCTGGCCGCCAAGGGCCATGCGGCCAAGGCGCAGGTGGCGCCGCGGCCGATCGGCGTGCTGCAGGGCCTGCAGGCAAGCCGCATCCCGTTCTCGATGTGCCGCGCCTACAAGGCGATCCAGCACAAGAGCGTGGCCGAGCGGCTGGCCATCATGCGCGATCCGGCCTTCCGCGCGACGCTGCTCGCGGAAGCGCACGAGCCGCTGCGCTCGGACATGGCGGCGCGGCTGACCGACTACGACCGCATGTTCCCGCTGGGCGATCCGCCGGACTACGAGCCGGCGCAGGAGAGCTCGCTCGGCGCCCGCGCCCGTCGCGAGGGCCGTGACCCGCGCGAGGTCGTGTACGACTACCTGATCGAAGGCGAGGGCAAGAACTTCATCTTCGCGCCGTTCGCCAACTTCGCCGCCTACAACCTCGATTGCTGCAGCGAGATGATGCAAAGCCCGCACACGCTGATCGGGCTGGGCGACGGCGGCGCGCATGTCGGCCTGATCTCCGACGGCTCTTTTCCGACGTCCCTCCTGTCGCACTGGGGCCGTGATCGCGCCTCGGGCAAGCTCGACGTGTCGTGGCTGGTCAAGCGCCACACGGTCGACAATGCCCAGGCCGTCGGCCTCAACGACCGCGGCAGGATCGCGCCGGGCTGGAAGGCCGACCTCAACGTCATCGACTTCGACAAGCTTCGCGTCGAGGCGCCGGTGATGAAGTGGGACCTGCCGGCCGGCGGCAAGCGCCTGCTGCAGAAGGCGCGGGGCTATCGCGCGACTGTTGTCTCGGGCGCCGTCACCTATCGCGACGGCGAGGCGACCGGTGCGCTGCCCGGCAGGCTGGTGCGCGGGCCGCAACAGGTGTCCTAGACTTCCTCGTAGCTCGTGAAGCGGATCGTGTCGGGATCCTGCGTCAGAAAGGGCGCAAGGATCGCGTTCTCCCAGATTTTCCAGTTTTCCGGATACTCCGCGCCCGGGCGCGGAGCGTCCACCGTTCCCCACAGCCTCTCCCACGCCTCGCGACTCTCGAAGATCCAGATCGCGGTATAGGCGCCGCGTCGCGCTCCTTTCAGGCCGCGCAGAAAATGGTGCGCGATGAGGCCTGGAAGATCGAGGAGGCCGCGGCGTTCCGCGTCATGCAAGGCGCGCTCGAAATCGGCGTCCCGCACGCCGGGCTTGAGTTCGTATTCATGGACGCTGATCACCTTGCCCACTGGTTAGCTCTATGTCATCGCCGGTCGGAAATCGAAAAGGGATTGCCATCGGGGTCCTTGCCCTCGCAACGGATGAGCCCGGCACCCATCATCAACTTCGACATCTTGGCACCACGGCCTAAAAGTTCCTGCCGGGCGGCGGCGATGTCCTTGGCCCAGAAGCCGATCTTGGGCGGCCGCCTGCCGCGCGAGGAGGTGCCGTTGTGAAGGGCGATGACGCAGCCATTGGCGTCGAACTCCTTCCAGCCCTTTTCGTCCTTGGCGAGCCTGAGGCCCAGCACGTCGCGATAGAAGGCGACCATGCCCGGCATGTCTTTTGTGAAAAGCACGATCCGCCGCATCGAAAGCATCATGTTCGGCCTCCTCATCAGCGCAGCAGGACACGGATCGATTTTTTTGCCAAGGCCAGACCGGCCGGTTATTTACTCCGCCATGAACACCACGCGCACCGTCGTTGCCGCCCTGTCCCTGCTGCTCGCGTTCGCGGCACCGCTGCGGGCCGCCGATCGGCTCGATCCCGCGCCGCGCATCGCGGTGATGTCCGCCTATGAGCCGGAATGGAAGGCGCTGAAGGCCAACATTGGCGAGGCGAAGAGCCACTACGCCAACGGCGTGGAGTTTGTCACCGGCACGCTCGCCGGCCGCAAGGTGGTGCTGTTCCTGAGCGGCGTCAGCATGGTGAATGCCGCCATGACCTCCCAGCTCGCGCTCGAACGCTTCGACATCACCGGCATCGTGGTGAGCGGCATTGCCGGCGGCGTCGACCCGGGACTGCACATCGGCGATGTCGTGGCGGCCGGACGCTGGGGCCAGTATCTCGAGGCCGTGTTCGCGCGCGAGGTGGACGGCAAATTCCAGCCGCCGTCCTGGATAAAAACGCCGTATCCCAATTACGGCATGATCTTCCCGACGGATGTCGGTGTGCGCAGTGCCAGAGGCAGGATGGAGTATCGCTTCTGGTTCGAGGCCGATCCGGGCATGCTGGCCGCCGCGGACAGGATTGACGCTGTCGAGGTCAAGCGCTGCACGGCCGAGCAGGCCTGCCTGACCCATGCGCCGCGTTTGCTCGTGGGCGGCAACGGCGTATCGGGTCAGACCTTCGTCGACAATGCCCAGTTCCGCCAGTACGTGTTCGCGACGTTCAAGGCGCAGGTGCTGGACATGGAGAGCGCCGCGGTGGCGATGGTCGCCTACGCCAACGGCGTGCCCTTCATCGCCTTTCGCAGCCTCTCCGATCTCGCTGGCGGCGACCAGGGCGGCAACGAGCTGCGCACGTTCTTCCAGCTGGCATCGGACAATTCGGCCGCCGTGGTGCAACGGTTCCTGGCGCTGTGGACGCCGCCCAGGTGACGCGAGCCGGGCCAGGCCGCTCCTGGATGTTCCGACATGTGGACATTCTCCAATCCAGGCCCTAATTACCCCTCGCATCGCATTAACCACTGGGCGGAAGATGTCTTTGATCAAAGGCGAAACTGGCGATTGGGAAATCGTCCTGGGGCTGGAAGTCCATGCCCAGGTGATCTCCGACGCCAAGCTCTTTTCCGGCGCGCCGACCACGTTCGGCGCCGACCCCAACACCCAGGTGTCGCTGGTCGACGCCGCCATGCCCGGCATGCTGCCGGTGATCAACGAACGCTGCGTCGAGCAGGCCGTACGAACCGGCCTTGGGCTCAACGCCAAGGTCAACCTGCGCTCGGTGTTCGACCGCAAGAACTACTTTTATGCCGACCTGCCGGCGGGCTACCAGATCTCCCAGTACAAGGATCCGATCGTAGGCGAGGGCGTGGTCGAGATCGACCTGCCCGACGGCAAGACGCGCACGATCGGCATCGAGCGCCTGCATCTCGAGCAGGACGCCGCCAAGAGCCTGCACGACCAGCATCCCAGCCAGACCTATGTCGATTTGAACCGGTCGGGCGTGGCGCTGATGGAGATCGTGAGCAAGCCCGACATGCGCACGGCCGACGAGGCGGCGGCCTATCTCACCAAGCTGCGCTCGATCGTGCGCTATCTCGGCACCTGCGACGGCAACATGGACGAAGGCTCCATGCGCTGCGACGTCAATGTCTCGGTGCGCAAGCCGGGGGGCGAACTGGGCACGCGTTGCGAGATCAAGAACGTGAACTCGATCCGTTTCGTGCGACAGGCGATCGAGTACGAGGCGCGGCGCCAGGTCGAGATCATCGA
>Ga0210409_10005412_pt1 | contig 13423 bp, 10 predicted proteins | sample IncBWH17MmetaG_FD_161649 | JGI IMG/M metagenome (GOLD analysis project Ga0210409, IMG submission 161649) | Forest soil microbial communities from Barre Woods Harvard Forest LTER site, Petersham, Massachusetts, United States - Inc-BW-H-17-M | ecosystem: Environmental > Terrestrial > Soil >... | reverse complement strand
GCACGGGCGGCTTCAGATGCCGGTGTTGGCTATCGGGGGCGACCACTCTCTGGGCGCGACCATGGCGCACATCATGCGCTTCGCTGCGGACGACGTGCATCAAGTGGTGATCGCGGGCTCGGGCCATTGGCTGATGGAAGAGCAGCCGGGGGTCACCGTCGCCGCCATTGGGACTTTCTTGCGGACAGGCGCGCCCATCGCCTTGCAACAAACTCGTCTCACGCCGACCGAGGTCGATGAGATGGCCCGCAACCGCGGCGGCGCGGGCACCTCCGGACTCAACGGCGTCCAGACGACCGTTCTCTCCGGCGATCCTGGCGCGCCCGGACCTTACGCATTCGAGATACGCGTGCCCGCACGCACTCAAATCGCAGCGCACACTCATCGCGACAATCGCACGGCGCTCGTCGTCTCCGGGGAGTGGCACTTCGGCTATGGCCAGACCGCGAGCGACGCCGCGTCGAAGACCCTCGTTCCTGGAAGCTTCTATACCGAGCCCGCGGGTGTCGCTCACTTTGCGTTCACCGGAAACGCGCCCACCGTCGTCTACATCACCGGGGTCGGTCCGACCGACACACTGTACGTCAACGCGATCGATGATCCGACGCGCCCGTCGACCAAGCAGTGACTAAGCTCGCTCCTTTTTTGCCAACGAGGATATCCAGATGTTCGAAGCCAAAGAAGAAACTCTGGCAGGCGGCGCTGGCGGGCTTTTCTTGCGCTCGTGGCGGGACTCGTCGAAGTCACGAGCCATCTTGGCGATCTGCCCGGGGTTCAACTCGCACGGTGGTTATTACTCTTGGGTGGGCACGCAATGTGCGGCTGCCGGATACGCGACTTACGCCGTCGATCTGCGCGGTCGTGGCAAATCCGAGGGCGAGCGCTTCTTCGTCGAGACCTTCGACCATTACGTGGCGGATCTGCACACAGTCGTCACGCTCGCCCGGAAGCGCGATCCCGCCGCTCCCGTTTTCTTGCTCGGGCACAGCGCCGGCGCCGTCATCTCTGGTCTATACACGCTCGACCATGCTGCCGCCGTGGCTGGATTCATTTGCGAAGATATCGCGTTCGAGGTACCGGCACCCGAATTCGCGCTCGCGGTGCTGAAGGGGCTTAGCCATGTCGCGCCACATGCCCACTCGTTGACTCTCAAGAACGTGGACTTCTCGCGCGATGCGCAGGTAGTGGCAGCGATGAACCGTGATCCGCTTATCGCCCGTGAATCTCAACCCTTTGCGACCGCCGCAGCCATCGTGCGCGCCGATGAACGCCTCAAGCGAGAGATTCCGAATATCGAAACGCCATTGCTAATCCTGCACGGCACAGCGGACAAGGCGGCCAAGCCCAGCGGAAGCCAGCACCTCTACGAACGGACCGGATCCAAGGATAAGACGCTCAAGCTGTACGAAGAGCGATACCACGACCCGCTCAATGACCTCGGCAAGGAGGAGGTGATGGCCGACATCTTGGGCTGGCTTGAGCAGAGAGCACCGGCCCGTGGCGATGTGGCGTGAGCGGAAAGGGCGGCGTTTCGATCCGGGCAAGTTCGGGGGAAAAACGGCGTGATGTTCTCGCCCGCTTATACCGAACACTCGAACGATTGATGCGGCCTAGACAAATCAATCGTTAATAACCTCGTCGCGTCCCGCACGCCGTAGCTGCATCGCGAGCTGCGGGCGAGAGGGAACGGGCGGTCGTCTTGAACCGTTAAGGACGTTAAGGAAGAGACGGAGAAGATGTCCACCATGATTCCCCTCCAACGGTATCTACTGTTGTTCGGACTGGTATCCGCGTGCGGCAACAATATGGGAAATGGTGCCGAAAGCACCGGCCGCATCGGCGAGAAGGAGATCGCGCAGCTCGATCCGGCCGGCGAAGACCAGGGCACCGACGGCGGCGCGCGTGCCTTCGTCCAAGCGGCATTTGTCACCGAAGCGCCCGCCGGCTTCGATACGCCAACGCTCGTCGCCGCCCCGGGTTCGCAGAGCTTCAGCAACGGGCTCGCCGAGCCGGCGGGCGACAGCTTCGCGTTCGATCAAAAGAGCTTCGAAAACACGCGAGACGTCACGACCGGTCTCGGTCCGGTGTTCAACGCCCGGGCGTGCGTCGAATGCCACCAGAATCCGGTGGCCGGCGGCGCCAGCCAATTCACGGAAATACGCGCGGGCCACTTGGACGCGACCGGCATGTTCGTCAACCCGACGGTGCCCATCAACGACGGTGCGAACACGATCACCGGCCGCTCCATTATCAACGATCGCGCGGTGATTCCCGCCGCGCAGGAACACGTCCCGGTCTCTGAGACGATCCACGCGCTTCGCGCCACGCTCAACACGCTCGGCGACGGCTTCGTAGAGGCCATCGACGATCAAACGCTACTCGAGATCGCCGAACGGCAGGCCAAGTCGGGGACCGGAGTTCACGGCGAGGCGATCATGGTGCCTGTCCTCGAGGCGCCCGGCCAAAAGCGCGTGGGGCGCCTCGGCTGGAAGGACCAACAACCCACGATCTTGTCCTTCGCCGCCGATGCATATCTCAACGAAATGGGGATCACGAACCGCATCCGGCCGAAGGACGTCACCGACGTGGGCGACATTACGGTGGATCCGGAAGACGTTCCCGACGCCACCGGGCTCGCTGACATCGACCATTTCGCGCAGTTCATCCGCGGCACGAAGGTGCCGCCGCGCGACGCCGTTCTCTCGCAAACCAACGACGCAAAACACGGCGAACGCCTGTTCCATAGGATCGGCTGCGCCACGTGCCACGTCGCGTCGATCACCACGGCGCCGGCGGGGACCGTCCTATTCGGCGCCGGCGACGCGGGCGGTACAGCGTTCACCGTGCCCGACGCGCTCGGAGACAAGATCATCCACCCGTATAGCGACTTTTTGCTGCACGACATCGGCACCGGCGACGGCATCGTGCAGACGCCTCCCCAGGATACGGCGAACAAGCTCCGCACCTCGCCGCTCTGGGGCCTGCGCACCAGGTCGCGTTACATGCACGATCTGACCTCGCTGACGCTCCCGAACGCCATCGCACGCCACGCGGGCGAGGCGGACTTTGCCGCCAACGCGTTCAATCGCTTGAGCGACGCGGAGAAGCAGCAGATCATCGCATTCTTGAATTCGCTGTAACCGCGAGGCGGATCGCCGCACGGCGCGCGCAGAGCTGCCTCTCGCGTCACGCACGCTTGCTCCGCGGGAAACGGCCTCAGGCGGAACCGTTTGCCCGCGGGGCTCGTTGCTCACGTTGGTTTCGAATCGCGCATTCGTGCGCATGGAAGGAGACACACAATGAGACAATCATCGGCAGTGCTCACCCTTGCTACGGTGGTGGCGTGCTCGGCGCACGACGCCACGTCCACGTCTACAATCAGTCAATCGGTGTCGACGGCCGGCGACGGCGGGACCGCGGGCGATGACGGAGGGGCAGGCGACGATGGCGGCGCCGACCAGCCCGCAGCGCCTTGCCATCCGAATCCGCAGGCGGCGGCCGACATTGCGACCGTGGCGGCGCGCGGTGACGTCGCGGGCCTACCGTTGCCGCTCAAGAATCGATTGCTGCGCCTCGCCGGCCGGCCTCACACGGTTTTGCCGCTGCAAGTCTTTGCCGAGGCCGATGCCCCAAGCCAGCTCTTCAGATATTTTCTCATCGATACGACGGGATTCGAGCCCAATGTGTTCACGACGATTTTCGCCGGCGTCAACGATCACGCTCAGCTGACGGTCACGGGTGGCAATTGCGGGCTACCGACAGTGGGCGCGGTGCGCATGGCGCTCGAGCCCAAGCCGGGACTCCCCACCGACCCCAACGACCCGCGGGCGTTTATCGACATGTTCACGGACCTCGGGCCCCTCTTCGTCATCAACAACGAAAGCGGCTGGTACGAGGGATGGCTCATCCACGACATGGTCGTTCCCGACATCGCTGCGCCGCGAAGCGACGGGCACGCCGCGTTCGGGACGATCACCGCCGACGACGCCAAGGAAATCGCCGAGATGGGGAGTGGCAACAACGTGCCGGGGAATACGTTCACGATGGACGGCAACGCCGTGCACCTGCCCAGCGCGAGCGACCAGTTTCCGAAGGTACAGACCAACGTCGTCCCCATTCAGCTGACTCTGGGCGCGTACAACGGGATGCAGCAGTCCGACGTGCACAGCTACTGGGAGTTCAACTACTTTACCGACTGGAGCGCGCCGCTCTACGAGCTGCCGTTCACGGGCGGATTGCCCGACAACTTCGGTCGAGCGCCGGATGCATTCGAGGACGGCGAAATCGGCGTTTTCTCGTCGCTCATTCCCGGTTCGGGACCCGCGGGAATCAACAACAGCCGGCGCAAGTACGGAGACAGTCCGTTTCTCCCGCGCGACCCGGACAAATTCGATGGGGACGACAACAATCAGCGCGAGTTTCGCATGCGAAACATTCCGACCGGCCTGGCGAACGAGGTGCTCCTCGACGTGTACGCGCGCCCGCGTTCGTTCGAGCCGAACGTGCGAAATCTGCAAGCCCGCCTCTTTCACGCATACGCGGCCGAGGTGGCGCGCGTCGACAGCAACGGCGACGGCGTCATTTCTGCCGTCGAAGGCGACATCGACACGGCCTCGGACGGCTTTGAGGACAACGTCCGCCTGTTCCTTCCCGCGACGAAGTTCAACCGAATCGCCGTCTCGCGCGAAATCAACGACGGATACCTCTCGCCCCGATTCGCGCCCAGCCAACGCGCCTGGATCCTGACCGGTACCGCCGTCGACGTATCGCCAGCGATCGCCGCCTCGGCAGGCCGCGACGCCGACGACCGCTAGCCTGTAGCGCATAGCCCCTTCGCACCACCCGCTACCGGTCTCGCCGTAGTCAAGCGGCGAAACCGGCGCGGGTGCGCTGACGTTCGCCGATCAGGCCCAGCGGAGGCGCCGGTTCGACGCCAAGGCGCGAACAAAGGCGCTCCACAAGCTCGCTTGAACAAACGCGGTCGTCCTGCTTAGGACACGGCCGTCAGTGCTTCTTGGGAGGCTCGTTCTCTTGGATGTCTTGCCGGACGGCCTGGACGAACGGGTCGACCTGCGGCGGCGCCTCTGCGGTCACCTCCGGCGCCGCGACTCCGGGGGTCGCCGACAATTGCGTGGGTCGCGCGAGTTGCCTGGACGGCGACGTTGCCGGCGCCATCGCCGGCGCCATCGCAGTCGGCTGTGGCGTGTCCAAAGCGGTGGAGGGCGGTCGGGCTGCAGTCGCCGATGGCGTAGCGGCAAGCGGTTTGCCAGTTGGCTCCGGATGCGGCGTGGCGGGCGGGACCACGGCCACAGACGCGGTCGCCGAGGAAGCCTTTGCTGTGGACTCGATCGCCGAGGAAGCCCCTGCCGTGGACGCAATCGCAGAGGAAGGCTTTGCGGTCGCGGTCTCGGTCCGAACCGCGGGTGCAGGCGCCGTGATGCGTCCGGCGACGAACCCAATTCCGATGAGGAAGGCGGTGACCGCTGCACGCACGGCCCAAGTGGGGCGCTGGCTCCGGAAAGGGGAACGCGTCAGCGAGTCCGGCTGTTCGGCGGCAACGACCGGCGGCAATGCGACGACCGGCGGAGCTTGCGTCGAAGACGGGAAGGGCACGGCCGGACTCGCGGGAGGTGGGCTCGCCTTGGGGGGCGTTTCTGGCTCCGACGGTTTGGCCGCAACGGTATCCACGGGCTCCGGTTCGGCAATGAGCTCCTCCGGCTCCACTTCGGCTGCCTGCTCCTCCGGCTCCGTTTCGGCTGCGTGCTCCTCCGGCTCCGTTTCGGCTGCGTGCTCCGCGGACGCTGGCACAGCCGGGGTCGGAGTCGCGGTCCCAGGCGCGGCCCCGTTCACAGGTGCGCTCGCAGTCGTAGGCGCAGGCGCCGGAACGGGCGCGGGCCGCTCGTCGGAGGCTTGCGTTACCGGTGCCGTGGACGCGGACCGTACTTTGTGGGCGGGCGGTACAAAAGAAGGCGGGTTGATGGGCGACGAGCCGGCCGCGGGCGGCCTCGACGTCGTGAGTGGTCTTGCGGGAAGCGGAGGCGGGCGACTCACGGTCGGTCTCGGGGGCACGGTCACCGGCGGCTGGGAAGGACGAATCGTCATTGTGAAATCCCCTCTCGAATACGGTGCACGCGTCCCGCCTACCTGCAAGTTTACACCCCATTCGCGGCCGCTTGGGGGAAGTGCGCGATCGCCCGCCGCCCTACATGTCGCTAAACGCTTCGGTCGGCAAAAGCGATATCCGGCTTCCCGGGCTCGTGCGACAGCGTCTCGGAGTAGAGTCGTGCCGTGTCCCCTGCGCATTTATTTCTGCCGGCTCCACAAAGAGGTGGCCCAGCTCGGCGGTCAATGGCGCAAACAACGGGAGAGCGGTCATAAGCGACGCAGTCGGCGTCGTGGGCTGAACAATCGCCGAAGACGGCGAGAGGGCAGCGTGCTCACTCTTCGGGCTGAACCTCGGTGATGTTGGGGGCGATGTTCAGAGCGTAGCTACCGTTGACGGAGCCGGTGAGCGTGAAGGTCGACAGGTTACCGTCGCCGTTCAGGTCGCCATTGGCCACGGCGGTGAACGTGGTGCCGGTTCCCCCGCCTCCGGCCGACAAGTAGTTGTACATAAAGTATTGCGCTTGATCCATCGAGAACTTCAAACACGCGAAGCCGGAATTGCCGGCCGCATCCGTGTTCCACTCGGCAGGATCCGACTGGTATTTTGCGCCCGCGATCGAGCCCTTTGCGGCAGGAACGCTTTTCGACGCGCCGATGCAGAGGTTGCGAGACATTCCTGCCGCGCTGCCCATGGAAAGAACCGAACCCGCCATCGATTCTCTCTCGAACTGGGCCGCGGCGTCCTTCGCGATCTCGCCGATTGAGTTACGCGCTTCAGCGGTCTTGGCGTTTGCCAGGTACTTCCGCACGCCGTAGATGGCGAGCACGGCGAGGATGCCAACGATCGCGACGACGATCATCAACTCAATGAGTGTAAATCCCTGGTTTGCCCTTCTCAGCCATCGACTCATGATTGTTTTTTTCACCTAGAGTTATTGTCCCTCGTTGAACGTGAACACTTGACGCTCGTGAGGTCGTTCCGACCCGCGAGCAGAGCAGCTCTCGTGCCATGAAAACCTCCCTTTGCCCTCCGGCTGTAAGTGCTTGCGCGCGTGCTTCCGAAGTCCATCCCCTGTAGAAACCTCGGGTGCAGCCGTAACACCGATTGCTGCTGCTGCCACGCAAACATGACCGAGCCCTTCGATTCAGACGACGACCGAGCCACCTTCGACGACGAGATGCGCACCCAGGTGGCGCCATGTGGCACATACCTGCCGGAGCTGGAGACAGAACGTACGTTGACGGTCGCGGTCCCCGAGGGGGACGCGCGGGCGTCTGTCACGGTGCTCACCGGCGTGGGTGCCGGTCGCATCATCGCGCTCAAACAACGCTCTGTCGTCCTGGGGCGGGCACCCACGACCGACGTGAAGCTCGACGACTTGGCAGTCAGTCGGGCCCATGCGCGCATCTCATGCGAGGGTGACACATACATCATCCAGGATCTGGGCTCGGCAAACGGCACGTTTCTGCGCGGAGCCCGCATCGTGCGCGCGCGCTTGGTGTCGGGCGACCGTGTTCAGCTGGGACCGCGGGCGATTCTGCGCTTCGCCATGACCGACCAGCTCGAACGGGACCTTCTCAAGAACCTTGTGGCATCGTCGACCCACGACGAGCTGACGGGCGCCTGCAATCGCGCCTTCTTCGTCCAGCGCTTGGAAGCCGAAATGGCCTACGCGCGTCGGCACGGAACGAAGGTGGCCGTCTTGCTCATCGACCTGGACGACTTCAAAGCGATTAACGACTCGAGCGGACACGCGGCCGGAGACGCAGTGCTGCGCGCCGTCGCCGCGGCGATCCGCGCCACGCTGCGAATAGAAGACCTGCCGGCCCGCTTTGGCGGGGATGAATTCGCGGTCCTGGCGCGCGCGGCGTCGAATCTCGACGCGTTTCGCTTGGCCGAACGAATGAGAACGGCCATCGAAGCGCTGCAAGTTCCCGTCGAGGGCGGTAGCGCGAACGTCACGGCCAGCATCGGAATCGCGCATTATTCCGAGTGCGAAGAGGGCTGCACGCCGGAGCAAATCGTAAAGTTGGCGGACGAACGTCTCTACCGCGCGAAGGCGAAGGGGCGCAACACAACTTGTGTGAGATGACGCGAGCGGGGTAACGAATTCAATCCAGAGGATTCGCGCCGAGAGGGGGCGGCGCAACCCGCACGATCGCAAAGGCGGACCGAGGCTCAGCGACGATGCCTCGACGTGCGAGACCGCTCTGGAGGATCTGCACCGAGGCGTCGGAGAACGAGGCCGTCGGCGAGGTGACCTGCCCATTCATGATGCTTCCGGGCGCATCCTCATGAGGAGCACCGAGCGCGTGCCCGAGTTCGTGCAGGAACCTCACCACAGCGAGCCGGTCATTCGCCGCGTCGTCGGCGTCCTCGGTGCGCACAACCATGTAGCTCCGGCCGATGAGTGCTCTCCCGCCGAACTCGTCGATCCTTTTGCGCATGGGGCCGAGCATCCCCACGACGACGTCGACATCGTCGCCCGCGTCTGCGGCGATGAGCGCGCTCAAGGCATCTTCGGTCCGCCCCACATCGACCTTCCACCCGTCGACGATTTCTTCGAGCACGACGTGCGCGCCGACGCTCGACCAGAAGACGCGATCGACCGCTCGGACTATCTGACGAATGTGCGCATGGGTGCCGCTCGGCTGCGCGGCATAAGTTCCGCTGACGTGGATGCGCAAACGCAGCGGCCGATCGGAGCGTGACGCCGCGGTACCGAAGAAGCCCAATTCGTCCGCGTGGGGCACGCATGCGAGCCCGAAAAGCGAGCAAAGCAGCAGAAACAACACAAGCCTCGAGGCGGCACGCAAGCGGCGCTGCAACGACCGCATGACAAAGCCTGATCGATCAAGCAGGCCGAGGCCAGCGACTCAAGCGTTCGGCGATCAACGGCCAATTCGAAGAGACGCTCCGACAAATGAACGAGGCACGCCGAGAGTTGGAAAAAGCAAGTCGGACAACGAAACGCGGCGCTTCGCCATGGGAGCGGGGCACTTCGCCGACAGGAAAGGCGGCTCCGCCGACGGGCTAAGGTCCGGGGCAGGACATCGCTGACGCACTCGGCACGATCCGGCACATTGTGCCAGCCCTGACTTTGCCGGATAGCCGCGAAAAAGCTGAGGTGGCCTGCGCTTTGCTGTGAGAATGGTCTTCCGATGACCCGCTTCCTACGCGCTCTTGCATTCACCCTCATCGCGCCAGCCGCCCCTATGTCGCTCATGAACTGCGGCGGGCGAACGGAGCCTCTGGACCTCGATGCCGACATCGTCGAGCCGCCGGGCACCGACACAGGTCCTTCTATCGATACGGGACCGGATTCGCTCGCGCGTCTCGATGCGCGGGCCATGCCGGACACCTACCAGGGGCCCGACACGGGACGCGAGGAGATCAATCCGACGCCCACGTGCCCCCCTCCTGCGAACGTGAACTCCGGACTTGCTTGTCGCTCTTTTGGGCTCGCGTGCCCGTCGGGCACACTCGACATCGACTGCAACGGGAAGCCGACCATCCCCGTCAACTGTCGTTGCAATCAGGGGATGTGGAATTGCGCGCACGTCGCTCTGCCCTGTCCGACGCAGCCCATGTGCCCGCCCTTCACGATGGTCCGGGCCGGAGGAACCTGCGCGGTGCCTTCGGGGACCATGTGCCAATCGGCCATGCCGATCTACGGGTGTGCAGGCGCGGTCACGGGGTATCTGCCGTGTGAGTGCTCTCCTCAGGGCCAGTGGAATTGCGCGATGCAAGTTCCGCCTTCCTGCGTCGATGCGTCGCCGCCGCCTCCCGAGACATGCCCCGACCCGACGACCCTCATGGAGGGCACGGCATGCACGAGCAACGGCTTGCAGTGCAAGGGCAACCCCACGGTTTGCGGCGGCGCCACCTTCTACGACGCGCTCCAATGCAACGGATCCAAGTTCGTCACGGTCGCGGGGACCTTGTGCGGAATCGACGGAGGAGCGGACGCCGGCCTCGAGTAACCGGCGTCGCCGCTCTCATCCTCGCTCGAAAAACCGGCCGACCTGTTCGATCACCCAGCCCTGGTGCTCATCGGTCAACGTCGTCGACATGGGAAGCGCGAGCGCGGAACGGCATCTCTCCTCCGCGACGGCGAGCTCAGGCTCCTCGAGAGCTCGAAACGACGCCTGACGGTGCAGGGGCACCGGGTAGTACACGCGCGTTTCGATCTGATGCTCGCGCAGCCATGCCGCCAGTCCATCCCGGCGGTCGGGGACACGCACGACGAAAGCGTGCCAGGCGTGTGCGCCCGGCGGGCCCGGGTGCGTCGGGAGCGCGAGCGGGAAGCGCGCGAGCTCGCGGAGATACCGCTTGGCCAAGCGGGCGCGTTCCCCTTGCCAAGCATCCAGATGGCGAGCCTTGGCAAGGAGGACCGCAGCTTGCAACGCGTCGAGGCGGCTGTTTCGGCCAAGCTCGGCGTGCACGAAGGGCGACGTTGCGCCGTGGGCTCGCAGGCGCCGCACGCGCGCGGCGATGTTCGCGTCCGAGGTGACCACGGCGCCACCGTCGCCCCAGGCGCCTATATTCTTGGTTGGGAAAAAGCTGAAGCAGGCGGCGTTGCCGGCGGCGCCCGCCGGCCGGCCCGACGTGTCGCGCGCGCCGATCGCCTGTGCCGCATCCTCGATGACCGCGATACCCTCGCGACGCGCGAGCGCGGTCAGCTCCTCCATGGGAGCCAATAGTCCGAACAAGTGAACCGGCACGAGCGCCCGCACGCGCAAGCCGGCGCGACGCGCGCGCTCTATGGCATGCTCCATCGTGCGGCCGTTCGCGTTCATCGTGACTACGTCCACATCGCAGAACACGGGGCGTGCACCGGTTGCAGCGATTGCCTCCGCCGCCGCGATGAAGGAGAAGGCCGGCGTGACCACGGCGTCGCCCGGTCCGATGGCGAGCGCCCGCAGGGCGAGCTCGATGGCATCCGTTCCCGAGGCGACGCCGACCGCATGGGAAACCCCGCACGCCTGCGCGAGCCAGGTTTCGAACGCTTCGACGCGTGCTCCGAGCACGAACTCCGCGCTCCGTGCGACGGCTGCGACAGCCGCCAAGACCTCTTCGGACACGCTCGCCTCCTGAGCGGCAAGATCGACGAACGGAACCCGCATCACAACTTGCGGTGCAAGAGAGACGGCAGCGCGGCCCGCACGCGGTCCTGGTATCCCACGTCGACCTGCGCCACGGCGAGCCCCTCCCCTTCCGAACACTGCGCGATGACTTCCCCCCAAGGATCGACGATCAGCGCCTTCCCGTAGGTCTGGCGACCGCGCGGATGCTTGCCATGCTGTGCGGGCGCGAGCACATAGACCTGATTCTCGACCGCCCGCGCGCGGAGCAAGACGTGCCAGTGGTCTTTTCCGGTCGTCAGCGTGAACGCGGCCGGTACCGTCACGACGCGAGCGCCCTGATCGACGAGGCGCCGATACAATTCGGGAAACCTGACGTCGTAGCAGATGCTGAGGCCGACGCGGACGCCGAGTACGTCTGCCGTGACGGCGGCCGCGCCTCCGCTCGAGGAAGCGCTCTCACAGATCGAAGTGCCGTCCGGCAGCGTGACATCGAAGAGGTGGATCTTGCGATACGTGGCCGCAACTGCGCCTCTCGAATCGATGAGGACAGACGTGTTGAACGGACGCGCCGGGTCCGAGCTCTTCTCAGGCATGCCCCCACCGAGCACCCACACGCGGTGCGCGGTGGCGCTGGCGATGAGCGCGCCGAGAATGGGTCCCGGCGAGGCGAGGTCAATGGCCTCGGCGACTTCCCGTTTGCCCGACTCTTCGCCCATGAAAGCAAAGTTCTCCGGCAGCGTCACGAGCTCTACCCCCGCGGCGGCCGCCTGCCCTACACAGTGCTTTACCCGCGCGAGGTTGGACGCAACGTTGTCCTGCGAATTGAGCTGAACGACGCCGACTCTCATGGCTCTCTCATTGCCACATTCCCATTCCCACTCCCGTTCCGTATTCGTCTTTTTCAGTAGTGCCTATGAATCTTTACGCTGTGTTTCTTCTTCGTCGTGTGGTGCTTGGCCGGAGGCGGGGCCGGAGGCGGTGGCGGTGGCGCGATCGCATGGGCCGTCGCCGCGGGGTGCGTTGGTACCGGGGGCGTGGTCGACGCCGGCGCTGCAGGCAGAGGTAGCAGCGGCTCTTCTGGCTGGCTTGGTTGATCCGTTTGGTCACCGGACCCAAAAAGCGACGTAGAGGCATCCACGGAGGGAAAAAGCAGCTCGGTCAAAGTACTCGCAAGCGGCGCCGGGGCCGGCTGGGCGGACGCGCTTGCGGCGGCGCTTTCCGAGGCAACCGGCGTCGTCGTCGGGATGGGCGCCGGCGAGGTCGGGACGGCTGGACGGTTCGACGAAAGCCCCGACGGAAGCCCCGAAGGCAGTCCGGACCCAACCGCGGAGGCGACGGCGCTTGCCGCCCCCGCGATCTCTCCGCGCAGGGCGCGAACGCTGATACCCCCCGTGTACAGCCCGGCCGCCAGAACCCCCAGCGCGACCAGAGTGAAGAACGCAAACATCCCGCCCCCGCGACGCTTTCGCGACAAGGCGCCCATTTCCGAAGTCGACAACGAACGTTCCTGGGCGGCTGTGGCGAGAGGCAGAATCGGGAGCTCGTCTCGCATCGCATCCAGAATCTGTGACGCGCGCGGTGGGCGCGGCCTAAGCTCGACTTCGCCCAGCACCGCCTCCATACGCTCGAGCGACACGCGCGCGCGTTCGGGAGCGAGGTCCACGATCGCGCGCGCGAGGTCGACCAGGCGCGTTCGCCTTTCCGGCTTCTTTTCCAGGCACTCCAGGATCGCTCGCTCGAGCTGCATCGGGATATCCGTACGCAGGCTCGACGGAAGCGCAGGATCGTCCGACGCGATCATCGCACACACCTGGGGGACGGTTTCGGCGCGGAACGCCGGGCGCCCCGTCACCGCCTCATAAAGCACGGTCCCCAACGACCACACGTCGGAGCTTGCATCGACTTCCTTGCTCGACTTGAGCTGCTCGGGCGACATGTACGAAGGAGAGCCCATGACGGTGGCCGTCGCCGTGAGCGCCGGATCGAATCCCGAGTCTCCACGAAAATTGAACTTCGAAATCCCGAAGTCGAGGAGTTTGACGCACGGGGAGCCGTCCGCGCGGCGCGTGATGAAGAGGTTCGAGGGCTTGAGATCGCGATGCACGATGCCCGCGGCATGCACCTCGGCCAGCGCTTCGCAGGCCTGAAGCGCCATCTCGCATGCTTCGGCGATGGGCAGCGGTTCGCCTCGGCGTATGAGGTCTCGCAGGTCGCTGCCCTCCAGATACTC
>Ga0210409_10005411_pt1 | contig 13423 bp, 9 predicted proteins | sample IncBWH17MmetaG_FD_161649 | JGI IMG/M metagenome (GOLD analysis project Ga0210409, IMG submission 161649) | Forest soil microbial communities from Barre Woods Harvard Forest LTER site, Petersham, Massachusetts, United States - Inc-BW-H-17-M | ecosystem: Environmental > Terrestrial > Soil >... | reverse complement strand
CGGTGGTTCCACGTTCCTTGCCAACGCTCGGCCCAGAACCCCATTCTCGGGGCACGCCGCGGCTCGGCCTTCCTGCAGAATCTCCCAGGCAAGGGGAATCCCTTCGCTCCGGCACTGCTCCAGGGCTCCCACTAATCTTGCCTTCTCCTCTTCGAGGCCTTCCTCCGGATTGATTCGCCGGTCGATCGTGAACCAGCATTGTTCCGGCACCACGTTGAAGTTGGTACCGCCGGCGCTTTGGCCGCCAAGCATCAGAATAGAGTTGCGCGCTTGTTCCGCGCCAACAGAAAGCCGCGTCGTGCGCTGTTCCACTTCCCGCTTTAGTTCCTGTAACTTTTCGACCACCCGATACATGCGCTCAAATGCGTTCTCTCCCTGATGCTGCAGTCCAACATGCGCCGATTTCCCGAAGACTTTCACCCGCAGTGAAATCGCCCCGCGATTCGCATTCCACACCACCCCGCTAGTGGGCTCCGCCAGGAGCATCCCCACCCCGTCGCGCCCTAATAATCCCTCTCGCGCCAGCCATGCCGAGCCTCTTTCGCCGCCCGTTTCTTCATCGGGAACCAGCGTCAGCCCAATCTTGCCGTTCAGCTCCGCCCCGCACGCCTTTAGCGCGAGAATCGCGTAAAGCATGGCCACGATTCCACCTTTCATGTCGCACGCACCACGCCCAAACATGAAATGCTCCTTGCGCACAGGGCGGAACTGCTCCGCGGTTTGCGCCGGAACCACATCGTAATGTCCATGAAAGTGAAAAGCCGGGCTTCCTCTCCCGTAACTGGCAAGAAGACAAACGGGAACATCCTCATTCTGCTGCTGCCCAGCCCGCTCGAATCGCTCGCACTCTAGGCCAAACTCTCGCACGCGCCCCTCAAGAAGATCCGCGCAAGCGCGATAATTTTTCCCCGGCGGATTTTCTGTCGGTATGACTACAAGCTCCGCCAAAAGAGTGGCCATCTCTTCCTCGCGATGCCTAAGCCAGGACAGAACCAAGTCCGTCCAGACCGCGCCGCCACTTCGTGCTGTGCTCATTCATCGGCATCGTAGGAGAGCTACCCAGCCAGGCCAAGCTCCAAATTGGTGCGTGACACGTGAGACCAGCTTCGAAACCCGCAAAAAAGAACGGCCCCGATCGGGGCCGTCGCTGAAACCTGGGTAAGACTCCTTGCGCAAGGCTAGAAGTTGAGCTTCAGGCCAAGCTGCATGATGCGGGGATCGCGGGTGGAGGTCACCACGTTATACAACGTTGAGATAAGGTTGGTTGACCCACAACAAATCGGATTGGTGTGGTTGAACGTGTTAAAGGTCTCCCAACGGAGTTGTCCGGAGAAGCGCTCCGTGATTTTGATGTTCTTGAACAAAGACAGATCCGTGCGCCAGAAGCCCGGGCCGCGAATCGCACCCGGGCGCTCTGTGGTTTCGGTCGTCTGTGTTATGGCCGGCGCAGCGAAAGCGGCCGTATTAAACCAATTGTTAAAGGTGTGGGGAGCGCCGGAGTTGGGATCGCCAACCTGATTTGGACGGCAGCCCAGAGGCGATGCTCCAAGCAGACAGCCTGAGCCAGTCGGGTCATTGCAGTTTGCTCCGGTTCCAAAGCAGGTGCCGTTGCCCAAGACAGCCGTGAGGGGAAGTCCGGTCTGAAAGGTTTGTATGCCCGACACTTCCCAGCCTCCGAGGACGTGGCCGACGAATCCTTGCTGATTGCGCAGCCAGGGCAAATCCCAGACAAAATTCGCGGTCACGACGTGCCGCCGGTCGGCAACGGTGGGTCCATAATTGCCTCGGAAGTCGCCGGTGACCTGAGGAAGCGCGGCGCCTCCCGTGCTGCGGTCGGCAGGATCCGTGGTCAACCCATGTGACCACGTGTAGGAGACGTTGAACTGAGAATTGCCGGAAAACCGCTTCTGCACCTGCGTCTGCAGTGAGTGATAATTGGAGGTGAAGGCATCAATAAAGAAGAACCCCGGGCCGTAGCCGACATAGGGCCGAAGCACCGCCAGCTTGTTCGAGTTTGTCGTGCCGTTAACACAGGGAGTCGCCGTCGGACACCCGATTGACATATCGACACCGTTGGCAGGGACGGATACGGGACCGGCAAAGCATGGCGTTGCCGTCGTACAATTCAAATAGGAAGCCACAGCAGGCTGGTTGAGATCCTCAAAACCGGGAAGATGGATGCCGTTGCTGCCGTAGTAGCCGACGTCCGCAAGCCAAGTGCGCGCAAATTGACGCTGAACGTCAAGACTCCATTGCTGGGAGTAAGGAGCCTTGTAGTCAATCGGCATGCGGGACTGAATGGTGAAGGGAGTCGTAGTATTGACCGTGGTGGTCGCACCGGCTGGGTTCGCCAAAGTGCTGCGGTTGATGTTGAGATTGGTCAAGAACCCCTGGCTCAATCCAACGTTCAACTCGGGGTTACCGAACTCCAGGCCATTGTCAAAGAACATGCCATAGCCCGCGCGGATGGAAGTCGTGCCCTTACCAAATGGATCCCAAGCAACGCCCAAGCGGGGCGCAATGGCGCGGTTGAACTCCGTGCCCACTTTGCTGCCAAATGGCGACTTCGTGCCCTTAAACCCATTAAACGTTGGCGGGTCGGCAAAGATGAGTCCGTTGAGCGGGTTGTAATTGGGGTTGCAGGCGCTGCTGGTCGGTACACCGTTGATCAGCTTCACATCCATCGCGCCGGCCGAGGTAATGCAGGGCGCCTCCGCTGGGTTATAGAGAGCCGGATCGAAATTCACCAATCGGCTGGTACCGTTCGGGCCGCTCGCGTCGGTTGGCTGACGGAAGAACGAGTGCCGAATGCCGTACGTAACGGTGACGTTTTGCCTGACACGCCACGTGTCTTGCCCGTAGTACTCAAACTGGTTGTCAAAGATGTTCGCGGTAACATCCAACGAAGCCTGCGTAAAGGTCTGCAGCTGACCAAGCAAGAAGTTCGCGTACGCTTGCTCGAAGGTGAACGGGCAATTGCCGTTAAATTGTGGACCGGGCGGCCCGGTGCAAACTGCGGTGGCGACTGGACCCTGCTTCCCATTGGATTGCGTGCAACTCACGATGGCAGTTTTAGCGCTATTGAGCACGCAGGAGGGCTGGTTTGCTGCGTCGAAGGAGTATGAGCCGTTGTTACTGCCCGTCAATTGGTTCTCATGTTTGTTGTAGTGGTAGTAGATCGCGCCGAACTTCAAAGTGTGCGCTCCCAATACTTTCGTCACATTTCCGTAAGTCGTGTGGTTGACGTTGTAATCGCTATAGGGACCAAAGTCGCCGATGCTATTGGCACCCGCGCTCGTAAAACTCGCGCCAGCGATCGCAACGGTTGGCACACGCCCCAGGAGATTCTGGAAAGGCAGCGTGCTGGCCAGCGCCGTCTTGATGTCCGGCGACTGCGAGAAATTCTCAGCGCCGGTCACTTGGCTGAGGATGGCGCCATAGGAGTAGCGATAGCCGCCATCGATCAGGAACTTTGAGCTGGGCGTGAAGGTGGCCGCAATGTTGTACTGATGTCCTGGCGAATGCGTGGCCGTATTCGATATTCCGTTGATGATAGTGTTCGTGAATAGGCCGCCGGCTTCGATTGTTGGGTTGGTATCGTGAAGGAACTTCCCGTTGACGGTGAGCTTCGGGCCGAACACGTGGTCAATCTTCACCATGTCTTCGCGGAAGTTAAATACATTGCCCAGGGACGCTACGAACCCAAAAGGGTTGGCCGCAGTCGCGAGATTTGGGGACGGGAATTTGGAGAAGATGTCCTTGACGTATGCCGCGGCGATGGGATCAAAGGAAGTTGACGGGATGCTCGTGCCGTAAGTGGTGCACGCGCCGGGTGTGCCGTTGCTGTTGTTGGCCCACTGGGTGCAAACAACGTGCTGGAACTGCCCATTACTCATCCCGGAATAGGGAATAGCGCCTGACGGATTCGAATACGTAACGATGCGGCGCGCTTCCTCGGATACAAAGAAAAAGGTTTTGTTGCGCTGCTCATAGATTTTCGGAATCCAGACAGGACCCCCTACGATGCCACCGAAGTCGTTGTAACGTAACGGGGGGCGCCGCACGCCGGAGAGATTATTGATATAGCTGTTGGCGTTCAGGTAGTCGTTGCGGAAGAATTCGTACAGGCCCCCGTGGATGTCTCGCGTGCCGGAACGCGTAATGACATTGATTTGAGCGCCGGCAGACCGGCCAGATTCCGCGTCATACACACCGCGGACGACGCGGAACTCGCTGATGGCGTCTATGCTTGGGAAGGAAAGCAGAGTGAGATTGGACCCGCGGTCGATGTTGTCAGCACCGTCGACCTGCCAATTGTTTTCCTCCCGGCGGTTGCCATTAATCTGGAACGTAATCAGGTTGGTGCCGATCGGAGCGGTGGCCCCCGGGAAAATCTGGTCGGCGTTTCCCGAATCGGAAGCCCCTGGCACTAAAAGCACAAGCTGCGCGTAGTTGCGGCTGTTGAGCGAAAGCTCGCGAAGCTGCACCCCCGAAATCACGCCCGTGGCGGTTGCGCTTTGCGTGTCCACCTGCAAAGCGTTCGCTTCCACGTTTACGGATTCACTCACGGCGCCAACTTCGAGCGTGAAATTCACGGCCAGCTTGTCACTAACGTTCAACACGAAGCCGCTTTGAGTAACTTTTTTGAATCCCGCGATCTCCGCCATAACGGAATAATGCCCTACCGGCAGAAGCGGCGCTGAGAACTCGCCGTGCTCGTCGGTTTTCAGGGTGCGCACCACAACCTGTTGGTCCATGTTCGTTACGATGACCTTGGCGTTGGGAACGACACCACCTTTGGCGTCCGTCACCGTGCCCACGATCGAGCCAGTGGTTTCCTGCGCGGAAGCAATCGCCGCGCAAACACACAGAGATACCAACACGCGTAGCGCTAGGGAATTTCTTCTCATGGCACGACCCCTGGACATCATGTCCATCTCCCGCCCGCAGGCGCAGACGGCCCATCCCAAGATGCCCCGGATATACTACCGGCGAGATTTGGAGTCAAGCTCCTAAATCGATTTTGCGCAGTGCTGCTCTTCAAATGGATCGCCGTTGTTTTTTTCGCCGGTCCCGTCCGCGCACCTGCCGTCGTGACCTCCGCTGATGCAATTCCCAATGAGTTGGCTGCCGCAATTGTTCTGCCGCGCACTCGTTTCGAATGGTGAGAGATGACACGCTGCATTGAAGAACAACAGCATGTGGTAGGCTTGCCCGCGTTCGAATCCTCAACCGGAGAAGACACATGAGCGCGGGGACGGTCGCGTTTCCAGTCTTGCGATGGGTCGGCCTGCTTTGGATGGTCGTCTGGCTCCCCGCCTACATGCGCGTCTGGGGTTGGGCCAATCTTCTCCATTTATGCGATGTCGCCGTGATCCTCGGATGCGCCGGTTTGTGGTGGGGAAGCTCTCTGCTGATTTCCAGCCAGGCGGTCGGCATGCTCATCCCTGGCATCATCTGGGGCGCGGACGTGGGCTGGCGACTGCTTACGGGACGTATTCTCTTGGGTGGAACCGCATACATGTGGGATGTCCGCGCACCCATCTGGGTGCGTCTGCTATCGACCTTCCATCTTGCGCTTCCCTTGGCGCTTCTCTGGGCCCTGCGAAAAGTCGGCTACGACCACCGCGCGCTTGCTTTGCAATCCGCGATCGCCGCGGGACTCATTCTCGCTGCGCGATTCTTGCCTTCGGTGCTCAACGTCAACTACGCCTATCAAGATCCCCTGTTCCATCGCTCCTGGGGCCCCGCCCCTCTGCATCTTGCCGTCATACTTGCTGGGGCAGTCGTGCTTCTCTACTGGTCGGCCCATCTTTTCCTGAGCTGGTTCTTCCCGGCCGCGAACACTGTGAAATGAATCACGGAGACCGAAACACAAGGAACGCAAGACCATGACGACGGACCCGGAAAAGAAAAACGAAAAATATGTCGACATGCTGAAGGTTGCATTGGACGAGGCGCGCGCGGGCCTCGGTGAAGGCGGCATCCCCATCGGCGCTGCGTTGTTCGATCGCGAAGGGCGCTTGCTGGGAAAAGGACGCAACCGCAGAGTGCAGGAAGGCGATCCATCCGTGCACGGCGAAACGGATGCGTTTCGAAAGGCCGGGCGCCAGCGCACCTACCGCGACAAAATCATGGTCACAACGCTCGCTCCGTGCTGGTATTGCAGCGGCCTGGTCCGCCAATTCGGAATTGGCACCGTGGTCGTCGGTGAATCTGTCAACTTCCGGGGTGGCATCGATTGGCTCCGCGAAAACGGAATTGAAGTCATCGACTTGCGCTCCGACGAGTGCACTCGAATGCTCGCAAACTATATCGCACAAAACCCCGCCATCTGGCACGAAGACATCGGCGAAGAATAAATTCTCCACCCTTGCCTCTTACCCGAGAATCGTTTCGAACAATGAACGCATCCTGTACGAACGTCCGTTAACACATAAGGCGCTGGCGCAAGACGCTCGGCGCGCTCCCTGTACACTGGAAGGGAAGGATTCCGGTGGCTCTTGACGCGAATGGCAGGCTTTATTCCGCGCGTGATTGTGACGGTATCGCTGTCATCCGTCGCCTGCACGCTTGGAGCCCAGGTTCCCTCGAATCAGCAAGCAAATCGCGCACAAGCAAACACTTCTGCTGAAATTCCAAAGCTCGAAGACGTGGAGCAGCGCCTCGGTCCATTTTCCTTCAAAGGCGAGAACTTCACCGTCGCGCTGCATGAAAAACGATTCCCAGCAGCGCGAGCTCCCCACTATTCGCAGACGCTGGATACCGTTGAGGTTCGCGATGGCACAGGCGCCGTTCGCTTTCAGAAAACATTCAAGTATGGAGTGGAAGCAGAAGGATTCGAACGATCGGTGAAGGCTTCTGCCAGGCTCTTGTCCGGGAAATACTTCACGGGGCTGCTGATCAGTTACCGCTTGCAGCTATCTACGGGAGAGAATGCCGAGGCATGGCAGGTCTTCGGCTATCAGGATGGCATGTCCAAGCAGCAGGATGCGCGGTTCAGAGTCTTTGACAAGCCACAGAGGAGCGACTACGGCACAAACACCTCTGCGGAGATGCAGCTCGTTACCCCGAATGGCGTGGTCACCAAGCCCATGGTCCCCGAGGGCGAAATCTTCGAGTTTCGCGTATGGACCGGGAATTTTTATTTGTTTTTGCCGGTGGGCGTGGACTTTGCCAATGGCAAATTGAAGCCGGGAATGCGGTGCGCCGGAACGGGGGCCTCAAGACCGGGAATGCACGAGATCGGCTGCGACATGCGCGTGGAAGCGGAGCGAAAACCGCCAGAAGCCGAGATGACCTTTCTGCGATTGTTCCCCGGCAAGCCCGGGCGGCTCGACGAGGGCGAAGCGCAACACCTGGTTTTGGATAAGAATTCCAAGGTCGAGGTCCTCAAGGGCAGCGCCTTTGTCGACTGGGGCCTAAGTGGAGATCTCATGCAGGTCGCCTTTCGCGATTTGTGCCTGCAGGTCCGGATTGATGGCGACGACCAAAAAACGGGTTGGATTCAGTCGGAAGAAGATTTCGCCGCTGTCGGATTGCACTCTCGGAGCCCCGAGCCATGAAAGTGCCGCGTTTAGTTGTGATCGGCCTGCTCGCCGTCGTGGTGATAGCGGCTGCGTGGAGAGCGGCCCGCACGCGCGCTTTCGACCAAGCCGACCGGCCCCTCGCTGCTCAGCCAGTAGCCCCCGCCCAGGGAAGTGCCAAGCCGCTCGCGAGGGTTCAGCAACCAAGTGTGTCGCAGCCGCCTGCCGTTGCGACGCAAACACCTGCCGCTGCGCCGCTGGAAAAGGAAACCGAAGAGCGCCTCGGCCCCTTCGCGATTTCGGGAAACAACTACACGGTAGTGCTGCGCAAGAAACATCTTGCGGCTACCGAGGACGCGGGAGCCGCTGACGGCGTTGTCGCCATGGAGATTGTAGACACGGCCGGGACCGTTCTCTATCGAAGAAGTTTTCCATTGGAAGCAGACCCGCAATCCGAGACATTCTGGAGGGTTTTCGCGCATGTCCTGTCAGGAACGAACGGCAAAGGCTTGCTGGTCAAATCTGGCCCCGACATCGACGAATCCGTGCCAGACCCGGAGTCGAAAGCGCCCTATGAGCAGATTTTTGGCCTCGTGAATGGCAAGCTGGTGCCTTTTAGCGGGCCCTTTTTTGCAACGCTAGAGAAGCCAGACGCCAGCGGCGTGGTCCGGACCGAGGGAGCTTTGGGTTCGCAGGCAGACGAATTGCGAATGGCACTCGGCACCGGGCGCTTTGTCATGATTGTTCCTATTCGTCTCGATTGGGCGCAGGGAAAGCTGATGCTGGGTCCGCAATGCGCGGAGACGGCAGCGGGTGGCGCGCACGCAACGTGCCAATACCAGATTTACGATCCAAGCGCCTATCTACAGCGGCCCAAAGCCGTGACCTTCGTACGCTTGTATTCGACTCCCGATGAAAAATCAGGACGAGCAGAAAGAGTTGTTGTGAAACCAGTTTCACAGATCGAATTTCTTGCCTGCAGGGCGGACATGGTGATGAAGCAGCCGGACGCCTCATCCCCGCCCTCCCCAACCGACTGGCCGCTGAAAGATATGCTTCAAGTCGGCCTCGCTCCCAATACTGATGCATGGTTGCAAGTGCGCCTTGACGGAAAAGTTGGCTGGATTCACAGCGATGAAGATTTGGCCGCCGTCGGCCTGCCAGAGCCAAAGCCCGAGGATCAGCAACCTTAGCGTCACGCGGCTTTTGTCTTACCTCACTTGCGCCGACAGATCGCTTTGACTTGCCAACGGTCCTTCGCCCCAACCATCGACCACGCGCACGCATGAACGCGCGTCCGTCTCTGGCAAGCGATGCGAGTTCCGGATTGTCAGCCACGTAAAAACAATGGTCCGCTTCTCCTTTGCCGTAATTTCATTTAGCGCGAAACGGACTCACGAGCATCTTTTCCAAGAGATAGACTTCCGCATCCTTCGGTGCTATCACTAGGACGGCTCGGGTTCTGAAACGTCGAATCATTCCCCGGCGCGATCGCCCGGACTTCCTTATGAATCAGGAACGATGGCAACGCTCTTAAATGAATATCCGTACCGGGACAATCCAGACAAATTGAATATCGCCGAGCACTTTGTTGACGCGCCGGCCGCATCGCATCCAGAGCGCCTTGCCATCATCGGCGAGCCGCGCCAGGTGACCTACGGCGAGCTGGCTGCCCTCATGAATCGCGTGGGGAATGCATTGCGTGCACAAGGCGTCTCTCGCGGCGATCGCGTTCTGATCGTGCTGCCGGATTCCGCGGAGTTCATGGGCGCATTTTTTGGCGCCGCAAAAATCGGCGCCGTTGCTGTGCCCGTAAATCCTTTCGCGCGGGCAACGGACTACATTCATTACATCGAGAATTGCGAGCCGCATTCCGCCATTGTCCATTCGGAAGCGCTCCAGGAATTTGTGCCGGCCTCCAGCGCGCGAACCCAAACACCCATTGTCGTTATCGGAACGGAAAAAGTGGAAATGCACGGCGTCTCTTCCGCAAAGTGGAACGAATGGATAGCCGCGGCAAGTGAACATCTCACTGCGCAAAACACTTCCGCTCACGATCCCGCTTTCCTGCTCTACACCTCCGGAAGCGGCGGCACGCCAAAAGCGGCCGTCCACTGCCATGGCCACATGCTGGTTACCAGCCGGGGCTTCGCGCAAAATGTTCTCGACCTGGGCACGGACGATCTCACGTTTTCTGTCTCCAAGCTGTTCTTTGCCTACGGCCTGGGAAATGGGATGTATTTTCCGTTGTCCGTCGGTGCGCGCACCCTCTTGAATCCCGAACGCGTAAAAGTGGAGCGCGTCATTGAATTAGTGGCGCGTCACCGCCCCACCGTTTTCTTCGCGGTACCCACCCTTTATGCGGCGATCTTGCGCGAAGCGGAGCGGGCTGGCAGCGCCGTCGATTTTTCTTCCGTTCGGAAGTGCGTCTCCGCCGGTGAATCGCTCCCCGCCGAGATTTTCAATCGCTGGAAGCGCCAATTCGAACTCGACATCCTCGACGGCATCGGCTCCACGGAGATGCTGCACATGTTTATCTCCAGCCGTCCGGGAGAATGCAAGCCGGGAAGCTGCGGTTTCCCCGTGCCCGGTTACGACGTCAAAATCGTGGATGACACTGGAGAATCGCTCGGCGATGGCGAGACCGGAAATCTCTGGGTGCGCGGCGCCAGCGCCTTTGCCGAATATTGGCGCATCCCTGATTTGACCGCGCGCACAAAACGCGGAGAGTGGGTCGTGACCGGAGACAAATTCTTTCGTGATTCGAACGGCTTCTACCACTACTGCGGCCGCGCCGACGACATGCTAAAAGTCGCCGGAATGTGGGTCTCGCCCGTCGAAGTGGAAAACGCGTTGCTCGGACACCCGCTCATCGCGGAAGCCGCCGTCGTCGGAGCGACGGATGGGCGCGGCCTATCCTATTCCGTGGCGCACGTGGTGTTGCGCGGAAACATCCAAGGCTCCGAAAAGCTGGCGACGGAAATTTGCGAGCATGTGAAAGCAAGACTCGTTTCCTACAAAGTGCCGCGCGAAGTGCGCTTCTGCAGCGACCTCCCGAAAACCGTGACGGGAAAAATCCAGCGCTTCAGATTGCGCGCGAGCTAGTCTGCGATCGAGCAGAGCACTACAAAAGATTATTTCAAAAGATAGCGCATGAAACTTAACCTCCAAAAAATCATTCCAGGAACGGCATCCAATCCGGTGGGGGGAAGTCTACGTTCCAGAATTTGGGCATGGCAAACGGAAACGCGATGCCAACTTCGCTCTTGCCGATGGTCTTTTCGCGCATATGGACGACGCGGCACTCTTGTTCGTGAGCGGTGGCCCAGTTCTTTAAAATTAGTTTTTGGCCGGGGCGGACCCGCATGGCCAGCGCGATAAGGCCGCCATGCGCGTTGACTTCGAGAGTGGTGGTTTCTTCGGTGATGGGATCGTCGCCCGCGAATTGCGCGCGAACGAGAATCGGGATCTGCAAAAGCACGCGTTGGGTGCGGCGCGCATCGGCGGGTTTGCTGGCAGGTTTTTTCTGATCGGGGGACATGACGATGAAACTCTGTCAGCAACGTTTGCTTGGCACGTTCAATTCTCGGCTTCCTTGAGATAGGCATCGTAGGAAGAAGCAATCGCGCGAATTTCGGCGAGGCTTTGGTCGCGCATCAGAGTGCCGTCCTCGAGGATCGTTTCGAGCGCGTTGCCGGGAAATACCGGGTCTCCGTTTATCACTTCGACGGTGGCGAAGTCTTTGCCGTTCTGAATTAAATTGAAGCGGCCTCCTTTACTGGCTTTAGAGGGGTCTGTCTTCGGGTTTTTGTAGACGTTGTGCCAGGTTCCGTTGCGATCGATCGCGGAACATTTCAGCGCAAATCTCAGCGTGTCGCGATTGATTTGTTGCAAGAGCGCGCCGCCCATTCCGTAACTCCAAATATCCTGCGACCAGCCTCGGCGAGTGAGCTGTGCGGTGATGTTCTGGATGGTGTAGAAATTGACGCCATCGCCCTGGATGAAGCGCACGCACGGGACGGTGGTCTTCCAGCCTTTGCGATTGACTTCGTAGCCGAACACTTCGCTGACAATTTTGAAAAGTTCCTCGAGGACGGTGACGGCGTCGCCGGAATCGGGGCGAATGACGAGCGTGCCGTTGCGCTGCAGAATTTTCTCCCGCAGCGCGCCGCCCCAGAGATTGCGAACGGCGTTGTAAATGTCGTAGGAGTCGCTGACGCAGGCGACGATCCCTTCGGGGCAGTTGTCGAGAATGTTGGCGTAGGCTTGCAGCTCGTTGGCTTCGCCCCACGCGGTGATGGTGGAGTGCTCGGACGCGGGAATGCTGTAGCCGGCGCAGTTGGCAGGATCGCTGGCGGAAAGATCGGCGGAATAAAACTGGTTGAGAAGCTGAATGGCCGCGAGCGTATCGGTGCCGAGAAAATTGAGCAGATGCGCGGCGCCGCCGATGGCCGCGGATTCCTTGGAAGAGACGCCTCGGAATCCGAAATCGTGAAGCTTGAAGGGAAGCAGCGAAGGATCGCCAGTGCGCACCAGAGCTTTGCCGATGACCTGTTTGATGGCGCGGGAGAGTGTGGCGACGGTAATGGGATACCAGACTTGCAGCAGGACGGTTTCCGCCCAGTTGGTGAGCCAATAAAATTCCGGGTCGGTATTTTCGATGGTGATGAGGGCGTTGTGGCTTTTGACGACGGTGCCTTCCTTGATGGCGCGGATGCGCAGAGGAAGGCGCCCGCCATGTTTGGCAAAGAGAGAACGGAAGCCCTCGTAATTGAAGGACTTGGGATGGCCGGAAAAATGGGCGTGAGCGAGACGGCGGGCCTGCTCGACGTCGTCGAGGGTGAAAACTTGTCCGGCGAAATTGGATTTGACGATGTACTGGAGCATGGCGAGCATGGTTTCGTCGAACATGCCTCCGCGGGATTCGACGTAGGAATAGATGTGGCGCGTGTCGGGGGGATATTGCCACCAGTGGGTGAGCTTGTAGGAGTCGGTGTTGAGGATGGGATTGAGGCGAAGCGACTGCATGGGGCTCCTTGGATGCCGGAATGAAAGAGGGAATCTGCTTGACCGATGAGCGCCTCATTAGGATAGCAGGGAATCGGGTGAACTTCGTCAGGGGACAGTGGTCAGTGGGGAGAAGACCCGGTACTAAACACACAGACCACGGAGAGAACAGAGTTCACAGAGCAGCCAGCCTGCAGAGGTAGATCGGGAGGGAGAAATTGAGTGGCCTGAGGGTGGGGCAGCCTAGTTAGCATGTGAGGGCCCCGTCGAGAGAGAGGGGCTGATGCTATTGCGAAGTGCGAATAATTGATACAATCGCCGCCGGAGATACGTAATGGGCACTCTGGGTCCGGCTCCGGTACCGTGGGATCGAGACGACCAATTAGGGATGCCCCCGCCACCCCCAGATTTCCACCTTGAGTCCGAGATGAGAGCTGCAATTGAATATTCACTAGGTCAGAGGAGGCTCTATGGTTTCATTTACTACTCCATGCGGATCGCCCTTATAGTGTTGTCGGTCTGTGCGTCCGCCAAGGGTGTTGGTCCTATACGGCGATCGCATCGAAAAGATTTTGAAGTACCTCTGTTTCCTGCCTTTTCGTCTTTCTATCGATGGTCAGGGCAATTCGCAACACATGGGGATAGATTTTGTCCTCTGTCCCGATCAAGATCGTGCCGATATGGCGGGCTTTGAAGCTCGCAATATCACGCTCTGGCAGGTTTTTGAACGCAGCAAGGTGAACGTGCTTATCTATCTTTTCGAAGCCGTGGGCGGCTGTCAACGCAAAGTAGAAATGTCCGGGTTTTCGCCAGGTAGAAATGTCCGCTTCCATGGTCTTCTCCAAGGGTGTTCTGCAGGCACATGGTATTTAGGTTTGATTTTGTTTTTG
>Ga0210409_10005410_pt1 | contig 13423 bp, 24 predicted proteins | sample IncBWH17MmetaG_FD_161649 | JGI IMG/M metagenome (GOLD analysis project Ga0210409, IMG submission 161649) | Forest soil microbial communities from Barre Woods Harvard Forest LTER site, Petersham, Massachusetts, United States - Inc-BW-H-17-M | ecosystem: Environmental > Terrestrial > Soil >... | reverse complement strand
GTTTTGCAGCCTTACGACGTGCTGAAGCACGATTTGCTGGTGCTTTCGAAGGATGCCGTGGCGCGTTTGAGCCATTCGCTCGATCCGGAGAAGAAGCCCGTGGTCGTGCCGGACGTAGAGACGATCGCGCCGGCGGCAAAGCCTGCGAAGCCCGCGAAGAAGGAAGCGGCGCCGAAAGCCGCAGCCAAGAAACCGGCGGCAGCGAAGAAGGTTGCCAAGCCGGCAAAAAAGAAGGGGAAGGAATAAGCGATGGCAGCCCCTCATTATCAGATCATTCGCAGGCCCATCATCACCGAAAAGGGCCTGGGCGTAAAAGAGACGCAGCATACGGTGGTTTTTGAAGTTTCCGCCAAAGCCACGAAGACGGAGATCAAGGAAGCCGTGCAGCAGATTTTCAAGGTAAAGGTCGCGGGCGTGCGCACCGCGAACTTTGTCGGCAAGATGCGCCGCCGCGGCCAGAACGAAGGCTACCGGCGCGATTGGAAGAAAGCGTACGTGAAGCTCGCCGAAGGCGAAAAGATGATCGAGTACGCGGAGAATTTGTAAGACCGGGACCATTCGAGGGAGTCACGAAGGAAAGCATTAAGAAGGTAAGAGGCAGCGATGGGACTGAAGAGCTTTAATCCATATACGGCGTCGCGGCGGTTCATCACCGTCGTGGACAAGAGCCACATCACCAAGCAGGAGCCGGAAAAGGCGCTGGTCGAATCGAAGAAGCGCTCGGGCGGCCGGAACAATCACGGCGAAATCGTGATCTGGCATCGCGGCGGCGGACACAAGAAGGCCTACCGCAAGGTGGACTTCAGGCGCGAAAAGGTTGGAGTGCCAGCGAAGGTTGCGGCGATCGAGTACGACCCGAACCGCAGCGCAAACCTCGCGCTGCTGCACTACGCCGATGGCGAGAAGCGCTACATTTTGCATCCGGTGGGATTGGAAGTGGGCGCGACAGTATCGACCGGCGAGGGCTCGGACATTCTTCCGGGCAATGCGCTGCAGTTCAAGCACATTCCTCCCGGAACGATGGTGCACAACCTGGAGTTGTATCCGGGACGCGGCGGGCAAGTGGTGCGGTCGGCCGGCGGCTCCGCACAACTCTTGAGCAAGGAAGGCGATCTGGCGCTGGTGAAGTTGCCTTCCGGCGAAGTACGCAAGTTTTCCATTGAGTGCATGGCGACGGTTGGCCAGGTCGGCAACCTCGATCATGAGAACGAAACGTATGGAAAGGCAGGCCGCACGCGGTGGCATGGCAAAAAGCCAACCGTTCGCGGCGTGGCCATGAACCCCGTCGACCATCCGCATGGTGGCGGCGAAGGCAAAGTAAAGGGCAATCATCCGCAGACGCCGTGGGCTTTCCCGACGCTGGGGAAGAAGACGCGAAACAACAAGCGCACCGACAAGCACATTGTCGAGCGCAGGAAGTAAGCAGCAGAGGTTCCCTGAGTCGAGAAATCAGGCGGTGCAGGCAAGACAGCCTGGTGAGAGCAGAAACAATGCGAGCAACACGCACAACACGAACAGCGGGAAGGCGCAGCAGGCCGGTGAAGCGGGCGTCGCTACGGGCAGCCGCGAAACGCTCGGCCAAGCGCGTAACCGCGAAGAATGCCAAAGCAGTTCGTCCAGCAGTCAAGGCCGTGGTGGCTCCCCCGGAGCCGGTGCTGTACAAGCTGTGCAAACCCGGCTGGGCGGTCATCGTGGAACGTATCGCCAACGCGCAAGGCACGCGGTTTGTTTGCCCGTTCTGCCCGAAGTCGCACCGCGTTCCCGGGCCGGTACGGGGCTTCAAGAAAATGCGCCGGGCGCAATGGGGCCGTTTGCGGCGAGTGGAGGAATAGGGGATCGATGGCACGCTCACTGAAAAAAGGGCCGTTTGTAGACGGCCACCTGCGCGAAAAGGTCGAAGGACTGAACACGCGCAATGAAAAGAAAGTGGTCAAGACGTGGTCGCGGCGCTCGACGATCGTGCCGGATATGATCGGGCACACCATCGCCGTGCACAACGGAAAGAAATTCATTCCGGTGTATGTGACCGAGCAGATGATCGGGCACAAGCTGGGCGAATTCTCGCCCACGCGTTCGTTCAAGGGACACGGCGTGAAGGCGGCGCTGGAAAAGGCCGCAGGACCGGCACCAGCAGGAGGCGGCGCAGCACCAGCGGCAGCACCCGCAGCGCCGAAGGCATAAGACATGGCTGACGTGCAGACACAAGCTGGATCGATTGAAGCACACGCGCTCGCGCGGCACGTGCGCATGTCTCCGCAAAAGGCGCGGCTGGTGATGGACTTGATCCGCGGCCAGCGAGCGCAGGAAGCGCTGCAGACGCTGAAGTACACGCCGAAGCGCGCCGCCAAGCACATCGAAAAAGTGCTGCGCAGCGCCATCGCCAACGCAGAACGCCAGGCGGAAGAGGCAGGCGCGCCGCTCGACGTTGACCAGTTGTTCGTGGCCAAGTGTTTCGTGAATGAAGGTCCGCGCTGGAAGCGTTTGCGTCCCGCGCCGATGGGCCGCGCGTTCCGTTACGTAAAGCGCACCGCGCACCTGTGGGTGGGCGTCGCCGAGCATCATGTGGCGGCCGCCGAGCGCGTCGCCGCGATTCAGGCGGAAGCCGAAGCGCAAAAGGGCGTGCGTGGCACGGCGCGCCGTGTTCGCAAGGCCTTGACCGGGAAGCAATCGGCCCCGAAGAAGGGAAAGAAGTAATGGGACAGAAAACGCATCCGTACGGATTCCGGCTGGGCTACAACAAACCGTGGAAGTCCCGGTGGTATGCCGACAAGGACTACGCCGACCTTCTGCACGAAGACGTGAAGTTGCGCCGGGAGCTGAAGGACAAACTGAAGAGCGCAGGCATCAGCTCGATTGACATCGAGCGCGCGGCCAACAAGCTGGTGGTGCGGATTTACACCGCGCGGCCGGGCATCATCATCGGCCGCAAGGGCGCGGAAATCGACAAGCTGAAGCAGGACGTGCAGAAGCGCACCAAGCGCGAAGTGCACATTGACATCCAGGAAGTTCACCGTCCGGAGCTGGACGCGCAGCTCGTGGCGGAATCGATTGCGCTGCAATTGGAAAAGCGCGTGGCGTTTCGCCGGGCGATGCGCAAAGCGGTGGATTCGGCGCTGCGCTTCGGGTGCAAAGGCATCAAGGTGCGCGTGGCCGGGCGTTTGAACGGCGCGGAAATCGCGCGCAAAGAATGGTACCTGCAGGGACGCTTGCCGCTGCAAACGCTGCGCGCGGACATTGATTATGGCACCGCGGAAGCGCATACCACGTACGGCTTGATTGGCGTGAAGTGCTGGGTCTACCAGGGCGAGAACGTGCCGAAGAAGGCGTCGAAGATTCAGAAGGAACGCGAAACCGCGGCGGTGGCATAGAAGGTTGTAGTGAGTTTAGTCGTAGCCGCGAAGCGGTGAACGAGATCAGGGAAGCGAGAACAGAACGATGTTGATGCCGAAGAAGGTGAAGTACAGAAAGCAGATGCGCGGCCGCCGCAAAGGCAAGGCCTGGCGCGGCGGAGATCTCGCGTTCGGGGAATACGGGCTGAAAGCCATGGAATGCGCATGGATCACCGACCGGCAGATTGAAGCTTCGCGCGTGGCAATTACGCGGTTCATCAAGCGCGGCGGAAAATTATGGATCCGGATTTTCCCGGACAAGCCGTTCACCAAGAAGCCCGCGGAAACGCGCATGGGCAAGGGCAAAGGCGCGCCGGAGAAGTGGGTGGCGGTGGTGAAGCCGGGACGCATCATGTTTGAAATGGCGGGAATTGACGAAGCGACGGCCAAGGAAGCGCTGGGGCTGGCGGCGCACAAGCTGCCGATTCCGACGAAGTTCGTTTCCCGCGCGGGAGTGTTTTAACGATGCCGCGGCGAATTGAAAAGATCCGCGAAGCGGGCAAGGAAGAATTGAACGCGCAGCACAAAGAGCTGACGGAGCAGATTTTCCGGCTGCGTTTCCAACTCTCCACGGGACAAGCGGAAGCGCTGAAGCGTCTGCGTGAAGCCAAAAAAGATCTGGCGCGGGTAAAGACGCTGCTGCGCGCACAAGAACTGTCAGCTGCTTCGCAGCTGCAAAAGGCAGGGAAGGCGTAATGACAACCGAAACACCAAGCGCAACGGCGGACGAGCGCGGCGAGCGCACCGTGCTGACCGGCAAGGTCACCAGCGCCAAGATGGAAAAGACGATTGTGGTCGAGGTGCAGCGGCTGGTGAAGCACCCGAAATACCGCCGCGTGGTGCGCATCTCGAAGAAGTTTTACGCCCACGACGAGGCTCGCCAGGCCAAGCCCGGCGATACCGTGCGCATCGTGGCCTCGCGCCCGCTTTCGAAGCTGAAGCGCTGGCGGCTGAAGGAAGTGCTGACGCGGAACGCGTCAGCCGAGTAAGAGAGACAGGGAGCAGACCAATGATTCAGATGCGAACCTGGCTGACGGTGGCCGACAATTCCGGCGCGCGCAAGCTCACTTGCATCATGCCGGTGGGCGGCGACGCGGGATTGCAGGCCGGCCTCGGCGATGTCATCACCGCCGCGGTCAAGGAAGCTACACCGGAAAGCCAGGTCAAAAAAGGGACCGTAGTGAAGGCGGTGGTTGTGCGCATGCGCAAGGAGCGCCGCCGCAAGGATGGCACGTATATCCGCTTCGATGACAATGCCGCCGTGCTCATTAACGATGCCGGCGAACCCGTCGGGACGCGCGTGTTCGGCCCGGTGGCGCGCGAACTGCGCGAGAAGAAATTCACGAAGATCGTTTCGCTCGCTCCGGAGGTTTGGTAGGCCATGACACTGAGACACGAAAGAGCCGAGCGGCACACCATCGCCATCCGCAAGGGCGACAATGTCCAGGTAATCTCCGGCAAGGATGCCGGCAAGAGCGGGCGCGTGCTTTCGATCAACGCGAAGAAGAACACCGTGGTCGTCGAGCACGTGGGGATCATCAAGCGGCACACGCGGCCCAACCCTTCGAAGAACATCAAGGGCGGGATCGTAGAGAAAGAAGCTGGGATCAACGTTTCGAACGTGATGGTAGTTTGCGCGAGCTGCGGAAAGCACACACGCATCGGCCACACGGTGCTGCCGGACGGCACGAAAGTGCGCAGTTGCCGGCAATGCAAAACCACGTTGGACAAGTAAAGGACGAGGAATCAGAAGCAATGAAGAGCCGATTGCAGGAAAAATACCGGAATGAAACGGTGCCAGCGCTAATGAAGCGCTTTGGCTGGAAGAACATCATGGCCGTGCCCAAGGTGCAGAAAGTCACCGTGAACATCGGCCTTGGCGAAGCCAGCCAGAACGCCAAGCTGCTGGACACTGCGGCAGTGGAGCTGGGCCAGATCACCGGACAGAAGGCCGTGATCACGCGGGCGAAGAAGTCCATCGCGAATTTCAAAATTCGCAAGGGCATGCCCATTGGCTGCGCAGTTACGCTGCGCGGCGACAAGATGTACGAATTTCTGGACCGCCTGTGCAACGTGGTGCTGCCGCGCGTCCGCGACTTCCGCGGATTGCCTTCGAACGCGTTTGACGGCCGCGGGAATTACACCCTCGGCCTGAAGGACCAGCTGGTTTTTCCGGAAATCGATTACACGCGCGTGGACAAGATCAAGGGCATGAACATCACGCTCACGACCACGGCCAGGAATGACGAGCAGGGCCGCGAACTGCTCAAGGGGCTGGGAGTTCCGCTTCGCGAAAAAGGGGTCGCACAATAAATGGCACGCACAGCAAAAATCGCCAAGTCGCTCAAGAAGCCGAAATTCAAGGTGCGCATCCGCAACCGCTGCCGCGTCTGCGGCCGCGCGCGCGGGTACATCCGCAAGTTCCAGATGTGCCGAATCTGTTTCCGCGGCATGGCGCTGAAGGGCGAGATCCCCGGCGTCGTGAAGGCGAGCTGGTAGGAGCCGACTAGGAGAATTATGCAGACTGACCCAATAGCCGATTTTCTGACGCGCCTCCGCAACGCGGCGGCCGCCAAGCACCAGCGCGTGGACGTTCCGGTTTCCAAGCTGAAGACGGAGATCGCGCGCATCCTGAAGGACGAGGGCTACATTTCGACGTACAAGCTGGTGGACGAAAACAAGACCCGCAAGATGCTGCGCGTTTTTCTGAAGTACACGCCGGACCGCCGCAGCGTGATCACCGGGATCAAGCGCATTTCACGCCCGGGCGCGCGCACGTATCTCGGCTCGAGCGGCATCCGTCCCGTGGTGGGCGGGCTCGGTATCAGCATCATGACTACGCCAAAGGGATTGATGAGCGGCCGCGCGGCGCGCAAGGCCAAGGTTGGCGGCGAGATTCTTTGCGAAGTTTGGTAGTGGGAATTTCTAGTTAAGGAAAACACAGAAGATGTCACGCATCGGACACAAACCAATTCCACTGCCATCGGGCGTCAAGATCGCGCTCCAGAGTGGCAAGGTCGACGTGCAGGGGCCCAAGGGAAAGCTTTCGGTTCCGCTCCCGCATGGCATCACCTTTGAGCAGAAAGACGGCGTTCTGACCGCCATTCGCGCGACGGAAGATCATCGCGCGCTTCACGGGCTCGCGCGCGCGCTAGTGGCCAACGCCGTTCACGGCGTGACCTCCGGCTTCAAGAAAGAGCTCGATATCGTGGGCGTCGGCTACCGCGCCGAATTGAAAGGCAAAACGGTTTCGTTCGCGCTCGGCAAGTCCCATCCGATCAACTTTCCGATTCCGGAGGGGATTCAGGTTGCCGTGGAAAAGCAGACACACATCGTGGTGAGCGGTGCGGACAAGGGACAAGTCGGCCAGGTCGCCGCGGACATGCGTTCGCTCCGTCCGCCAGACCCGTACAAGCAAAAGGGCGTGCGCATCACCGGTGAACGGCTGAAGAAGAAGGCCGGCAAGGCTGGAGCGAAGGCCGGCGGCGCGGCCTAGAGAGATTGAAGGAGATGAGACTGTGGCAACGGCACGAGTACGCAAGCTATCACGAGATCTGCACCGCCGGCGCGTTCACGAGCGCGTGCGCACCAAGGTGGAGGGCACGTCCGAGCGCCCGCGCCTCTGCGTGTACCGCTCGCTGGGTCACATTTACGCGCAGGTGATCGACGACCGCTCGGGCAAGACGCTGGTTTCCGCCAGCACCGTAGACGGCGAAACGAAGAAGAATTTGAAGGGCGGCGGCAACATTGCGGCAGCGAAAGTGATCGGCAAAACGGTTGCCGAACGCGCCAAGGCCGCTGGCGTGAGCAAGGTCGTGTTCGACCGCGGCGGATACAAGTATCACGGCCGCGTCAAGGCGCTCGCAGACGCGGCGCGGGAAGCGGGGTTAAAGTTCTAAGCCTATGTCGAAGCAAATTTTGCGAGACAGTTTAGCGGTACGGCGGCTTCTGGAGGTGAATCCTTCGGATTTGAAGGATGACGTGATCGCCATCAACCGCGTCACCAAGGTGGTCAAGGGCGGCAAGAACCTGAGTTTCTCCGCTCTGGTGGTCGTCGGAGACAATCATGGCCATGCCGGGTTCGGCATGGGCAAGGCGCGCGAAGTTCCGATGGCCATCAAGAAGGCCATCGAACAGGCCAAGAAGAACTTGATCAAGCTGAACCTGAAGGGCACTTCGATTCCGCACCAGGTTTTGGGGCGCTATGGTTCGGCGCAGGTTTTGCTGAAGCCCGCGTCGGAAGGCACCGGCGTCATCGCCGGCGGCCCGGTGCGCAAGGTCATGCAAGTGGCGGGAATTACCAACGTACTGACGAAATCCATCGGCACGTCCAACCCGCACAACGTGATCAAGGCGACGTTCGCGGCGCTCTTGAGCCTAAAGGATGCGGCGCACGTTGCGGAAATGCGGTCGAAGACCGTGGATGAAATCAGCGGCCGGCAATCCAAGGCCGCGGGTGAGAGCAGCTAATGACCGGCAAAAAAGCGGCAACTGAAAAAAAATCATCCGGGCCGTACAACCGGACCGCGCACGACGGCAAGAAGGCCGGCGGCAAGGTCAAGATCAAGTGGGTGGTCAGCTTCATCAGCTGCACCGACGACATGCGGCAAACCATTCGCGGCCTCGGCCTGCGGAGAATGCATCAGGTGGTGGAGCGCCAGGACACGCCGGAAACGCGCGGCATGATTCACAAGGTGCGGCACCTCGTGGAAGTGGTGGAATAAAGCAATGGCGAAAAAAACTTCAGGCGGCCCTCGCAAGGGCACCAAGCGCGGCCAGCACAAGCCGGCGACTCCGGCTGCGAAATCGCACCGCTCGTTCACGCTTTCGAATTTGCAGCCGCCCGTGGGCTCGCGCAAAAAGAAAGTCCGCGTGGGCCGCGGCATCGGCTCGAAGCTGGGGAAGACTTCCGGCGCCGGCGACAAGGGACAAAAGTCCCGGCGCGGGTATTCGCGCCGCCGCGGATTTGAAGGCGGACAGATGCCGCTGCACCGGCGCATGCCCAAGCGCGGCTTCCACAATCCGTTTGGCGTGAGCTATTCGGTCGTGAACCTGGAAGAACTAAACGTTTTTCCAGCCGGCGAGACGGTGACGCCGGAATTGCTTCGCGCGCATGGCTTTGTGCGCCGCGCCACGGATCCCATCAAGGTCCTCGGCGATGGCGAGCTGACCACCAAGCTGGCCATTCACGCGCATGCGTTCAGCGCGTCGGCCAAGGAAAAGATTACCAAGGCGGGCGGCACGTTTGAGGTTGTGTCCGCCGCGTAGCGGCGGCACCTGAAGTGACGGAGAATCGCAGGAAACGAGCATGAACCGATTCGTTGAAGCCGTAAAAAACATGTTCCGCATTGAAGACCTGCGGAACCGGTTGATGTTTACGCTGGCGCTCCTGGCGGTTTACCGCATTGGCGCGCACATTCCGACGCCTGGGATCAATACCAAGGTGCTGGAAGAGATGTTCAACCAGTCGGCGGGGTCGGTGCTTGGCATCTTCGATCTCTTCAGCGGCGGCAATTTCCGCCGGCTGACGATTTTCGCGCTCGGCATCATGCCGTACATCACCTCTTCGATCATCCTGCAGTTGATGACCGTGGTATTCCCGTACCTCGAGCGTTTGCAGAAAGAAGGCGAGCTGGGGCGCCGCAAGATTACCCAGTACACGCGCTACCTGACGATTTTGCTGAGCATCATTCAGTCGTTGACGATCGCTAAGACGCTGCAAGCCGCAACTGGCGCTGGCGGGCAGTCAATGGTCTACCATCCAGGTTTCGGCTTCACGATGATGACCATCCTGACGCTGACGACCGGTTCGGCGTTCATCATGTGGCTGGGCGAGCAGATCAGCGAGCGCGGCATCGGCAACGGCATGTCGCTGATTATTTTCGTGGGCATCGTCGTCGGTTTACCGCGTGCGATTGTGGATTTGTACGAGAAAGCGAAGACCGGTGCGTGGGGGCCGTTCACCCCGCTCGTACTGCTCTTCCTGCTCGCGCTGATGATCGCGGTCGTGGCGTTCATCGTGTTCGTGGAAGGCGGGCAGCGCCGCATTCCGGTGCAGTACGCCAAGCGCGTGGTGGGCCGCCGCGTGATGGGCGGGCAATCGTCGTACCTGCCGCTGCGCGTGAATTCCGGCGGCGTGATTCCGCCGATTTTCGCGAGCTCGCTGCTGGCGTTTCCGGCGACCATCGCCTTGCTATTTGGCGCCCGCTATACGTTTCTGAAGGATATTTCGGACAAGCTAAAGTGGGGCGAGCCGCTGTACACGCTGTTTTACATCACGCTGATTTTGCTGTTCGCGTTCTTCTACGTGGGCATCGTGTTCAATCCGACGGAGCTCGCGGACAACATGCGCAAGAACGGCGGATTCATTCCCGGCATCCGGCCCGGCCGCACAACGTCCGAGCACGTCAGCAGGATTCTAAAGCGGCTGACGTTCATCGGCGCCATCTATTTGGCGCTGGTTTGCTTGCTGCCGGAATGGATGATCGCGGGTATCCACCTCGACCATTTGGGGTGGGGCATCGGCTCGTGGTTTGACCGGCATTTTCCGATTTGGTTTCTCAAGGGTCTCGGTGTGCAGTTTTATTTTGGCGGAACGTCTCTCTTGATCGTTGTGGGCGTGGCGATGGATACCGTGCAGCAGCTGGAAGCACAACTCGTCATGCGGAACTACGAAGGGTTTGCCCGGAAGGGCCGGTTGCGCGGCCGGCGTTAAAAGGGAGACAAGCAGAGTGGCCCCTGACACAAGGCCCTCGGAGAGGTTGGACCGCGCGGTGATTTTTCTCGGGCCTCCGGGCGCGGGGAAAGGCACCCAGGCGATGGAGCTGGCAAAGCACTTCGGTGTGCCGCATCTTTCAACCGGCGACATGCTCCGCGAGCACGTAGGCAAGGGCACGACGCTGGGGTTGAAAGCCAAGCCGATCATGGAACGCGGCGAGCTGGTGCCGGATTCGCTGGTTCTGAAAATGGTCGCCGAGCGCATCGAGCGGCCTGATTGTGCGCACGGTTTTGTGTTCGATGGGTTTCCGCGGACGGTGGCCCAGGCAAAGTATCTGGGCGAGCTGCTGAAGCTTCACGGGTTCAAGCGGCCGTTCGTGATTCACCTGGTGATTGATCCTTCGGTTTTGATGCGAAGGTTGACCGGGCGGCGGACCTGCAAAGTGAGCGGCGAGATTTATAATATTTACGACCGCCCGCCGAAGGTCCCCGGGATTTGCGACGCCGACGGCGGCGAACTGGTGCAGCGGCCGGACGATCGTGAAGAGGTAATTGGCCCTCGGCTGCATGCGTACGAGAAGCAGACGGCTCCGCTGGCCGCGTATTACCGGCGGCTGGGTTTGCTGCACGATATCGACGCGACGAAAAGCGTGGATGAGGTGAAGCGCCAGGTGCTGCAAAGCGTGCACAGCGTTCGCGGAGTTCGGTAGCCGGCCAGGGAAGGGCCGCGGGTAGGGCCGGTTTGGTGAGGGCCGCAGATAGAGTTGGCCCGGTAAGGGCCACAGATAAGAAAGATGGCGATTCATCTGCGAAGCGCTGAAGAGCTGGAAAAGATGCACCGCGCCGGGCTGGTTGTCTACGACGTTTTGACGGCCTTGCGCGATGCGGTACGGCCCGGGTTGACGACCATGGACCTCGAGAAGCTTGCCGAGGAAAAGATCGCCGGCAGGCCGGGCAAGGCGGCGTTCAAGGGCTATCGCGGTTACCCTTGCGTGCTGTGTACATCGGTGAACAGCGAGATCGTTCACGGGATTCCGTCGCCCAAGCGGAAATTGCGCGAAGGCGAGATCGTCTCGATCGATTTCGGGATGGAAGTGGACGGCTACTACGCGGATTCGGCCGTCACCGTCCCGGTGGGAAAGATTCAGCCGCAGTTGCAGAAGCTGCTGGATGTGACCCGCGAATCGCTGGACCGCGCGATTGACAAGATGCGCGCGGGCAACCGCCTCGGCGACGTCGGCCACGCGGTGCAGAGCTGGGTCGAGCAGCACGGGTATTCGGTGGTGCGGGAGTTCGTCGGGCACGGCATCGGCACCAAGATGCACGACGAGCCAAACCTGCCGAATTACGGCGACGAGGGACGCGGCGCGCGGTTGCAAGAGGGCATGGTCATCGCCGTCGAGCCGATGGTCAACGCGGGGCGCCCGGAAGTGCACATGCGGGACGAGTGGGTGGCGGAAACAGCGGATGGCAGCCCCTCGGCGCACTTCGAGCACACCGTGGCCATCACCGCGAACGGGCCGTGGATTTTGACGCGCCCGAAAGAGATGACCGGGCCGTCGTGGTAGGACAGACATTCTTGTCTGTCCCTCTTCGGAGGGGCAGATAGAACCGGACAGGCAGGAATGCCTGTCCTACAGAGAGCAACACGGGAGCATATGGCGAGACCGATTCGCGAGGAAAAGAAAAAAGACGACTCTGGCAACTCGAAAGAGGACGCCATTGAAGTCATGGCCACGGTGATCGAGCCGCTGCCGAACGCCATGTTCCGCGTCGAGCTGGAAAACAAGCACCAGGTGCTGGCGCACGTTTCCGGAAAGATGCGCAAGAATTTCATCCGGATTCTCGCGGGAGATAAAGTTGCGGTGGAGCTTTCTCCCTACGATTTGACGCGCGGCCGGATTGTATACCGCTACAAGTAGCTGTAGCGGCGGGCCTTTAGGCCCGCAGTCTTGGGTTTGCGACTTTGGAAGGGGCTAGGTCATCTAATGCCTCTCGTTTGTAGGGCCGGCAGACTTAGTCGGGCCGCTGATCGAGCAGCAAGAGGAGCAGCATGAAAGTACGGGCATCGGTAAAAAAGATTTGTGACAAGTGCAAGGTGATTCATCGGCGCGGTGTAGTCCGGGTGATTTGCACCAACCCGAAGCACAAGCAGCGCCAGGGATAAGAGTTCTTAGGAGAATGGCATGGCACGTATCGCAGGTGTAGATCTTCCGCCGCAGAAGCGCCTTTGGGTTGGGCTGACCTCGATCTACGGCATCGGGCAGGAGCGCGCAAAAAAGCTCGCGGCCAAGGCCAACGTGGATCACACGAAGAAGATTCGCGACTTGACTGAGGATGAAATCAACCATCTCCGCCAGGCCATCGAACAGGAAGGCCGCGTGGAAGGCGATCTCCGCAAGGAGATTCAGATGAACATCCGCCGGCTGATTGAAATCCAGGCGTACCGCGGAATCCGGCATCGCCGGAACCTCCCGGTGCGGGGCCAGCGGACACACACCAACGCGCGCACCCGCAAAGGTCCGCGGCGCGGCGCAGTGGCGGCCAAGAAGAAGGTCGTCGGCAAGAAGGGCTAATTCTCCCGTGGCGCCTTACCGGCGCCATGTGGAGGGCGACAGCCCCGCTTTTACGGTCTCTAGAGTTTTGAGAAGTCGAAGAAACGGAGTGAATCGTGGCAAAAGAACCAAAGGCCGCAGCAGCAACCCCGGATACCGGGGCGCCGGCAAAACCGGCAGCGGCGGCAAAGCGCAAGAAAGAATTCAAGAAGAAGCGCGAGCGGCGCGTCGTGCCGCACGGCGTCGTGTATATCGCCGCGTCCTTCAACAACACGCAGATCACCATCACGGACACGGACGGCCGCACCATGTGCTGGTCCTCCGCCGGCGCGATCGGCTTCAAGGGTTCGCGAAAAGGCACGCCGTACGCCGCGCAGCAGGCCTCGCTGGCCGCCGCGGGCGTGGCGCGCGACCAGTACGGGATGAAGAGCGTGGAAGTTCGCGTGAAAGGCCCCGGCTCTGGCCGCGAGTCCGCCGTGCGCGCGCTGGCCGCCGCCGGACTGCACATCGTGGTGATTCGTGACGTTACGCCGATTCCTCACAACGGCTGCCGTCCGCCCAAGCGCCGCCGCGTTTGATATTTTCGATATTTATGACTAAGAGAAAAGATTCAGAGAGTTTTGGGAAGGGAGAATAGAAGTTGGCAAGACACCGAGATGCAGTCTGCCGCCTGTGCCGCCGGGAAGGGCAGAAGCTGTTTTTGAAAGGCCTGCGTTGTTTCACGGAGAAGTGCGCGATCGAGAAGCGCAACTTCGTTCCGGG
>Ga0210409_10005409_pt1 | contig 13424 bp, 10 predicted proteins | sample IncBWH17MmetaG_FD_161649 | JGI IMG/M metagenome (GOLD analysis project Ga0210409, IMG submission 161649) | Forest soil microbial communities from Barre Woods Harvard Forest LTER site, Petersham, Massachusetts, United States - Inc-BW-H-17-M | ecosystem: Environmental > Terrestrial > Soil >... | reverse complement strand
CTTGCGGGTAAAGAGGATGCACGGGTGCGGGAGACTGCTGAGACGCTACGACGATGTGGCGTTCCTTTCGAAGAGTTGAGCCGACCGGAGTTGGAGAGGCGGTATCCGCAGATTGGATTGGACGGAATCACGAAGGGGCTGTTAGAGCCGCACAGCGGAGCGTTGATGGCGCGGCGTGCCGTTGCGGCAGTGGTGGAGGACGCGGTGCGTGGCAAAGTGGAGCACCGCGTGGCGCACATTGGCGAGCCCCACGGCGCCGGCGCCATTGGTGCGGTCAAGACGAGCTCCGGTGACCGGATTGAGGCGGGCACCTTTGTGTTTGCTTGCGGGGCGTGGCTGGGCAAAATTTTCCCGGACGTTCTGGGCTCGCGGATCTTTCCGAGCCGGCAGGAAGTGTTTTTCTTCGGTGTGCCTGCCGGGGATTCGCGTTTCGCTCCTCCAGCATTGCCGACCTGGCTGTTTCAAGAGGACGAGATTTACGGAATGCCGGATTTGGAGAGCCGAGGATTGAAAATCGCGGTGGACCGGCACGGAGAGCGGGTTGATCCGGATACGCAGTCGCGCATTGCCAGCGCGGAAGGCGCGCAGGAAGCCAGGCGCTTCATTGACCAGCGCTTTCCGGCGCTGCGGGGCGCTCCAATTATGGAGACCCGCGTATGCCAGTACGAAAATACTTGGAATGGGGACTTCTTGATTGACCGGCATCCGGAAATGGAAAACGTCTGGTTTGTGGGCGGCGGGTCGGGGCACGGGTTCAAGCACGGTCCTGCGGTCGGCGACTATGTGGCTGAGAGGCTCTTCGGTCGAGTGACGGAAGAGGCGCGGTTTTCGTTGGCTAGCAAGGAATCTGTGCAGAGGAGAGCGGTGTTCTAAACGAAAAAACAAGGAGATTTACGCAGGAAAGGGGCGCCAGCCCTTCAAGGCGCAAGGTAAACAAGATGCTGACGCTAGCGATGGAGCGAGTCCATCGGTTAGGCGTGAGCATCGAAACGGGGACGTTCATAGGAGACCGGTCCAATTCTATGATGTCCTTTTCGGGATAGCGATCTGCGATGAAGCCACGAGCCGGCTCTACTTCCGCTGCAGGCCTTCCATATCCATGCATCACGATCGTTATCCCCGCTCTTAACGCGGACGACTATCTTGAAGCCACGCTGTGGTCGGTTGTTTACCAGGATTATCCGAACCTGGAGTTACTCGTCATTGAAGATGGCGCGAGCTGCGAGCGCCGGCGCATCCTGAAGAAATACGAGTCGAATTTCTCGTGGCAAGTTTGTCTGCCGGGTACGGAGCTGTGTACTGCATTGAATATGGCATTCGCTAAAGCATCAGGCGAGATTTTCGGGTGGCTCGAACCGGGCGACATGTTTCACGTCAACGCGCTGGCCGTGATCGGGGGCGTGTTCGCGGCGCTGCCCGACGTGGAATGGATCACCGGGCGGCCCTTTAATTTCAGTCCTAGTGGAATGCCGATCGGCATAAAACATCTGGAGCGCTGGTCGCGCATTCGCTTTCTGGCAGGCGGCAACAAGTATATTCATCGCGAGACAACGTTTTGGCGGCGCAGCCTGTGGGAACGCGCGGGCGGGGCGCTGGCGACGAAGTACGGTGCAGCGGGCGAGTTCGAACTGTTTGTGCGGTTCTTCCGGCATGCGAGGCTTTACTCGGTGGAGTCGCTGATCGGCGGATACCGGAATCATCCTGGAAATCACAGCGCGGACGGTAGTCATCGTCGCTACAACCAGATTTGCGACGAGATTGCGGACCGCGAGCTGGCCGGGGTTTCCGGGGCTTACCCTGCGAAATTGTTTCGTCGACTCACTCAGATTGTGGCGCATATCCCGAAGGTGCGAAGCTGGTGGCACAAATACGCGTTGCAAAGCATTTACCGGTGCCCGGGGCCGGATTGGCACTCGCGGATTGTAATGCGCGGGGACAAGTGGGTGTTTGAAAAGTAGGCTCCTCTTATTTCACTTGAACAGTCAGGACTGGCTGCTTCACCTGACGAACCAACCTGCGCGTCGTGTTTCTTGGAAGATGCGGACTCAGCGGTAAGAACGGCGGCAAGACGGCCGCACTCTATATCAGGCTTTTTGGGCGCGGCGGCGTTGCGTTGGCGTTGTTGTGTGGTTCTTGGCGCGGCGCGATTTTTCGAAGTAGAGCTGGGCGTCGGCGTCAGAGAGAAGTTTTTCGATGCGCTCGCCATGGCCGTTGTAAATGGAGATTCCGATGCTTGCGGAGAGTTGCGGGTACTCCGGATCGCTAGCCATCACGGCGCGGATTCGGTTGGCGACGCGCTCGGCTTCATCGTGAAGGGTTTCCGGTAACACCAGAGCGAATTCGTCGCCGCCATAACGCGCCGCCGTATCGATGGCTCGGCAGTGGATGCGAAGGATGTGTGCGAGGCGGTTGAGCGCATGGCTGCCCACCAGGTGGCCGTGCGTATCGTTAATCTTCTTCAAGCCATCGAGGTCGAGGAGCAGGACCGCGAAAGGCCGGCCATTGCGATTGGTACGCTCCGTTTCGGCTTCCAGGACGTCCAGCAGGCGACGGTAATTGGCTAAGCCAGTCAGTGGATCGCTGACGGCTAGGTGGCTGACTTGCTCGAAGAGGCGAGCATTATCCAGGAGCGCGCCACCCAGTGCGACGGCGTAACTGGTGACCGTGAGCGCCTGCGCGAGCACGAATGGGGAGTCAAGCAGACGCTGGGATTGTGAGGCGGCTAATTGGGCCCCGAGATTCATCCACGCCGCGACGTAGATCGTGCGATCGAAGGCGGAATCCTCCAGTTCGAGGCGGCGGCGATACCAGATCAGGGCGACCAGAAAAATCCCGGCGGGCAGCAGCTGCTGCGGACTGGGGAAAACTGCCCCTGGGTGGGGAGAAACCTCGGACGGGAGCCGCCGCAAAGCTGCGGTGATGAGATACGTCGACGCCATTACGGTGAGCAGGGCGCCGGCGATTTCGCGGCGGGGATGGCGCGAACGCGGCAGGAAGTGCTCTACCAGGAGGGCGACCACGAAAAGCAGGGCCAGAACGATGCGGCTGACCCACCAGGAAACCGGGGCCCAGCGCAACTGTACCTGCGCCTGCTGGAACTGGAAGAACAGGAGGCTGGAGGCGGTAAGGATGGTGCCGGAAAGAAGGAATCCGGCCCCTAGTATCAAGGAGATGCGGTCTTGGGTGCCCTGGAAACGCACCAGAATGACAGCAGCGAACACAAATGCCAGTAAGCCGGTGGTGACTTGCAGATAACCCTGCAGAACGGGATCAGGCTCGAGGGGCACAACGCGGAGCCACATGGCGAAGAAGAAAAGGACAATGAACCCGGACACACTCGCCAGGACGGGAGCTACGCGGCTGCGGCTGATAATCAGAGCGGACTCGGCCATAGTTTGTATTCTTCTGCGGGCCGGGCGCCTTATCTAATTAGACTCTAATTTGGTTGCCAGCGTTGCGAGAGAAAGTGGGCATCCTTTCACTAAGAGATAACCGTTGATAAATTCGCCTGTCCGAATGTGCAGCTGGCCGAAGGTACAGGCGATTTAGGCGACATTAGAGCTCGCTTATTGGTTTTGTGTGCTGCGAGTCAAAGATTTGGCGGACTCGTGCCAGCGTATCGATCTCGGCCACCGGTTTGTCGGGCCTCAACCGCACGATTCTGGGGAAGCGCAGGGCGAATCCGCTATTGTGGCGGTCGGAACGCTGGATGTTGTTGAAAGCCACCTCAAGAACGACTGTGGGCTCGACATCGCGCTGGAAGCCGCGGTCTTCTGTCGTGTGCTCGAGGAAATATTGAGTGAGTTCGCGAATCTCGACGTCCGTCAGGCCCGAGTAGGCTTTGCCGATGTTGACCAGCCGGCCGTCATCGCGCACGGCAAAGGTGTAATCGGAGAGCAAGCCGCGGCGCTTGCCGTGACCATATTCGGCGATCGTGACGACCACATCGAGGGTTGCCAGCGGGCGCTTGAGCTTCATCCAGAATTGGCCGCGGCGGCCGGGGACGTAGGGAGATTCCGGGCCTTTGGCGAGCAGACCCTCATTCCCGGTGTTGAGGGCGAGACGGAAGCGATCTTCGATTTCGTCCACCGTCCGGCAAAGCTCGGCGCGCGTGAACTGCAATGCCGGCTCTTCGGCTTTAGCTAGGAGGCGCTCGAGGAGCAGGCGGCGCTCGGCCAGGGGGGCGTCCAGCAGCGCACGCTCGTCCAGGAGGAGTAGGTCGAACGCAACAAAATTCACGGGGACCTGGGAGGAGGTAAACAGGTCGATCTGCTTGCGGCCGAGGCGTTGCTGAAGCTCGGTAAACGGGATGGCGCGGCCCTCGCGCCATCCGATGATTTCGCCGTCGAGGATAAAATCGCCGGTGATTCCGCGGAAGGGTTCGATGAGTTCAGGGAACTCGGTGACCCGGTCCAGGGTGCGGGAGTAGATCTCGACCTGCGTATCGCGCTTATGAACTTGGGCGCGTATGCCGTCGAACTTGTCTTCGACGAGAGCGCCATTGGGGAAGGCAGCGACCAGGTCGGCGGGCGTCTCCGCCGGGCTGGCCAGCATGACCGAGATGGGGCGAAACAGCTGCAGGGATACAGAAGAGAGTTGGTTTGCGACGGCCAGCCGGAGGACGTCCGTTATGTCACCAAGAAGCATGTTGGCGCGCTGGACGGCGGGCAACGTTTGGTCGAAGGCCTTGGCAATCGCTTCTTCCACCAGGCTTTCCTTCAGCCCGATGCGGAGCTCACCGGTAGCGATCTTGATGAAGTATTTGGCCTCGACGGCGGAGAGGCGCTGAAGAGTGTGCTCGAGTAGCGCTTGCTTGGCAGCGGCGCGGCGCTGCTCAGCCAGGGAGGCGTAGACTTCGGCGATTTGCGGAAGACTGACGGACGACCTTACCGGATGATCGCGCAGGATCTCTTCAGCGCCGGCACCGAGGTCGCCGTGATGGCGAAGGACCCCGGCAAGTTCCGCGGGACTCTTTTTAGCAATACTGGCGACCGCGCGCAGGAGAATCGAGAACCCAATCGAAAGGACGCGCTCCTCTCGGCGCGGGAACACGCGACCGCAAAGATAAAGGGCGCCCAGAGCCGCTTCTTCGACCGGCGCGATTCGCAGATAGTCCGCGACGAGGGTAATCTTTTCGCTCTTTTTCGAAGTGGCGGCGATGGATTCGCACAGTTGGGCAAAGCGGAGCATGGCGGCAAACCAGTATCGCACGGAGCTAAGCGGCCGAATCCAAGGCGAAGATTGAGCTTGCCTGAGTGAGACGATTCACACAGAATGACGGCGCTTGAAACGATTCAATAGCGACGAACTGAGGCCGAAAGGACAATTTCTTGGGAACTGAGGTAACAACGGTGACATCGGCGGCGCCGAGATTGCGGCGGACACTGACACTGTGGGACCTGATTTTGTACGGCGTGATCGTGATCCAGCCGGTGGCGCCAATGTCCGTGTACGGTGTGCTCAGTGAGCGGGGACGCGGACATGTGGTTACGGCGATTCTCATCGCAATGGTGGCCATGCTTTTCACTGGAATCAGTTATGGACGCATGGCGCGGGCATACCCGAGCGCAGGGTCGGCCTTCACGTATGTGGCGCAGGAGATTCATCCGGGAATGGGATATGTCACCGGTTGGAGCATGGTGATGGACTACATGCTAAATCCGCTGATCTGCACTGTCTGGTGCGCAGGTGCAGCTCACCAATTTGCGCCTGGGGTGCCGACGTGGACCTGGAAGATTTTTTTCGCTGTACTTTTCACGTTGCTGAATATCCGAGGAATCAAGACTTCGGCTCGCATTAATACCGGCATGGCCATCGCCATGGGAATGGTTGTAGTGGTCATCTTTATAGCTGCCGGGCGCTATTTGCTGGGACACCCGGTTCAAGATCCGATGTTTTTGACGCGCCCGTTTTATGATCCACGGACGTTCACCTGGGCGGGACTCTTTGGGTGCACATCGATTGCGGTGCTGACATACATCGGCTTTGACGGCATATCAACGCTCTCCGAGGAGGCCGAGAACCCGCGGCGCAATATCTTGTTCGCTACTGTGCTGACTTGCGTGGTAATCGGCATTCTTTCAGCGGCGGAAGCTTATGTGGCGCAGTTGATCTGGCCGGCTTCCGAGCCTTTCCCGGACGTTAATACGGCCTATTCCTATGTGGCTGGAAGGATGTGGGTGCCGCTATTCACGGTTGTCAACCTTACGTTGCTGCTGGCCAATTTTGGCTCTGGGTTGGGCGCGCAAATAGGTGCGGCACGGTTATTATTCGGCATGGGTCGCAGCAATGCGCTGCCCAAGTCGTTTTTTGGTGTGGTGGACGAAAAACACCGGATTCCACGGAACAACGTGTTTGTGGTTGGAATATTTGCGCTCGTTGGCGCTTTTCTTCTGGAGGTTATTGCCGGCTATAAGACATATGCCCTGGGCAGCTCAAAGCTTACATCCGAGACCGCGATGAAGATTCTGAATGGGGGAGAAGCGTACGGGCTTGGGGCGGAAATGTTGAATTTTGGGGCCCTGATTGCTTTTATGGGGGTCAATGCGGCTGCCTTTCTCCGCTATTACTACCGCGCGGAGGAGAAGAAGCTAACAAATTTGGTGCCTCCCGCGCTTGGATTCGTGATTTGCCTGGCGCTGTGGTTGAACCTCAGCCGCCCCGCGATCATTGTAGGTTCTATTTGGATGGCGTTGGGAATTGCCTTCGGCATCTGGAAGACGCGCTGGTTCCGCGAGCCGCTATCCTTTGAGGTGCCCGCCGAGTAAGCATCGGGCGCTGCGCGCCTCGCGTGTTGCAAGTCGAATTAATCTGGCAGGATGATGTGGGCCACCAAGGAGCCCTCCTGGTGAAGCGGTCGAGCGAGAAGAACCAAGCGGTCACGATGAAAGATGTAGCCACGCAGAGCGGATTTTCGCCTGCGACCGTCTCGATTGTCTTGAACAATGCGCCGTTGGCCCGCTACATCGCTCCCGCGACCAAGCGCCGCATCGAGGAAACCGCCAAGAAACTTGGCTATCGGCCCAACGTGATGGCGCGCTTCCTGCGCAGCAAGCGCAGCCACAGCGTGGGCGTATTGTTTTTCGATATCACCGACCCTTTTTGCACGCTGATCATGCGCGGCGTGGAGAACGCGCTATATCAGGCTTCCTATCTCGCGATTTTCGCCGATGCCCACAATCAGCGCAACCGCTTCGAACGCTATCTGGAATTGCTGCTCGACCGCCACGTAGAAGGACTGATCGTTGTGGCTAACTGGCTCTTCGTCGATATTCACGTCCTTGCCGATCTCAGTAAGCGAAATATTCCCTCCGTCACGATTGGCTGGGAATTGCCGGGCGACAACATCAGCTCGGTAATGGTGGATAACGAAACGGGCGCGCGGCTGGCTCTCGAGCATCTCTACCAACTCGGCCACCGCAAGATCGCGTTCATCCGCGGGCCGAAGATGTTGATCGATAGCGCGCCGCGCTGGCGTGGAATACAAAAGTTTGCGCACAGCGTGGGGCTGGAAATCGATCCGGCTTTGACCGTTCAGTTGCCGGATTCGCTGGATCCCAATTCCAGTTTTGAAAGCGGATATCGCTACACGGAAAATCTGCTGGAGCAGAAGAAGAAATTCACGGCAGTGATGGCTTTCGACGACCTGACCGCGCTGGGCGCAATTCGTGCGCTGGCCAAGGCCGGCGTCAAGGTGCCGGAGCAGTGCTCGGTTACTGGCTTTGACGATGTCGCGCTGTCGTCGCTCGCGGCTCCTTCCCTGACCACCGTGCGGCAGCCGATGGAGGCCATGGGCGCTCTAGCGGTAAACGTGGTTATGGAAGGAATCAACGCCACGCTCGAAAAGCGCGACTGGAATGTGGTCAATCAAAAAATGAATCCGGAGCTGGTGATTCGCGATTCGACGCGCGCCGTTTCCTTGACGGGAGCGGATGATTGAGGATATTCACTCGCTGGATTTGCTGTGCCTCCACCAGAGAATCAATCCGATTATGAGGCCCAGACCGCCAGTGCCGAGGATGGACGGACGGGCAATCGGTATGGCCAGCCAGCACAAAATGACCAACCCGATCGAGACGATTGCGCCAACCGGCGTGCCGGGGACCGTCAAGCCGCCGTATCTTCCTATGTAGGTTGGTTTACCTGAAGAAGTCCTGAGCGGCATAAGAACTCCCCTGCGGGGCGGGCCACTGTTTTCATTTTACAATACGCAGATCGCGCCCGGTCATGTCTTTGGGTTGCGGCTGGCCAAGGACGCCCAGCATGGTTGGTGCGATATCGCGAAGCGCGCCGCCGGCCTGCAGGCGGAGGTGATCGTCTTCGGTGACCAGCACGAAGGGAACGGGATTCGTTGTGTGGTAAGTGTGCGCTCCGCCAGTTTTGGGATCGATCATCGTCTCGGCGTTTCCGTGGTCGGCGGTGATGATCCACGCACCACCACGCGGCTGCAGCGTTTGATAGATGCGCTCGAGGCCGGCGTCCACCGCTTCGACCGCTTTGATGGCGGCTTCCAGCTTGCCCGAATGGCCCACCATGTCTGCATTGGCGTAGTTCATGATGATGGCATCGAACTCGCCCTTCTCGATGGCCTTCACCACTGTGTCGGTGATTCCCGCGGCTGACATCTCGGGTTTCAGATCGTAGGTGGCCACTTTCGGCGAGGGAACCAGAATGCGCTCTTCGCCGGCGAAAGGCTTTTCCACGCCACCATTGAAGAAATATGTCACGTGCGCGTATTTTTCGGTTTCCGCGCAGCGCAGATTCTTGTACTGCACGTCGGCGAAAACCTGCGCAAGGATGTGCTCCAGCTTCTCAGGGCCAATTACGTATTTCAGCCACGGCCAGTTCTTGTCGTACTGCGTCATGGCCACATAAAAAAGACTCTTGGGGCGCTTGGCGTCGACGAACTTGTCGAAATCAGGCGCGGCCAGCGCGTAAGTCATTTGGCGGGCGCGATCGGCGCGGAAATTGAAGAAAATGACGGCGTCGTCGTCGCGAATGGGTCCGACCGGTGGTGCGATCGGGCCGCTTCCTTTTGTCACGACGATCGGCTTTACGAATTCGTCCGTGACATCCTGCTCGTAGCTGCGCTGCAGCGCCGCGAGTGGATCGTCGGTGCGAGTTTCCGCTTCGCCGTGGACCACCGCGCGATAGGCAAGTTCCATGCGTTCCCAGCGGTTGTCGCGATCCATAGCGTAGTAGCGGCCGACCAGCGTGGCAATTTGCCCGACGCCGAGTTCGCGGATTTTCTGCTGGAGCTGCTGTACGAAATCACGCCCGCTGTGCGGTGGCGTATCGCGTCCATCCAGGAAGCAATGGATGAAAACGTTTTCAATCTTTTGCTGCTTGGCCATTTCCAGCAGCGCGAAAAGATGCTGAATGTGCGAGTGCACGCCGCCATCGCTCAGCAAGCCCATCAGGTGCAAGTGGCGCCGGCGGCCGCGTTCCATGGCCTGCTGAAAAAGCCGCACGCTTTGCAATTGCTTGTTGGCGATGAGCAAATCGATGCGTGTGATATCCATGTGCACGATGCGGCCAGCGCCGATATTGAGATGGCCGACTTCGCTATTCCCCATCTGGCCTTCCGGAAGGCCCACGTACGGGCCGGAGGTGTGGATGAGCGTGTTAGGGAATTTCTTGAGCAGCGCGTCGTAAGCGGGCTTGCGCGCGAGGGCGATGGCGTTTCCTTTGCTTTCGGCGCGGAATCCCCACCCGTCAAGCACAGTGAGAACGATTGGTTTCGGTTGTTTGCTCATCTTCCTTAAATTTGCGTAGTTAAGTTCGCCAGCAAGATGTTGGCGTTACGCTCGCGCAAATTCGCGCAGGGCGGTCAGGAGCCGGTCTACTTCTTCGGCAGTATTGTAGTGTACGAGGCCGATGCGGAGCAGACCGCCGCTTTTCTCGACGCCGAGGCGCTCGGTCAGGTTTAGCGCGTAGTAATTTCCGTCCCAGGTGAAGATGCCGCGGTCGCCCAGAAACTTGGCGATTTCCGTGGGATGGTGCTCGCCAATGCGAATGGAAACGGTGGAGCAGCGCTCCTGGAAACGATTGGGATCGTTGATACCAAAGAAGCGCAGCTTGGGGACGCTGAGCAGGCCCTCGATCAAGCGGGCGAGCAACGACGTTTCGTGCTGGTGCGTGGTGCGATAAGCGGCAAGCAGGGCGCTGCGGCGATCGGTCACGCTGGGATCGTGGCGGCGACCGAGTTCGGCGAGATAGTCCACCGCCGCCCCGATCCCCGCGATCAGCTCTTGTACTTGGGTGCCGGTTTCCCAACGATCGGGAAGCGCGTCGGACGCCGGGCGTACTTTGTAAGGCTTAAATTGCAACAAGCGTTCGCGCTTGCCGTACAACGTACCCATGTGCGGGCCAAAAAACTTGTACGGCGAGCACACTAAAAAGTCGCAATCAAGCGCGCGCACCTCGATAGGTCCGTGCGGCGCATAGTGCACGGCATCGATAAACATCAGCGCCCCTGCGTCATGGGCAAGCTTGGTGATTTGCGCGACGGGATTGATGGTGCCGACGGCGTTGGAAGCGTAGCCCACCGCGACGAGTTTTGTTTTTGCCGTGATTTTTCGTTTCAGATCGTCAAGATCAAGCGTGCAGTCGGCTTCGCGAATATCGACTTGGCGGATGACCACGCCCTTTTCTTCCAGAGCGCGCCACGGCGCGACATTGGCGTCGTGGTCCAAAGTGGTGACAACGATTTCATCTCCAGGCTTTAGATCGCGGCCGATTGCGCGAGCCAGCGCAAAAGTGATGGTGGTCATGTTCTGCCCGAAGACGACTTCGTCCGCATCACAGTGGAAGAAATCGGCCATGGCAGCGCGGGTAGAAGCGATCATCGCGTCGTTCGACCGGCTGGTGGCAAATGCTCCGCAAGTGTTGGCGTTGGCGGTGAGAAAATAATTCTGCACCGCTTCGATGACCTGCTTGGGAACTTGCGTGCCCGCGGGGCCGTCGAGAAACGCAGCGGGCTGTCCGTTCACCTGCAAGTTCAACGATGGGAATTGCGCTCGGACCCAAGTGGAGTCAAGCGGCTTGCGGCGTGTCTCTTGCAAAGCGGGTGTGCTCATTTTATCTCGCAAATAGGAAGCCAAATTGTCAGGCCAGTTAGTTTCTCACATTCAGGCGTCGCCATTGAAATGCCGCGGGCATGTTAAAATGCGGGCAGTCGTTCCTCACTCATGCCGCGCTAGCGCCGGCTATCAATCCGCGCTACGTTTCTCAAGAGGTGTATCGTGCCAGAAAGCTTTTCCCCGACGGAGCGCACCCGTGTCGTTCGCGAGCCACATCGCGGTGTCTATGATCGCGAGACTATTTACAAAATTCTAGATGAAGGGTTTGTGTGCCACGTCGGATTCAGCCGGGAGGCCCAGCCCTTCGTGATTCCGACTCTGTACGCGCGCGTCGGCGACACCATCTATTTTCACGGATCGGCGGCCAGCCGTATGTTACGCGGCGCCGCCAGCGGCATCCCGGTCTGTATTACGGTGACGCTGATCGACGGACTGGTGCTGGCTCGCTCCGTTTTCAACCACTCCATGAATTACCGCTCGGTCGTTGCTTTGGGCAAGGCCACCCTCGTGGATCAACCTGAAGAGAAATTGGAAGCCCTGCGTGCCTTCACGGAAAAGATTTTGCCGGGGCGCTGGGACGACGCCCGCCAGCCTAACGACAAAGAGCTGAAGGCGACCAGCATCCTGCAGCTTCCGCTAACTGAAGTTTCCGCAAAGATTCGCTCCGGACCGGTACAGGATGACGAAGAGGACTACATCCTGCCAGTGTGGGCGGGCATCGTGCCCTTGCGCTTGCACGCAGATCCTCCGATTCGCGACGAGCGATGTGATCCGGCAATTCCGACTCCGGCGTACGCGGCAAGTTACAAGCGGTGATCGCCGAGCACCTTGCTCAATGCTCGCAGGTTATTTGGCGACGGCCCGCAAAAAATCGGCCAGCAGGCCGTAACCGGTAGCCTCAATTCCAGGGTTGTGCTCAACCAACGATAGCCCGAACACATCCAGGTCGAAGCGCACCGCGGAGCTTGTGCCTTCCAAATTCGCCAGGGGATCGGACGCAAGCAACAACTCTGGCTGTACGCTGCACTCTACGTGGTCGCCGCGGCGTTGCGCCCGGCAAACGAGCTTGTAGCGCATCCCAGACGCCCGCACCGAGCGAATTTTCTCCTCGCTGAGTTCGCGAATACCCGTGCGCCGGACCTGATCGAGCCGCATCGGCGCATTCATCAAGACGATCGCCAGCGCCGCGACTTTGACCGCTGCATCCCAACCGTCCAAGTCCGCGCTCGGATCACTTTCTGCCACGCCCATAGCCTGCGCTCTCTTAACTCCCTCCTCAAAGGAACGCCCCTTCTCGATTTCCGTCAGCACCACGTTAGTCGTCGAATTCAACACGCCGACAAAGCCGCGCAACTCTGTCGCGGGTAAACCCAGTGGGAACATCGAAAAAATCGGCACGCCATCCATAACGGTCGCCTCATACAAAAACTTCTTGCCCTTTTCGCGAGCCAGCGAGGTCAGTTCACGCAGCGCGTGTACAATCGGCCCCTTGTTAACGCTGATGGCGTGTGCACCCAGAGCTAGGGCAGCTTTGATGTGATCGATGGCGGGTTGACCGGTATGCACATCCAGCGAGCTGGCCTCAAAAGACACATCGGCCTTGGCCTGTTCAAGCCACTCGCGAACATTTCGGGGCGGAGTCCCGTGGTGCGGTGCCGGCCAATGCCCATTCAGAATGGCCAACGGGTTCAAGCCATCGGGGTTGGCCAACCATCCGTTGCGCCGCGTGGCAACGCCGGTGAGCCGCCAGCGCACATCATAACGCCGGTGAAGTTCCGTTTCTTTCGCAATCAGCAAGCGCAGAAACGCCTTGCCCACGTTTCCAAAGCCCACGATGGCGAGGTTATACGACGGAATGTGCGTTCCTCCGAGACGGCGCAGGCACTTCGACGACCGTTACTGCAGTGTTTCGCAGTTCATTTTGCCGCGGCGAGCTTGCCGGCTGCTGATGAGATCAGCGCCGCTTCGTCCCGCAAAACAGCCGCCACCACCACGATAGCTTCGTCCGCCTGTTTCCACTGCTTTTGCTCGATGGCCTCCCGCACGGCGGGCACGGTCTTCACCGCATACCCTGTGTAGAAGCCCGGTGCGTAGAGCTGGTGCTTGAACCATGGCCGGTTGGGCAACCCTTCGGAGTTCGTCAGTTTGCGCTCACTTTGGATTAGCAATTGATTTACTTCGGCCAGCAATGCAGAAGCCAGGCGCGTCCCTCCATTCGCGCCAGCCTGCTCGAACGCTTTGCGGTATTCGGCCGCGCTACGCGTTACCTCTTCCGCGGCATTCTCCAGCGGCGCGAAATTCAGATGGGGCGGCACCGTCTCCATCTGGGGAGCAACCAGCGGG
>Ga0210409_10005405_pt1 | contig 13428 bp, 11 predicted proteins | sample IncBWH17MmetaG_FD_161649 | JGI IMG/M metagenome (GOLD analysis project Ga0210409, IMG submission 161649) | Forest soil microbial communities from Barre Woods Harvard Forest LTER site, Petersham, Massachusetts, United States - Inc-BW-H-17-M | ecosystem: Environmental > Terrestrial > Soil >... | reverse complement strand
GCCTTCGTAACCTCGAACGCCCCGTTTTCCTGCTGTGCTAGAATCCTGCTCGCTGTTGGACATTTGGGAAAAATGTTTCGCAAAATCCTTATCGCCAATCGCGGGGAAATCGCCGTTCGGATTGCGCGAGCATGCCGCGAGATGGGCATCACTTCCGCCGCCGTTTTTAGCGACGCGGACCGCGCTGCGTTGCATGTCCGGCTGTCCGATGAAGCGTACGCAATCGGCCCCGCTCCGTCGCGCGTGAGTTATCTGCGTATTGACAAGCTGATGGAGGTCGCGCGCCGCGCCGGGTGTGACGCGTTGCATCCGGGGTATGGATTCCTCGCCGAAAATCCCGACCTTGCGCGGGCTTGCACGGCAAACAACATTACATTTATTGGCCCTTCGCCCGAAGCGATGGAGCAGCTGGGATCGAAAACCGCCGCCCGTCAACTCGCCGCACGGGCCGGCGTGCCCATGGTTCCCGGAACCAAGGATCCGATTGAGAATCAGAGCGATGCAGGAAAAATCGCGCGGGGGCTTGGCTATCCCGTTTTGCTGAAAGCAGTGTCAGGCGGAGGCGGGAAAGGCATGCGCCTGGTCTCGGCGGATTCGGAGATGGCCGCGGCATGGCGCGACGCCGCTTCGGAAGCGCTGAACGCCTTTGGCGACGCGCGCCTCTATCTGGAAAAATACGTCGACCGGCCGCGCCACATTGAAATCCAAATTTTTGGCGACGCGCACGGACGCATCGTGCATCTTGGCGAGCGCGAATGTTCGGTCCAGCGGCGGCACCAAAAAGTAATCGAGGAATCTCCATCTCCTGTCATGACGCCGGAACTGCGGCGGGCCATGGGCGAAGCCGCCGTGCGGCTGGCAAAGGAAGCGGGCTATACGAACGCAGGCACGGTGGAATTTCTTGTGGATGCCGGGCGCAAATTTTATTTTCTCGAAGTGAATACGCGATTGCAGGTGGAACATCCGGTCACGGAAATGGTCACGGGGCTCGATCTGGTGAAGCTGCAGATCCGCGCCGCAGCGGGCGAGCCGCTTCCCTTTTCGCAGGAGGACGTCCAGCTTTCGGGCCATGCCGTGGAATGCCGGCTGTACGCGGAAGATCCCGGCAATCAATTTTTCCCGTCACCCGGAACGATTCTTTCGCGGCGCGCGCCTTCCGGCCCCGGTATCCGGCTCGATGACGGCGTGTACGAAGGTTTTACTGTCTCGACCGAATACGATCCGATGCTGGGCAAGCTGATCGCCTGGGGACAGGACCGCGCGGAGGCGATTGCCCGCTTGGAACGCGCACTCGAAGAGCACTCGATCACGGGAATAAAGACGAACTCCGGCCTGCTTCTCAGCATTCTCCGCAATCCCGAATTTCTCCGCGGAGAAATCTATACTCGCTGGCTTGATGAAAAGTTGGCTCATCTGCTGGGCGGGATACAATCGCAAGAACGCGACGTGGTTGCCGAAGATGCGTCGATTCTCGCGGCGTTGCTGCACTCCCTCCAAACGAAGAACGCGGCGCCCACGAACGGGACCGCCGCGGAATCGGAATCTCGTTGGAAGCGCGAAGCGCGGTTCGAGCAGATCGATCGGAGGGAATGACGGCCCGATGGAATATGAAATTATCATCAACGGCGAACGGCGAATTGTGGAGTTCACTCCGCAGACGAATGGAACGTCGCGCGTGACGTTCACCGTCGAGGGCCGGCTGGTGGAAGCAGCCGCTATCCGGATTTCGCGCGGCGCGTATTCCATTCTTATCGGCGGGCGATCACTCGAAGTCACTGCCGAGGAAGCCGCAGGCGGCTTGCTATTACGCACGAATGGCCGCGAATTTCAGGTAGAGATCTTCGATCCGCGCTCCTGGCGGCGCGGACGTGGCCCGGGGATCGAGCTCGAAGGGCGCCAGAAGCTTATCGCGCCCATGCCCGGGAAAATCGTGCGGGTACTGGTTGCGGAGGGCCAGCAGGTTACTACCGGCCAGGGACTGCTGGTCATCGAGGCGATGAAAATGCAGAACGAAATCCACTCGCCCAAATCAGGCACGGTCGAAAAACTGGCCCGGGAAGGCCAAACGGTCAATGCGGGCGAGGTTCTGGCGATCGTAACGTAGGATAGGCTTCAGCCTGTCTGGTTTTGATTTTTGTTCGCTCGGAACGGCAGACAGGCTGAAGCCCGTCCTACTGAACCCGCGAACAGTTATTTAGGCGGAGAGACTGGAGCATCGCTAGCGGCTTTTGGCGCGACGACGACGGGCAGTTTCCCCGCCGATTCCACCACTTGCTGGGCAAGGTAGTTCGTGATCTTGGCATTGTTCCGGGCGGTAGCCAGGTAGGCGGCGCGCAGCAATTGTTCCTTGCGGTTGCGAATATTGTCGCGAATCGACTGCTGCACGGCCGGATCGTTGAGATCCCGCTGCCCGGGCGCTTCTTTGGACACAAGCTTCAAGATGCGGTAAGAATCCCGCAGGACGATCACGCCGCTCGTTTGTCCCGGCTTGAGAGTCAACACCGCTTTTTTTAGAGCGGGATCGCTCTGAGAGAGCGAGGATTCCGGCACGTAGCCCAGATCGCCTCCGGAACCAGCGGACGCCGGGTCTTCCGAATAATCCATCGCGACTTGCGCGAAGTCCGCGCCGGTGTTGAGCTGCTGCTCGAGGGCCGCGGCCTTACGCTTCGCCTCGGCATCGGTGGTGGCATCGTCGTTCTTGCGATTGCGCAACCCCGGATCCTTGTGCGGCGTGACCACGATCTGCGCGATGCGGTATTGCGGCTCCGTCACGTTGAATTGCGCGCGGTTCTGGTTGTAAAAGTCCTGAACATCCTGATCCGTGACGGTGATTTTGGCCACCACTTCGTGATTGATCACCTTTTGAATGGAGAGCTGCTGCCGGATGTCATTTCTCAAATCGTCGACCGTGTAGCCGCGCACTTTGAGCTGGCGCTGAAATTCTTCCTCGGTGTACGGGCTCTTGAATTCGGTGAACTTGTCCTCGACTTCCCCGTCGGCGGCCTGCAGGTTCAGCGTTTTGGCCTTCTCCAGCAGGATGTGATTGTTGATCAGCTCATCCAGAACATTCAGCCTGAGCGACAGCGCTTCGTCCTGGGAAGGCTGGGGGGCATCCGGGTTCAATTGCGTGTGGTAGTACTTGTCCACCTCGGCGCGCGTGATGGGCGCGCCGTCCACCACTCCCCACACGCCTTCATCCGGCACCACCGGCTTCTTGCATCCGGACACAACCGCCAGGGCCGCGGCCAGCAAAAACCATCCCCGCCCACGAATCCTCAACGTTGTCTCCTTTTGCCGGATGCGGGCTGCACAACCCGCCGATACGATGTTCCGATGCGGAAATGCAGCCGTTAGGCTGCTTTGGTGATGCGGCCGGCCCGAATGCAGGAAGTGCAGACACGAATGTGCATGCGCACGCCGTCGACCACTGCGCGGACGCGTTGCAGATTTGGATTCCAGCGGCGGCGGCGGGTGTTGTTCGCGTGACTGATCACGTTGCCGAACGACGGCCCCTTGCCGCAAATCTTGCATCTCATAGCCATGACAACTCCTCACCCATTCTTGCAAAGTTAAACAAAGTGAGCAGTTTAGCAGAGTTTTGGCCGATCCGCACTCGATTTGATTCGTTGGGTATGGGCAAGTCTCTGATTAGTCCGTTCCTAGGGGCCCATCTGCACTATGGCCCCGGGGGCAGGTGCCCCCATAAAACCATTTCGTTTCTCAGGTGGCGAATGAGAAGAGGCGGAACAGGGACGATTTGTCGTCCTCGGGCACCGTTTCGGATCTCCTCGACAGATAATTCCTCTCCCTCTCGCTGCTGCCGCGATCTGGTGCCCACAGCATGGTTGTCAAGACGCCGGGTGCGAAAAGACAAGAATAGATAAGTGATCACAACGGGACAGTCAAGGAATCCATGTGCGTCTAAAATGGCCCTTGGATGGTTTGCGTTTCCTTAAGAACAGCGCAATCCCAGCCGCGGGGGGTCTGATAGAAGAATAGTTTTATGCGTAACAAGAAAAAAAACCAGGAAGCTATGGAAGCATTCAGTAAAGCAGTCATCGCAAGCCTAACTGAAGAAATGGCGCAGCCTCGTATGGTCAAATCCGCTAGAATAACAACTTATAAGCGGATTCATGCAAGGGATGGAAAAACTGTTTACTGCGAGATTCCTCCTACAATGATTCGTCGCTGAGCTCTTTTTCTGCTCTAACCCAGACCTGCGGGAGAAGGCACTTACCGGCCCCCAGTCGGATACGGATGAGCTTGTTTTCTCAGAGCCTAGTGCGGGGAGAGTTCGATTACTCGGGAAAAGAGCCTGCCCGTAACCGGGCCATGCGACTTGTGCGCAGTGGAACAGCCTGGGTTATTTAATCTTTTTTGTTCTTGGCTCTAGGATGTTCAGTGCAAACATGGGCTGCAAAATCTTTATCGCGCCGCCGCTCGTAGTTCTCCTTCATTTCATCGAGCGATTCGCCGGTGGGTGCTCCCGAAGGATTGAACACCCAAGCGCATTCGGAGCAACCCCAGCCCTGAAAACGCTGATCTTCGATCCATACCAGTTTGCGCTGCATGGCCTCCTTAGCACATCTTTCGATTTGCTGCGGTTATGCTCTTCGAGCGCAACCGCAACAACAAAAGCCGCACTTTTTATTGCCCTGAGCGAGGTTCCGGCCAAGCCGCCGGTTTTTGAACACACCAAATCCGAGGTGAATACACAAGGCCTAAACATTAACGATAGAAGAGGTTGCTGTCTGTGGGGTATCCAACACTGTCAAGAATTGCTATCTCAATCCGAGGTCATCCTCGAACTGTTGAATGACGCCGTAGCACTCGCAGGCGGATTTTTCGAGTTTTCTGCGGTTCACAATCTTCACTGCACCTCGCCCGTATTCTATTATTCCTCTTTTTTGTAGGACTGCCGCTGCCAAGCTCACAGTGGATCGGTCGGTGCCCATCATGGTCGCAACGAAATCGTGGGTGATCGGAAGTACTCCGGAATCCACCCTATCCTGAGTCATCAATAGCCACCTCGAGAGACGCTGCTCTATATCGTGCAGCCGATTGCACGCCGCGGTCTGTGCGACTTGCATTCCTTGAAGCCCGGTATGCCTGTTCAACATCACCTGTAATTGCGGAGCCGACCGCAGAATGCGTCCTAGGGCATTCCCCATAATTCGGAAGCCATCGCCGGCGATTTGAGTAATTTCACGCACTGAACTTCTGCTCAAGCCAGCTGCCAATCCTGCTCCAATGTAGCCTTCCTTACCCACTACGCCAACTTCCACGGTTCGACCGTCTTTGGTGACTATAACTTGAGAAACCATTCCTCGGTTCGGGAAATAGACGAACTCGATATTTTGCGTCGGCTCATGAAGGCTGAGATGATGCGGCAAATCGACATACGCTAAGTCAGGACGTATCAACTTGTATTCATCTTCGGGCATTGCTAACAGTACTTTGTTCCGTACTGGTTTTCCGTCGACGTTGGTCCGCTCGCCTGCCCGTACGACTCGAAAGTTTTTCCCACTCATCTCAATCCTGAACGGCACCAGGGTGCCTAGCATTCATTCGGTGAAACTTCATGGGCCCTGGGATGGAACTCGTAACTCGTTGGCGCGCTGAGATTACATGTCAATTCGACCAAAATGGGGTCTAACAATCTGTGCAAAAGGGGACAACTCACCAAGCTAAGACAGTATGCCCTGGACGGTGCGGATCTGCGCCGCCATTTTTGCTAAGAGGCGACTGTCAGGGCCCAAGGAAAGAAAGGGTGCGTGTGGCAAGCGGGAATCACCCAGGACGCCACACCTAGAGGGGATCATGGGACAGATCGGCAGACGCTGGCTTCGGCCCCCTGGCCCACACTAGGGGCGTTGGGAGCCGACGTCACTCGTACTTTAGGTTTTGGATAGAAATAGAGGCTTTCAGTTGCCACCGTCATGCAGGTCCCGATAAATCTCCTGCTTGGAAGCTGGCCCACCGCCGATTCCTTGCCGTGTAATTTCGCCCCTCCTAGGAAGAAACTGGTCGGCTGCCTTTGCGCGACATCCCTTCTCGGCGCAGCTCTCCGACGAGATAGAGCGATCCGGTGATGAAGATAACGTCCTCTGGAGAAGCGAGTTCGAGGGCGCGCGCCAAAGCTTGCGCGGGGGCAGGCACAACTTCCGCGTGCCGTGCATGATGGGCTGTCATTTCCGCGAGTAGCGGGGCGGAGATGGCGCGAGGCTGCGCCGGCGTCGTGAGAATCACGGCGGAAGCGCGGGGGAAAAGAAGGCCGGCAATTTCATCGACGGCCTTGTCGCGCATGGCACCATAGATTAGAAAAATTTTCCGGCCGGGAAGGAATTGCTCCCAGAAGACGGCGATTTCGCGGGCGCCGGCGGGGTTGTGCGTGCCGTCGACGTAAATTTCAGGGCGCTCGCTGATGTGCTCGAGGCGGCCGGGCCACGTCGCAGCGGCGAAACCGCGGGTGATGGCTTCGTCGTCGATGGGCGCGCCGCGCTCGGCCAGCATTCGCGCCGAGGCGAGCGCCGTGAGCGCGTTGCGGACTTGAAACCGGCCGGGAAGCCGTAGAGCGATGGGAATGCGAACGCCGGAGTCGTAGGAGATCGCGGTGAAGGTGAAAGCGCCATCATGAGCGGTTACGTCTTCGAGGAAAAAGGCGTTTTCGATTTCCACCAGGAACGCGGATTGCTCCGCGCAACGGCGCCGGATCACCACGCGGGCGATGAGATGCTCCGCGGCGCTGACCACGCGAGCGCCCGGCTTGATGATGCCCGCCTTTTCTCCCGCGATTTCCTCGATCGAGTGGCCGAGATAATTTTCATGATCGAAATCAATCTGGGTGATGACCGCGACTTCCGGCAGGAGAATGTTGGTCGCGTCCAGGCGCCCGCCCATCCCGGTCTCGCACACGGCAAACTCCGCGTGCGCGCCGGCGAAATACACGAAGGCGATCGCCGTCACGCACTCGAAAAAAGTGGGATGCGCGGCGAGGCGGCCGGCGGCGAGCAATTCCTCGATGGCCGTCTGGACGCGCGTGAACGCGGCCGCAAATTCCTCGTCGGAAATATCCTTGCCGTCCAGGCGAATGCGTTCATTGATGCGCTCCAGGTGCGGCGACGTATACAGGCCGGTGCGCAAGCCCGCCGCGCGCAGGATCGAATCGAGCATCGCCGATGTGGAGCCTTTTCCGTTCGTGCCGGCGACATGCACCGACTGAAACTCGCGTTGCGGCTGCCCCAGGTGCTCACAAACAATCGTGATATTTTTCAGATCGAATTTTGTGGCGCTCGCCTGCCGCGGAGAGGCGAGTTCCCGTCCCAGGCTGAAGAGGTACTGGACCGATTCATCGTAGGTCATGCGGTTACGCCAGGAAAAATTCTAGGGCGGAGGAGATGTAGGCCTTCAAGTCCTTGCGATGGACGACGGCGTCGAGAAATCCGTGTTCCAGCAGAAATTCCGACGTTTGAAACCCCTTGGGAAGTTTCTGGCGGATGGTCTGCTCGATCACGCGCGGCCCGGCGAAGCCGATCAGCGCGCCGGGCTCGGCAATGTTGATGTCGCCCAGCATGGCGTAGCTCGCGGTGACGCCGCCGGTGGTGGGGTCGGTCAAAACGGAAATGAACGGGAGGCGGACTTCGTCCAGGCGCGCCAGCGCGGCGGAAACCTTTGCGAGCTGCATCAGGCTGATCGTGCCTTCCATCATGCGCGCGCCGCCCGAACATGAAATGATCACCAGGGGCAACTTTTTGGCGACGCACATTTCCACCGCGCGGGTCACTTTCTCGCCGACCACGGCGCCCATCGAGCCGCCGATAAATGCGAACTCCATCGAGCAGCAAATCACCGGGCGCCCGCCGATCAAGCCTTCCGCCGTGACGATGGCGTCGGCTTTGCCCAGTTTGCGGCGCGCTTCTTTCAACCGCGCCGCATAGGGCTTGGTGTCCGTAAATTTCAGAGGGTCACTCGAGGCGAGCGAGGCGTCGTGCTCCACCCAGCGCGAATCGAGCAGGAGTTCCAGTCGCTGCGTGGCGCTCAACCGGAAATGGTGCTGGCACTTCGGGCAGATGCGCCAGTTGGCGTCCAGATCTTTCTTCCACACGATGGCGCGGCAGTTCTCACACTTGGTCCACAGCCCTTCCGTCTTCACGCGGCGCGCATCGGGCGGCGTGGGCTGTTCGATCCTCTTTTTTTCCCGCTTGAACCATGCCATCGTGGTCGAGTCCTGAGAGCCGCACTTGCGCGGCGCTGCCTACCGATAATCTGCTGCCCCCTCGCAAAATCCCCGCCTCTTAAGAGGCGGGCTACAGCAACCCTCCGCGGCTTGGAAAATTGCTGTAGCCCGGGTCTTCAGATCCGGGGTTTTTCTCCGTCCTTCGAGGAGCCAATCGCTGAAATACCCCGCGCACAATTTCGTGACGCAACAGCGTCCGCTTTTTCTATTTCACTTCTGCGGGAGTGGGTGTCGCCGGACCCTCGCCCACAATTTCCAGGACCGTGTCCTCGTCCTTGGCCCCGTCGTAGTGAATCTGCTTGCCGAAATGTTTGACGAAGCTGCCCGGCGGCAGCGGCACGGTGCTGTCGGGGTCGAATTTGGTGCCCGTTCCCACCCACCACGTCCCCGAAATAACGTAGATAAATCGGTCATTGGGGTGGAAGTGCGGATGGCTCATGTGATGGGCGTGCCATTTCACCAGCTGGACGTACAGGCCCGGCATTTCGGGATTACCCGCCAGGAGCGCAGTGCTTTCGCCTCTTTTCAGATCATCTTCCCATTTGATCTGGTCCGGCAGCTGCATCTTGAGCGCGGCGGGATTGAGATCGGCGGCTTTGGCCGGCCCGAGCAACAGGATCGCCGCGCCCCCCAGCACTGCCAGAAAAAAGTAAATACAATATTTTTGATAGGTGGACATCAAAGCCTCCTCGAGACCGAATGGAGCTCCTCACTTTTCCAGCTGAACGATCCGGCCTGGCCGTATCGTGGAGCCCGCAAGAATTATGGATCAGGGATGCGAATTGAATCGGAAAAGGCGGGGCATTGATTCCAGTTCAGCACCAACCTGCTCGATCCAAATCATCCCCGGTACTTTACGCCCGAGCGCCATCACATGCAAACCCGGTGGCATCAGTGGCACAGGCTTCAGCCTGTGGGTGTTCGTACTTCCAGGAAAAAACCGTACAGGCTGAAGCCCGTGCCACTTACTCCGTCAGCGAGATCGTGTTTGTGCGAACACGGGTGAGTCAGACCGCCCATAGCCTTGTGGCGGAGAGCAGCCCTCGCTCCATCGTATGCTATTTTCGTTCCGCTATCTCCTTACCTTGCATCACAAAAATATATCTTACCCGGGAAATTTCGCGAATCGCCTTGGAACGAAGATTGCAGTATTCCATTCACCATGACAAATCGAGAGTCCGGCCATTGTGCCGAATCCAGAAAATGGCTCACGCATTTTTCATTGCGGAGCATGACTGCCCTGCATGTCTCCTGCAACGAGGCCATCCAACTCACGGAGAAGGAGCGCCGTACGGTTATTCCATCCATCCAGCAGTTTCAACTGGGAGAAGGTTCGAGGGGACAACGTTTACTCGAACGCGGACAAAAGTATGGGCGGGCGGTGAACGATCCACTCTTTGCCAGCGCGCTCGAAATTTTCATTAAAGAAGAGCAGCAGCACAGCCGTTACCTGGCGGCGTTCCTGAAATCCCAATCGATCCCACTTCTACAAAAGCAATGGGTCGATACCATATTTCGCAAATTGCGTGGGCTCGCGGGTTTGGAATTGTCGCTGACAGTTCTGGTGACTGCGGAACTCATCGCTGTGCCCTATTATCGAGCGCTGCGCGGCGCGACGGGTTCACCCATTTTAAAAATGATCTGCACCAGAATCCTCGAAGACGAGGCAAGCCATCTGAAATTTCAAGCCTCCATGCTCGCGCGCGTAGCCTCCGCGCGGGCGGAGGCATTCCAACGCGCGCTCGCCGAACTGCACCGGCTCTTTCTACTGGGCACAATATTTGTAGTGTGGATCGAACATAGCCCGGTATTTGAGGCGGCAGGCTACAGTTTCTGGCGATTCAAGAATGAAACGCTCCTTGAATTTTCCGATTGGAACACTGCGAGCAGCACCTTGCTGAAACAAACCGCGGCCCGCCAAAAATCTGCATTCAAGACTCTTGGGCGTGCAGCGCCGGAAGCCAAGGCGCGGCGTTTGTTTTGAATCGAACTTCAAGAAACAGGGCCGACAGGAGATGCCTGCGGCTGCAGCGCCTTCTTTGCTTCGGCGATGCCGCGGTCGATGGTGGCTTGCCAGTCCGCGTGCGGGATCGAGGTAGCTTGCGCGGCTTCGTACAAACGCAACGCTTCCTCGGGGCGATTCAACCGCTTCAGATAAAAGCGTCCCGCGGCCATTTGCGCGAGCAGCCCCTGTTTTTCAGCGGGATACGCTCGCGCCAACTCGAGGTATTCGTCTACGGCGCGCGATACGTCTGGCTGCGTCTCCAGCATCCGGCAGAACTCAAGCCACAGAGACGCGGGGAGTTTTTCTCCGCCGGCATTTCTGAAATCCTGGTACGTTTGCAGCGCGCCTTCCTGGTCGTTCGCCTTGATTTCCAGTCCCAGGAGTTTCGCCAGAGCGTCGCGATGCGCGGGGAGATCGTTTTTCTGCCAGTGGATGCGCTGGAGCATGCGGTGCGCGTCGATCGAGTCCGGCTTTTCCACCAGCAATTTTTGCAAGCTTGCGGCGGCCGGGTCCAGTTCCCCTTTTTCCATGTGCTCACTGGCTTGCGCGAGCAACGGGTGGCTGACCCAGGAAACCTTTTCCTGAATGCCTTTTTCGGCGATCTGCTCGAGGCCCGACTTCCGAACGCCGACTGCGATCAACGCCCCAAACACGAAACCGCCGACGTGGGCCCAGTGCGCGACGCCGGACATCTGGCCGAACATCGAACCGTAGAAAATTTCCGTCAGCACCCACACCGGCAGCAGCCAGTACGCGGCCATCTTGAACCGGTAGAAGCGATAAAAAAACAAATAGCCCATCTCGATTTTTGTCGTGGGAAATCGCACCAGGAACGCGCCCATCAGTCCGGCGATGGCTCCGGAAGCGCCGATCGTCGGCGTGAAGCTTCCCGCGTTGAACATGGCATGCACCTGAAACGCGAGCAAGCCGGCGATTAAATAAAACGCCGGATAGATCAGCCTGCCCCAGGTGTCCTCCAGGACCGCCCCCGCCAGCCACAAGAACCACATGTTGCCGATGAGGTGCAGCCAGCCGCCGTGCAGGAAATTCGCGGCAATCAGGCCCACCAGCGTGGGGTGCGCGGGAATGAATGCGTAGTTGCTCAGGATAGAAGCGGAGTTCATCTGCGCATAGCTCTCGCCGAGAGAATCCATTTCCTGCTGCAAATCTTCCGAGTCATCCTTTAAGCGCAGTTGGGCGTCCCAGGTATCCAGCACGTCGCGATTAGGATTTTTCGCTTCCTTCCACAAAGGGGTGTTTTTGGTTTGGATGGAGGTGACGAACTCCTGCGCCTTTTCCGGGATTTTCAGCTCGGGATGCATGGCCGCGAGCAACACCAGATGAAGCTTGACCACGCCCAATTCCGGTCCTTGCCTGTCCATGGTCCAGTGTGTTCCGAGAAAGACGATGACATTGAGCGCGATGATTCCGAACGTGATGACGGGCCACCGGCGCCCTTGCATGTTTTCGTGGCGAAGAGGGATCAACATCTAGGTGTCTCCATCCAAGGAACTAGAATGGGCCTATTTCCGACGGTTTTCCTTTTGTAAGTTTAAGAGACCTTGAGGATGCGTTGCCGGATATTTCCCAACCGCTTCGGGAATCAGTTACAGCTTACGGTTTGGACACGCGGAAGAGCGAATCGTCGGGGCATGGCAACACCCATATATCAAAGCAAAGAAAGGAGATGGCCCAAGTCAGGACTTCTCTGTGGCACTCTGCGTCCTCTGTGTTAAAGCCTTTGACTTTCGAGCGGAGGGCTTTTAACACAGAGGACACAGAGAGCCACAGAGAAAACGCGGGTCAACGTGCAAATAGACTATCGAGCGGCTACCTGTTTTGAAACCGCCGGGGGAGGGGTAACTACGGCCGCAAGAATGCGAATCATACCGTCCGTCTTGCTCAAAACATAAATTTCGCCGTCGCCTCCCATCGAGAGGCGCACATCCGCGCGTCCTCCGCCATACGGCGCTCCGTAGGGATCGGGCTTAGCCGTAACAAAAGATTTTCCGCGCCAGCCTCCGGTGGCATTGGCCGCTCCGGGCAGGACGCCTTGATGAGTGCTGGGGTCGACGACACCGTCTTTGTGCGCGAAGGCATCGGCAACGATGTCGTACATTCGGCGCTTGGCCGGGACTTTTTCGGAGGCGTCGTACGGGCTCTTGTACAAGACCTGGATTTCATGAATCGCGGCCTGTTTGCCGCGCTCTCCGCGGGCGGCAATCATTTCCGCGAGATCGGTGTAAAACAGGCGGCCCGTGGTGATATCCGAGAAAATGTATTTCCCGACCATCGGCGGCATCTTCTTGCCGCGATATACGAAACCGCTGCCGATGGAGTCGCCTTCTTCGTGGCTGTAAACGGCAACGGGATAAATGGGCGCAACCGGTTTCTCAAGTCCTTCCACAGTGAGCAGATCCGATGAGGGGAACGAAACCGGCGGGTTCAATTGCGTCCCGGTCTTGCCTCCCCCGGGGACGATCAGCACCTCGTCGCCTTCGCGCTGGGAATAGCCGTAATTGCCGCCCTTGGCAACGATGTCCACCTCTTCCCAGGAATGCAGGCCAATGTCATTCACGAGCAGCGTGTTGGTGGCGGCGTCCCAATCCATGCGGTGCGGATTGCGGAATCCGTACGCATAGATTTCTCCCCTCGCCCCGGGGACGGAAACGAATGGATTCGGGTCGGAGCCGGTGCTAGGGATGCGATATCGGCCGTTCGCGCTGAGCTTGTCGTTCGGGCGTAAGGCGAGGTCGGGCGTGATCCGCAGGATTTTTCCCTGCAAGGCGGTGAGTAGCTGCGGAGTTGTTTGCGTGGGTCCAGGAGTCTCGCCCGAGCCGCCGTCGCCCATGGATACGTAGAGATTCCCGTAATCCTCGTTGCCGGGCTTAGCGAGCGGATCGAATAGAATATCGCCCATGGGGTGGATCATGATGTTGAAACCTACGCGCAGAATTTCTCGCGCCGTCCCCTCGAACGTGGAGTTTTTAATATTGGTATCCGTCCATTCGATGAGGACCGATTCGTTCTGATCGTCGCCCGCCGGCGGATTCACTACCGGGGTCATCGCATACCCGTCCAGCTTCAGGCTGGGCATATGCGCGTTCGTCGGCTGGGCCGAACCGGGCTTGGCGGGATCCTCCACGTGAACGGTATAGAATTTTCCGTTTTTGGCGTAATTTGGATC
>Ga0210409_10005404_pt1 | contig 13429 bp, 11 predicted proteins | sample IncBWH17MmetaG_FD_161649 | JGI IMG/M metagenome (GOLD analysis project Ga0210409, IMG submission 161649) | Forest soil microbial communities from Barre Woods Harvard Forest LTER site, Petersham, Massachusetts, United States - Inc-BW-H-17-M | ecosystem: Environmental > Terrestrial > Soil >... | reverse complement strand
CCGCGCCGCCATCTCAGGAAGCGAAATGGACCCGTGCCGATGGGCCGTACGGCGTTGCCGGCGGCCGACAACGGCGACACCATCACGGCCGATCCGAAGGCGAGCGACTGCAGCAGTCCCCCGGAGCGCCGATTGAGAACAACCTTGAGGGTATGAGGATCGACGGCTTCGACGGAACGGATGGCGCCAAAGCGCGAACGCTGCGGATTGATGGAGCCGGGGGCGATCATGCGGTCCAGCGAAAATTTTGCGGCGCCGGCATCGAAGGAGCTGCCGTCGTGAAAGCGCGCGCCGGCCACCAGGTGGAAAACATACGTGAGGCCGTCGTTCGAAACGTCCCAAGAGGCGGCAAGCCTGGGTAGCACCGAACCGTCAGGGGCGAACTGCACCAGCCCTTCATACACATTGCCGCACAACACCTCGGAAATGGCGGCGGCGGGATTTGCCGTGGGATCGAGAATCGGCGGTTCGAGCTGCATGCCGATGATCGCTCGCTGCGCCGCGAAAACACTCGGCGCCGCGCACAGGGCCACGCCCAAGGATAGCCACAGCGCCGCCGGCTTTGGGCTCATGCGGTGCCGAGCAGCAGCGACATGGCGGCCATCGCCATCACCTTCGCTGAATTCACCATGTCATCGATCCGCACGTACTCATCCGGCTGGTGCGCGAGATCAAGGATTCCGGGACCATAGGCGATGCAGTCGCGCAGCTTGCCGATGCGGTCGATGTGCTTCTGATCGTAGGTGCCGGGCGAGCAAATGAATTCCGGCTCGCGGCCGATCACGCGGCGAATCGCCGCGGCAGTGCTGCGCGCCACCGGGCCGTTGCGATCAGCCATCGTCGGCTGCACTTCGAAGATGTCGCGAATACTGTAGGCGAATCCGGCGCGCTCTTGCGCCAATTGCTCGAGCAGCTCGCGCACCTCCGCTTTGACGCCGTCCATGTTCTCTTCGATGAGCACGCGGCGATCGATGACCATGCGGCAGGAATCTGGCACGCAGGGAGCGGGGTACCCGGACGCCTCCGCCGCGCCGCCATGGATGGAATTGATGTTCAAAGTCGAGTGCCGCGCGCCCGCGGGCACTACCGGCATGTTCGTGCGCCGGGCGGCGAGCTTGGGGTAAAGCACCTGCTCCAGGCGATCGATGACGGCATTCATGTGGCGCACCGCACAGTCGCCCAAGAATGGCATGGAACCGTGCGCCATGCGCCCACGCGTTTCGATTTCCGCCCACCACACGCCGCGGTGTCCGATGCACACGCGATCCACGTTGAGCGGCTCCGGAATGATCACATGATCGACGCGCCCCGGCGCGAACCAGCCGCGCTGCGCCAGATAATGGACCCCGCCGTAGCCGCCCGTCTCCTCGTCGACCGTCCCGGAAACTTCCAGCGCGCCCGGCAGATTCAGCCCGCAATCGATCAGCGCTTCGACCGCGATGATGGACGCCGCCAATCCTCCCTTCATATCGCAGGCGCCGCGTCCGTAAACCTTGCCGTCCTTGACTGCGCCGGCAAACGGATCCAAGGTCCACCCGGCTCCCGTCTGCACCACATCGATATGGCTGTTGAAGTGCACGCACGGCCCCTTTGCGCTGCCTTCGCGCCGCGCCACCACATTGATGCGCGGGTGGCGCTCGTCATCGCCGGGCGTTCCGGCCGCATGCACATACTCGACCGTGAAGCCGCGGCTGCTCAAGCGCCGGCCGATGAATTCCGCGCAAGGTTGATAGGCATCGCCGGGCGGGTTGACGGTGGGAAAATGAATCAGCTCACGCGTCAGCTCGATGAGGTCCTCGCGACGCCCGTCGATCATCTGGAACAGTTCTGCCGCCGCATCTCTTGACATGATTTTCCCTAGGAGGAATGCCGGAAGCGGGTGAGTGCGACGCGCGTGCGCGCCTGATCCGCCAACGCGTCGAGTCCAAGCTTTGTGTATAGCGATGCGAGCGCCGTATTTACGGGCACGCCGTAGGGATCGGCGCTGCGTCGCAGCTCCAGCATTTGCTGCGCGGTTGTGAGGCGCCCGCTTTTCAAGGCAGCATCCAGCAGAATTTGTTCAAACAGATCGCGTTGCGCATGGCTGCCGCCGGCCTCGCGCATGCGAGGCACTGCCGGCGCCAGACGCTGCCAGGCATCGGCATACTCGCCGCGCGCGTAGGCGTACAAACCCTCGCAGCCGGGCAGCGCGACCTCCTGCCACACGGCTCTGCTGAACTGTGGCGCGTGCACGGCGTAGCGGCGCACCGTTTCCAGCAGCGTCTCGGCTTGCGGCCGGCCCGCGCGCGCCAAACCGTACAGGTATTGCAGCGTCAAGAATGGCTGCAGCGTGTCGTTGGCGCGCGCCGCGAGATGATCGGCGACATCCTGCCAACGCGCTCCGACGTCGACGCCCGCAATCTCCAATCTTGCCAGCAAAGATACGGCGCCGATCTGATCCTGCGAATAGTCCTTGGCGACGCCCCAACAATGCTCATCATAGAGTGCGAGAGCTTCACGGTCGCGCCCCTGGCTCAAATAAAACAGCGCCAGGTGCCACCACAGGTGCGTGAGCATGAAGGAATTCAGTTCGGTCCAAGAATCAGCGACTTCTTCGAGGAACTGCGCTCCTGCGTCGACGCGTCCGCGCGTCAACAGCACATGCGCAAGCGCGTGCTGCGCCCACGGCTCCTTGCGGCGCATCGCGAGCGCGGTGCGGGCCGCGGACTCCGCTTCATCGAGCAGATGGCATTGCTCATAGGCGAAGGCTGCCATGCCGTGAAAATAGGGGACATCCGCGTTCTCGGCCCCGACCTTCAAGGCGATGCGCAGCATTGCGGGCGCGTCGCCGCGGTTGAAATCAAAATACTGATGCGTCTTGACGATGACGAGATCCCGCGGGAACTCGTCCGCAGCCTGATCGCAAATGCGCATGGCGAGCTGCGGATCGTCATCGACCCATGCGCGCAGCAGCGCCGCGCTGAGTTGCTCGCGCCGGGTGGCCAGGTGCGCTGCGCGCTCTGCGGCGGCCAGGTACTTCGCCGCGCGCCGGCCGGCCTCGGGGGCCTCGAGCAGCATCCACAGCATGCCGGCATACGCATTAGCCAAGCACGATTCGGGATCCGCGTCTGCGGCGCGGAGAATGCGCTCCGCCCGCGTTTCGTACGCCAGATACCCGGCCACAAAGTCATCGATGGCGTGCAGCGTGTCATCACTCTGTTCCGTGACCGGGTTACCGAGGTAGTCTCGCCGCCGGGAAATCACGGCGAGGAAGCCAATTCGAGCGCCTCCAGGCGAGGTCCCTCCAATCTGCCGATTTGTACCGATGTGTCGTACAGCGCGACCCCGAACGCGATCAGGGCGATCAGAATGGCGATTGACGCTTTTACGTGGCGCGCCTCGAAACTGCGTATTGCGGATGCGAATGAAATGAGGCCGAGGACCGCGGCCACAACGATGATGGCATCGACGCTGGCCCGCTGCCAGTAGCTGCCTCCCAGGTGCAGCCACATGCCGAACTCGTCGAAGGTGAGAGCCATGGCGACGCCATAGGCCAACGCGGCAAAGCGCAAGTCTCGCGTGCCGCGAATACTGAACAGAAGAAACGCGCCAACCCCGGCCAGCAGGAAGATGCCGTAATTCAGATGATGGACATGCGTGCCACGCAGAAAGAAATACAAGTTCGGCACGCGGCGCGACATGATGAGGAGCACCACGGTGCGCGCTGCGATGAACGTCAGAATGAAGCCGAACAGAGCCAGACGCGCGAGCCGCGCCGTTTCGCTGCACGGCTCGGCCGATGCGCCGCTCGTCGCGCCGCTCGTCGCGCCGCTCGTCGCGCTGCCTGTCGCGCCGCTGGCATGGGTTTCCACGCCTGCATTGTAGCGCGACCCGGGGTTGGCGCTTCCCTGCGCCGTCGCGAAGCCCGCGCCGCGGCCTACCGCCTAGTGTGCGTCGCCGCCGAACACGTCGTTCATAACCAAGGAGGTATCGTCGCAGGCATGGTTCAAGCAATCCAAGCCGAAGCCCGCTTCCAAGGTGCGCAGCAGCGAGTAGTGATCATAGGGCACACTGCTCACCGTGCCGTTGGCTGCGTAGTTCGTCTCGACCAGCAACACCACGTGGTTGGCCGCGTTCGAGTAGTCGTTCTCGTCCCAGACCAAGACGATGGCATTGCGTCCGTGCCGCCAGGCCTTCGAGGCCTTGATGCCATTGACGAGTTTTGCCACCTCGGCATCTCCTTGCTGGACGGTCAGGCTGGTTTCGAGGTTGTTGCCCGTGGAGCAAATTGCCGTGCCCCCGGAAACAAAGCCATGCATGTCATGACACTGATTGGGAACGATAAATGCGAGATCAGGCGTCCTCTCCTCGGAGACCAGGTCCGCCCAGAGTCCGTTCGGGCCATCGAAATCAACCACCTGATCGAGGCTTAAGCTCGCGTCATTGCCGCTCTCGACGTTCTCGAAATAGACGAACGGGTTGTGCTTCACCGCATAGAGTTTCTGGATATTTGTGGCCGGGGTGGGCGGGCCTCCATTGACCTCGAAGACCGATGCCGGGCTCAGATTTGACCATTCACCGTCCGAGTAATTGACGCCGAACACGCCGGGAACAACGGCCGGCAGGCTCTCCTGATAGCTCTTCCAGGACTTGCCTTTCGCGACCAGCTGATCGGCAATCGATTGCGGAGCGAACGGCGCGGCCGGATAGTTGCGCAGCGCGCAGTTGTTGGCAGCCGGTGGGTTGCCTCCCAGAGAAATCTGCCCGTTGCAGTCCGTCGAGGTGGTTGCGGTTGCGACGACGGGATTGTCGAGGCCGGCGGCCGAAATCGGCGTAAATGCATGGCCGCAACCGCTGCTGGGCGCGTTGTCCTGGCATCCGAAACCGTTCACCCAGACCGGCCAATAATCGTTCGTCAGTCCGAAATTGGATCCGCCGACGATCTCCAGATAGTTGGGCGCGCTGGGATGTCCGACCGCGAAATATTGCGTCGCCTGATTCACGCGCGCGGCGTATTGGTTGATGAATGGCGCGTTTGGGTTCAGGAGGATGTCCGTGTTGGTCTGGTTTTCCATCACGATCAAGAAGACATGATCGAGTCGCCCGAAGCCGCTTTGCGGATGCTCCTTGGCAGCAGCGCCGGCAGCCAACGCGGCCGCGGCCAGCGTGAGCAATGCCTTGTTCATAGCTTTCATTGGCAAGCCTCCCGGTTAGTGTTGTGATCAGGGGGCTGGCATTCTTCATGAGGGTGATAACGGTTTGATTGCAGTAATATTGCGGTATCGCGTCAGGAGGCGGCTACTTCAGGGCGGCGCGCAAAAAAGCCGCTAAACTAAGCATTCCTCGTATGACAAGGACTTATGATGCTGCGGAGCATTGTTCTGCTCGCTGCGTGCGCGCTGTCGCTAACCCCTGCCCGCCCGGCTCGGGCGCAAACTTCGCCGATTCCACAGGCAAACTATACGGTGGCCGGCAGCTGGCGGCTGGGCGGAAACGGCGGCTGGGATTACCTGGCATTGGAAGCCAGCGGTGGCAGGCTGTTCGTCAGCCGGGGCGATCACGTCGATGTCATTGAAACCGTCAGCGGTAGATTGGCGGGGACGATTCCGCGCACCTCCGGAGTTCACGGCATCGCATTCGCGCCGGCGCTGAAGCGAGGCTACACCAGCAATGGCCAGGCCAACACCGTCACTGTATTCGAGCTCGATACGCTGCGCGTTACCCATGAGGTGCCGGTATCGGGAACGACGCCGAACGCCATCCTGTACGAACCGCAGCGGAATCATCTGTACACCGCCAACCGCGAAACGGCGAATCTCTCGGTACTCGACGCCGCAACGCTGCAGATCGCGGCGACCGTGCCGCTGCCGGGTCCGCCGGAATTCATGGTTGCGGATGACGCCGGGAATGTCTACGTCAACATCAACACCGCTCCGGGCAATTTGATTCTCGTCGACGATAAATCCCTCAAGGTGAAGGCCAAATGGCTGTTGAAGGAATGCGCGAACCCCACCGGACTTGCAATCGATGTGGGTAATCATCGATTATTTTCAGTGTGCGCAAATCAAGTCATGGCCGTAACCGATTCGGCTTCGGGCAAGCCCATCGCCCGAGTGGTGATCGGCCGAGGAGCCGATGCCGCGGTGTTCGACCCGGAATTGGGCATGGTCTTCAGCTCCAACGGCATCGACGGCACTTTGACGGTAATCCATCAAGATAGTCCGGATGAATATCGAGTGATTGCCACGGTCTCCACTCAAGTCAGTGCCCGCACCATGACGCTGGATCCTGCCACACACAGAATCTATCTCGCCGCTGCGCAATTTGGACCCACGCCGGCTGCGACTGCCGAGCAGCCGCTGCCTCGCGCCAGCGTGATGCCCAACAGCTTCGTCATCCTGCTTGCACAGCCCAAATAGCACCAGGGTCATGTCCGAGAAAATTCATGTGGTTTGCGGACACTGCGACTCGGTGGTGGGTTTGCAGAACGATCGATTGCACGATGCGCCGCGCTGCCCAAAATGCCACCACCCCCTGTTCTCGGGTAAGCCCATCGAACTGACCGCGGCTAATTTCGACAAGCACCTCGGCCGCAGCGGTCTGCCGCTGGTCGTGGATTTCTGGGCCCCCTGGTGCGGGCCGTGCATCGCCATGGCACCGTATTACGAGGCGACTGCGCGCCAACTGGAACCCAAGATGCGCTTTGCAAAATTGAATACCCAAGACGAACCAGCGCCCGCGTCGCGTTTCAACATACGCAGCATTCCGACGATGATCGTGTTCCGGGCGGGCAGGGAAGCCGCTCGCCACACCGGCGCCATGGATTCCAGCGCGATTTCGCGCTGGCTCAACTCGGTCTAAATCCCGCCGACTTGAAGGCCCGCCTCAAGTTTTGCGAAATACCAGCACGAAACGGTCCGTTTTGCCAAGCATCTGGCCTTTATAGCTAACCTGATCACGCGCATCGGCGGGCATTCTCAGCAAATCGCTTTTTGCCACCACCTCGAATCCGTGCGCCTTGAAATCCTTGATGGCATAGGCTTCTTCGATCCGATGCAATTCGCCGGCATCGGCCTTGCCATGCCCCGTCTTGGCCGAATGATCCACCAGCAAGAGGATTCCGCGCGGCTTGACTGCCCGCGACAATTGGTCGAGCACTGCGCCGGGATCGATCTTCGGCCAGGGGTTTTTGGGGACGGCATTCACCCAGTACAAATCGTGATAAACCTTGACCAATAGAACGGCGTCCAGGCTCGCCGGCGGCAATCTCATGGCGTTAAGATCAAGGGTTTGATGCGTGACATTGGGCAGCCGGTTGCCTGCCAGGCGATTTTGCAAATCCGGCTCGCTCCAATGATCGAACGCGGCATTGTTGATCAACAGCACGTGGCCGTTGGGCCCCACGATGTAACTCAACAATTCGCTGTAGTAGCCGTCCCCGGCCAGGACGTCGGCCACCGTCATGCCCGCGTCGATCCCGGTGAGACGCAAGATCTCGGCCGGATGATCCTTTGCATCGCGCGTCAAATCCGCGGCAGGGCGTCCCGCGTGGGCGACCGCTGCATCGAAACGATCCGCTTGCGCTGGGGAATTCGCGGCCAACAAGAGCGTGAACAGGAATGCTGCGGCAACGGTCAGCTTGTGTCGAATCATGTTTTCTCCCCCTTTATGAACAGCAGTGCGATCAAGGTAATGAGCCCGGACACCGATAAATAATAACCGACGTACGCCGGGCCGTAGTGCGACGCCAACCAGTTGGCGATGGGCGCCGCGATCGAAGCGCCCAATATTCCGGCGAGATTGAAGGTGAGCGACGTACCCGTGTAGCGCACCGGGGTCGGGAACAGAGTCGCCAGTGCGCTGCCGAGGGGACCATAGGAGATGCCCGCCAAGCCGAAGCCCAGAATCAAGAACACAAACACGGTCGCCGTGTCGTGGGTGCCGAACAAGGGCTTAAAGAAGAAACCGAAGACGATGATCGACGCAGTGGCGATCTTCAGCATGGGAAGTCCGCCGATGCGATCCGCCATGGCTCCCGAAAACGGTATGGTCAGCGCAAAAGACACCACCGCAATCATCTGCAGAATCAGAAACTGCTCGCGGCCAAATCCCAAGTGGCCGGTGGCCCAGCCCAAGGCGAACACGTTGGCAAGATAAAACACCACGAAGGTGGTGGTGGAGCCGAAAGTGCCCAAAATGAGCTGGATCGGATACTTGGTGAAAGCCACGGCGAACGGCACGCGCACGCGTTCGCCCTGCGCGATGCTGCGCTTGAACGCCGGCGTTTCGGCCAGCTGCAGGCGTACGTACAGGCCGACCACCACCAGCACGGTACTCGCCAAGAACGGCACACGCCAACCCCAACTGAACAATTGCGCCTCGGATAGGCTGTCGCTGATCAGCAGGAATGCGCCGATCGAGATGAACAGTCCGAGCGGCGCCCCCAATTGCGGAAACATGCCATACCAGGAATGCTTGCCCGGCGGCGCGTTCTCGGTGGCGAGCAATACCGCTCCGCCCCATTCCCCGCCCAAACCCAATCCCTGTCCTATTCGGCACAGCGCCAGCAGCACCGCGGCAGGTACGCCGATGGAGGCATAAGTCGGCAACAAGCCGATACAAACGGTGGAGATGCCCATGGTCAGCAGAGCTGTCACCAAGGTTGTCTTGCGTCCCACTCGATCGCCGAAGTGGCCGAAAATGGCCGAGCCGATGGGACGCGCGAGGAAAGCCAGCGCAAAAGTCGCCAACGACTGCAAAGTGGCGGTGGCCGGATCGCCTTTGGGAAAGAAGAGTTTGGGAAAAACCAGCACTGCGGCCGTGGCGTAGATGTAGAAGTCGTAGAACTCGATGGTCGTGCCGATCATGCTGGCGAACAGGATGCGGCGTGCAGCCTTGGCATCGGGCGAATGGTTCGAGTCGGGCAAAGGGCAACCCCGGACTTTCGTCGATTTTACCGACAGTCTACCAGCGCCGTTGCGATATGCTGTACGAGCCGGCGCGGGATGCCAAGGGACGCTCACTGGATGGCCGCATGATCGAGTCGAACGAATTTCGTGTCCGCGAAGGAAGGCACGTCGATCTCAAAAAGTGGCCGACGCGCGTGGCTCCGGAGTACAAGAACAATCGGCATTATCGCGAGTTATTGGCTGCGCACAGCAAAGCCCTGAGTGCGCAACAGCAGCTGCTGTACGCGTCCGACAGCTATGCGATCCTGCTGGTTTTTCAGGCCATGGACGCCGCCGGCAAGGACGGCGCCATTGCGCACGTCATGTCGGGAGTAAACCCGCAAGGCTGCCAGGTTTTCAGCTTCAAGCATCCGAGCCCGATGGAGTTGAAGCACGACTTTCTCTGGCGCACCACGCGCGACCTGCCGGAACGGGGCCGAATCGGCATTTTCAACCGCTCCTATTACGAAGAAGTACTGATCGTCCGGGTTCATCCCGAGATTCTGCGTGCCGAAGGCCTGCCCACCGGAGCGCTGGATGAAAAGAGCGTCTGGCAGGAGCGCTATCGTTCCATCGTGAACTTGGAAAGGCATCTGGACCGCAACGGCACCCGCACCGTCAAGGTTTTCCTGCACTTGTCGAAGGAGGAGCAGCGCAAGCGCTTCCTCGACCGGATTGAGAAGCCGGAAAAGAATTGGAAATTCTCAGCGGCGGATATCGAGGAGCGGAAATTCTGGGATCAATATATGAAAGCTTATGAAAAATGCTTGAGCGCAACCAGCACCAAGCATGCCCCTTGGTATGTCGTACCGGCGGACGATAAGCTGAATGCCCGGCTCATCGTGTCCCGCATTCTGCTCGATACGCTCGAGGCCCTGCAGTTGAGCTACCCCAAGACCAGCGCCGCGCGCCGCCGCGAATTGCGCTCTTTGCGCCAGCAGCTGAGAAAATAGTGCTAGACAGCCGTCGTATGCGGCAACAGCCGTTCGTATTCCTTCTTCACGACCGCATAGCATTCGCACGTACGCTGCTCGAGGCCGCCGCGATCCAATACGGTGATTCGGCCGCGGGCATAGCGGATCAGCCCGCTCTCCTGCAGTTTATGCGCAGCCTCGGTCACGCCTTCACGGCGAACTCCCAGCATGTTGGCAATCAGTTCCTGGGTCATCACCAGCTCGTTGTCCGGCAATCGATCCAGGCTCAACAGCAGCCAGCGGCATAACTGCTTGTCGAGTGCGTGGTGTCGATTGCACACCGCCGTTTGCGCCATCTGCGTGATGAGCGCCTGGATGTAGCGCAGCAGCAAGTGCAGTACCGGACCGGCGCTATTGAATTCATCCTTGACTATTTGCGCTCGCAACCGATATCCCTGTCCGGCGCTTTGCACCACCGCGCGCCCTGGCGTCGACTCTCCGCCCATGAATAGCGAAATTCCGATGATGCCCTCGTTGCCGACCACAGCGATTTCCGCGGAGGCTCCGTTTTCCATGACATAGAGAAGCGAAACGATTGAGCTGCCCGGAAAATAGACATGGCTCAGCGTGGCGCCAGGCTCATAGAGAACCTGACCCAAGGGCATCGCGACGGCCTCCAGCTGCGGCTGCCAGCGCTGCCAATCAGCGTCCGGCAGCGCTGCCAGTAGCTGGTTGGTTCGAGGGTCGATGGGTGTCCCGGGGACGGAGCCCGGCGGTTTTTGCTTCAAGTCTGCAAATCCCCCACCTGGCGGTGATATGTTCGATAGCGGACATAATAGTACCGCCAAATCTCATGACTTGCGAGCACCGACAGTTGGACGTAGTTCACGTGTAATTTGGCGGCTCTGATGCTATGTTTTGTTAAGTCATGAAAGGGCACCGAACGCGAACGCCGCAATTAGCGCTGCTGCTGGTGGTATTGATACTGCCGTTGCAGGGATTTGCGGCCGCCTCGAGTTGCGGGTCGTTCAGTGCCGGATCCCCGGCCGCTGCGCCTGCAGCGACGAAGCATTGTGCTGATGGATCCTCCGCAATACAGCATCACAATTGCGGAACCTGCTGCTCTGCAGCGATTTCCGTGGCGCCCCTGCATTGGGCAGCGCCTCGATCCACCAGCGCTCCAGCCTCCCTGCCGCCGCTCATCTCCCCACCCTTGGTTGCCCTCGATCGACTCGATCGCCCCCCGCGTTTCACTGCCTGATCGAACGGCGCCTAAGCGCCTAACCCTTGAGTTGTAGACAGGCCGCCCAGGCATTTGCTGCTTGGCCGTGAGGACGATATGAAGGTACCGCTGCTGTTGATGGTGCTTGCCGCAGGAGAACTCTGCGGCTGTGCCGGCTTTTCCAAAGACGGCGGCTTCGACGCCGTCGCAGACGCGACTCAAAAACATTTGGCCAAGGATGTTGTTTGGCCCCGGACCGGCCAGGAGCAGGCCAAAGTGACGCAGCAAGTGTCCGATTTGCTGGCGCACCCGCTATCGGCGGACGATGCGGTGCAAATTGCCCTGCTCAATAACAGATCCTTACAGGCATCTTTCGAGGAACTGGGAATTTCGGAGGCCGATCTGGTGCAATCGGGCCGCCTGCCCAATCCCCGCTTCGATCTGCGCCATGCCAGCTCCGCGGGTCAATACGACATCGAAGCGACCTTGAGTTTCAACGTGCTGTCGCTGTTGACGATGCCGTATGCCCACGACATCGAGAAACGCCGCTTTGCGGGTACGCAGAACGCCGTCGTTTTATCCGTCATGCAGTTGGCGAAAGAAACTCGCGAAGCCTTTATTGCCGCCGTGGCGGCGCGCGATTCGGCCGACTACCTGCGGCAGGTCGTTACGGCAGCCGAAACCAGCGCCGAGCTGGCGCGCAGCATGGTGGCGGCCGGTAATTGGAATCGCCTCGATGAAATCCGCGAACAGATCTTTTATGCGGACGCCGTCCGCGGCCGGCAGCAGGCGAAACTGAGCGAAGAGGCCGCGCGCGAGAAATTGACGCGGTTGTTGGGCCTGACCGCTAGCCAAGCCGGCGGGCGGCCGGCGTTTCTGCTCGTAGAACATCTGCCGGAATTACCGCAAAGCATCGAGAATCTGCCCGACATCGATGCCGCCCTACTGCAAAATCGAATCGATCTGCAGTTGCTGCGGCTCAATGTCGATGAACTTCGCCGCCGCCTCAAACTCACCGAGGCCACGCGCTTCGTCAACGTGCTCGAACTAGGACCGACGCGGGTTCAACAGGGAACGCGTCAAGCGCCTCATGAAACGGGCTATGCGCTCAGCCTGGAGCTGCCGATATTCGACGGCGGGTCGATACGCGTCAAACGATCCGAAGCCATCTACGCGCAGTCGGTCGATCGCTTCACGCAAGCAGCAATCGACGCGCGCTCCCAGATTCGCCAGGCGTACGGCAACTACCGGGCGAGCTTTGAGCTGGCCAGGCAGCAGCGCGACGAAGTTGTGCCCCTGCGCAAGGCGGTGGCGGAGCAGAACCTGCTGCTCTACAACGCCTCGCTCATCAGTATTTTCGAATTGCTCGCCGATGCGCGCGAACAGGTCCAGAGCTTCGACCAATACATTCATCGCGTGCGCGATTTCTGGATCGCCAAGTCGGAGCTGGATTCCGCGCTGCTCGGCAACTAAGGAAAACCCCTATGTTTACACGACGAACATTCTTCAGCGGCGCCGGCCTCGCGGTCGCGGTCTCCGCGGTGGCACGGAGCGCCCTCGCGGCGCTTCCCGAAATCGTCTCCACGGACTCGGCCGTCATGCAGCCGCCGCTGGCGCCGCCGAACGGGCGTCCTTACCGCCCAGTGGCGACCTTGAACGGCTGGACCCTGCCGTGGCGCATGCGCAACGGCGTCAAAGAGTTCCACTTGGTCGCAGAGCCGGTGATTCGCGAAATCGCGCCCGGCATGCAGGCGCACCTCTGGGGCTACAACGGACAGTCGCCAGGACCCACCATCGAAGTGGTGGAGGGAGATCGCGTGAGAATTTTCGTGACCAACCGTCTGGCTGAGAACACCAGCGTCCACTGGCACGGCCAACGCCTGCCCAATGGGATGGACGGTGTGGCAGGACTCAATCAGCTCGCGATCAAACCCGGTCAGACGTATGTGTACGAATTCATCGCGCAGCGCGCGGGGACCTTCATGTACCACCCGCACGCGGATGAAACCACGCAGATGGCGCTGGGCATGATGGGATTTTGGGTGACGCATTTCAAAGATCCCAAACTCATGCCGGTCGACAGGGACTACGTTTTCCTGCTGAATGCCTACGACATCAGTCCCGGCAGCTACACGCCCAAGGTCAGCACCATGCTGGATTTCAATGTGTGGACTTTCAATAGCCGCGCTTTCCCCGGCACCGCCCCAATGGTGGCCCGCCTCGGCGAGCGCGTGCGCATTCGCGTCGGCAACCTCACGATGACCAATCACCCCATTCATCTGCACGGTCACGAGTTCGTGGTCGCGGGCACGGATGGTGGCTGGACCTCGCCCGGCTCCCGTTGGCCGGAGGTAACCACGGACATT
>Ga0210409_10005403_pt1 | contig 13430 bp, 12 predicted proteins | sample IncBWH17MmetaG_FD_161649 | JGI IMG/M metagenome (GOLD analysis project Ga0210409, IMG submission 161649) | Forest soil microbial communities from Barre Woods Harvard Forest LTER site, Petersham, Massachusetts, United States - Inc-BW-H-17-M | ecosystem: Environmental > Terrestrial > Soil >... | reverse complement strand
AGAAAATCTTTCTATCGTGGAAGACTTAATTGTAAACAAGGAGCAGCGGATCCCCGACATTGCATATTTTTCGACCTACGACGGTGGTCTGCGCGATGCCGCATCGACGGATTCCACGCTTTTGTTTCATGGCCAGGAGTTTCATACGAGCTATTGGGGACACCTCGGCTTGCTCAACCTGAGCCAACACTTCCTTATTCCGGGATATGCGGCTTACTCCAATACTGCCGCGGCCAGCCTTTATCCGACGAATGCGGCAGTGGCTGATATGGCGCACGACCAACGTGCATTGGTCGGATACGTTCATCCCTACGACACGGTTCCCGATCCCGCGAAAGATGCCACGCTCACGCATGAGTTGCCCGTTGACGTTGCGCTGGGCAAGGTGGATTACATCGAGGTGCTCGGCTTTAGCGATCACAAGTCTACCGCCGCAGTGTGGTATCGGTTGCTCAACTCTGGCTTTCGCTTGCCGGCAGCGGCCGGTACGGATGCCATGGCGAACTTCGCCTCGTTGCGCGGGCCGGTTGGCCTCAATCGCGTCTACGCCCAAGTGCCGAATGGTGCGCTCAACATTGGGTCCTGGCTGAGTTCGCTCCAACAGGGACACACCTTCGCGACCAACGGTCCGCTTCTGGGGTTTACTCTCGGCGGCCGGCCATTGGGAAGTGAACTTCACTTGCCTCCGGGCGATAACAAAGTAAAGTTTAGCGGCTGGCTCCGGTCGATTGTTCCTGTCGATCATCTGGAAGTGATTTGCAATGGCCGCGTGCTGCGTGAGCTGAAGTTAAATGAGGATCGCGAATCCGCCGACGTTGAAGATGTGATCCCAGTCTCACAAAGCGGTTGGTGCCTGCTGCGTGCGTGGAGCGAAAAGGCCGAGCATCCCGTGCTGGACGCATATCCGTACGCGACGACCAGCCCAATTTACGTGACAGTCGCGGGTTCCGCGTCGAAGCCCGCCGCGGATGCCGCCTACTTCATTGCCTGGATTGACCGCTTGATTCGGGACGCGAAGTCGAACCGGGATTGGAATACGGAGGCGGAGAAGACCTCCGTGTTGAATATGTTGGAGCAGGCTCGGATGGTTTATGTGGGCTTACAGAAGTGAGCGGGGTGGCTTCTTTGTGGAGGACGGGCGGGGACGCCCGTCCTCCATCGAAGCTAGCCAGCTTTATGCATGTTGCATCTCCAACTCTAGCAGCGCCTTCTTTCTCTCCAGGCCCCAGCGATAGCCGCCCATGTCGCCGCTCTTTCTCACGACGCGATGGCACGGAATGGCGACCGCTACCGGGTTGGTTGCGCAGGCTCGGGCTACTGCTCGCGTCGCCGTGGGCTGACCGATTGCCTTCGCTACTGCGGCGTAGGAGCGCGTTGCCCCGAAAGGAATAGATTGCAATTGCGACCACACCCGTCGCTGAAAGGCGGTTGCCTGAATATCCAGGGGGAGGGCGGTATTCAAACGTTGGCCACGCATCTGGCGAAGCAAATCTTTTTTCCAGTGCTGCATGGCAGCGTCGTCGCGCCGCCGGATGGCGAATGGAAACTCGTGTCTCAGTCCTTGCTCAAGTTCACCGTCGGAGTTGGCGAATTGGATCGCGCAAATCCCCTTGTCGGTGGCTGCGATCAACATTCGCCCAAGGGGAGAATCAGCGAAGGTGTAGCGGATGGGCGCAGCGATCGCGCCGCGGCGATATTTGTCCGGCGTCATGCCGAGTTGCGACGCGGTCCGCTCGTACAAACGGCTGCTGGAGCTGAAACCCGCGTCGTACATGGATCGAGTGACCGAGTGCCCTGCGCGAAGATTGTCCTTGAGTTGGCTCATGCGGCAGGAGTCGGCGTACGCCCGAGGGGTGATCCCGAGGACGCGCTTGAATGTCCTCTGCAAATGGAACGGGCTCTGGCGAAATTCCGATGCTAGCCGGGCCAGCGTGAGCGGTTCGTCCAGGTGTTGCTCAATGTAGCGGCACATCGCTTTGACCATTTCGACGGCGCTATTGCCTCCTATCGCCTTGGGGCGGCAGCGCAAGCAGGCACGATAGCCGGCCTTTTCCGCCTGGTCGGGCTGTCCGAAAAAGGTTACGTTCTCGCGGCGAGGACGCCGGGCCGGGCAGGAGGGCCGGCAGTACACGCCCGTCGAGGAGACGGCAAACACAAACTTTCCGTCTTGGCCGGCGTCACGGTCGAGAACTGCCTGCCAGTGCGCGCTCTGATTGTTTTCGTCTCGGTTTTGCTTGCTGGGGGCCATCTCCGTCAATTCCGTCAGGTTGAGTATCGCATTGGTTGTCATAGTGTTAACAGCATAAGATGGCATTTACAGGTGGGCCATCCGGATCTTGCGCTCAAAGCATCTTTTCTTGCCGGACTTTCCCGTCGGCCAATTCGCTCGGCAACCCCTGATTTTTCGTGAGGGAATTCGACGCAAGAAATCGCTTTACTAATTGAAGGCAAGAATTTATCGAGATTACAAATGTCATCCAAAAGTCGCAACTTCTTCATAACCCTTTCTGGCGTTTTGGCGCGACCTTGAATTCCAATTAAGCTGTGGGATGCACCAATATCAAAGATCCACGGCGCGGGTGGGAGCTGGCTGGGGGAGCCAGCCCCACCCGTTTTATTTTCGGGTATGGGTTACGATATTGTTTCTGTCCTTTCTCGCTGTTCCCAACATGACTGCTCAAGAAAAGCCGGAGGCGAAGCGCGATGTTGTGGACGGCGAGATTGTCGCGAAATACGTTGATGCTGTTCGCCTCGATGCAGCACATCCTGATGATGTGTGGCAGAACACGATCCCGACTGCTTTTTCTTCTGACTGGCAAGGAAAGAATGCCGATCCCGGACGCGAAACCGAGGTGCGGATTTTGTGGTCGCGGCAATATCTGTATCTGAGGTTCGAGTGCCGCTACCGCGAGCTTTTTGTGTTCGAGGACTCCGATCCCAATGGCCGTCGCGACCATCTGTGGGATCGCGATGTGGCCGAGGCATTTCTGCAGCCCGATCCAGCGCGTGAACGCTTCTACAAGGAATTCGAAGTTAGTCCGAATGGCATCTGGGTGGATCTCGACATTTTCCCCGGTGGTCTGGCGGATCTGAAAAGCGGTTTGCAGCGCTCAGTGGTTGTGGATGAGAAATCACATAAATGGATTGCGGAGTTGGCCATCCCCATAAAATCGCTGACTACAAACTTTGATCCCAGGGCGATTTGGCGGGCAAACTTTTACCGAGTCGAAGGGACGAAAGAGCCGCGAGCTTATCTAGCCTGGCAGGCCACGCACACGCTGCAGCCAAATTTCCACGTACCCAGCGCCTTCGGCAGATTGCGGTTCGCCGGTGCGCCGGCGAACTGATTCGTGTTGGATTGCGTGAATGACTTAAACCAGCGTAGAGTTATGCACGATTCGCGTTCACAATTGCGCATTCACAATTTGCGGCATTCAAAATTGATGGGAGGAGTCATGCGGCGCAAGGTCACACACGTCGTAATCTTTTCATTCTGCCTGCTGGCTACCGTGTTGGTCTCAGCCACAGAGCCAAGTCCCGGCGTGTTGAGCGCGGAAGATGTCAAACGGGTAGTGCCGCCCAGCTATTTCTTTCGTGGTCAGAGCGCGCCGGTACAGCTTCGCAATTCAGCGGGATTCCGGACTGCAGATGGCAAATTCGTGTTGGCGGGGTTGGTCGACACCTCCGGTTATTCAACCGACGTAGCGGAGAAGTATCAGGGCTTCCTGATCACGGAAGTGAAACTGAACATCGAGGGGACGAATCTTCCGCCGGGCGAATACGGCTTTGGCTTCAGCAAGGATGGCAAATTTCTAGTGATGGACGTAGGGGCCAACGACCTGTTCACCGTAGCAGCGCACCTGGATGAGAACCTGCACCGGGCCGTCCCTTTGACGATCTTGGCGGACCAAAGTGCAGCGAATCAAACCTCGGCTAACCCAGGCTCATACCGGCTCTACGGCGGCAAGAAATGGGTCAGTCTGACGCCGCAGTGAGGTGCTTCAAAGCTTAGTCCGACAGAGGCTGCAACAGACCGAATACCTGCGTGACTCCCGAGCGTCTCCGCAGTTCGGCGAGCAACGCGTGAGCGGCGTTTTCGTACGTCTTGGTGGCATCCGACGGATCTGCCCACACTGCGTCGTAAACGATCTGCGCCGCTTCCTTCAAGTCCATGTGCAGTGCGGCTTCCAGCACGTCCACCCGTTCTTGCAAGTGATCGTAGCAGCCTTGGCAAACCACCGCGGGTTCGGGGCCGCTGGGATGGTTTTCCCCGTGCGCACAAGGCAGATTGCCGCTCGCGTTGATCGGTAACTGGGACGCAAAAACCTGTGTCTTGAAGTCGCGCAAGAACCGTTCGCGTTCCTCTTCCAGAGCGACTGGATCAGGACACAGTTCGCTAGCCGAGACAGTAGAACGCACCGGGACTGCCATCGGTGAAATGCGCTCCGCTGCTTTGCATACCGGGCATGCCTTCAGATCGGCTGCGTAATACGTCTTGCAATTCGCGCAAGGCATGCCGTAACCGGTTTGCTTGGGGACGCCTTGAGGCGCGATCGGTGGAGTTGCTTTCGTCGCTCGCTCTATAGTTTGGGTGTCGCTACTAGAAGGGAGGACTGTCGGAGAGACTGGTTTCCGGATTCCGACCGGTGTCGTGGGGGTGGAAGTCATAATAAAAACTCCAGACGGCTGAACGGCCGTGCTAAAACTTGGGACTTCGCCATTCTAGGAGCCTCAGTGTCGCTTTACGAAGGCACGGAGGTTCATGTCTGAATGGCGCCTTGCCCCTCATTTGCAGTTGGCCGACCAAACCTGAGTGCTTAAAATCAGCAACTTGCAAGGAGAAGACGGTCTTTTTTCGCGACCATCAGCCCGCCGTTCTTTCAAAGTGAGACCGGGGCATCGTGCTTGCGACAGTTTGAAACGACGCTGCCCATCGCGCCGGTTCTCGCCGCGCTTCAGCAGACTCGAGGGAAAACCTAATGAGGTTGACGGAATAATCCGGCTTCAGTAAGGTTAAAGAGAGTAGTCGCGTCTGCGGGAGGTTTTGTATGTTCGAAGGTCTTTTTCAACCGATGCACCTTCTGGTGATCTTTTTTATTGCCCTGCTCGTGTTTGGCCCCAAGAAACTTCCGGAGCTCGGAAAAGGAATTGGTGAGGGGATTCGCGCTTTGAAAGAGGGCATGAAGGATGGAACCTCGGAGCAAGCAAAAACTCAGACCCCTGAAGTGAAGAGTACCGAACTGAAGAGCTAGTTCAGCGATCCATCATTCCTTCAAGCTCTGTCACCTCTTTCATTTTTTTCTCCGCATTTTTTCTTGAAGAAAAGCAGCACGTCCCGTTCGGCCAGAGAGTCAATCCCTGCATCAGGCAAGAGTCTTTCAGGGTTTCCCCTATAGCGGGATTCCTGCATCTGCGGTAACTTAATCTCTTCGCTGTTGTTGTCATCCACCAGGCCCCGCAAACGAAAGTAAAAATTTGTAGATGGAGAAGTGCCATGCGTAAGCTGCATCTCTGGGTAGCGTTGTCAGTGTTCACATTTTGTTCCGCGCTTTTCGCCGATCAAGTGGTGCTGAAGAACGGCGATCGGCTGACTGGGACGATCACGAAATCAGACGATAAAACCTTGCTGATCAAAACCGAGTTTGCGGGCGACGTCACGGTTCAGTGGCCCGCCGTTCAGGAGGTCACTTCCACACAACCGCTGCATGTAGCGCTGTCAAACGGAAAGACCGTGGTCGGTCCGGTCACGACCACAGACGGCAGTCTCGCGGTGGTCACCCCGGCGAGCGGAACCGTAAACGTGTCGAAGGCGGATGTGACCGCTCTACGCAGCGACGCGGAACAAGCCGACTATGAAAAATCGCTCCATCCCGGACTTTTGCAGGGTTGGAAGGGAGGAGCGAACGTCGGATTTGCCTTCACTGCGGGAAACAGTCAGACTTCGAATTTAGCCTTGGCCTTCACCGCCGATCGCAAAACAACCCACGACGACATCTCGCTCTATGCCAACTCGGTGTATTCCACCAACAACGCTCCTGGAGCAACTCCGACTACGACCGCAAACGCGATTCAGGCCGGAGCTCGATATGCCCGAAACTTCACGCCTCGTCTGTTTGGCTATGGGAGTGCCGATTTCCAAACCGATGCCCTGCAGCAGTTGAATCTTCGATCCGTTCTAGGAGGCGGTCTGGGATTCCACGCCATCAAGAGCGACAAGACAACGCTGGACTTCCTGGCTGGCCCGAACTACACGCGAGAGGATTACGTCACGGTGACAAACAGCTTCCTCGCATTCTCGGTGGGAGAGGAACTGAGCCACAAATTTGGCGCTTCGACCATCGTTACTGAAAAGGCCTACTACTTTCCCGACCTTACGCAAAATTTTGGGCAGTATCGAACCGCCTTCAATCTTGGCAGTGTAACCAAGATCAGCAAGTGGCTGGGATGGCAAAATGCTTTCAGCGATATCTATGTGACCAATCCGCCGATTCAGCCCGCGGGCACGCCCGCGCTCAAGAAGAATGACATCGTCCTGACCACCGGGCTGAATGTGACGTTCACTCACTAACAACGTAGACGCGGGCGTCCATGCCCGTGCGAGGCCGCGAAGCATGTTACGGAGGTAAAAGTTGTGCGCACGGGCGAGACCCGACTGATCACTCCAGCGTTACCGACTTCACCAGGTTGCGCGGGCGATCCACGTCCAGTCCCTTTCGTACCGCCATGTAATAGGCGAAAAGCTGCAGCGGCACAATTTCCAGGATAGGAGACAGTAGCTCCGACGCCCGGGGAACGAAAATAGTGTGATCGGCGAGCTTGCGCATTTCCTCATCACCCTCGGATGCAATCGCGATCACTCGCGCCGACTGCCGTTTGAACCCTTTGATATTCGCAACGTTCTTCTCATAACGCAGCACTGATCCTGGATCTTTGCGATCGCAGGTGACGATAATGACCACGGGCAGATTCTCGTCGATCATCGCATTCGGGCCGTGCTTCGTTTCTCCCGTCGGGTAGCCTTCGGCGTGGATGTAGGAAACTTCCTTCAACTTGAGCGCGCCGTCCATGGCCACCGGATAGTGAATAGCCCGCCCAAGGAACAGAAAATCTCCCACCTGGTGATACTGGTCAGCGAGTACTTTGCAATCAGGCGCGGACTCAAGCACGATCTCGGTTTTGGCGGAAAGCTCCAGCAGTTCGCGGATATACCGGTGTACCTGCTCTTTCGTAAGCTTGCCGCGCACCTGGCCAAGATAGACCGCGAACAGAAACAATACTGCCATCTGCGCCGTGAACGCCTTGGTGGAAGCGATGCTGATCTCAGGTCCGGCATGAGTGTAAAGCACGCCATCCGCCTCGCGCGCAATTGTCGAATCCATCACATTGGAGATGGCAATGGTGCGCGAACCCTTTGCCTTGGCTTCACGCTGGGCTGCGGAGGTATCGGCAGTCTCCCCGGATTGCGTGATCACGATGGTAAGCTCGTTACGGCAGATTAGCGGATTTCGATATTCGAACTCACTGGCGTAGTCCACATCCACGGGCACATTTGCCAGGTCCTGAATCATGAACTGACCCGCCATGCCGGCATGGCGACTGGTTCCTGAGGCCACGATGTTAATCCGCTGCAGGGAACAGAGTTCGTCCACGGTAATGCGCACATCGTCCAGACGGACCAATCCTTCTTCGAGCGAAACGCGAGGCGCGATTGTGTCGCGCAGTCCTTGCGGCTGCTCGAAAATCTCCTTCAACATGTGATGGGGGAATCCGCCCTTGTCTGCCATCCCGTCTCCTAAAACTCCTGCTTACGCGTCAGCTACATCGCCACGGACGATTGTGTTTCTCACTTCGCCGCTGGGACTCAACACAACGAAATCGGCTTGGGCGCCGGCCTCAAGCTTGCCGCGATTCGCCAATCCAGCCACCCGCGCCGGATTGACCGTGGCCAGACGGAGCGCCTGTTGCAGATCCCAGTGAGCGAACTGCATCACATTGCGCACCGCTCGATCCATGGTTAGCACGCTTCCCGCCAACTTGCCGTCAACGAGGCAGCGGCCGTCTTTCACTTCCACTTCGAATGTGCCGAGACGATAGCGTCCCTCGGGCATGCCTGTCGCAGAGATCGCGTCCGTGATCAGCACTGCACCATCGGCCCCTTTGGCTTTCAGAAATAACTCGACGATCGCGGGATCGAGATGAATTCCGTCGGCGATGATATCGGCGGAAAGCCGCGAGTCCGTGAGCACTTCGCCGATAATCCCCGGATCGCGGTGGTCCAGTGGCCGCATCGCATTAAACGTGTGCGTGGCATGCCGCGCGCCGGCAGCCACGGCGGCGCGTGTCGAATTCATATCGCCATCGGAATGTCCCAGGCTGACGCAGACCCCCCGTCGCGCGGCCTCCGCGATAACCTCGCGTGCACCCTCCAGTTCGGGAGCAATGGTCATGACGCGAATGTGCCCACGCGCCGCCTGCCAGAAGCGGTCGAAGGTCGGCAGGGTGGGCGGCAGCAGGTTCGCCGGTGGATGCACGCCCCGGCGAACGTGGCTGAGGAAAGGGCCCTCCAAATGGATGCCAAGGGGCTGGGCTCGTTTCGCGTGCGAGCCATCGTTCCGCGATGCACTCTCAATCGCGTCCGCCAGGCGGTCGAGCGCGGACCAGGTTTGATCGAGCGGTGCGGTCACGGTCGTCGGAAAATAACTGGTCACACCGTGTTTGAAAAGTAGTTGCTCAACCGCACATACGCTCGACGCATCAGCCTCCATCAAATCGTGTCCCGCTCCTCCGTGAATGTGAATGTCCACGAAGCCCGGAGCCAGAATGGCGTCGCCAAAGTCCACTACGCGGGCTCTTTGGGGTATCGGACGTGCGGTGCGCGAGACGCACTCGACGATCGCGTGGTCCTCCACCAGAAGCAGTGGCTGCTCCACGCGTTCGAGCGGCGTGTACAGACAATTTGCGGTAAAAGCAATCATCAATTAAAACGATAATCTAAAGGGAAATTTGTCCAATTGCCAGAGCCCCGCCTGTCCCGGCAGCGCCCGGAAATCATCTCCAGTTATACGACATTTCCGGGTGACGCGTTTGTTTTTCATCCCGCCGCGAAGTGTTGCACACGCTGCCCGTTTTAATGCGCCCATAGCTAGCATTGTGCAGGATGTTATAATTAAGTCTTCTGAAGCCTGCGCGTACTAGCGTTTCCTTCCTCTTGGCGCAGACTTACGAGTTCGTCGGGGAGTGGCTCAGCCTGGTAGAGCACCTGGTTCGGGACCAGGGGGTCGGAGGTTCAAATCCTCTCTCCCCGACCATTTATTCCCAAGCAGTTCATTGCATTAGCCGCGGTCTCAAATTTCCGATTTCCGCAAGCTGGCGATTCGAGAGGTTGCGACGGCAGAGTGGAGTGCCCTGTTGCCCCATCATGATTAACAAGCCTCCGAGCATGGCGACCCATAGCATGGCAAGCATTCCTCCTTACTTATTACCATGCTTCTGCCGCATTTCGTCCTGCTAATCGACGTGACTTTTTCAACACCCACGCCTAATTCTGCTAGACTCTCTGCGTACATTCTCTCGCTTCGCCCGTGAGCAGTCCCCGATTCGGCGGAGCGCAACACCCACTGACGCGAGTCTCGATTTTAATTGGGCCAGGAGTCTCAAGACCAGCTTATTTCATGGAAACCGCGAACTTGTGGCCCTTTACTTTCGCACCCGCGAGAAGCCAGAAGGAGGCAGTATGAGGAAATCGAGCTTCTTGAAGATGATCTGCATCGTCTTCATATTCTGTGTCATGACCGCGATTGCTTCGCTTGCGCAAACCTTCACTACTCTGGCAAGTTTCGACGGTAGCAATGGCGTTAACCCGGAGTACGTGTCTCTCGTCCAAGGACTCGACGGAAACTTTTACGGTACAACTGAATTCGGCGGGGCCGGCGGGACTTACGGCGAGGGCACGGTCTTCAAAATCACCCCGGCCGGCACGCTGACGACGCTGTACAGCTTCTGCACCCAAGCGGACTGCCCTGACGGCGAAGAACCCGAGGCAGGGCTGGTACTAGCCAGCAACGCAAACTTCTACGGGACAACTTACGGCGGCGGGGCCAACGGCTATGGCACGGTCTTCAAAATCACTGCCGCGGGCACACTGACCACGCTATACAGCTTTTGCGCCCAAGCGGGCTGCGTTGACGGCTCCCTCCCGGTGGCCGCGCTGGTGCAAGGCACCGACGGCAACTTCTACGGGACAACTGGCTATGGCGGAGCCAATTGCCCTAACAATTTCCCTAGTGGCTGTGGCACGGTCTTCAAAATCACCCCGGCCGGCAAGTTGACCACGCTGCACAGCTTTGCCGGGGGTGACGGCTCCACACCGGTCGGAGGGCTGGTGCAAGGCACTGGCGGCAACTTCTACGGGACAACCGGGGGCGGGCCTGGCGGCTACCTTGGCACGGTCTTCAAAATCACGCCAGCAGGCACGCTAACCACGCTGAACGGCTTCAACTGCGTCGACGGCTGCTACCCTTACGACGGGTTGGTGCAAGCCGCCAACGGCGACTTCTATGGGACAACTAACGAAGGCGGAGCCAACAACGGTGGCACGGTCTTCAGCATCACCGCCGGGGGTAGGCTGACCACGCTGAACAGCTTCGGCATTCCCGACGGCGGCTACCCTTACGCAGGGCTGGTGCAAGCCACCGACGGAAACTTCTACGGGACAACTCCTTATAGCGAAGTCCATAACCCGATTTGCAATGACCTCCACTGTGGCACCGTTTTCAAAATCACGCCGGCAGGGACGGTGAGCACGCTGCACCACTTCGACTTAACTGACGGTGGCTTCCCTACCGGCGGACTGGTGCAAGCCACCAACGGGAAGTTCTACGGGACAACTGTCCGTGGCGGGTCCAGCTCCAACTGCGGAGACGGCTGTGGCACGGTCTTCAGCCTATCTGTAGGGCTGGGGCCGTTCGTGAAAACCAATCCCACTTCCGGCAAAGTCGGTGCGAAGGTGATCATTCTAGGAAACAATCTCAAGGGCACGACCAGCGTCACCTTCAACGGTACAACTGCGCCGCTGCTTAAGGTCACTGCTTCCGCAATCGAGACCCGTGTTCCAACCGGCGCGACCACCGGAACGGTCATAGTGACAACACCGAGCGGCACACTCAACAGCAACGTGGCCTTTCGGGTTTTGCCATAACAACTTGGGCGCTGGAACTGCGCGCGAGCCGCCCGATGTCTGGGCGGCTTTTCCTTGCATCAGCCGACAAGTGGCCGGCGTAGCTGTTGCAAACACGAATTACCCCGCGACTTTCGACGGAGTTTGTTCACGTCTGTGAGCTGCATCTGTCCAATTTTCGCGTTTCCAGGCTAGAGCCGTGTGGAGCTTGACAAGGTTCCGCTTCCGGCTCTGCATAGATTGGAGCCAAGCCTTGGATTGCTCCTCAACACTGATAGCGAGGTTCGCGGTCTCTGTCGCGCGCGCCGCTGCTTCGGAGTTTGCTCCGTGCTCACTGCTGCTCGGGACGAATGTCTGCACAAGGTCTCCGAATGGCTAAGTGCTGACGGCTGAATGCCGACGGCTTTCTGTTAGACTGTCGCATTCCAGAGCGGACCTCGAATGCCGGTTGCAACTGAAAATCTCCCGATCACCCGAAGCAGCACCGTGGAAAAAACCCGCGACCATTCCCTGCTGATGGGCGTGGCCATCAGTAGCTTCGCGGCGCTGCTGCTGGAACTAGCGCTCACCCGGTTATTTTCCGTTGTTCTCTTTTATCACTTCGCCTTCCTGGCGATTTCCATTGCGCTGCTCGGTCTCGGCTCCGGCGGAGTATTCGCGTACTTAGGAAAGACTTGGCTCGGCCGCTTCTCTACTCGCTCCTTGCTTTCATGGCTCTGTGTTGCGAACGCCGTGGTCGTTCCCATCGTGCTGGAGATCGTCCTCCACGTTCCGGTCTCACTCAGCTTGTCGCGAGCCAATTTTCTCCGGCTTACCGCGATCTATCTGGCTTCCGCTGTGCCTTTCTTTGTCACAGGACTCGAGTTCTCGATCCTCTTTGCCCGGGAATCGCAAAATATTTCGAGGCTCTATGGAGCGGACCTCCTGGGCGGCGCGCTGGCTTGTCTGGGAGTCGTGCCTCTACTCAACTTTCTGGGCGGCCCAAACACGGTGCTGTTCGCAGCTGTGACGGCAAGTGTCGCCGGAGCCGCGTGGGCCGCCAATGTCCGCATCCGAAAATTCACCCTTGGCCTTGCCGCCGCCCTGTTACTGCTGATTGCGGCGAACCGTTCAGGAAGGCTGATCGATGTCGTCTACGCCAAAGGCATGTTTCGTGACAAAGCTTGGGTGGAGTTCGCGCGCTGGAATGCCATCTCACGCGTGGAAGTAGATCGCCAGGGCCAGGCAAAGGCGGTGGTCATTGATGCCGACGCGTCGACTTACATCATGAACGCCGACCCCAGGCAGTGGCAGGGAACGGAATGGCAGCGAGACTTGATGTCCGCACCTCCGGCGCTCGCGAACGTTCTGCGCCCCCACGGAGAGTACGCGATTATTGGGCCCGGAGGCGGAGTCGATGTGCTTCGCGCCGTAGCCAACGGCAGCCCCAGCGTTACCGGAATTGAAATTAACCCGATAATCGCCAACACCGTGATGCGCGGCCGTTACGCGGATTATTCCTATCACTTGTATGAGCGCCCCGAGGTACACATACAAGTCACCGACGGACGGTCGTTTGTTCGTAACGCCAGGCAGAACTTCGACGTCGTCCAAATGACCCTGGTCGATACCTGGGCTTCGACTGCCGCCGGGGCTTTCGCTCTCAGTGAGAACAGTCTTTATACCGTCGAGGCTTTTCGAGAATACTTCGAGCACCTGAAACCCGACGGCATGGTCGCCGTCACTCGCTGGGAGTTCCGCGAACCACGCGAAGCCCTGCGCGTGGTCTCGGTCGCGATGCAAGCGCTGCACGAGCAGGGAGTCGCGAATCCGGCAAGAAACTTCATCGTGGTCTCGGAAGGCGATCTGGACGAAGACGGAATTCCGGTAGTCGTGCTGGCCAAGAAGAGTGCCTTCAACGCCGAAGAAGAGGAACAGGTTCAAGCCCACCTGCGCAGCAATCCCGGGTTGGTGGCGCTTTATCTGCCTTCCGATCCCAGAGATAATCCATTCTCTGCCCTGATCGCGCGAAATGACCCGTACGCTTTTGCGCAAAAGTATCCCTACAATGTGTCGCCGGTAAACGACAACGCTCCCTTTTTCTTTTTCACCCTGAAACTGGACCAGATACTTCACCAGAAAGATCTGAGCCAGGGCATCGACTGGAAGGTAAATCTGGGTGTCGTCGTACTGGCCATGGTGCTCGTGATCTCTTTCGTGGCGGTGCTGGCGTTCCTGGTAATCCCCCTCGTCGTTCGTGGCGGACGCAAACAAG
>Ga0210409_10005400_pt1 | contig 13436 bp, 11 predicted proteins | sample IncBWH17MmetaG_FD_161649 | JGI IMG/M metagenome (GOLD analysis project Ga0210409, IMG submission 161649) | Forest soil microbial communities from Barre Woods Harvard Forest LTER site, Petersham, Massachusetts, United States - Inc-BW-H-17-M | ecosystem: Environmental > Terrestrial > Soil >... | reverse complement strand
CGAAATCGGCCATAAGAAGCAAAAGGCGGCGCGATGGCCGCCTGAATCTAAGAATTGTGAGTATTTTCTACACACACGCGCGCGGTCTTGGCGCGCTCAATTCATCCGCGTCGGCGGCGTGTAGCCCGGTGGCCGAATGTCCTCCACGGTCATCTCATTTTCCAGACCACCCATGTGGTTTCCCGAACCCAGCGCTCTGTAGCGATCAAACTGGCTCTCGAACTTTCCGAGCGGGTGTCCTGCCGTGAAATCGTTTCGTTCGCTCAGGTATGCACTTGCCGCAGCCACGACAGTCTCATCGTCATTTTTGGCGAAGATCGGTTCCAGCCGTTTCATCTCGCGAGGCCAGTTTACCGTTGGCTCCGTTTGGTAGGCTTCCCGATAAAGCTTCGTCCAGGTGTCCAGGAATTCCTGGATGCGAGCAGTGTGTTTGTGATTCTCAAAATGCTTCTTCGCGCGTGGCGCGTCAGCGCCGTTGCCTTCGGGCTTCTTTCTAGGGCCTTTCTTTAAGACATTGGGTACCTGTTGACCGTATACGGTATCTGTCGTCCGACCGTACACGGTCCCTGCTGTCTCAGCGTGCTCGGTGTCACCGTGTTCGGTTGCGGCGTGTTCGGTCTGACCGTGTACGCTGGATAGGTATTCGGTGACGCATTTGCGTGGATGTGCTTTCATCCATTCGGAGTGAGAAACGACTTCAAATTGCGGCGTGTCGAAGTTGCCCGTCTTGCCAGTTCGTCTTTGGTCAGCTTTCCAGTTTGCGCTCGTCGGCTTCAGCCACCCCTGTTCCGTGAGCCGAATCCGGGCGAAACCGATCGTTCGGCCGGAGTAACCCGTCATCCTCGAGAGCGTTTCCCTCGATGCATAGAGAAGCCGAGCACCCTTCGAGTGTGCTGTGAGCGCCTGCGCGGCATCGTAGAGCGCGAAGTCGGCCCCTCGTAGGTGCACGCGTGCCGAGCATTCATGCAACCCTTTGGCCGGCACGGCGGCTGACACTCTGGCGTCTGGGTCATAGCCTCGGCGTTGCCTTGTGGGCCCCTCATCTGCATTTTTGTTCGCCATTCCTGCCTTCGGTTTCGGGCCTGCGCCGACATCGCGAATCCCTTCGTTTTGAGATTCGCAAAATTAGATGCCCATCTCTTTTCGAACTCGCAGGACCGCCGCATTCAGAACCTCTTTGTGCGTGCACGCTGCAGCAAGTGCCGCTCGGTAATCGCGCTCGACATCAGCGGTTACGCGTCGCGAGGTTTCGATCTGGGAAACTCGAGCACGCGTAACGCCGGCGTGGAAGTGAACACCAACTTCAGCAAGCGAGAGCCCTGCTTGCCTGCGAGCGGCTCTTAGAGCTGCGCCGCTTTCGACGTGAGCAGTGCTCCGTTCATGACAAATCCTTTGCTTTTTGGTGACCATCGAACGAGTTCCTGAAACCTCTTGCGTTTTGATTCATGAAGCCGAATTACAAATGGGGACTGTGAGACCTGTGCCGCTTGTTTGGTCTTCAGCAGCTCGCGGGCGCGGGGTGCCGTTATCCGAATCTCCCCGCCATGAGGGAGAAGCAAGCGTACGCTTCGTCGGTGGCGCGGACCTCTACTCATCATCGACCCTCTGCGCCGCGAAGGCGCCAGCGCACTGCTGCGCGAACCTGCATTTACAAGGTATGTTAAAATCAAGTATAGTGATAGCATCATTACGATAGTAAAGTATTGTAACTGGAGATATCAACAATGAGAATTACAGTTGCTCCTCTCTCTCCTCCTGAGCTGCGAATCGCGCTTGATATCCTCAACTTGGAAGCGCGCAAACGACCCGACGATTTTGTGAAGGCTGCCCTGCGGCTTGAAGAGAACGCGCTCAAGTACTCAAAGCTTGCCGCTCGGGCGGCGCAACTGAAGAAGAGAATTTGGCGGTATTACTTCGCAGAGAGTGAGCCAAACGATGTGCAGATTCAGCGAATGCGCCGTGAATGGGCAGAGGCGAGCAAGGTTCTGCGGGAGGGAATCGATCAGCGGGCTGGATGGTTTTCACTGCCGTATTTGGCGTTGCCCTCGAAGCAGACAATCGTGGCGATTGTGTACCCAAAGGATCTTGCGAATTGGTTTTCCTGCCGACTCACCGCGAATCGTCAGGGCCGTTTTGTCGTAAAGTGCAAGCTCTGCGGTCAATTCGGGATTCGAAAGCGTGGCACGGCGCAGTATTGCAGTATGAGATGCCAAAAGCTGGCGAATACCGAACAAACGTACCAGGCGCAAGGCGCGGATTTCTCTGAATGGTTGCTAAAGCAACCGAGGACTATCGCATTACCGCCGCGGCTACAGCTGATGCGTGACCTATCAGAGAAAGATCAGATCTCGCTCAGCGACCGATAGACAATATGCCGAGTGCGTTAGATTTCACACTGGAGAACATAATGGCGAATTTGAAAACAAGAGTGTCAGTCCAGTTCCAATATATGCCGTCTGATCGACCTCGGCCATTCGACTATATCCAGGAAGAACCCCTGAGGTTTGAAGTTCCATATGGAACTCCGATCGCGACGATTCCAATCCCTGCCGTTGGCGATACGGTTGGGGTCAGCCTTGAAACTTCAGGCACACCGCGCGATTACAAGGTTTTATCCAGGCACTTTGATTATTTGCATCATCCCGAAGTCGGACTCGAAATCACTGTGAACATCGTGGTGACTGATGTGAGCGATGATGAGATGCTTTCGCGACTCAAGGAGTAGGAGTCGCGGGCCCGGCCGGTTTCGGCTAGACATCGTCACTTCATCACATGACGTGAAGAAGCGCCTATAGACCATGTGATCGAGTTGTGGCGCCCCACTCTCAGGGCTTAGGCAAGCTCGCCGCCAGACTATTTAGTATCGGGCCGGCGAAATGGCCGTACACAGCCAAGAGATTCTTGAAGGCTTCGACTAGCTCGTAAAGTAGAATGCTTCTCCCCTCCATTGGGATTGCCGGGACCCAAAAGCTGAGACGAGGAGCGACTTTACGGATGTAATGGTCCGTATTCAAGGCTCCATCCTTACTCCGCGATTCGCTGTATGCAGTTTGCATTTCTGAAAGGATGGCCGCCGATTCCTCCGGCAAACGGCTTTGAAGTTTTGCTTTTTCCAACGTGCGACAGATTTTCGTACACAGATTGAACAGGCTCTGCCTAAGTGATTTCAGGCTAGAAATGGATTCAACGAGCTGAGGGTCTAGAGACCTCGACTTACGTATGATCTCCTTGAACAAGGGTATCTGACCTTTCTTCTTTTTCCCCGTGTTAATCCATTCGCCTTTCTTGCTGAAGAAAGTAACCGCCTCGTCGAAATATGCTACGGATAGAAGGCGCTTCTCAAGCGCACTACCCCATTCCGGACATCGTTCCGGGGCTCCCAATATCACACGGTTGGCCGTAAGCCTGAAAACCTCAAAGGCATCTTGCCAAATGGACCGCTCGCCAAACACGAATGAGATTATTGGCTTTCCGTGAGTGTACTCGTTCCTTATTTGATACAAAGCATTTATCCACGCGCCGAGTCTATCTAGCACTTCGGTACGTTCCCGCCCCGAACGCTTGGAAAGCGCCTTTTTCACTCGGGACCGAGCCAACCGTCGAAACAGTGTTCTCATCCGTTCAGAAACTTGGTTTGCCGAGTCGCCTTTCCTTTTAATGTTCAAGATTGCTTCAAACGCGCTGCACATGTTCTGAATGTCCTCGGCATAATCCGACCGATACGCCGAACGATAGGATGCTTGGTGAAGGAACCAAAGGCCAGTTAACAGACGAGACTCCCGCTTGGCTATCTCCTTTCCTAGTGCATTGAACAACTCACCTGGAGCTGGGTCATAAAACAGAGAATTTATTGGAGGCGAAGCGAGAGGCAGATCTATCTGGGTTCCGTGCATGGAGACTTCCAACGCAGGATGAATCTTTATTTCGCTCCAGACCGTCGTGCCAAATTTTGAAACGCGCACATGCGTAAGTGAGTCGGGCGCCGCGCCTTCGGGGACGACGAATGATTCAGAGTAAAAGTCCTCTGCCGCAGCTCCATCGACGGATACGAACCAAACCCGCGCCCAAGCAAGATAGAACAACGCAGCAATCAACCATTGCCAACGATCGTAGACGGACGGTACAGGGTGCTCTAGGCTCGCGATCCAGATCGAGTCGATAGGAAAACCGTCCCGCCCAACGTACATCGTCAAATGCTTGGACGGTCGTGTGGAATTCATGTACTTCTGCCAATTCTCATCTGTGTCGCGCCAAAGTAGGAATCCTCCAAATTTGAAATTGTCGAGCGCGCCCAAAGGACCGACGCGAAAATCCGCGTAAGGAATGACCAGGTATTGCATCTGCACCTTGTGCATCGGGAGAGAGCGGAGTGGTGTACGTGGCGTTTTCGTGGTCATGGGAGCGAATCCGAGTCCACCGAAGGGTCGATGACCAGACCGAACATTTCCCGTATTGGTGCGAATATAGTGCGAGCAACCGATTCTATACCCGTGCCGACGTCCAACCACTCTTTTCAGCGGAGATCGAAGGGCTCAACCATAGGTTCTCGGTTCGCACTGGAGTATGTCGAGAACGTAGATGCTTCGCGGCCAAGGCGAGTGTCCATCTTACTGTCCACGCGCAGAACAAGAACGCCCCCAGGGGCTTGCAACCTCTGAAGGCGTTTTGTTGAAACAGCTGGACGTTCTGAACAACGTGAACACTGTTTGTCCCACTCTTAATGAGCGCGTTGCAGATTCAAGCCCGGTGCTGTAATCCGAATTCGGGGTCGATCAGCGATGGGAAAGTGGTGGAAATCCGGAGCCAGTTCTGATGCTTAACCGAGCTTAACTTGCGTTAACGCACATTGCGGCGATACTGCGCAACAGAAACAAAATCGGCGAGATCGCTGATTCTTCAATCAGTTGCAATCTCGCCGATTTTCCTTAGAAGGCAGACGCTCTTTCCAACTGAGCTACGGGCGCGCTGAGCAATTTCATTCTAAGACATTTGCAAGCCGGGGGACATCGGATTTGAATCATCCACCCTCGACGCAACTAGCCAAGGAGCGCACTATCGCCGCGGGAGGCGAAAGATCATCTTCACGTCCACATCGGACTCAATAGGCTGGTCATTCAAGAACGTCGGCTTGTAACGCCACTCGCGAACTGCGCCGACTGCTGCCACCGCAAGCAGCGACGGTCCGTCCGTGGCGTGCACATTCCGGATTCTTCCATCAATCCCGACAATCGCGTGTAACTCCACGGTTCCTTCGACGCCCTGTCGTTCTGCCTCAGCCGGATAAAACGGCTCGACATGAGAATAGAGTTTCCCAAATTGCACGTCCTCCCCGCGCCGTAGCGACTGACCTGTGCCTTCCGATGCAACCTGAACAGCCCTCCGCGATGTGATGGCTACGGACGGCGAAGCGCTCACAGGAGTCTCGGGCAATTGGATAAGAACTTCTGAGTTGTTCTTCTCTCGCGCGCCATGGATTGAAACCATAGGAGCCGCTCCTTCAACAGGAGAATGATCAATTGAAGTGATCTGCGCAGGAGCTCTGAAATCCTGTGATTTCGCAGACGAACTCTCTGTCCACGGTTTTGCCGCTCCACCTGCGGCGGAATCAGAAGCACCCTGCACTTCGCTTTGATTTGCATCTTTGGAAACTCGCGCAGGTTCGTCGGAGGGCGTTCTGTTCCGGCTGAAGTGCTTCTTCATGCCTTGCCATCCGCCTCCTCCCGCCGCAATCCCTGCGACAAATGAAATCACCGCAAACAAACTGACGACTGCGGTCAGAGCCCACCATCGCGGCTGCGAGGTTCCGAATTCGGACACAGCTCCCAACATTCGCGTGGCTTGTGCGCTCTTCGTTTCCACCACTCCCATCGTGTTTTCAACGGAAGGGGGCGCGGCAATTGGGGCCTTGCTGTTTTGAAGCGCTGCAGTGAAGCTGCGTCCCGCGATTGGAGGTTCGGCCGCTTCTTCTTCCGCCGCATTGGGGATTGGCATCTGGATTGCCGCTGGTGCGGGCTGCGTTGCCATCAGCGTGCTGAACGGCCGCCGCATACTTGCGTGAAAATCCTCCCTCCTGGGAGGAAGCTCGATTCCCGAGGCCTCCGACGACAGCCAGTTGTTGATCTGCGTGGCAGCCTCCTGCGAAAGATCAACAAACCGCACCCCTGCTTCCTTCTTTGTGTCGCTCGTCCAAGCAATCTGCCCAATCGCTTGCACGTGCACGTTCGTTTCTGGCAGTTGAAAGCGCAACCTGGGTAGATGCTCCTCGTAAAGCGGTGCGGCAGCGGTCATGGCGAGTCCGCCCGCGCTGATGTTGAGCACGATACCCCCGTTATTCTTGCCGAGGTCCACATATGTTAGAGGCAGCGCACGCCGTCGCGAGTGCGCGCGGCGATCCGGAATTGGCGGAGCGCTCTCCGAATACCCCTGCATATGTGGCATGACTATCCTTCGGGCTGGGTGGGCCTTCGCGGTCGATCTCAGGTTTACAGAATTATACCCTGGGTAGCAGCAGTCATGAAGTAGAGACGTCGCGTTCGCACGCCTACACGTCCTTCCAGGCTACGAACGCAGCTCCCAACAGCGGGCAATCTTCATTTAGGACCACATGAATCGGAATTTGCGCCAGGAAATCACCAAGCTTCTCTTTGTGCCGCACCGCACTGACGAACCTTCCATCGTTCATCTTCGGCAAAATCTTCACCGCGATTCCTCCGGTGATGTAAATCCCGCCGCGCGCCACGCTGCGCAACGCCAGGTTCCCGGCCTCTGCGCCATAGATTTCCACCCACAGTTCGATCGTCTGCACGCACACCGGGCATTCTCCCGAAAGTCCCATGCGCGTGATCTCCGGCGCCGCATCAGTCTTGGAGTCATCAAAGCAGGGATGTCGGACAGCGGGGTTCAGAAATTCGTGCACTCTTTGGAACCCGCCTCCGGAGAGAATATTTTCGCTGCTTACAAATTCGCTTCGCGTCTTCCAGAATTGCCACAGGTCGGCATGCCGCTTCGTGTTCGGCGCAAAGTCTGCGTGACCTGCCTCCGTCGCTATGGGCACATGCTGCTTGCCATCCCAGAAAAGCACGCCCTCTCCCAATCCAGTTCCGGCGGCGATCACGGCGCGATTTGCCTCCAGAGTCGCAACGCCCGCGTGGAGTGTCTCCATATCCTTTGGTTCCATCACGCTGATTCCATACGCCGCCGCCTCCAAATCATTCACCAGCCGCACACGTTTGAGTCCCAGCAATCGCGCCATGAAGGCGCCATCCACCTCCCAGGGCATATTCGCGCCGTGAACTTTGTTGTTCACCACCGGCCCCGCTATCCCAAAACAGGACGCCGAGATTTTTGCGCCCGTCTCACGCAGAAAATCTTGCACCATCACGTCCAGGCCGGTGTGCTGCTGCGTCGCGTAGCGCTTCTTCGCGACGGTCGCGAGCTTTCCCTGCTGCACGTCGAACAACCCGAGGTTCGATTTTGTCCCCCCCAGGTCGCCCGCCAGAATCATCTGCTCCTCCATTTTCGCCGGTTGGATTTTCTGCTGCTTGATTAGTTGTGAGCGATGGCCCTAGAACGGGCGCCAGCTGCGCCCGTCGGATGCCGTCAAATCATCGGCGGCCCGCGGGCCTTCGCTCCCCGCCGGATAATTCGGGAAAGGCGGGGGAGACGCAGTTCGCCAAGCTTCCAGAATCGGATCCACAAGCGCCCAAGCCGTCTCCACGCTGTCCGCACGATCGAACAGCGTTGCATCGCCGCGGATGCAGTCATTGATCAGTGTCGCGTATGCGTCGCGCGACCCGCCTCCGAACGCCTTCCGGTATTGAAAGTCCATGGTGACCGGCCGAATCTGCATTTGCGATCCCGGTGATTTTGCCCCGAAGGAAAGCGAAATGCCTTCATCTGGCTGGATATTCAGAATCAGCGAATTCGATTCCGCATTTGCGCTGCGGAACACCATGTGCGGCGCCTGTTTAAAGCGAATGGCCACTTCCGTCGTCGCCCGCTTCAGCCGCTTTCCAGTCCGCAAATAAAAAGGGACGCCGCTCCATCGCCAGTTGTCCACCAGCAGCTTCAGCGCGACAAATGTCTCCGTCGCCGAATCGGACTTCACGCCCGGTTCCTGTCGGTAACCCGGCACTGCTTTACCGTTCACCGTGCCCGGCCCGTACTGCCCGCGTACAACCGATTTCCAGATTGTTTCCTGCGTGAAAGGCCGGATGGACTGCAGCACTTTGATTTTTTCGTTTCGTACAGACGTGGCATCAAACGTTGCCGGCGCTTCCATCGCCACCAGCGACGTCAATTGCAGCACGTGGCTCTGAATCATGTCCCGAAGCGCGCCAGTGGATTCGTAAAATGCCGCCCGGCGTTCCACTCCCAGCGATTCCGCTGCGGTAATCTGCACAAGATCCACAAAATTCCTGTTCCACAACGGTTCGAAGATGCCGTTGCCGAACCGCAGCACCAGCATGTTCTGCACCGTTTCTTTTCCCAGGTAATGGTCGATGCGATAAACTTGCGACTCCTGAAACACGCTCAATACTTTTTCGTTCAGTGCGCGAGCCGACGCCTGGTCATGCCCAAACGGTTTTTCGATGATCACGCGCGTCCAAGATTTTTCCGTTTTCGGACGCGCCAGGCCGGCGGCGCCCAACTGCTCGATGATGCGTGGATAAATATCCGGCGGGGTCGCCAAATAGAACAGGCGGTTTCCGCCGAGCGATCCTTCGCGATCCAGATCTTCCAGTCGCTGCGCCAGCCGCCGGTACGCTTCTGGGTCGTCATAATTCCCGCTGAAATACTGTATGTGCTTGAGGAATTCTTTCTGGTCAACGCCGGAGGGGCCGGGCGCATCCACTTTCGGAAGAAACTCGCCGGCGTTGCGTCGGAAATCTTCGTCGCTCAATTCCGTGCGCGCAAATCCCACCAGCCGAAATCGTGGGGCCAGGCACGAGTGTCGCGCCAAATCGTACAGCGCGGGCAATAATTTCCTCCGCGCCAGGTCGCCCGACGCGCCGAACATCACCAACACGCACGGGTCGTTGGGAATTTCGCAGTAATACGCGTCTGCCTGGGCGGCTTCTGCGACTTCGGCTTCGCGGGTGTTCATCGAATGCCTCCCGGAAAACTCAAGCCTGCGGGCGTTTCGCGGAGTTCTCTGTCGTTTAACTGCCCCGCGCGGCCACAAGAGCCTATCATATTCTTATCCGATGCCACTCGGGTCCGCGTTGGCTCAACTCCGCCGCCACTGGCAATCCGTCAGCTCTTGGCGTATCTTGAATTGACATTGGATTTCATCCCGGAGGCATGAATGGCCGACGAAAAATGTTCCGATGCGCCTGCGCCCCCCGCTTCTACAGCGCCGGGAGGGCAAAAAGAGCGCATGATAAAATGCGTCAAGTTCGGCCGCGAAATGCCCGGGCTCGACCGCATACCCTGGAAGGGCGAGATTGGCAAGCGTGTCTACGAAAATGTTTCGAAAGACGCTTGGAAATTGTGGCTCGAGCATTCAAAAATGATTATGAACGAGTTTCGCCTCAACCCGCTTGATCCGAGCTCCCAAAAAATCATGGAAGAGCAAATGGAAGCTTTCTTTTTCGGCGAAGGCGCCAAGCTACCCGAAGGCTATGTTCCTCCGCGCGCTAAGGGTTGATCGACTGCGCGTGAGCTCCCCGTCGCGGTCCTGAATTCCATTTCTCTTAATTGCGGTTTTTGTCAGGGGACGGCTTCAGTCGTGCCGAATTAAGCGTGAAAATGGTGGGCCTTAACCCCTGAGGCTTGGCAAACGTCCTGCTCAGACCTCCATGCGGCCGGTAACGGGATGCTCGACCGGCAGCAGCGGCGCGAACTTGAATTGCAATTCTGCGTGAGCCGCCCGCAGCGCAGCCTCCACTTCCTCCGGCAACTTCGCGCGCGCGAAAATAAATCCCAGGTAGCTCGATCCCTCCGGCCAAGCCGCAACGTAATCTCGAATCCGCGCCGTAATTCTAATCTCCTCCACGCTAGCGATTCTTTCGGCCCTCTCAATTCCTTCAACGCCCTCAAAAATTCCGCTGCGCGGCACCGGAATCATCATCACACCCGAAGCGGTTTCTTCCCGTTCGAGATCGCTTCCTCCAAGACCCAGTGTATGCCTCACTAGCAGTTCCTCGAAGGAGATTCGCGCCGCTCCGAATCGCAGCGCTCGCGAGCAAAGTCCGCCAATCGGCCGCGGCGCGGCTTCGAGCGCCCACGGTCCATCCTCATTCACGCGGAATTCCGCGTGCAGTGGCCCGGTGGTAAGCCCCAGTGCGCGCACTGTCCGCTGAGCGCAATCAATCAGCGCACTCTGAACCTCCTGCGGCAACCGTGAACCCGTCACGTAGATCGTTTCCTCAAAATAGGGCCCCTCGAGTGGTTCGGGCTTGTCGAAAATCGCCAGCACTCGCAATCGACCGCCATCGAGCAATCCTTCGATGGCCACTTCCCTCCCCGGAATGTATGCTTCCACCAGCAAGCGGTCGAGCGCCGGATCGTGGAGAATCTGAATTTCCGGCGAGGCCAGCAGTGCGCGAATCCGTTCGACGCCTTGCACAAATTCCCGGGGATTGTTCGCGCGCATTACGCCTTGGCTCGCCGCCAGTGTGAGCGGCTTCACCACGCACGGAAATTTCACACGCGCCAGCATGTCCGACGTCTCGTGCGATGTGGTGAAGGAAGAAAACTCCGGCACCGCGACCCCTGCCACGGACAGAAGTTGTCTTTGAAGCAACTTGTTTCGGCACCCCTCGACCGCTTCCGGCGAATTGCCAGAAATGCCGAGAGCCTGTGCCGCATAGGCTGCCGCGGGTGTTGCCCGGTCGCCAAGCGCCAATATTCCATCAGGAGGACTGTCTCGCAACACCCGCGCAATTTCCTCTGACGCCTCCCGGGGTCGCTCAAAATGAAGCGCCAGAGCGTCATCGCCCCACGGATTCTCCAGTTGGTGGCAACGATCCGTGCCGAACCGCACCTCAACTCCCAATTTTTTGGCCGCCTGCGCAAATCCGTGCGTCTGATATCCCAGCTTGCTAGCCAGTATCAGCAAACTCTTCTTCATCGAGGATTTTGTGTTTTCATTTCCAGGTCCAACAGGTTCAAACAAACGCATCGGCTTGACTCAACTTCTTTCGTGCTTCAGCGATGGGGGCCAACTGGTCCCCGGTCGGCTCCGCTCAACAATACCAGGGCTCATTTAAGTAGGGGATTGCCGCTTGAGCTGGAAGAATCGGCAGCGCGGTCTTCCTCACGCCATCACTTATGCGAGTCCCTGCAAGTGCCGCCTCTTCGATTTGTTGGAAAATCTGCGCTCGCGATCGCTTCCTGTTTTCGCCGGCATGGACGATCTGCTGAAGTTCTTCGCACAAGCGGTCCACACGAGCATCAGGATTATTCCAGGGATAGACCAGCGCCGCCTCGTCAAACGGCCCGACGGTCTCGCGAACGTCATCGAGCTTGAGCAATCGCGAACCTGCGGGAATCAGCAATCGAATCGCGAGTTGGATAGGCGCCACATTTTCAATAAGTCTGTGATCGCGAATCACGTCGAGCAGCTCGCAGTAACTCGCCGCCGTTGTCCACGGCGTGAACGGCACAAATGTAGGCTGCAACACCAACCTTGCCTCGCGGAAAAGTTCAACAGCGCGCAAAAAATCAGCGCGCGTATGGTGCTTGTCCAGTTTGTCGAGCACCGCGTCATCCACTGATTCCACCGCGCTGGTCACGAACAAGCATCCCGTCTCGCGCAGCTTGCCAAGACAATCCTGATGCTTCAGCAAATGCTCCACCTTAATAACCACGTCGTAGGTCAGCGCAGGAAATTCGCGATGCAGCGCTTCGACCAGGAGTATCGCATGACCAACACCGTTGAAGAAGTCCGGGTCTCCGAAACTGATGTGCTGCGCGCCCGCGGCCACCTGCTGGCGAACATCCGCCAGCACAATTTCGCGATCCACAATCCGAAAGTTCCCTTGATACACCGGTACGATGGGACAGTGCCGGCAGAGATGTTTGCACCCGCGGCTCGCTTCCGTGTAGCCAACCGAGAGCGCTTCACCACTCGGCATCACGAGGCGAGCATATTTTTCAAGCGGAACCAATTCCCGTCTGTCTGGCACGCGAAATTTCTGCCGCGCGAGCGATACCACCGGTTCTGCCTGGGCACCCGCTGCACGATTTGCGCTCAATCGCGTCGCAAGCGATGCCAGCCCTTCTTCAAATTCCCCCCCCAGAATCGTCCCCACTCCCAGTCGTCGCAAGTACTTCTCATTCACCGGCGCGTACAGCCCGTACAGGCACAAATGCGCCCGCGGATTCAGTTCTCGGACCACCGGCAGCAGCGCCACCGCCAGCCTTGTCGCCGTATGCATCGGCACATAAAATGCAATCAGATCCGCCGCGCGCACCACGCTTTCCCGCAGCGACTCGCGCGAAAGATCAAGACAAGTCACGCGCAGGCCCTGCTCGCGCAGCCACGCCGCCGGCGACGCCAGTCCAAAGGGCTGCCGTCCCAGTTCGTAAGTCGAAATCAATACAATGTTCATGGAACGCATGGTGAAAGCGTCACGACGCCCACAGTCGGGAATCCGCAGAGAAATTATGGCACGCTGCCGCAGAAACCCGAAATCCTCAGCTATAATCCCCGCCATCCGAGACGCTGCTCGCAGGAGTTGGAGTTGAGCAAGCTGTCCATAGCGCACCCGAATTGGCTTCAGGGCTACCCGTCGATATTCGTCCTGTGCTTTCCTGTGTTCTGGTGCCTCATCACATTTCTGATTGGCGCCTTCAGCGGCTGGCTCAATTTGGCGCGCAAATTTCGTACTGAAAACGAGTTCGAGGGTGAAAAATTCCGCTTCACCAGCGCGTACATGCGATTCTACAGCCACTATGGAAATATTTTGACCTTTGGCGCAAACTCTTCCGGTCTGTATATGTCCATCTTTGCGTTGTTTCGCGCCGGGCACCCCCCGCTGCTTATCCCCTGGTCTGAAATCAAGGTCATTCAGGGAGAATTCGGTTTCCTCCTGAAGCGGCGAAGGCTCGTCCTTGGTCGCGAGGAATCCATCCCACTCAGCATCAGCCACTCGCTCACAGAACATCTGAAAAGAGCGGCGGGCCCTGCGTGGCCCATCGAATCGCTTGGGGCCTGAACACGACTCCCGCGCACCAATCGCTGCCTTGATTCTTTCCTTGCACCTGCACAAATTTCTCGTCTGCGCGCGCCCACCCGGCGTCCAATTGAGTGAATGGCTTTCAAGTTACATCGGCACGATCCTCTATAATTCTCCGGGTTGTCTGGAAGTATCGACGCCGTCCGCGGCGACGATACATCTGAGGTCTGGTCGCCCGGCGCTTGCGACAACGAAAGAATCCGCAAGCGTCGCTTGAAATAAATCTGCCAGATCGAGATCTCCGCCCCCCTC
>Ga0210409_10005398_pt1 | contig 13439 bp, 4 predicted proteins | sample IncBWH17MmetaG_FD_161649 | JGI IMG/M metagenome (GOLD analysis project Ga0210409, IMG submission 161649) | Forest soil microbial communities from Barre Woods Harvard Forest LTER site, Petersham, Massachusetts, United States - Inc-BW-H-17-M | ecosystem: Environmental > Terrestrial > Soil >... | reverse complement strand
CGGTGCCGGTCGGTGTGGTCGGGCATCTGTATATCGCCGGCATCGGCCTGGCTCGTGGCTACATCAATCGACCCGAGCTGACCGCGAAGACCTTTATCCCTAATCCGTTCAGTGCGACACCGGGTGCCCGGATGTACTTGTCGGGCGATCTGGCGCGCTATCTGCCGGACGGCACGATCGAATACCTGGGCCGCAGCGATCATCAGGTGAAGATTCGTGGCTTGCGTATCGAGCTGGGCGAAATCGAAACGACGCTGGCAGCGCTGGAGACGGTACGTGATGCCGTGGTGCTGGCGCGGGAAGACAACGCCGGTAGCCAGCGGCTAGTGGCCTATCTGGTGGCACATGACGGGCAAGTGTTGCCGGAGGAAGCGCAGCTACGCACGGCCCTGTTGAAGACGCTGCCCGAGTACATGGTGCCGAGTTACTTCGTCACACTCGATCACATGCCGTTGACGGCGAACGGCAAGGTCAATCGAAACGCCTTGCCGGCCCCTGACATGACGCGTGACGAGGTGGGCTATGTCGCACCGCGTACAGCGGACGAGCGGCGCATGGCGGAGATCTGGGCGGAAATTCTCAAGCTCGACAAAATCGGCATCCATGACGACTTCTTTGCGCTCGGCGGGCATTCGCTGCTGGCGACGCAACTGATGTCGCGGATTGGCGCGGCATTCCAGGTCGACATATCACTGCGAACGATTTTCGACGCACCGACGTTGGCTGAAATGGTCAGCCAAGTCGTGCCGGCGAGTACAGAATGCTTGGATGTATCGCAGGCACCCGTCGAATCAAGCGATGCCTTCCCGTTGTCGTTTGCGCAGCAGCGTCTGTGGTTTCTCGATCAATTGGAAGGTCAAAGCTCAACCTACAACATACCACTGGCCGTGCGATTGAAGGGCGAACTTGATCGCGAAGCGCTGCAAGCTTCCCTCAACGATATCGTGCATCGTCATGATGCGCTGCGCGCGTATTTTGAAAGTGTGGACGGTACACCGGTGCAGCGGATCATGCCGCGACTGAATTTGGCGCTCGAGCTCAATGATTTGCGCCATTCGACGCCGAAGGAACGCGAGGCTCAGGCGCAATGGCTGATGCTCGGTGAGGCAGGTACCCCCTTTGACTTGCAAACCGGACCGTTGATCCGAGGCAGCTTGCTGCAACTGGATGAGCGGGAATATCTGCTGCTGTTGACCATGCATCACATCGTCTCCGATGGCTGGTCGATGGGCATCCTGGTACGTGAAGTCGGTGCGCTGTATGCGAGTCACGCGCTGGGTACGCCGTCATCGCTGCCTGAGTTGCCGATGCGCTATGTCGATTTTTCCGGGTGGCAGCGGCAGTGGCTGAGTGGCGAGGTTCTGGATCTGCAGCTGAACTATTGGAAGCAGCAACTGGCGGGTAGCCCCAGCTTGCTGATCTTGCCCAGTGACCGACCGCGTCCGATGGTGCAGAGTCAACATGGCGCTACGTTGTCCTATGCCATTCCCGCCGAGCTGAGCATCAAGCTGCAGGCATTGAGCAGGAAAACGCAGAGCACCTTGTTCATGACGCTGTGTGCGGCGTTCAACGTGTTGTTGGCACGTTACTCCGGGCAAACCGATATCTGCATTGGTACGCCGATTGCCAATCGCAATCGTGCCGATATCGAGGGCATGATCGGCTTTTTCGTCAATACGCTGGTGTTGCGCACCCGAGTGGATCTGAGTCTCGGATTCACCAGCTTGCTCAAGCAAGTGCGCACCAATACGCTCGATGCCTATACGCATCAGGATGTGCAATTCGAACAATTGGTGGAGATGCTCCAGCCGGAACGGCATGCCAGCTATTCGCCGCTATTCCAGGCCATGCTGGTATTGCAGAACGCGCCGATGGGCGAACTGGCCCTGCCAGGTCTGTCGATGAGCGTGTTGGACAGCAAAAGCACTACGGCCAAATTCGATTTGACCCTGGCGTTGACCGAAGGCAAGGACGGCTTGTACGGGGATTTCGAATACAGCACCGATCTGTTCGAGGCGAGCACGATCGAGCGCATGGCCGATCATCTCACGCGCCTGTTGTACGCCATCGTGGCGGACCCGACTTGCCCTATGGACGAGCTGGTCATGCTTGGCGACGACGAACGCCGCCTCATGCTGTCCGAATGGAACGATACCTTCGTCGATTTCTCCGACGAGGGGGTACACGCGCAGGCTATTCACCAGTTGTTCGAAACGCAGGTGGCGCGTACGCCGGGTCATGTGGTGGTGATACACGAAGGAACCGCGCTCAGTTACGCCGAACTGAACGAGAAAGCCAACCGACTGGCCCATCATCTGATGGCGATCGGCGTGCGTCCGGATACCCGAGTAGCGATTTGCGTGGAACGTGGCGTGGAAATGCTGATCGCCATATTGGCAACGCTTAAGGCGGGTGGCGCGTATGTACCGCTGGATCCTGCGTATCCGGCGGATCGGTTGGCATACATGCTGGAAGACAGCGAGCCGGTGGTGCTGCTGACGTACTTGATGGACAGTACCCGCGCTCGCTTGGATCCAACGCTACAAGCACAGGCCATGCTCAAGCTGGATCTGCACGGCGATGTATCGCGGTGGGCGCATGAGTCCGTTGGCAATCCTGGTCTTGATACGACGGGGCTGTCATCCCGGCACCTTGCCTATGTGATCTATACGTCGGGCTCGACCGGACAACCGAAAGGAGTCATGGTTGAGCACGCCTCGGCGGTCAATTTAATTCATAACCATGTGCGCATGTGTGCACTCACGGCAGCGGATCGTGTGCTGCAGTTTGCCTCCTATGCCTTTGACGCCTCGATCGAAGAGATTTTCCCCCCGTTGATGGTGGGTGCGACGATGGTGTTGCGGCCAGCCGAATTGATGGCACCGGACGAGTCATTTTTGCAGCTCCTGCGAGATATGCGCATTACGGTAGCTGAGCTGCCCACCACGTTCTGGCAACAATGGGTGCAGCAGGAGGGGCCTGAACGTCATGCTGGAAGAGAATCGCTGCGCCTGGTGGTCGTGGGTGGCGAGAAGGCGGAAAAGCGCCATCTCGAACAATGGCGGCAGACCGCGTTGGGGCGGGTGTGCTGGCTCAATACTTATGGCCCAACTGAAGCGACGGTGTATGCAACGGCATGGATGGTGAATGAGCGCGATGCGTTACCGATGGGCGAAATACCGATCGGTCGCCCCGTGGCCAATACGCAGATCTATATTCTCGACAGTCGCCTGCAACCGGTACCGATTGGAGTGGCGGGAGAGATTCATATAGGCGGAGCCGGTGTTGCGCGCGGGTACTTGAACCGGCCCGAGCTGACGGCGGAGCGATTTGTCATCGACCCGTTTGGCAAGTCTGCGGACGGACGGCTATACAAGACCGGCGATCTCGCCCGGTATCTGCCAGATGGCAACATGGAGTACTTGGGGCGTAATGATTTTCAGGTCAAGGTTCGCGGCTTCCGGATCGAGCTTGGCGAGATCGAAGCGAAGTTGGCCGCGATCGGCGGAGTGCGCGAAGCGGTCGTGCTGGCACGCGAAGAGCAGGGCGGCGACAAACGTCTGGTGGCCTACGTGGTCGCCGAGGAAAATGTCCAGCTGGACGTAGAAAACCTGCGCGCTCATCTGGCCAAGGAGCTGGCCAGCTACATGCTGCCGAGCGCCTATGTCACGCTGGACAAGTTGCCGCTGACCGCGAACGGCAAGGTCGACCGCCGCGCATTTCCGGCACCTGACCTGAAGCATCTCGAAGCAACGTATGTGGCACCGCGTACGCCGGCCGAGGAAATCATGGCCGATATCTGGGCAAAGATTCTGAAAGTGGACAGGGTCGGTATCCATGACGACTTCTTTGCGCTCGGCGGGCATTCGTTGTTGGCGACGCAATTGATGTCGCGGGTGCAGCGCGCGCTGCAGGTCAGCCTGCCTTTACGCGCCTTGTTCGAAGCACCGTCGATCGCGGCGTTGATGCAAAAAGTGGCCGAAGCCGGCACCGGCATCAGTGCGCCGCTGCTGCAGCCGGTTGGCCGCGATGCACCGTTGCCGTTGTCGTTTGCCCAGATGCGGTTGTGGTTCCTGGACCAGCTGGAACGCCAGAATGCGCTTTACAACATTCCGACCGCCGTTCGTCTGACCGGGCACCTCGATGTGGACGCGCTGGCTCGCACGCTCAACGAGATCGTGCGCCGCCATGAAGCGTTACGCACCTGTTTTGCCGGCCGCGAAGGGTCGCCCGTGCAAATCATCATGCCACGCATGGAATTGCCGCTGGCTATCAACGACTTGTCTTATTTGCCGGCGAACGAGCGAGAGGCCAGGGCGCAATGGTTGTCAGCGGACGAAGCGCAAACGCCTTTCGACCTGGAAACCGATCTGCTGATTCGAGGTGCGTTGCTGCGGCTCGATGAACAAGAACATCTACTGCTCTTGACGATGCACCATATCGTCTTCGACGGTTGGTCGCTGGCCATCCTGGTACGCGAGATGGCAGCCATCTACACGGCGTTTATGCAGGGCCTGCCGTCACCGTTGCCTGCATTGCCGATTCAATACGCGGACTTTGCCCAATGGCAGCGGCATTGGCTAAGCGGGGACGTGCTGGAACAGCAGTTGAGTTATTGGAAACAGCAGCTGGCCGACAGCCCGAGCATGCTGACCTTGCCCACGGATCGACCACGGCCCTCGCGGCCAAGCCATGCTGGGGCGCTGGTATCGTTCGTGGTCCCGACGGCATTGACCTCCGCTTTGCAATCGCTTACCCGTCAGGCGCAAAGCACGTTGTTCATGACGATGTCGGCAGCCTTCAACGTACTGCTCGCGCGTTACTCAGGTCAAAGCGACATCTGCATCGGCACGCCGATCGCCAATCGCAACCGCGCCGACATCGAACCGCTGATCGGCTTTTTCGTCAACACACTGGTGTTGCGTGCGCAGGTGGATCTCGCGGCCGATTTCAACAGTCTGCTGCGGCAAGTGCGACGGAACACGCTGGATGCGTATGCGCACCAGGATGTGCCGTTCGAGCAACTGGTCGAAGTCTTGCAGCCGGAACGCCATGCCAGCCATACGCCACTGTTCCAGGTCATGCTGGTACTGCAGAACATGCCGATAGACGAACTGGTCTTGCCGGGTCTGTCGATGAACGTGCTGGAGAGCGAAAGCACGACGGCCAAGTTCGATATCACGCTGACTTTGACCGAAGCCCCGGATGGCTTGCAAGGCAATTTCGAGTACAACACCGACCTGTTCGAGGCGAGCACGATCGAACGCATGGCGGGTCATTTCACCCGTTTGCTGCAGTCGATCGTGGCCAATCCAAACGGCGCCGTCGGCGAGCTGGCGATGCTGGGTGACGCTGAACGTCAGCAGTTGCTCGCTACATTCAACGATACCGCCACCGTCTATCCGGACATCCGGCCCGACACACAGACGCTGCATCAGCTGTTCGAAGTGCAGGCGGCACGCAGCCCGGACCAGGTGGCGGTGGTGTGCGAAGGCGTGTCAATGACGTACGCAGAACTCAATGCGCGGGCCAATCGCTTGGCGCGTCATTTGCGCAGTTTAGGCGTGGGGCCGGATGTGCTGGTCGGTCTATGCGTCGAGCGCTCGCTGGACATGATGGTTGGGCTGTACGGCATTCTGAAAGCGGGCGGCGCTTACCTGCCGCTGGATCCGGCCTATCCGTCGGAACGGCTGGCGACGATTCTGGCCGACGCCCAACCCATGGTGGTCCTGACGCAAGGGCATTTGCTGGACCATGTGCCGGCGTTGCCGGGCTTGCCCGTGTTCTGCCTGGACAGCGACGCAGAGGCGTTGCGTGCTTATGCGGACGGCAACCTGGAGCATTCGGCGCAGCCAACTCATCTGGCCTATGTGATCTATACGTCCGGCTCGACCGGTAAACCGAAGGGCGTGATGGTGGCACACGGTTCGCTGTTGAACTACGTGGGGTACGCCATACGCGAATATTTGGGCGAAGGCATTACAGGTTCGGTGGTGAGCTCGCCGCTAGGTTTCGATGCGACGGTGACGACCGTGCTGCCGCCGTTGCTGGTGGGCAAACCGGTGGTTTTGCTGGCGGATGACGAGCGGACGTTGCCGCAACTGTCGGCGCGCTTGTTCGCATCCGGAGCGGCCTGGCTGTTCAAGATCACGCCAGCGCATCTGGAGGCGTTGTCCTATCTGGACCAGGCCGAAGCGGCGAATGAGACGGGCAAGGCGGGTGAGGCGGCACATTGCATCGTGGTCGGTGGCGAGCAGCTTAGCCTGGCGATATTGCGCCGCTGGAAGGGGGAGCTGCTGCCGGCGGCGACCTTCGTGAACGAGTACGGTCCGACCGAGACGACGGTGGGCTGCAGTGTGTGGCGGTTGTCGGATGCGGCGGTGCTGGACACACTGGACGGCGTGGCGGCGCCGATCGGGCGGCCGATCGGCAACACCCAGCTGTATGTGCTTGGCGAGGGCATGCAGTTGCAGCCGATCGGTAGCGTGGGTGAGCTATACATCGGTGGCAAGGGAGTGGCGCGGGGTTACCTGGGTCGCGCGACCCTGACCGAGGAACGTTTTGTGATCGACCGCCTCACCGGCGAACCGGGAGCGCGTCTGTATCGCACCGGTGATCTGGTTCGATACCGGGCCGATGGCGAGCTGGAATTCCTGGGGCGCGGAGACGAACAGGTGAAGCTGCGAGGCTTCCGGATCGAGCTGGGCGAGATCGAGCAGCAGTTGTCCGGGCTGGCCGATGTGCAGGCGGCGGCGGTGGCGCTGCGCGAGGACGCACCGGGCGAGAAGCGGCTGGTGGCCTACGTGGTGCCGACACAGGTGCCGCGAGATCGTGAGCAGGAGATAGCGCTGCTGACAGCCTGCCGTGCCGGCCTGGCGCAGCGGCTGCCGGACTACATGGTGCCCAGTGCTTACGTGGTACTGACGGCGCTGCCGCTGACGGTGAACGGCAAGGTGAACCGCAAGGCACTCCCGGCGCCGGATCTCACCCAAAGCGAAACCATGTATGTCGCGCCGCGTACGGCGACCGAGCAGGTCATCGCCGATATCTGGGTCGATGTTCTGAAGGTGGGACAGGTCAGTGTGTTTGACGATTTCTTCAGGCTGGGCGGCCACTCTTTGTTGGCGGTACAGATGGTTTCGCAATTGCGCAACCGCGCTGCGATTGAAATGGAATTACGCCATCTGTTTTCGTATCCAACCCTGGGTGCATTGGCTGCCTTCATTGATTCAAGCAAGACCGAGTCTCGGCATTCGAATCTTGTCCCCATCCGACCCCAAGGCCATTTGACGCCGCTGTTCCTGATTCACCCCATTGGCGGGGAGGTTCAGTATGCGTTTGACCTGGCGCGATATCTGGATGTCGAACAGCCGGTTTATGCCTTGGCGGCCAGCGGCTTTGCGATGGGCGAGACACCGCATGCCAGCATCGCCGACATGGCGGCCACCTACCTGGAGGCCATGCGGCAGGTCCAGGACTCTGGCCCGTACCAGATCGCCGGCTGGTCGCTGGGCGGCATGGTCGCGTATGAAATCGCTCATCAATTGCTTGCCGCAGGCGAAGCCGTCGACTTCGTCGGCATGATCGATACCGGCAGCAGCCATTTCTTGCGTGCTCAATGGCAGGCAGACCATGCCGATGAATACGACGAATGCCGAGCGCTGTTGAACTGGGTCGTCGATCAACATCCGGAGGTCGCCGATGCTCGACAGCATCCTGCCTACGACGAGTTGATCGCACTGGCAGACAGTAAAGACAGCGACGCCATGATCGCCGTGTGCCGACGCGAAGCGTTGCTGCCGGCTTCTCTCGATATGGCACTGGTCAAACGCATACTGGCTCTCTACCAGGCGGGTGCCAAGGCGGCCGAAACCTACCGGGCGCCGCCCGCGGCAGTGAACGTCAACTTCTTCGCTGCAGACCGCTACGAGGGGGAGGACATGGCACTGGGCTGGAGCGATTTGCTGGGGGAACGGCTTGAAGTGACAAGTATCGGCGGTAGTCATTTTTCGATAGTGAGGCCGCCGCACATCAAAAAATTGGCGCGTGAAATTTCAGGCAAGATCAAACGCGACGCCCCAAGCGCCGAGTTGCTGTCTGTCAGTAAATAATTGCAATCAAACATGTTCGGGAACGACACACTTACGCTCAGGAAAACCATCATGGATTCAACTACGTTAGTCACTGAATTGGATGCCGAAAATACCGGTGAACTCAAGTATTCGCGCACGATTGCCGACTTGCCTGGTCCCAAGGGCCAGCCATTTATCGGCAATCTGATGCAGGTGAGCGGGCGTCAATTGCATATGACGCTTACCCAATGGATTCGCGAGTTCGGGCCGATTTTCCGCGTCACTGTTTTTGGCAATCCCATGGTGATCGTCTCGGATCGCACCGTCGTCGGTAACTTGCTACGAGAGCGCCCCGATGGTTTCAGGCGGACCCGCAGCCTCAAGGCGATCATGGGCGAGTTGAAGATCGGCGGTGTGTTTACGGCAGAGAGCGAAGATTGGCGCAAGCAGCGCAAGTTGGTCATGGGCGGACTGAATGCCGAGGTGGTGCGAAACTTCTTCCCCACGATGGTCTTCATGACAGATCGCATGCTGCAGCGCTGGAAGACCGCGGTGGCGGCCGGCAAGCCGGTCAACTTGCGTCGCGACCTGAAAGCCTTGGCACTCGATATCGTCGTGGGCATCGCCATGGGGCATGACATCGATGCGGTCAACGATGACGACAATCGGCTGCAACGCAATATCGACAATCTGTTCCAGCGTCTGGGCAATCGCACCACGGCGCTTTTCGACTACTGGCGCTATTTCAAGCTTCCGGTCGATCGTGCGGCCGACAAGTCGGCGGCCGAGGTCGAACAGGCGGTTGAGGGGTTCATCAAGAACACTCGCGAGCGCATGAAGAAAGAGGCGCATCTGCAACAAAAGCCCGCCAATATGCTGGAGGCGATGATCGTCGCGAGCGAGGACCCGGAATCGGACTTCACCGATCAGGAGCTCATCAGCAATGCCATCCTGAGCGTGATCGGCGGCGAAGATACGACCGGTAACTCGATCGCGTGGATGATCAATTTGTTGGCGCAGAATCCCGCTGCCGCTGCTGTGCTGACAGCCGAAGTCGACGCGGTGCTAGGAGACGCACCGCTGGCGAACGAATGGGAAATGATGAAGCAGTTTCACTATCTTGACGCAGTCCATAACGAGACTCAGCGGCTGCGGTCCGTCGCGCCCTTTATCGGGCTTGCCAGCAATGCCGACTGTGTCGTCGCCGAGACTTTTATCCCCAAGGATACGGGCATCTTCGTGGCGGCCGTGGGCGAGGGCCTGGACGAAGCGCAGTTTCCGCAGAATGAGTTATTTCAACCGGAACGCTGGATCTTCGAGCAAAAGCCGCAGCGGGACGATGACCCCACGCGCAAACTTTTTCCGTTCGGCGGTGGTGCACGTCTATGTCCTGGTCGTTTCCTGGCGCTGACCGAGATCAAGGTGGTGGTGTCGATGCTCATGCGTAACTTTGAATTGGAGCTGGATACCAAGGCGCCACCGGTCGAGCAAGTGATGAATTTCTTCGTTGGCCCCAGTGCGATACCAGTGCGACTCAAACTGCGTACCTAATCAGTTGATTATCAGTAGCCATAGAGTTGCATCTCAAGGGACATCGCATTGAATCTGAATAGTGTTGGTTTTGATTTTCGAATAGCCCGGCGAATCTTGAACGTCTCCATTCCATTGATGGGGTCGATGGTCGGCAATTTACTCATGATGCTGGTCGATCGAATCTGCCTGGCGAGATATTCGAGCGACACGTTGGCGGCTTCTGGTCCAGCCATTTATACCTCGATGGCGATCGTTGGCTTCTTCGCCGCACTGGTGGGGTTTTCAAGGTCGTGCGTGGCGCAGGCGTATGGGCGGTCCGGGTACGGGGCGGCGGCCTATCAGGCTGCGGTCGGGATTTTTATCGGCATCGTGCTCGCGGTGATCCTGATGCTGATGGCCCCACTCATCGAACTGATTCCTTTCATGAGCAACCGTCCTCCAGCCATTACACATCTGGAATCGCAGTTCTTGTATTGGTCGGCTTATTTCGGCGGCGTCATGACCTTGAACATGTCGCTTTCGTCTTATTTCAATGGTATCGGCAATACGCGTATCACCCTGGTTGTAGGACTGATCAGCCAGGTCGTGGAAGTTTTCATGACCATCGGGCTGGTATTCGGCAAGTTCGGGTTACCTGAGCTTGGCATGCGCGGCTCGTGCATCAGCACGTTGATCAGCACGCTGGTGATCCTGGCTTGCTATGTGTTTTGTATGCCACGCGAAGTCTGGGTCAACCTGCACGGGTTAATTTTCAAACGCACTGGCCTCAATCTTCACGACTTGCTGTCGCGCATCAAAAAGGGCTTCGCCCTGGGCGTCTCCGCGGGTATCGACAATCTCGGCAATGCGGCATTTATATGGATTATTGCCGGGCTCGGATCGATTGCGCTTGCCGCCAACAACGTCAACTTGACGGTGAACTACATCGGCATCGTCCCGCTTCTTGGCCTGGGCATCGGCTGCAGTGTCTTGTGTGGCAATGCCATCGGCGAGAATGATTATCCGCAGATCCCCAAGATCATCTTTGTCACCCTGGCCATCGAGCTGATGTATGTCGTCGTTATTTCGTTTTTCCAAATAGCCACACCGGAACTCTTGCTGAATCCGTTCGGCCTGCTCGACAAACCCGTGGAAATTCAGCAGGCATCCATCGCGACCTCGCGCGTGCTATGGACCTATTCGCTGGCATTCACTTTCGCCATGACCGGGTCCGCCATCCTGGAAAGCTTTGGACTGACAAGGTTTTTATTCGTTACCCGGCTGGTGTTGATGTGGGTGCTCAGCATTCCGACCATCTACGTGATTACCCTCGGGCATGTTGGAGACGCCAGTTTCCTGCCAACGTGCTGGGTGGTCGGCTCGATATTCGAGGGCATCATCGGCACATTGTATTTTTGGCGAATCTGGACTGCGGTAAGGAAGCGCCAGAACGACATCGTGCTGGCGCACGCCGGGAGTTGAGGGGCTGGGGATAGCCAAGTGCACGGTATGTGCGTGCACCAGGTAGAAATATTGGCTGTGGAAGTGAATATGCGAACGAATGTGAAGTACCCCAACCGCTGGTTCAAGTGTTTTGGCGAAAGCTCTGACGCTCGTCGCCGCTTGATATGTTTTCATCATGCCGGCGGTGGGGCATCCCTGTTTCGAGAGTGGCATAGGTACTGCTTCCCAGATACGGAGATATGGGTTGTAACGATCCCGGGACGAGAAACGCGCATTACCGAAAAACCTGTAGATCAATTGCGCACACTGGCAGGCATGCTGGTGGAGGCGTTGCCTCTGGATCTGCCTTTTGCGTTCTTTGGCCACAGCATGGGTGCCGTGGTCAGCTTCGAACTGGCCCGGCAGTTGCACGAACGTCGGCTGGCCGTTCCACAGCACCTTTTTGTATCGGCATGTTCCGCACCGCATCTGTGCCGCAGGGACAAATCGCGAGCCAATTTGGGCGACACCGAGTTGTTGCGGCTACTGGAAGGTTTCGGCGGCACTCCGAAGGAAATTCTTGGGCATCCCGAATATCTTGAGATGGTCTTGTCGATACTGCGCGCGGATTTCAATCTCATTGACGAATACTTTGTACCGGACGGCTGCGACGTTCGCTTTCCGATTACGGCGTATGTCGGGTCCAGTGATGTCCATGTTCGCCCGGACAAGATTCTGGCCTGGGATCGATGGGCGGCGCACGATTTCGCCTGTCACAGCTTCGATGGCGATCACTTCTACCTTACCCAACACCGCGAAGCGCTCATCAAGGACCTGCTCGGCAGATGGCGCAAGAACAGCGTGTCGATGGCTGCCGATGTTTATGCATGAATCGCAGAAAACGAAATCTTGACGATATGAATCATCTGCGCGCGATGTCCGATGGCATATTTCCGTTCGAGGCATGCACGAGGGCAGGTGCCGATTACAGATTCCGCTGCACATTATCCGGCGCCTGCCGCCGATGAGCGGGCCTCACGATATCCAAGCCATGAGTGAACTCGACACCACTCAGGCGAGTTGCATGACATTTAAGGTCTTCACCCTCAACGGCATGCGTACCGCACTGTGGCAGGATGCTCGCCGGGCCTGCGACAAGGCGCTGGCGGAAGGGCTGACCTTCGTGCTGATCCTGCACGAGGCCGGTGCATTCACCAATGAACACCTGCTGGTTGATGAGGATCGTCAGCGTGCCATGCACTTTCGACGAGCCAACGATCGCCACAACTTCGTTCTGGGCCGTACGCTAGTCCATCATCTCGTTCGTCCGCAGGGCGTTTCGGTACCGTGTACCTTCTCCCTTGGTCGCCATGGCAAACCATTCCTGCCGGATTGCCCGAGTTTCAATTTATCCCACTCGGGCAGCTGGGTCGCCTGCGCAATCAGTAGAAGCGAACTGGTCGGCATCGACGTCGAAACCTTCGAGCACCTGCAGGACTATCGCGACCTGTTGGCCACAACAACACACCCGGCCGAGTACCGAAGCATTGATGAGGCAGCGCCGGACAGGCGGCTGGCGCTGTTCAAGCGCTGTTGGACACGGAAGGAAGCCGTGCTGAAAGCGACCGGCAAGGGTTTGAGCGACAACCTGTGCTCGATAGACGTTCGCCTGGCCGAAAGCGAACCCGTGCTCAGCTACCCGGTTTCGCTGCGCCTGGTCGACCTGCTGCTGGATGATGACCGGGTGACGATCTCGCTAGCACTGGATCCTTCGGTACCTGGCGTCGTCGTAATGCTTGTACTGTGATGACGGGACTCTCTGAATCACCTTGAACAGCTTCTCGCATGCTGGCGCAAGAGAGTTGTCATCACAAATCCCAATGGCGATGCCTGCAAACGCGTCGGCCAATGTGTTCGTGAGTGCCAATCCGAGGACTATCGCGACGACATCCAACGACGCCAGGTCATCATCGCTGTGCGCACACAAAAAAAGCCCGATCGTTGCCGATCGGGCGGGAAGATTTCATGGTTTGAAACTTTTGCGTTCTCTTCAACGTACGCACGCAAGTTTGGCATGCGGATCCAGGACGGTTGGCGCGCGTCCCTGCGCGCCGTTTGTCATCAGAACGTCAAGCTCCAGTTGTTCTGCACACCGTAGTCGCCGGTGTAGTACGGGTCGACGTCGATTACTTTCAGTGTCCAGGTGCCGTTGGCCTGCACCGACGAGGCGTTTATCGTATACGTGGCATTGATGTTGCCGTCGTTGGTCCAGCTGTAGTCCGGGGACTTCAGGATCCCGTAGGCACCGTTCGGAGCAACGATCATGAGCTCGAGATCGTTCGACCAGTTGTGCGTGATGTTGACGTGCACCTTCAGTGCGGACGAGGCCGCGCCACTGATGCCGGTCACATT
>Ga0210409_10005393_pt1 | contig 13445 bp, 12 predicted proteins | sample IncBWH17MmetaG_FD_161649 | JGI IMG/M metagenome (GOLD analysis project Ga0210409, IMG submission 161649) | Forest soil microbial communities from Barre Woods Harvard Forest LTER site, Petersham, Massachusetts, United States - Inc-BW-H-17-M | ecosystem: Environmental > Terrestrial > Soil >... | reverse complement strand
GCCAGGCCCAGGTTGTTGTGGCCCATGGCATTGTCGGGTTGGAGCCGGACCGCCAAAGAAAAGTGCTCGGCGGCCTCGCTCCAGCGGCCCTCTCCGGCCAGGAGGTTGCCCCAGTTGTAGTGGGCGTTGGCCAGGCGGGGGTTGAGGCGGAGGGCCTCCGCGTAGTGCTGGGCCGCCTGGGCGCTCCGGCCCGATCGGGCGTTCAGAAGCCCGAGGTTAAAATGGGCGTCCGCATCCTTGGGCTGGAGGCGGAGAGCCTCCTCGTGAAGAGCCATCGCCTCTGCAACCCTCCCCTGCCGGGCGAGCAGGACGCCCAGGTTGTCGTAAGCCTGGCTGTAGTTGGGGCGGATGCGGATGGCCTCGCGGTAGTGGGCCTCCGCTCCGCGGGCATCTCCGCGCACGGCCAACGCCGTTGCCAAGTTGTTCTCCGCCAGATAGTTTCCAGCCGTGACCCGAATGGCGTGCTCGAACAGGGTGGCCGTGTCCCGCCAGTAGTCCACCTGCCGACGGGTCACGACGACAAGCACAGCGAGCCAAAGAGCCGCGATCGCCGCCAGCGCTGGCTTGCCGTAGCGCCGAGAGCCCAGGGCCTCGGTCGCTCCCCAGGCGACGATCAGCGACAAGCCGATGAGGGGAAGGTACGTGTAACGGTCCGCCCGCGCGTGCACCCCCGACTGCACCAGGCCCAGGACGGGCAGGAGCATGCCCAGGTACCAGAGCCAGCCCACGATCCCGTAGGGGCGACGCCTCCGCTGCCGCAGCGCTTCCCCGGTCCCCGCGAGGAGGAAGGCGACGGCGGCCGCGACCGGCCAAAAGGGAAGGCGACCCTCGGGATGCGGATACATCACGGCCAGGGGCTGCGGCCAGAACATCTTCGCTGCGTACAACAAATAGCTGTAGAGCGCGTTCGTGACCCGGGCGTCCAAAGGGAGGGCGTCAAGCTCGGTGATCTGACCCCGGCGCCAGAGGGGCACGTAGGTGATCAGGAGGGAGAGCCCGCTCAAGCCGAAGAGGGGCAGCTTCTCCCGGACGCGGTCGCGAAGCGACGCCCCCGCGCGACCGAGCGGCCAGTAGTCGAGGAGCAGAAGAACGAAGGGAATGGTAAGGAGCATGGGCTTGGCCGTCAGCCCCAAAGCCAGCATGAGGACCACCATCGCGTACCGAGCGCGGTCCGGCGACCGCGTGTACCGCGCGTAGGCGCCCAGGGTCAGGATCCCAAACAGCCCCGAGAGCACGTCCTTGCGCTCGGTGATCCAGGCCACGGACTCCACGCGTAGGGGATGCACGGCGAAGAGGGCGGCCACAAAGGCACTGCGCCATCCCGCGCCCGTCATCCCCACGAGCACCAGGAAGAGGAGGGCCGCGTTCACCGCGTGCAGGAGCAGGTTGGTCAGGTGGTGCCCGGCGGGGTGGAGCCCGAAGAGCTCCACGTCGACCATCCGCGAGAAGACGGTGAGGGGAGCCCAGTAGTCCGCGTTGGGGGAGTCGAACAGGAGGCCGGCGCCGAGCCCCCAGCGCAGACCCGGTAAGCTCAAGCCATCTCGGATGTGGGGGTTGGCGGAAACGTACAGAGGGTCGTCAAAGCCGATGAAATCGCACTCGAGGACGCCCGCGAAGGCCAGGAGGGTCAGGAGTACGAGGCCGAGAGCGACGAGGGTGCGGCGCCCCGTTGTCATGGGCCGCCCATTCCCGCTAAGCTACCAGGACCCCGGGAGGTCGCGGGAGGGCGTGCGCCGGTCAGGATGGCGACGGGGTCGCCGCAATAGGTGATAAGATTTGGGTCTGGGCAGGCACACGTAACTTTCGCGGAAAGGATAGCATGTTCGGAACGCTAGGCGGTCCTGAGCTCTTTCTCATCCTGGTCATCGCCCTCATCGTGTTTGGACCTCGGAAGCTGCCCGAGATCGGGAAGAGCCTGGGCCGAATGATGATGGAGTTCAAGAAGGCCTCCAACGAGTTCCGCCAGACCATCGAGAGCGAGGTGGAGGCCGACAAGCAGCGCGAGGCGGCAAAGATGGAGTCCCGGGCGGAGCCGGTGACGGCCAACCCGAGCACCCACCCCACGGATGCGGGCGCGCACCCCGCCGAAGCGCACCCCGTCCCCACCCCGGCCGTGAGCCGCGAGGCCGCGCTGCCACCCGTCGAGCCGAAGTAAGCCCGCCCTCGGCCCTGGGAGCGGTTTCTAGCGCATGGCTCGTCCCCATCCGGACAAGATGTCGTTCCTGGAGCACTTGGACGAGCTGCGCACGCGACTCGTGCGCATCATCGTGGCCCTCTGCGTGGGCTTCGGAATCTGCTGGAACTGGCGGGAGGAGATCTTCCACCTCATGACCGCGCCCCTCCGGGCGGGAGGGTTCAAGGAGCAGTTCATCTACACGAGCCCGGCGGAGGCGCTCCTCCTGTACATGAAGATGGCCTTCTTCATGGGAATCTTCGTGGCCTCCCCCTACATCCTCTGGGAGATTTGGGCCTTCATCGCCCCCGGGCTCTACCGCCACGAAAAGGCCTACGCCCTGCCCTTCGTGGGCATGGGCTCGCTCTTCTTCATATTGGGGGCCGCCTTTGGCCATTACTTCCTGTTCCCCCTCACCTTCCAGTTCCTGGGCCAGTTCGGGGGAACGGACATGAGGTTTCTGCCCAAGATCAACGAGTACTACTCCTTCTACTCTTGGTTCCTGCTCGGCCTGGGCCTCGTCTTCCAGATCCCCGTCATCATCTTCGTTCTCGCCCGGATCGGTCTCGTGACCCCGCGCTTCCTGCTCAAGGGCTGGAAGTGGGCGGTGCTGGGTTCGTTCATCGCGGCCGCCTTCATCACCCCCACCCCGGACATGGTGACGCAGACCGCCCTCGCCCTTCCCATGATCGGCCTCTACCTGCTGGGGGTGCTGGTGGCCTGGCTCTTCGGGCGGGCGCGGGTGAAGGAGAAGGAATAAGGTCAGCGCGGGAGGCGAAAGCTGACCCGGGAGCCGAGGACCGCCTTCTCGCGGCGGGCCTGTCCGGCGTTCAGTTCCACCACGTAGGCCGCCCGCCGCAGGGGCTGATACACGGGGCAGGGCTCGGCCGCGCAGGGGGGTACCCCCTCCGCCTCGTGGACCACTCGGCCCCCCTCGTCGAGCCAGAGGATGTCAATCGGGAACTTGCAGTTCTTCATCCAGATGCCGTGGAAGTCCAGATCGTCGAAGACGAAGAGCATCCCTCGGTCCGGAGGGAGGGAGGATCGGAACATCAGGCCCATGGCGCGGTCGTCGTCCTTGACCATGACCTCGGCCTGGAGCACCTTTCCGGAGGGGAGGGTCAGAGGTATCACGGCGGGAGCAGCCGAGGCAGCGCCCACCGCGCACCCGAGGGCGAGAGCGGCGGCGGCCAGACGGGAGGGCGAGGCGCTCGGCATCGACGCCGATCGTACCATCCCCGGCGGAGCGCAGCCAGGAGGCGTTCGGACGCCTAGGAAGGGCTACTTGCGGACCTTCCCCGTCATGGGCACAAACCGCACCGGAATCGCCCGCCTCTCTTCATAGGCGGCGCCGTGCCGCGTCATCACGATCAGCTCCTGGTCCTGGTCTCCGAGCGGGATCACCAGGTGCCCGCCGTCCCTCAGCTGCTCTTTCAGGGGCTCGGGAACCCGGGGGGCGGCGGCCGTCACCATGATGGCGTCGAAGGGCGCGACCTCGGGCCAGCCCAGATAGCCGTCACCGGCCCGGACGGTCACGTTTCCGTAGCCCAATCGGGCCAGGCGCTCCTTCGCCTCCTCGGCCAGGGCGGCCACGATCTCGATCGTGTAGACGCGGCTCGCGATCTTGGCCAGCACCGCTGACTGATAACCGGAGCCGGTACCCACTTCCAGGACCGTCTCCCCCCCCTTCAGGCCCAGGGCCTCCGTCATGAAGGCCACGATGTAGGGTTGAGAGATGGTCTGGCCGTCGCCAATGGGCAGGGGATGGTCGTCGTAGGCCTCGCTCTTGACGGAAGCGGGCACGAAGAGGTGGCGGGGGACCTGGCGCAGGGCGGCCAGGGTGAGGGGGTCGCGCACGCCCCGGGCCTCGATCTGCTCGGACACCATTCGCTCGCGGGCGCGCGCGAAGGCCCCTTCCTCGGGGGCGTCGGGCGCGCAGGAGAAGGCGGTCAAGGCTAGATACCACGCGGGCCAGATCATGGCGTGGACGACCCGCTTGCTCGGAGTCGGCGTCCTCGACGTGCCGGTCGCGCTTCCCGCGGCGTCCCCGAAGATGTCGACCGGGTCCTTGCCGCTCCACGCGCGCTGACGTCCGGCCCACCTGGCCGTAGCGCCCCTCATATGGGCGAGTCAGGATGGGATGGTACTACGGGACATCCCGAGTCGGAACCGACGCTCTTCGCAGGCTTCTACCCGGGGTCGCGACCGCTCCCGCCCGGCCCTCGGGGGCTCCGGGCTAAGCCGTGTCGCGCCCCGAAGAAGCGCCCGGAGCGCTTCTAGTAAGCCTGGGCGAAATAGACGTCGCGGGGTGAGGGCTTGCCGCAGCGCACGCAGGCCCCCGGCGCGCCCTCCCCCTCGAGCGGGATGACCCGCACCGTGGCCCGCGTCTCTTCCTTGATCCTCGCCTCGCAGTCCGCCTCGCCGCACCAGCCCGCCACCAGGAAGCCCCGCTTCTGGGCCATGACAGCCTTGAACTCGTCGTACGTCTTGACCCGGCTGGTGTGCTCCGCCAAGAACCTCCGGGCCCGGGCCAGGAGATCGAGTTGAATCTGCTCCAGCAGCGCACGCGTGTGGGAGGCGAGGTCGGCCCGGGGCACGAAGGCCTTGTCCCGCGTGTCCCGCCGGACCAGGACGCACTGGTCCTTCTCGATGTCCTTGGGGCCGATCTCCAGGCGCAGGGGCACCCCCCGCATCTCCCAATCCGCGTACTTAAAGCCCGGCTGCTGATAGTCGCGGTCGTCCAGGTGAACCCGGACTCCGGCCCCCCGGAGCGCCGTCTGGACCTCCCGCGCCTTGGGCAGGACGGCCTCGCTCCAGTCCCCCTTGCGCGGAGGGATGGGGACGATCACGACCTGGTAGGGAGCCACCCGCGGGGGGAGGATGAGCCCCGCGTCGTCCCCGTGGGTCATGATCAGGCCCCCGATCATCCGCGTCGACGATCCCCAGGAGGTCGACCAGGGCTTCACCCGCTCCTGGTTCTGGTCCAGGTATTCGATGCCGTAGGCGGTGGCGAAGTGTTGGCCGAGATTGTGGCTGGTGCCCGCCTGCAGGGCCTTGCCGTCGGACATCAAGGCCTCGATGGCGTAGGTCCGCAGCGCCCCCGCGAATTTCTCGCTCTCCGACTTGCGGCCCCAGATCACGGGCATGGCCAGGATCTCCTCGCAGAAGCTTCGGTAGACGTGAAGCATCTTCAGGGTCTCCTCCTCCGCCTCGCTCTCCGTGGCGTGGAGGGTGTGGCCCTCCTGCCAGAGGAACTCCGTCGTCCGCAGGAACGGCCGCGTCACCTTCTCCCAGCGCATCACGTTCGCCCATTGGTTGATGAGCACGGGGAGGTCCCGCCAGGAGCGCACCCACTTGGCGTAGGTGGAGCAGATCATGGACTCCGAGGTGGGTCGGATGGCGAGCGGCTCCTCAAGCTCCTCCCCCCCGCCAATCGTCACCCAGGCACACTCGGGGGAGAAGCCCTTCACGTGCTCCTTCTCCTTCTCCAGGAAGCTCTTGGGGATGAGGAGGGGGAAGTAGGCGTTGACGTGCCCGGTCTCCTTGATGCGCCGGTCCATGTCCGCCTGCATGTGCTCCCAGATCGCATAGCCGTAAGGCCGGATGATCATGCAGCCCCGGACCGGTCCGTAGTCGGCCATCTCCGCCTTCAGGACTACGTCCAGGTACCACTGGGAGAAGTCCTGGCTCTTGGGGGTAATCTCCTTGAGGACGCGCTCTTTCTCCATTGGGCTCTATCTCTCCGAGGTCGCGGGGCGGGCCCCGTGCGTCCTCCACTGGTGCGCGAAGGCGTGCAGCGCCTCCAGGTTGCGGCTGCCCCCCCGGAGCTGGACCAGGGCGCCGAGGATGAAGGCGCCATAGACGTACAGGATCTCTCCCCGAATCGAGGGGACCATGAACTGCACGAACCAGAGGACGAACAGGATGAGGGCCTCCCCCGCCGAGTATCGCATGTTCAGGAGCAGGAGCATGCCCAGGACGGACTGGAGGATCGTGAGCAGGATCTCCTGGCGCTGCATGGCATCGAAAGGAACCGCCCTCACCGCCCCCGCGCTCAAGCTGTAGACCAGGGGGATCATCCCCGCCAGCACCGTCCACTGGTTGATGTTGGAGGAGACCAGGTTCATCAGGGCGAGGGGGGCCTGACGGACGGTGGACGCCCACTTGAAGGCCGAGACCTTCTCCGGAAACTCGGTGAGGAAGGGGGCCACCCACTGGATGAAGACGAACTCGCTGATCCCGCCCGCCAGGGCGAGGCCCTTCAGGCTGTCGACGAAGGGGTGGATGACCAGGTAGAGGAGGATTCCGCCCCCCACGAACAGGGAGGTGATGGCCGCCCCCCGGAGCCCGGGCCGCAGGGACATGAGGGTGCGGGGGACGGCGTCCAGGGTCTCCGCTTCCGCGTGGTCCTTGGGGGGTATCCGGTTCAGGACGTAGAGGTAGGCGATGTAGATGCCGACCAGGATCGCCCCGTCCCAAACCGAGAGGCTCCCCTTCCACCAGATGAAGGAAAAATACAGGATCGGAAGCAGGAGGCCGATGACCTCCACCGAGTGCTCCGCCTCCAGCACTATTTCCTTCAGCCACTTTCCGGTGCGGCGCCGGTGCACCACGGAGGCCACGATGAAGATCATCGGCCAGCCCAGGCCCACGAGCAGGCGCAGGCTGCCCGTGAAGTTGGCGGTCATGTCGGGCACGTCCTGCCGCCAGGCGATGTCGGCCTCTACCGCGAACTCGGGCAGGGTCTGGAGCCAGGCCAGGATGGCCAGGGCCAAGCCTTGGCTCATGAAGAACTGGGCTGCCTCCGCCGCCCAGGCGACGATGAAGGCCGAGGCCAGGACGCAGGGGAAGGTCCAGAGGGCGGAGGCGGCTCCCGCGGCCTCGCCGGAGCGGTTGAGGCCGGTCAGGAGGCTGGCCTTCGCCCCGCTCAGCACTTCGTTCCCGCCGGCACCGGGACCTCCGCTTCCACGAGGCGCGCCCCTTCCGCGTCCAGCCAGGTGTGTCCGCGGAAGGCATCGCGGGGGGCGGGAAAGTCGGTCCGGAAGTGCGCGCCCCGGCTCTCCTCGCGGAAGAGGGCGGAGCGGGCCATGGCCCGGGCCACCTCCAAGAGGTTGCGGGTCTCGGCCGCGGCCCGATCCGCGGGCGCGCCCGCCGTTTCCCCGCGCGAGCTCTCGAGGAAGGCCAGCAGGTCGCGGAGCCCGGGGCCGTCCCGCTCGAGCCCCAGGCCCGCCCAGGCCCGGCCGCGAATCTCGCCGCGCAGGGAGTCGGGGACCAGCGCCCTCCACGCGGGGCCGGGGGCTCCCTCCCCGCTCGGCCACGCAGGCCCGGCCTCCTCCGCCATGGCCTCCGCCGCCCGGGCCCCGAAGACCAGGCCTTCGAGGAGGGAGTTGCTGGCCAGTCGGTTCGCGCCGTGTACGCCTGTGCCCGCGCATTCCCCCGCCGCATAGAGACCGGCCAGGGTCGATCGTCCCTGAAGATCGGTGGCCACGCCTCCCATGACGTAGTGGGCGGCGGGCGTGACCGGCACGAGGTCGGAAGTGATGTCGACCCCATAGCGGAGGCAGGTGGCATGGATCCGGGGGAAGCGCGTCCGCACGCGCTCGGAGTCCAGGTGCCGGAGGTCGAGGCTCACCGGACCCCGCCCCTCCTGCGCCTCGCGCGCGATGGCGCGGGCCACCTCATCCCGGGGGCCCAGCTCGTCCGTGAAGCGCCCGCCGGCGGCGTTCCTCAGGTAGGCCCCTTCGCCCCGGACCGCCTCCGAGATGAGGAAGCGCGGCGCCCCCGGCAAGGAGAGCGCGGTGGGGTGGAACTGCACGAACTCCATGTCCAGCAGGGCCGCCCCCGCGCGCGCGGCCATGGCCACGCCGTCCCCGGTGGCCACGGGCGGGTTGGTGGTCTCCGCGAACACCTGTCCGGCTCCCCCCGTGGCGAGGAGGGTCGCCCGGGCCAGGACCCGGGTCGGGGTTCCCTCGTCGGTCACGAACGAGCACCCCACCACCCGCCCCTCCCGGGTCTCGAGGTCGGTCGAGCAGGCAAAGGAGCGCACGAGGATGGTGGGCGTGCGTCGGGTCTTCTCCAGGAGGGCGCGCACCATCTCCCAGCCGGTGGCGTCGCCCAAGGCGTGCAGGACCCGGTTCTTCGAGTGGGCGCCCTCTCGGGTGAAGTGGAACTGCCCCCCCGCGCGGTCGAAGCGCGCCCCCCAGGCCGCCAGCTCGCGGATCCGCTCCGGGCCTTCCTCCACCAGCACGCGCGCCGCGGCGGTGGACACGATCCCCCCGCCCGCCCGCAGGGTGTCTTCGAGGTGCCCCTCGGGGTCGTCGTCGGCGGCCAGAGCCACCGCCACCCCGCCCTGCGCGTATCCGGTGTTGCTCTCGGTGGGCTGGTCCTTGGTCACGACGAGCACGCTCCCGCGGCGGGCGAGGCCGATCGCCGCCCGCAGCCCGGCGACGCCCGAGCCCAGGACCAGGAAGTCGGCGCGGATCACCTCTCCCGATACGTCGCTCTGCCGTGCGCTCAAAGGCTCGGATTCTACCAGTGAAACGCGGAGGGGCAGAAGCCCCGCCCGGCCCGTCACGTCGGCTGTGCTATCCTGCGCGCTCCATGATCGAGATCCCGGTCGAGCTCGGGGAGAGGCGGTACCCCATAGCGATCGGCCACGGCCTGGCCCAGATGCTGCCCGACCTCTTGGGTCCGCTCGCGAGCCGCCGCATGGTGCTCGTGTCCAGCCGCCGGGTCTGGAGCCTGCACGGTCACCGGCTGGAGAAGCCGCTCGCGGCCCGGGGGCGGGTGAGCCGGGCCCTGATTCCGGACGGCGAGCGCTACAAGTCCCGGGCCACCCTCGACACCTTGCACGACGCCTTCGTGGAGGCCGGCCTCGGCCGCGACGGCTTGGTGGTGGCGGTCGGAGGCGGGACGGTGGGCGACCTCGCCGGCTTCGCCGCCGCTACCTACATGCGGGGAGTGCCCTGGGTCGTGGTGCCCACGACTCTTCTCTCCATGGTGGACAGCGCGGTGGGGGGCAAGGTCGGGATCAACCATCCCCGGGGCAAGAACCTGATTGGCGCGTTCCATCAGCCCCGGGCCGTGGTGGCCGACCCCGCCTTCCTGGAGACGCTGCCACCGCGCGAGGTGCGCAGCGGCACCTACGAGATCCTGAAGTGCGGGATCATCGCGGACCGGGCGCTTTTCAAAGCCGTGCTGAAAGCCCCCCCCGAGCTTCGGGGCTGGGGCCGGGTGGAGATCGAGAGCGCGGTGGCCTCGGCCTGCCGGATCAAGGCGGAGGTGGTGGAGAAGGACGAGCACGAGAACGGCCTGCGCCGCGTGCTGAACCTGGGCCACACCCTCGGCCATGCCCTGGAGGCTGCCACCGGCTACCGCCGCTTCACCCACGGCGAGGCCGTGGGCTGGGGCCTCCTGGGCGCGGCCTGGATCGCGCGCCAACGCGGCCTCCTGGCCCCCGCCAACTTCGACGCCATCGCCTCCGCCGTCGACCACCTCGGCCCCCGGCCCCGGGTCTCCGACCTCTCCCCCGAGCGCATCCTGGAGGCGGCCTCCCGCGACAAGAAGGCGCGGGGGGGGCGGCTCGTGTTTGTGTTGCCTACCAGCGTGGGCCGGGTGGTCATGCGGGGCGATGTGGCGAAGACGGAGGTTCGCCGGGCCCTGAAGGTCATGGCCGCCCGCGAGGCCCTGCTCGGCTGAGGGTCAGGCCTGATCGCTCATCAGCAGCATGAGCACCGCCTTCTGCACGTGCAACCGGTTCTCGGCCTCGTCGAAGACCACGGACTGGGGGCCGTCGATGACCTCGGCCGCCACCTCCTCGCCGCGGTGGGCGGGAAGGCAGTGCATGAAGACGGCCTGGGGGGAGGCGGCGGCCATCATCTCCGCCGTGACCGTGAAGCCGTCGAAGGCCTCCCGCCGCGCCTCCGCCTCGGCCTCCTGGCCCATCGACGCCCAGACGTCGGTATAGATCACGTCCGCTTCCGCCACCGCGGAAAAGGCGTCGGACGTGACCTCGGGGCCGGGGACACCCAGCTTCTGGGCCTCCCGGGTGGCGCTCTTGACGACGAGCTGGTTGGGCTCGTAGCCCGCGGGAGAGGCCACGCTCATGCGCAGCCCCAGCTTCACCGCCCCGAACATGAGCTCGTGGCAGACGTTGTTGCCGTCGCCCACGTAGGCGATCTTCAGGCCTTCCAGGCTTCCCCGCTGCTCACGGAGGGTGAAGTAATCGGCTAGGGCTTGGCAGGGGTGGAGCAGGTCGGAGAGGCCGTTGATGACGGGCACCGTGCTGTGCCGGGCCAGGTCCAAGATATCCTGGTGCGAAAAGACCCGGGCCACGATGCCATCCACGTATCGAGAGAGGACGCGGGCCGTGTCCGCGATCGTCTCCCCGCGGTGGAGCTGGATATCGTTCGCACTGAGGAACAGGGCCGTTCCCCCCAGCTCGAACATCCCCACCTCGAAGGAGACCCGGGTGCGGGTGGACGCTTTCTGGAAGATCATGGCCAGAGACTTGCCCTGGAGGACTCCCCCATAGGCCGGGGGGTCCGCCTTCACCTGGGCGGCCAGATCGAACACTTCGCCGAGCTCGTCCCGCGAGTAGTCCTTGAGGGAGACCAAGTGCTTCTGGTGCATGGGATTAGAAGTTCCTCGCGGCGTCCTTAAGGTTGGGCTTGCCGCTCGCGTGGAACTCCTGGCCGACCCGCAAGGAGAGCTCACAGCGCGGGATGAACCAGCGCCGATCGACGGACCGGGCGATGATCATGGGGGAGCTCTCGTCCGGCTCCGGCGGATGGCGCCATTTTTTGATGTTCGGCATCGGAGCGGCGGTAGAGGCTGCCGCGCCGGAGGCGGGATCGTCGCGGAAAATGGTGTGGAACGTGTGGAAGTCGCGGCCCGCGGCTCCCCTGATGATACTCAGGACGCTCAAGCTGTCTCTCCTTTTCCGCTGCGCCCGCTCATCATAAGGGCCGCCTTCCCGGCGAGTCAACGAGAGAAGGATGTGCTTCAATGGGAGCGGCATGCGAATCGCGGCCGTCATCCTCGCCGCCGGCGAAGGGCGGCGCATGGGGGGGCCCAAGGCCCTCTTGCGAGTGGGGGCATCCACGTTCTTGGCCCGCACCGCTGCCCTCCTCGCCCGTCCCGGGGTGGCGATCCGGATTGCCGTGCTCGGCCACGAGGCGGACTGTGTCGTCGCGGAGAGCGGGATCCCGGAAGAAGTGACGATCGTTCACAACCCCCGTTACCGCGAGGGCATGCTGACCTCGGTCCTCGCGGGGCTGGGGGCGGCGGAGGCGGCGGGGGCGGATGCGGTGCTGCTGCATCCCGTCGACCATCCGCGGGTGGGGACGGCCACCATCGATCGCGTGGTCAGCGCTCTGGAGGGGGGGGGCAAGATCGTGGTGCCGAGCTTCCAGAACCGACGCGGCCATCCGGGCGGCTTCGCCCGCGCGATCTGGACGGAGTTGCGCGGAGCCTCCCCTGACCGCGGCGCCCGCGCGGTCCTTGCGGATCACCCCGCCTGGGTGATCCACGTGGAGGGAGATGCCGGCTGCGTGGCCGGCGTGAACACCCCCGAGGACTACGAGCGCCACCTCCGCTGAGTGGCAGGAGGATCTGTGACCACTCGGTCGGGCTCGGCGGTCCTTGGCGTGCTAGTTCTGGGCGTCGCCGCCGCAGCTCTCATCGGAAATTGCGGAGGCAGCACGTCCTCACCCTCCCCCGTCGCCGGCGCTACCCCAACCCCCACGCCCGCGCCCCTCACACCTTTAACGCCGGTTCCCGTAGCGCCCCAGCCCACCCCGAGCCCCGGCTCGCCCAACCCGACTCCGACGCCCACCACCCCGGCGAGTTCGATCACCATCACGATTGTGGGTCTCATGGGTTACTCCCCGAACCCGGCGAACGTTCGGGTTGGACAGCAGATCTTTTGGCACAATGCCGACACGCTCACCCTTCCGGGGCACACCGCCACCAACCACGGCGCGGGAGCCTTCAACACCGGGCTGATTGCCCCGGGGGGAACATCAGGCGTGCCGATCACGATGAGCACGCCCGGGACATTCACCTACATTTGTGACATCCACACATCTATGGTCGGGACGCTCAACGTCACTCCCTAGGTGGGGATGCGCGAGCCCGGTGTTGACGCGGCTCACGCCCTAAGCCCTCCCCCTTGACGCGGCGCTCCTGGCCCTGGGGGTCCAGGTGGTGTGCGGGAGTGCGGATTTGCCCGCGGACTCCTTTTAACGGGCAACGGGTGGGGCAGGACTGGCCGGGCATACTCTCCGGTTTTCGCCGCAGTGGCAGGTCAACGCTCTTGCTTCGACCCGCCCTTCCCCATCCTGACCGCGCGTCCTGACCACGTGATAACATGTGGGGTTTGGCGTGGGCCAGGAGGCCCTCACCGGGACCATGGATCTTCGCAACGTCGCCATCATCGCCCACGTGGACCACGGCAAGACCACGCTCGTGGACGCCCTCCTCCAGCAGAGCGGGGTCTTCCGGGCCAACCAGGAGCACCGCGAACGCATCATGGACTCGGGAGACCTGGAGCGGGAGCGGGGCATCACCATCCTGGCCAAGAACACCGCCGTCCACTACCGCGACACCAAGATCAACATCGTCGACACCCCCGGCCACAGCGACTTCGGAGGGGAGGTGGAGCGGGCCCTCAAGATGGTGGACGGGGTCATGCTCCTGGTGGACGCCTCCGAAGGCCCCCTCCCCCAGACCCGCTACGTGCTGCGCAAGGCCCTGGAGGCTCGGCTGCCCGCGGTCGTGGTCGTGAACAAGATCGACCGTCAGGACGCCCGTCCCAAGGAGGTCCTGAACGAGATTTATGACCTCTTCATCGACCTCGACGCCACCGAAGAGCAGCTAGAGTTTCCCGTCCTCTACACCAACGCCAAGGCGGGGATCGCCAAGACGGAGCCGGCGGGGCCGGGCGATGATCTCCGTCCCCTATTCGAGGCCTTGCTCACGCATATCCCCGGCCCCGGCGGCCGCCCCGACGGCGTGCTCCAGCTTCTCATCGCAAACCTGGATTACAGCGACTATCTGGGCCGGCTGGGGATCGGGCGCATCTTCTCGGGCCGCGTCCGGGTGGGGGAGACGGTAGGGATAGCCAAGCGGGACGGAAGTCTTCAGACCACGCGGGTGACCAGGCTCTACACCTTCGACGGGCTCAAGCGGATCGATGTCGAGGAGGCTGACTGCGGCGAGATTGTCGCCCTGGCTGGCTTCGAGGGCATTTCCATTGGCGAGACCGTGACCT
>Ga0210409_10005392_pt1 | contig 13446 bp, 15 predicted proteins | sample IncBWH17MmetaG_FD_161649 | JGI IMG/M metagenome (GOLD analysis project Ga0210409, IMG submission 161649) | Forest soil microbial communities from Barre Woods Harvard Forest LTER site, Petersham, Massachusetts, United States - Inc-BW-H-17-M | ecosystem: Environmental > Terrestrial > Soil >... | reverse complement strand
GGAAGAGACAACAACGCCCGGCCTGCAGGAAGTTTCAAAAGCGGATTTGCATAACCCATTACTACGTCCTTGCAGCGTTGAACATGTATTGATTATAGCAAAACTACAGCAGTTATACAACATTAATGAAGCTTAAATGTAGCACTTAATTTTCACTATTTTAAAGACGGATTTTTCGGTCTATCCTGCTAAACCGCTTTGTTAGTGAGGTAATTCAGAGTTGGCCAGGTTCTGGCCATGCGGTGCTTGAAAAACAGTCCTGGGGACTGTTTTTTTTCGCCGGTAGTCCCCCGCCGTGGTAGCGGTGCGCGCAAGCGCAGGGACGTAGCCCGGTGAAACACATAGCCAGCGGGAGGCTACTAAATGGAAAAGTGATGTTGAAGGGGTTGAGGCCGTTCGACTAAACGTCTATTTCGCGACCTTTTCTTGCGCGGCGGTTTCACGATACATCGCCTCAATCCGGTTTTTCAGAGTGACGCTTTCTCCCTCTTCATATGAGGGCCACGGAGCAAATGGCTTCCCCGTGTATTGCCCCAAAACGAATGTTTTAGGGCAGCGATAAACAGCCGTTTGCGGCGTAATCCGGACGAACACCATTGAGCTGCATTGGACATCCTTCGCCCCCAACAGATCCGCAGCGGCAATACCCGCGTGTTCTTCGTCGCTAAAGAATACCCAATGGTCGACAACTGCGCCGGAAACATACAGGCCAGCAACAACCGCCCAAATGGAAACGCCGTAGCGCCAGCTCGGCGTAGAGGAAACCTTATTTTTGAAAATGTAGAACAGCTTGATGCCGAACAGAATAGCGGTTCCTCCACCCACAATGAAGAAAAGCAGCACGCACCAATTATGCTGATTAATCGTAGTGTTCTTTGTCAGCCCGTTAAGAATGCCGAAACCTAGCAGCCCTCCCCAGCTACCAATCATCGCAACGGCGAAATGACTTGCGCCCCACTTCGTTTGCCCGCGTTTGAGTGCGCGAACCGATGCGATTAAGTTGACATACAGTAGAAATGTGACTGCGGCGAGAAATTGCATAAATAGTTTTCAGGTTATGTTTATAGGGACTAACTTTGCAGCGCGCACGCTATGCCGCAACTCGAATCAATCTGCGATCCAATCGGCCACCTGCGCGACAGGTTATTACCTGTACGGTCGCCCTGGTAGAAAGATATGTTATGTGCGACCGACCATTCTCGGGCACGGCGACTGCGCCCTGCAACGCACATTCTACAGGTACAGGTTTGGCGTCAACGTTGGTGGCGCTGGCAGTGACATCGATGCTGTCACCAACCTTATAAGACGGTTTTAAGCCAAAGTATGAAAATCTCACGGTTGGAGAAACCAAAGGAAGCAGCGGACTTTCGCCATCCTCTCCTTTCAATGCGTCGATACGCTGATTAATCCAACTGCGGTCTTCCTTGGATAGATCATGTTGGCTAAGCAGAGAAATCAAAAAAGCAGTGCCTAACCACCCTGGGCCGCTACTCTCCCGACGCTGAATAACGTTCGCCAGGCTGGTCGATGGTGCTGGCGCACCTTGCAATAAACTCCGACGCCCGGCGCTGCTTCGTAGGGCACTGGCTGCATTGCTCGACGATTGGCCAGCCGCTGACCGCTGTGTAAAGGTTGATCGTGATGCCGGTGCCGTCGCGGCGTCCCGACTTCCCCCGCTGCGCGCTGCGCTTGCGGACGCACCGGAAGAGGATGAACGGCTACTACTGGAGGTTCCTGCAAAAGCACCTTGCTGGATCAGAAACAGTGCCAAACCAGCCAACAAGAATCGGTGTTTATTCAACATGGGATCTCCTTAGCTGTTGGTATCGAGGTCGATGATCGTTGGATCGCTGGCGGCTTTTTGTACCTGTTTAGCCGCTGCTGGTGATAGGTCATGCTCGAATACATCAAGAGTAAGCGTGTAGTCGCGCTTGCATCCAGCCGTGCATCGAAGTGACCAAAGATACGCATTGGGAATATCGTTGATAGCTTTAAATTGCTTGGATGCTTCCATAGCCGCCTCGGTATTTCCAAGCGCCCATGAGCGGGCCAGGTACACAATGGCACGACTGGTATCCCGAACCACGAACTGGCCGTTCCCGAGTATTTTCCCGGCAAGCAGCAGCAGCTCAGGGTTATCACTGTTATCCGCTGCCTGTAATATTTTTGGCGCAACGTCCTTTTTCTCCGCGTCGGCGTCGCTGTCAAGGTTGAACAGGGCAATGAACGCCTGCGGGTTCGATTGAGCGATTGCCAGCTTCAAGTAGCGCTCCTTCTCTGTTGCAAGCGCCTTTCTTGACGCATTGAATCCACAGTTGGAGCCAGTCGAGAACAGATCGGTACAAAGCTCACCCCACTCGTCCGTAGCGACTTTGTAGCGTTCATCAAGATTTTTGTATGCCGCCCAAGGGTCTGCAAATTTCTTTGCCTCGGTAATGGCAGAGAGGTTATAGGAAATTTCGGTATTCATTTTTTCGTTGCAGCCGGATAGCACTGTGGTGGCGGCGATGGTAAGTAAAAGCAAGAAGATTCGCATCATGGTTTCTTTCTAAAATATTCTGCCTCAAGCAGCGGCTGGTTCGTCTGAATTTTGGGTGCGCACGACGCGTAAAACCTGAATCCACGCTTTGCAATGCCGAACAGCGTCTTGGCGACACATAAACGCATAACGCCCTGCGTTGCGCCCTTTAAAACAACGTTGTACACCAGCGGTTGCGTGGGCGCTTCGTAGAGAAGCTGTCATATTCATCGGTTATTCCTTGATTTACTCAACCCTAAAAGGGTTGAGTTCACTCATTGGATTCTATCAAGCCCCCGCAGCCGCTTGCTGTGCGCCCTGCTCTTCCAGGTAGGTTTTCAGTTCACGAATGCTCAGGCCAAATTTTTCATGCATCCGAATCAGTAGCCAGCCTCCGACCGGCGATCTTTGGTGTCGGATTTTACTGACAACAGGAGCCGTTACTTCCAGCTCACGGCACAAGGCCGCATCGTTTTTGAGGTCGCCTTTTTCGATCAGGGCATCCAACAAAGCGTTTGGGGGTGGGGCTTTTCTCATATTGTTTCTCCAATCAGAAATTTAAAATAGCTGCTGCGGTGTGCGATTTAGTGGGCAGGTCCGATGTGGTTTAACTTGACCAAGAGTTCGGAAAAATGCTTTAGCCTGTTGCTGGTTTCAGCCTGTGCATTCAAGGAATGAATGAAGTGGAGCAATATCGCTTCCTCTTCCCGGCCAGCGGCGGTCGCCAGTTCCACTGCTTGAATCAGCAACGTAACTGGCGTGACGCAATTGCTGATAATTTGATCGCGCCTCGCTTTTTCCAATGAGTCGAGATGCAACGCATCGAGGTAATCAGCAATCGTGTCTTTCGCGTCCTTTTGGTCGGGTAGAATTAGCGTTCCCATATCAAGCTCCTAGTGTTCTAAGGTTGAATTTCCGGAATGTGCTGCTGTTCAATGAAAGGGCCGCGCCTTCCGGCGCGACCTATTTTCCTTATTCGGCTGACTGCATGAGGCTCGGGAGCCAGCGCTTACCGGCAACCAGCTTTTCAGCTTCGGTGCCGAGTGCGTCTTTTTTCATCGTCAGCAATGGCGCTGCTGCTTCTTTCGAGACAATCGCTTCGACCGTGGCAACAGCCTTGTCTTTACGCACATGGTCAAAGAAACTCGCTTTGGTTGGTTGCCACCAGTCGGCCATGTCCATGTTCAGCGCGGCCATGTAGGGGAACGCCTTGCCAATGCCGGTTGATGGATCGCCGCTTGTGGTATTGACGGTTTCAGCCGTGCAAAATGCCAGTAAAGACAGCACTTCCTCTTGGGATTGCGCCAGAAGCCACGAAAACAGCTCTTCTGACTCTTCCGGCAGCTTGGACACCCATTCCTCACGGACTTTCTCTATCGCCTTGCCAGCGGCCGTTTCCGGCAGTTCTGGCGCATCTGTCGTTAGCATGGGGCGCTGTACGCTGATTTGCACGGCGTTATCTGCGTACAGGCCGAAGACTGAGCTGGCCAGCTTGTGCGTAATAACAACTAGAGCAACGTCAGGGCGCGTCGCAAGAACCGCCTGAATCGCGGCAGTGCGGTGCGCCGTCAGGTTTAACGTCAGCTTTTCGGAAAACTCGCCCTTCTCTTTCGGTTCAATACCCATGCTGCCGGCACCGGCCGATACGCCGTTGACCTTAGCGGCCATCTTTTTGTCTTCCGGCCGGACAAGACCGGCATGAACTACCATCGAGCCGTTGACAACGCACACCACCACGCCGGAGATTTCCATCAATTCAGGAGTCCAATCGCGCAGGGTATTTTTCAAAGCAGAGATTTCTTCCTGCGTTGCTTCGACTTGCTCATTGAGGGCTTCCCAATCTTCGCCGTAGTCGCTGTCGTCGTCCGCGTCGGTTTCCAGCTTGGTTTGCGCCGCTTCAAGGTCTTTGAGTTTCTTTTCAACCAGACTCAGCGCCTTCTTCTCGGCTTTTGTTGGATTTCGCACTGGCGCGTTCAGGCGGTGATTTGCATAGAACGCCTGCTCGTTCAAACGTGGTTCAACCGACACCCACAACCAGCCTGCATCGCGGTAGTTTTGGGCAGCAGCTTCCAGCTTTTCGGTCGCAAGGCGCGTGAGCAATTCCGGATCGAGCAAATAGCACTCATCGTTTTCGCTGAACAAGTCCTTGCGAACGGCACCGCCTGCCGCCACATAGTCATCCACCCCAACAAATACCGCGAGGGAATTGGTGGAAAAGATTTCTTTCTCGGTGAGCCGTGCGCGCAACTGCTGCGGGGTGCGCTGCCAATGCGGCGCGGTGTTCCAGGCGGTTTCCTGTGCTTCATGGTCGTCGCTGACGGCCAAAGCAATCAGTTGTTCGCCGGTGATACCGTCATCGCAGTAGAGCTGGAACAGGACAGGAGAGACACCGGCCAGTTTCAGGCCGCGATAGACTGTTTGCGGTGTACAAGCCATACGTGCCGCAATTTCGGCAACGCTCAGATTTTCTTCCTCGGCCATTTTCTTGAATGCCAGATACAGGTCGGCGGTGTGCATGGCTTCACGTTGCACGTTTTCGATCAGGCTGGCGGACGTTGCTTCCCCTGCATCCTTGAGGTTGATTGGCACAGGAAAATCCAGATCGATCTTGCCTTCCGAATGCAGAAAATCCAAGGCAGCACGGCGGCGTCCACCAGCTTCAACAGCGTATTTGCCGGTCTTTTTACCTTTTTTTGTTTCCTCGGTAACGACCAAGTTTTGCAGCAGGCCGTTAACAAAGATGGACTGTGCGAGTTCTTGAATTGACATGCCGCCGCTCTTCTTGGTGATTGTGCGGACGTTACCTGTAGAGCGAACCAGATTGCCGTAGGTCGTCATCAAGAAATTTGACTGAACGGTTTGTGGCAATGCTACGATTGGGGCTTGTGGCTTCTTCATTTTCAGCTTCCTCACACTGTTGAACATGTATGTATTATAGCAGAACTATAGCACTACTACAACATATATATAGCATAAAAATAGCATTATTTAAGCGGTCGCGCTCAGGTGAAATTTATTTCTGGCATGGCTCTTGCGAACCTCCCTCCTGCCAAACCGCTTTTAGTGAGGTCGCGCAGATCCGGCCTGGTCCTGGCCATGCAGTGCTTGAAAAACAGTCCGGTGGACTGTTTTTTTTCGCCGGTAGTCCCCCGCCGTGGTAGCGGTGCGCGTAAGCGCAGGGACGTAGCCCGGCGAAACACATGGCCAGCGCTCAGTACGTCGCAAACAAAGGATGGGGTGGATCTCACCGGCGCCGGCCGGCATTTGATGGTTTGTTGTTGGCCGTGCGGCAAGCACTCGACCGGAGGTCGAAAGCGTTAGTTGCCTGGAAGGTTGGCCGTCAGGCCAAGTCCGGAGGACTAAGCGTTAGCGCACCTGGAAGGGAACGACCCCGGAGGGGGAACGTCCGATGTTGCAGTATAGTTTTTTGAATTCAAAATTTTTGCGTCAGAATCTCTATTTTTACCGAGCAACTCACCAACACTTTCCAACGAAAAACAGCAATCTATAGCATCATTTAGCGCGCTTTTCAGAACAGAAAAATAGCCTATTTATCCTCTCCAATACCGCGGATTTCCTGTTTTCTTCGATATCAGATCGCCGGTATCGGCATGCGTAAAATTATCGTTTGAATAGAACCCTACGCCACCTTGTTGAGCCAACGCGGCCAACCTACCCATGTATTCGCTCGAAATTTCTTTCACGCTGAAATCATTAGCTCTAAACATCATTCGATCGTCGGGCAAATGCCAGGATGCTTGCGCGGCCCGCTCGATGCGCTTATTTGTCTTCGGCGTCCGCAACCCTGAATGAATATTGAAGCAAACGTGATAGCCATAAGCGGCGAGCCAAGCTTGCATCCATGAATCCAACTGCAGCAAACGATAGTCCGGATAGCCGACAATATTCCCGCCTTGCACGTCGCGCAACAGCCAGGCAATTTTTTTGTAACCTTCATCGGTCGAATAATCGACTTGAAACTCTTCTTTACCACGGCGAGCCCACAACACGGTCGGAACGGTCGTGTTTGAATTGTCGCTCGATGTCTGCGCGAACAACTGCTGCGGCGTCAATAGTGGCGCGCAAGCGCCACCTATTAACATTGATTTTAAAAAGTCGCGTCGGAGCATATGACTATTGAATTTGATTGAGGTCGTATCGGAGCCAAATTTCGTAAACCTCGCGAGCGTACTGATCGCGGATTTCAGGTGTTTTGCTTTTGTATGCGCCGACAGCCTGCCAGGTATCACCATATTTTTGAATCATGGTTCTGTAGTGCCAGGCGGCCACGTACACGTTTTTGCATTTATCAAGTAGATCATTTGGCGAAATGCCAAATCTGGAAAGCTCGCCGTAATGCACCGAATTTATTTGCATACAACCGGTGTCGGTCGAGCCGTCCTTGTTGACACGTTTGACGTTGGCGCAGGTGCTGTTTTCACGAATAGCTATCGCTCGAAAAACACCGGCATTAAGCCCTTGATACCTGGCCGCGTCATCGTAGCAATCGGCGCCGGCACACAATGGAAAAACCAAAGCCAGCACTCCAGAGAGTATGAGCGATAAGTTACGGTGTTTGCGCATGGTGAAGTTAGCTTCTGCCGTTTTTTATCCAGGCGTGAAACTGCCGAAGTGGCGCTGTAATCTTCCAGCTCCGTGAATTCAGCATCGCATTTAATTCAGATTCAGCCGCGCACACAACAGGAGTATTGATTTGAGCCGCGGCTGCAACTGGTTCAGATATTTCCCGCTCGGCCAATGTCGAGAGTCGGGCCAGTAAATCTGCTTGATCGAAACCGGCCACTATGTTCATATATTTGTTCGCAAAGACGTGGGCTTCATATATTTTCCCGGCATTCACGGCATCGGAAAAATCTAGGAAACTGCCTTTGTCTACTGCGTAGACGAACGGAAAAATTTGTAGCAATTGGTCTCGAAATTCCGGTAATGAAATGCGCCTAAACACATTCAGACACCAGTGGTTCATTTCCAGAAGAACGATAGGTTTGAAAAGGCTGATTGATTTCTCGGCTCCCTTGAGTACCTCCAGCTCACAACCCTCAACATCGATCTTGATGAAATCCAATGGAGGAATTGCCAGCCGTGAAACCATTGAGTCAAGTGACGTGAGTGGAATTTCTTGATTGCTCCCTTTGTCAATATCAACCACAAATGATGTGGCCAGATTGCTTTCGTCAACGTACATCGACACAGAACCATCACCGGCGCCGATTGCCACGTTAAAAGTCGACACGTTTTGAACGTTGGCATCCGCAAGATTTGTCTTCAATAATTCAAAGGTGCGTGGCACGGGTTCTATCGCAATTACCTTCCCTGCGAAGCAGATATCGGAGAGCGCTAGCGCGGTCAATCCGATGTTTGCGCCAATATCAAGGGCGACGGAATCAACATCACAAAGCGCGGCCAAAATAGCTACGGTGTCAGGCTCGAAGTCCGCGTCCATTTTCCCAAGATAATCTTTGTCACCTTGAATTGTCTTGGTGCTCCCATTTATTTTTATTTCTCGATTAATCATCATTTTAGATCTTAATTATTTTGATAACAGATAACGATGGCTTGCCCACCATTGCTATTATTTGTCAGATACCAATGCCAGTAGCCGTCCGGATAACTTGGAGAGCCGAATGGACCAACGACGAATTGCGTAACGCCGCCCGCGTTCGCGTCTGTAACGCCAGTTAAGGTACATAAACTATGCCACCCGAGATCCGTTTGACCATTGGCACTAATCTGCTGCCAATATGACATGTTGAGTTGGCCAATGCGTCTCCACCAGGTTGCTTTGCACTGAAGCATATTTCCAGTGCTGGCTTCAAGTCCGATCGCTCCATTTGGCCAGCACGGTGAATTAGCCGTATTTCCTTGGCTAAGTACGAATTCATTGGCGGTGACATAACCGGTATTAACGAATTGTCCATTTATGATGGTGCCGCCAGTTCCGCTGCAGTCGCCGGCCGAATTTTGGGAACAAATGGTGCCATAAGAATAGATGGACTTATTGGCTGCGATTTGCGATCCGGCTACATCGTAGCCCGCTTGACCGGCTCCGCCGGTGCCGCCGGCGGCCGACTGAATTCTTCCAGCGCTGACGGTGCCTGCGGCTGTGACATTGCCGCCAGCGGAAATGCTTACTTGGCTGTCCGCCTGTTGAATCCAGGCGCCCCATCCAGCCCCTGATGATGCGGATTGTTGGTTTCGTTGCCAAACTCGGCCTACCGCTGCCCCAGTCATGCCAACTACACGTTGAGCAGTGTAATAGTTACTTTGGTTGACATGGCGATATACCTCCAGAAAGAACCAATCGGCGCCGGCGGGCGAGTTTGCATTTCCAGATCCATTGAAGCAACGACCGTCTGTTTGCATGGTGTTGAGGTCAGCAGCAGTAAAGACACATTTTCCATCACCCGATAGGGTCCATACATTGCCGGTACTGCTTGGTTGGCACGATAGAATTGCGCCGCTTCCGTTTTGTGCGATTGCGCCAAGTGTGGTGCATACATTGCCGGTTGTCTGGACTGATGACATGACGATCGGCGTATTCATTTGATTGAGCTGCGGCGCTCCAGGAATAGCATTCCGATATAAAACGCCGGCTGTTTGGTCGCCGCCTTGAAACCAGAGCGCTATGACGGGGTGACCAGGTGAGAGAACTACGGTGCCGGCAGTACCGTCGCAGTGCGTTCCAGCATTATTTGCATTTGAGTAGTTGCCTATTGGGGTGTTCCATCCACCCATAGCCCCGCGCATCGCTGTAGGAGCCGTCGTATAAATACCGCCTCCAGGGACACCAGCATTAGTTATGACGCCGGCTATCTGCCCGAGATCCAGGTCGTTAATTGCTGTGCCGCCCTCTGTAGTTGCCACAGCCTGCAGTTTGCCGGCCGTAGGCTGAAGTACCAGGCCGCACATGGTTTGGCCGTAGGTATTCGTGCTGTTAAATCCTGCTGGCAAATACCCTGGGCCCGCCGCGATCAAAGTGTTGACGGTAACAATGGCGGGTGTCGTTGCTGTCGCGACGGCACTGATCGCAGAATAGTTATCGTCAACATACTTTTGGAAGCCATTTGCAAAAGTAGCTGCTTGTTGGCCAACGACGCTTGTTCGCATGTTAGCGCCGTATGATTCTGCAATGTAAGCCAACCCCGCAACAATAGAGGCCATGATTCCAAGCGCAACAATGACTTCTAGTAGCGTCAAGCCGCTTTGTTTGTGGAGTTGAATTTTACGCATGAGTTTCCCTTATTTATTAGCCAGCTTAGCTTTTAGTTTTTCTTGCCGTGCGCCGCTTACGGCTCTTAAGGCTACTGTTTCGTCAAGCCGCTTTGACTGGACCAGATCAAACAACGAGTCCTCCATCGTCCGAGATATCTTGTCGGCTGACAGAGACAGGTGGTTTAATAATTTGGGAATGTCGCCAGTGGCAATTAGTTCTGAGATTTGTTGTTTGTGGTTGAACATCAATTCCGCAGCCAGTACCCATCCTTGTTGAGTTTCACTTGTCCCACTTGGCAACAGCAATTGAGAAATGACGCCGACCAGAGACGCGGCGAGCGATTGCGCTTTGGTTTCGCGTTCGGGTGCAGGGAAAAATGACAGGAGCTTTTGAATGGCGCCTGGTGCGTCTCCAGCATGAATGGTAGCAATCACAAAGACGCCGGATTCCGCAGCCAATAGCGCGGTTTCAGCCGTATCCCTGTCGCGGATCTCGCCAATCACTATAACGTCCGGCCGCTGGCGCATTGCGTCGCGCACACCGTCAAAAAATGTCGGTGCGTCGACTCCCACTTCTCTTTGCGAAAAAATGGACTTCTTCCGTTGAAAAATGTATTCAATAGGGTCTTCGACTGTGATGACGTGAGCACTTCTTGTTTCATTGATCGCGTCGACAATCGAGGCGAGTGTGGTTGACTTTCCGCTGCCGGTTGCACCATTGACCAAAATCAAACCGCGTGGACTGTCGAACATGAGGCGGACTGATTGCGGTAGACCGGTTTCTTTCAAGGGAATCGGTAGGGCTGGAATTTTCCTAATCGAGAGCATGTATTTGTCACCGCCGCCGGCTAAATACGCGTTGATACGCAAACGCCACTTACTCAGATCAAGCGGCCTGTTCAACGAACCCTGTTTAAGACTGCCTTCCCAATTTGGATCAATTTTCGCGTAGATAGATTTGATGTCTTCCTTTGTCGCTACGGGAAGTCCAGTGTCTTCCCACCCGTTCGGCGTGCGGGCCATTATGGGGGCGTCTTCTTCGATCATCAGATCCGTGAAAACGAGGTCAGAATGAATTAGGGTAACGATGTCTGTAATTAGGTCACGATCAGCGTCCCATCCTGGAGCGCTCTGCATGACGATCTCATTGCCGCCATCCAAATTTGACTCAGGAAAGAGGCCGCTATCATTTTGTCCACTTGTTTTCATGTTTTAATTTCCTATGGTGACTACTGCGCCGTTTGGTATGGCCGCGGGTAAAAGAAAGCCCGTTGCCCCGCCCGATAAGCTTGTCATGGTGCCGTTGTTGGCGAGGCCAATCATGAGGCTATTGCCTCCGAGTTTTGCGATCCTGCTGATGGTGTGTGCAGGAAGCGTTGCGGTTGAATAGGTATATAAGGTTCCACCCTGGATGATATTAGTCCAGGCCGGATTACGAATATAGCCAGTTGGAAAAGTCAGGTTTGTGTCTGCGACTGTGCCTGTTGCTGCTGGATTTGAGTAAATGTAGGATGCCGTCGCAGATTGATATGCCCAAAAGTTGCGAGCTGCCACTTCGCCCTTAAGCTCGTTGAGAAATGATATTTCCTGTGGCTGTTGAATAGCCAAACTCAAAGCCAGGATCATTGCGCCAAAAAGGGCTACTATCTGCGCCAACATTTAGCCCGCCCTTCCAGTTTTTTGCATCAGTGTTTGATTGAGCTGTAGTTGTACTTCATTGTCAATTTGGTTGAAACTGCGCTTGCGGATCGTGGTGCGTATTGATGCCGCTTCCGAGCCAGGTTCCAGCCACAGAAAATTTATCTTTGGTCGCTTGATGTCGGCAGCGTCGGCGTCCAGTCGTTGGTGCATAACGCAAGTGAGTCCTGCAGCAAGCAAACTTGCAACGTCTTCCGAATTTGCTGCTGCCCCGCTGGCCAGGGAATACAAGCGTTCAACGGCCATTGCTACGCCGTCGGCATGAGTGGTGCAAATTACCAGACTGCCGTTAATTGAAGCGCGTAACGCTTCAATTGCACTTTCCGAATCACGAACTTCGCCGAGGAAAATAATTGAAGGGGCCCAACGCGCAGCTTTGCGGCATGCTTGTGCGAAACCGCCTTGTTTGACATCCGTTTGATAAATGACGCCCTCTCCATGACGACCTTCCAACGGCATTTCTGGAGGGTCTTCAACCGTTACAGCGACACCGCCAAATTTCGCCACACGCGATTGAACCACGGCGGAAGCGGTGGTTGTTTTTCCTTGGTTAAACGATCCGGCGATAACGATGAGTCCGGAGATTCTTGGCGTCATCAGGCGATCGATATATTGTGTGCGAATGCCGAGCGATGCCAATGGTGGAATGTCTTTTGGAAATCGGCGTAACACATAGACGCGCTCATTGAGGCTTTGCATGATCGATGCGCGATACATTTCTAAATTGTGCTTGACGTTGAATTCTTCACGACCCGAGCTATTCGTTTCGGCTTCACAGCTTTTCCGCAGTTGACCTAGCTCTTCCTTGCACTCTTGTGGTGCCGGAACTGGATCTCCCTTTGACGGAACTCCGCCGAGCCAGGTTGCCTCCTGCCCAAGATAAATATTAGAAAATTCTAGCTCGCTCAGTTGTTCCATTTTTTTTCCATTCTTATTAAATCTCCCGCGATCTTGGCGCGGGAGTGATGTTTACCTTGTCTCGATTACGATGAAGTTGTCCAAGTGACGTTAACCGGGGCGGCGCCGCAATGGGTGCTGTCGCCGGCGACGTTAGGCGAGATAGGAAACGTGGACATGACTGTTGACCCGATCGTTACCGATGACCAACCCGTAGTCGCATTACTTACGAGAGCGGCGCAGACATCAGCAGTCAAAGCGGTCATTTGGATAGTGAAATTGGTGGTATTGCCGGTTACGGTAACGGTCCCACCCCAAACGGTACTGATTGTGGTGCCGCTTACAGTCATCGTTGAAGGAACTTTTTTTGCTGTAATGAGTGCCTGATTCATTGAAGTGGTGCCATACGAGCCCTGGCCAATAAACAGCGATTGACCGCCAGAGCGTATAGCAATCAGATCTCTGAGCGCCGCTGTGCTGGATTGACTTGAACTTGCGCCACCGAACAAAGCGAGTGCGCCGACCACAACGATCGCCAGAATCGACAGTGACGCGATCATTTCCATCAAAGTCATACCGGATTGTTTTTTACTTTTGCATTGCGTGATTTTCATTTGAAGCTCCTATGTGACGTGTTAAAAAAATTACCTGACGGCGTGCTGCATAATTTCGCCGAGTTGAAGTTGCATTTGCATCATGCCTCCGACCATGAAAGCAATTAAAAATCCGACACTCAAAATTGCTATGCCGAAAACGATACTCATCCGTGCCTCGATTTGTTCGACGGATTCTGTTAACCATTCTTCTCCAAGCATCTCCAGGGCTTCGTTGAATCCTGAAAGCGCAGCGTATACCTGGAGATCGTCAATAATTTCACGGTCAGGAAATTCATATCCCGTTCTGGCTAATGCATCCCCCATGTTGAGGCCAGAACGCATCACGGCGAGACAGGATTGCATCCGTGTTCTCAGCCAGGGTGACGCTATTTCAGATAATTGTTCGAGAGCAGTAATATTGCTCAGTCCCGCGGTCACCAGCGATGCAATTGCGATCAACCATGAGCTACCTTGGATCACTCGATAGATGCTGTAAGGAGCGAT
>Ga0210409_10005391_pt1 | contig 13446 bp, 5 predicted proteins | sample IncBWH17MmetaG_FD_161649 | JGI IMG/M metagenome (GOLD analysis project Ga0210409, IMG submission 161649) | Forest soil microbial communities from Barre Woods Harvard Forest LTER site, Petersham, Massachusetts, United States - Inc-BW-H-17-M | ecosystem: Environmental > Terrestrial > Soil >... | reverse complement strand
TTCTTTTCCAGATACGACGCGTACTCGGCGAGGTCCGTGTGGGAATGCACCGCCATGCGCCGCAGAATCCGCCGGCGAATCGTCGTTTCCCGGTAGTGGGCAAAGTTCACTCCGCTCGCCGTTCGCACCAGGGCCAGAATCTTGCGGTAATGGTCGCTCTCGGGCGCCGCCAGCGGCGGCGGTGACTCCTCGGCGTGCGCCACATAAGGATGCCGGCCAATCCGCACCAACTCCCGCGCAATGCCGTCCGGCGGCAACACAAAATCCACGCACCCACTCTGCACCGCGCTGACCGGCATCCCGCTGTACTTGGCCGATGCCTCGTCCTGGGCAAACGTGATGCCGCCCGCCGCCTTGATCTCCGCCAAGCCTTGCGAGCCGTCTGAGCCCGTCCCCGAAAGCACCACGCCGATGGCGCGTGATTTCAGGTCTTCGGCCAGGGATTTGAATAGAATATCGACCGCCAAATGGGGCAAGCGCGCCTCGCCGCGCGGCGTGAGCTTAAGCACACCCTGCACGAGTGCCATGCTCTTATTGGGTGGAATGACGAATACGCAGTTGGCACACATCGTCATCCCCTCCCTTGCCTCGGTGACCTTCATCCGCGTCGCTTTCGCCAGCAGCTCGGTCAGTTTGCTCTCGTGTTTTGGGTCCAGATGCTGCACCAGCAAGAACGTCATCCCTGTGTCCGACGGCAACTCCTTCAACAGCGCCGTGAGAGCTTCCAGTCCTCCCGCCGAAGCTCCGACACCCACGATTGGGAAACAACTGACATTTCCTCCGGAAACAGCAGGAGTTTTTGCCTTTTGGCTGCTTCTTGGCATGCGTTCACGCTTCACACGCGGAGCCTAATCCCTTCTGTCCACCAGAAGCAAGACATGAGCAAAAAGTGCATCGTCAGGAAAATTCCTGACGCATGCCCACCGGGGCGATCCCCCGGGTAACCCGATTTACGGTGCGGGAAACAGTTCTCCGTCATCGTCGAACCACGGAAGCGGCTACTTGTTCGAGTCCAGGAAATCAATCTTGTAAACGGTTTTCCCGCTCATGTTCTCCCTCTGGATGTTGCTGATTTCCGTAGGTCGGTCTAATGGGGGAGCCGCAATTTGTGGTGCATTTCCTGCGACTGCTTCAGCAATCGGGTTTGGTCGGGTGTTTTGCTCGCTGGGGGGAAACACCCCGCGGCAGACCCCGTGCTTACTTACCGCCTCTTTGGCGCGTAGGATTATCCGGTTGGTAATATGGTGGGGGCTAAGTCGCCCGTGAGGGCGAGGCTCAACCTAAATGAATTCTAATCTCCTTACCGGTGAACTGAGAGTAATCTTGGTTGCGGGAATCCTGCGCTTTGGGCTGCAAAATAGGTCCGCGGGTGCAAATGCATGAGCACCCCCCTTGCGGATCCGCCCAACCAGAGCAAGCACAAGTCGCACCTGCGCATTCTGGTCGTTGACGACGAGAAGCAGATCCTCCGACTCAACTCCAAAGCATTGATCCACTCCGGCTACGCGGTGGACACCGCCGAGGATGGAGGTGCCGCTTGGGACGCCATCCAAGCCGTGAGCTATGGTCTCTTGATCACCGACAATCAAATGCCGAGAGTGACCGGCGTGGAACTGGTTAAAAAGTGCCGTGGCGCGCGCATGCCCTTGCCGGTTATTCTGGCTTCCGGAGCAAGGCCAGCAGAGCCTGAGTCGCTCCAGCTTGCCGCGATGTTGCTGAAGCCCTTCACTGGAGCTCAGTTGGTGAAAACAGTAAGAGTGGTCCTGCACGGCAAATTGCCAAGCAACACCGCACCGAATCTGCGACAATGTGCCCGGCTAATTCTGGCTTATGAATCGGCATCGGCGAGAGCCACCGGGTTGAAAGGTTCCAGAGCCTCGCGCGTCTGCGACCGGCTTCGCGGGCCGCTCAGCAGTCTGACCGGCGCAGGCGGGTATAGTATCCTGGTGTCTCGTGCTTTGGTGCTGGCTGGCGCGGAGGTTCCCTGGCTGCGGGCCGTGGAAATCAAGGGGGATGGCTCTTTGGAAGATTTGGATGAACTCACAACGAAACTTGACCCACTTACGATTGAGGAGGGTGAAGTCGTCTTGGTATCGCAGTTACTCGGACTGCTGGTGTCTCTCATTGGATCGGCCTTAACCCTGCCGTTGTGTCAGAGGATTTGGCCAACGATAGACGATTTAGCTCTCTGAAAAAGAAAACCGCCATGAAGACACTCAAAAGACTCTTACGCTTGTCGCCAAGGGAAGTAAACAAGCCAGATAAAGTGAAAATCCGCCAAATGGCGACCGGCGTTCGCGGCCTCGATGAGATCCTGGGTGGTGGGCTCCCGGAATTCTCCTTTAATATCATCGCTGGCGCGCCGGGTAGCGGCAAAACCACACTGGCACATCAAATCATTTTTGCCAATGCAACCCCGCACAAACCCGCTATCTACTTCACCGTTCTAGGCGAACCTCCACTAAAGATGCTGCGCTACCAGCAGCAGTACTCCTTCTTCGACCCCGCTCGGTTGAACAAGTCAATCCGTTTTATCAGCCTGACCCAGACCGTATTGGAAATGGGTTTTAGCGAGGTCCTGGCAGAGATTATCAAAGAAGTGCGGACCTCCAACCCCAGCCTGGTGGTGGTCGACTCTTTCCGCAACGTGGCGCGTAAAACCTTGAATGGGGAAAACAAAATGGAACTGCAAGACTTCATCCAGAGCCTGGCCCAGTTTCTGACCAGTTGGCAAGCCACCACCTTTCTGATCGGCGAGTATTCCGAGGCAGAGATTCGCGAAAATCCAGTGTTCACCGTAGCCGACGGCCTTCTGTGGCTCACGCAAAATGTGGAGCGCAATTCTGTTGTCCGCAAATTGCAGGTCATCAAGTTGCGCGGGCAAGAGTCAGTGCCGGGATTGCACACCATCCGCATTACTGCCGACGGCCTGCGGGCCTTCTCCCGCACATTCGGATTGGTCGGGACAAAAGTGAAACCGGCCAAACGGCGGCTACTTTCCATCGGGATTCCTGAACTGGATAAGATGATGGGCGGGGGCATTCTTGAAGGCGACAGCGTGCTGGTGTCAGGACCGTCGGGGACGGGCAAATCGGCGCTGGCGACCCAGTTTCTCGCCGAAGGTCTGCGCCGCGGAGAATCAGCAATCGCGGCGATCTTCGAGGAACGCCCGCTAGGCTACGCGGCGCGGGCCGCCACTTTTGGTCTGGACCTCACTACGCCGCAAAAAAAGGGGAAACTCGAACTGCTCTATCTGCGTCCGCTGGACCTCTCGGTCGACGAGACGATGCAGGAAATCCTGGATGCGGTGAAAAGGACCAATGCCAAGCGGGTGGTGATCGACTCGCTGGTGGGATTTGAGATGGCGCTGGCTCCCGGGTTTCGGATGGATTTTCGTGAATCGCTTTACCGCATGATCGTGGCTTTAACGGGAGCGGGCGTGACGATCTTCACTACCGTCGAGATTGAGGACACGTTTACTGCAATGCAGTTCAGCCATTACACGATTTCGTTCCTCACGGATGACATTATCCGGCTGCGTTACGTGGAGATTGATGGCCAGCTTCGCAAAATGATCGTGGTGATCAAAATGCGCGGAGGCAACCATAGCAAGGACATCCGCGAATATGTTATCAACGACAAAGGAGTGGTCGTCATCGGGCCGCGCCACACCGATTACACGCGATTAACCACCGGGCTTCCTGAACGAACCGGTCACATCAAGGAGGCGGCTCCAGAACCAAAACTTAACGGGCGGTAGCCCAACCAAAGTCTATTTCCCCACTTGGCTTGAAGTTCGAAGTAAAATCCCTTTCGCAGAATGCCAACCCGGCATAAGGAATCTTTCGTTGGTTGACTGTGGTTTTTGTGGTCGCGTGGCTGGTACGAAAAAAGTGTCGACTCCAAACATTATGTGAGGGGAACGCACGCCCGGTTTCAAAGAACATTTTCCCCCGCTTTTCGTCCCATTGACTGAATGGGATTAATTTTAGATACTCATTCCATAACTAGAATAAATATGCCACGTTACCTCTTGTCGCTGACAATTTTTACCTCACTAATCTTTGGTGTCTGCCTATTTCTTGGTACCGGCACCGGCCGCGCGCAAACCTCTGGCAGTGGCCCGATCGTGCCCGAACTTGCTCCGTTGGAATCAGCAATGACCAATTATCTCGCCGTGCACGAATTTGAAGCCGGCACGCTGGCGTTAATGCACGGCGGCAAGCTGGTGTTCCGCCAAGGCTATGGTTGGCGTGACTCTAATCTCACCACGGTCATCCATCCCGACAATCTTTTCCGCCTGGCCAGTGTTTCCAAAATGCTGACTGAGTCAGCGATCTATAAACTGGTGGATGCGGGGAAAATAGCCACGAACACACTGGTTTATTCTTACCTAGGTATTCCGCCTTGGCGTGGCGTACTGGGCGACAGCCGAATAAACACGATCACCGTGCAAAACCTGCTGGATCATAAAGGTGGCTGGGACGAAACTATTTCACCGGTCGGCGACCCGGTGTTCCGCACCGTTCAGATTTCAACCGAAATGGGTTTGGCTTATCCAGCCGCACCGACCAACGTCATCAGTTGGATGTTCTCAAAACCGCTGGACCACGCCCCCGGAACGACCTACGCCTATTCGAATCTCGGCTATCAAATCCTGGGGCGCGTCATTGAAAAGGCCAGTGGCAAATCGTATCTCAATTACGTCCAGCAGGATTTGCTGGGCAGCGCTGTCATTACCAACGCGCTTGGATTCACCAATGTCATTCAGTCGCGCAGCCGTCCAAACGACCTCGCGCCGTGGGAAATCTGGTATACCGAACCGACGCCGCTTTTAGAAAGCTCGGCCGTTGATTTTCCGACGAACCTGCTGGTGCGTGACGTGGATGGCGGTCTCTATTATGAATCCTTCGATTCATTTGGCGGTGTGAGCGCTTCCGCCATCGGGCTTTGTCACTACTTGTTGAATTATTGGGAAGGAGGCCATCTTCGACCCACGGGAGGTAATTACGGCTGGAACTATACCTTCTTTGGAAGTTTGCCAGGGGCAAGTTCGGTTTTGTATCAAAGCGTCACTCAGACTTCCACCTCGACCAACGGCCTTGAATTTGCCGCCCTGTTCAACGAACGAACCGGTGCCACTCCCGGCCAGGACAACTTGGATGCTTTGACTGCCATCACCGGCGCCGCCGGCAGCATCACGTCTTGGCCCACCAACGGCGGTGGCATGATCCAATGGTCAACCGCAGCTACCAACGTCAATAAAAGCACTGGCAGCATCACCGTGTTGCTCTTGCGTTCCGGACTCAGCACGTTGCCTGTCAAAGTCAGTTACACGACGTATGCCTTGACCGCCGGCAGTTCCAATTACAAAACCACCTCCGGCATCGTCAACTTTGCCGGTGAAGTCACCAGTCAAAAGGTCACCGTCCCCATTCTTAACGACGGCTTCATTGATCCAACCTTACGATTCTCCCTCGAACTCATCTCCGCTTCGGGCGGAGCGTGGCTGGGCAATCAACTTTCTTGCGTGGTGAGCATCTTGGACACCAACACGCCGCCAAAATTCACCGGTCAACCCATCATCCAACCCAATGGGAGCGTCCAATTTCAATTCATGAGCAACACGGGGCTGGTTGTAACCGTGCAATCTTCCTCTGACCTCTCAAACTGGCAGCCCTTGAAAACCTTCGCCAACACCACGACCGTGAACACCTTCACTGACACGAACGCCTCTGGACGGATTCAGAGTTTCTATCGCTTGGCCGTACCCTAGACTTTCCCGTTGCATAACCCACCCTCTAAAGCTCCAAATAGAGTGAGCCCGTTTGTAGGTCTGACTTGGGCTCTCGCCGCAGAGCCATATGCCGCAACGTGATCCCGTCGGGGCCCCCGAAGGTTAATTCTGTTTCGGCACGCGAACTGGATAGGGAGGGCGTTGGGTTTGCGGCTGCGCTTTCAACTGCGCCTTGACGATTTCGATGGCTTTCTCGAGTTGGGGATCGTGCCCGGCGATGACATCCGCCGGGGTCTGCTCCACCTCAATATCCGGCGGCACGCCTTCATTCTCGACGACCCAGCCGCCTTCAGGTGTCCAAATTGCCAGGTTCGGCGCGGTTATGGATCCTCCGTCCATCAACGGAGGAAAACCGAGGATTCCCACCAGCCCGCCCCAGGTTCGCTTACCGACCAATGTGCCGACCGCAAATTTCCTGAACATCCAAGGCAGCAGATCGCCCCCGGACCCTGCGGTTTCATCGATCAGCATCACTTTGGGTCCCTGGATGGAAGCCATCGGCGTCTTCAAATCAGGTCCATAACGCATGGCCCAGTAGCTGATCAATGGCCGCCTCAAAACATCGATGTAATAATCGGCGATCGAGCCGCCGCCGTTGTAGCGCTCGTCCAGAATAATCGCTTGACGGTTGACTTGGGGGAAGAAGTAGCGTTTGAAGTACTCGTGGCCGAGACCGGAGGTATTGGGAACATAGACGTAAGCAACTTTGCCATCGGTAGCCTCGGTGACTTTCCTTAAGTTTGCCTCCACCCAGTCCCGATTGCGAAGCTCTGATTCGTCTTTGATTGGAACGACCTTCACAGTCCGGGAGCCTGTCATGTCTGGATTTGGCCCCACCGTGATCTCGACGATCCGCCCCGCTGTGCGCTCAAACCGGCTATAGAGGTTTTCCGGCGGTTTCAAATCCTTCCCATCCACGGCCAAGAGATACTCGCCTGCTTTCACGTCCACGCCCGGCTCCGTCAATGGCGATCGGAGCTCCGGATTCCAATTCAAACCGCCGAAAACCTTCGCAAAACGGTATCGATCGTTTTCCACTTTGTAGTCGGCTCCCAGCAAACCGCCGGGCACGACCTCCGTTTCATTGAGAAAATCTCCACCGCCAAAGCGGGAATGGCCAACCACCAGTTCGCTGCACATCCATTGCAGGACACGGTTCAGATCGCGCCGGTCCGCAAGATCGGGAAGAAAGGGTTCGTACTTGGCCTTGATCGCCTTCCAATCGGCCCCATGCATCCCTGGATCATAAAAATAATCTCGGTTGATTCGCCACGCATCCAGAAACATCTCCTTCCATTCCGCCCGTGGATCAATTCTCACCTCCACCTTGTCCACCGCCAGTTGGTCCTTGGAGAGATCGACCTTGTCGCCCAGGTCGCAGATGGACCAACGATCTTTTGAATTGACTAGAATCCGTTTGTGATCGGCCGAGATCACATATTGATCGACTTTATCCAGGAGATTCGTGGTTTTGCGCTTCTCCAAATCGAAGCGTTGGAGCGATTGAGTCCTCTGACCGGGATCCAGCGCACCGTCAGCCTTGAGGTAATAAACTTGCCCCGCTTTTCCAACCTGCAAGCTCGAATATTCGCCCACGGGAATTGGCAAAGCCTGAATCCGTTGGTCCAGACCATCAATATCAACGACCGTGGGAGCTTTCGCATCCTTATCTTCTTTCTCTTTGTCTTTCTCCGTATCGGAGTCTTTCCCTTTGTCCGTATCCTTTTTGTCGTTCTTCTTTCCAGAGTCGTTCTCCGTCGGTTTTTCTTCATCGCTTTCCGGAGCAAGCGGCGAGATGACACCTTTCGGAAGCACGGCCAGGTAAATACTTTGCGATATTCTTACGTCCTCACCCCACATCGAGAACCAATCATTTTCCGGCCCTGCATCTGTGGAAGCGAAAAAGTAGAGGTATTTCCCGTTGGGATCAAAAACCGGACTACTGGTGTCGCTCAGACCGTCGGTGAGTTCATACGCTCGTTTTTGCTCCAGCGAGTAGAGCGCCAGCCTGTGCGTGTAGGTCGGCGAGTTTTGCGTATAGACCAGCCACTTGGAATCCGGCGACCAGGCATGCTCCAAGTCATGCCTCGGACCATATACCGCCTGGGACGCGACCTTCGACGCCTCGCCCGTGCTGACATCCAGAACGTAAAGAGTCCGCGCATTGTCGGTGAAACTGATCTTGTGGCTATCGGGGGACCATCTCAGGTCCTCATAAAAGCCGGCTCCGTGCAGCGCGATCTTGCGGGTCTCTCCGTGGCCGTCCTGCGGCGCGATCTGCAACGCGTATTCACCCGATTCATCTGAGAACCAGGCGATCGATTTGCCGTCCGGAGACCACGCCGGTGAACGATCATTGGCGCCAGGCGACGCGCTAATATTTCGAGCGTCTCCCTTCTCCTTGGGAACAGTGATGATTTCACCCCTGAACTCAAAGACAGCCCGGGCGCCGGTAGGGGAGATAGAGGCATGGCGAATCCACTTCGAGCCCTTGGCAAAGCGCGGACGCGTCTCCACCAAGTCCGTCGGCACACCGATCTTGAGCCGGTCAGCACGCCGGTTCTTGACATCATAGAGGTGCAGGTAACCGGCTTGTTCATAAATAATCCGTCCGTCCGCCCCACTGACGGAGAGAATCGGAAAATCCTTATGTTCTGTCAGTTGTTCGATTTGTTTGGTACCCGGATCGAAAGAGAAAAGATTGAACTCTCCATTACGGTCAGACAGAAAATAGATTTTGTCGCCCATCCAGATTGGATACGTATCATTGCACCGACCGGCTGGCTGAGGAATGCGCTCGGTCGAATTGTCCTTGGTATTGAAAATAATCAGATCGGAGACCGTCCCGCCCCGATAGTGTTTCCACTGCCTGAACCGTTCCGCTAATGGGCAATACACCATCCTGCCGCCGTCTGGCGAGTAGGCCGCCTTCCAGGCGTGTGGAACCGGCAGTCTCGCCGGTTCGCCTCCGTCTCTCGGGACAGTAAACAGTTGAACATACCGGCGCGTGTGAACCTGGGCCGGGGATGAAAACAGGACCGAGCTGCCATCCGGCGTGAATCCCAGAGCGATATCCTCCAAGGGATGCCAGGTCAGCCGCTTTGGCTCGCCGCCTTCGGCCGGCACGACATAGACGTCTGTATTTCCGTCATACTCGCCGGTAAAGGCGATCCACGCGCCATCCGGCGAGAAATGCGGGCCTGATTCGACGCCCGGATGCGAAGTCAAACGACGAACATTGCTCCCGTCAAGGTTTGCGACCCAAAGGTCGTTCGCATAGGCGAAGGCGATGTGATTCTGGCTCACCGCCGGTTCGGCGAGCATTCGCGTGTCGTGAATATCAACGCTCCACACGCTTTGCGCAAACAACCCCAGACAAAGCATTAGGAGAATCGCTTGGGAGAACCGGACCTGAGAATCCGTACAAGAAGACATATTTGGTTAAAATGGAGACTAGGTCCGCAAAAGCCAGATTGTCAAAACCAATTGAGGAACGGTGTCGTGTAATTTTCAAAAGGAGACAGGGTCATTTGGGGTTTCGGTTTCGCGGCAACCTCGACGCCTGCTTCTGTGACTCCACTTGTCAGCGGTGGGCAGAACGTGGTGACGAATCCCATCTCTGCCAGGCACTAAACTAAGGGGCCGAGACTTTGAGCCGGTACAAGCGGGCAGCAAGGTTCGTTACTGGATCGGTCACCGTCTGGCTCGCGGCGTTGCCTGGAATTCCATTTGTCAATGATGCCCAGTTGGTACTCGAGAGATCGCCGTTCCATTCCACGCCGTAAGCGCGATTTGCCAGCGTTAGAAACGACAGGGCCACACCATTGTTTATGGAAATGCTGTCAATCCTGGGCGGTGGTGCGGCGTCAATCGTCAGAGCCAAATTTGCGTTGCTTGTTCCCCAGCGGTTGGACGCGCGGATCGTTACAGCGAAGTTTCCTGTGGACGAAGGCACCCCAAAAATGCGCCCGCTGGTAGGATCAAAAGACAAGCCGGCCGGCAGTCCAATGGCAAAGAAGCTGGTCGGATTGTTCGTTGCCCTAATTTGGTAGCCAAAACCCAACCCCACCGTTCCCGTTGCTGCCAGGCCGCTGATTATTCCCGGCACGGCGGCCGTTCCACTGTAAATCACGATGGTCAACGGCGCCGCAGCCCAGCCGGTGGTATTGGTTGCACCGATTGTCACCGCAAACGTGCCCGCATTCGTCGGGGTGCCTGTGATATTGCCCGTTGCCGGGTCCAGCACCATGCCTCCAGGGAGGCCGCTGGCGCCGAAAATGGTTGCGAGGTTAGCTGCCTGAATCCTGTAGGTGAAGGCCGAGTTTACGAGACCGTCAGCCGTGGCGGCGCTGGTAATCACAGGCAAGGGCAGCTTCACGGTCATAGCGAGGTTGCGATAACCCGTACCGCTCCCGTTAGTAGCGCCGAGTTGCACGTTGTAAGTTCCGATGATTGTCGGAGTGCCGGAGATGGTGCCGTTGTTGAACGTCAATCCCGGCGGCAACCCGCTGGCCGTGAAACCGGCCGGGCCGCCGCTGGCGGTAATGGTGTAGGCAAAGGGCGTGCCGACGGCAACCGACGCGGTCGCAGGGCTAGTGATGACCGGGGCCCCGAATGCGGCGCTGACGCTGATGGTCTGATCCTTCGTCGTCATGTAAAGATCGTTGAAGCAGCGCAAAGTGAAGGTGTAGTTTCCCGGCAACACCAGGTTACTGACAGTGGTATTTGTCGAGCCTTGATGGTTAAATACCGGGTTGGCTCCGGCTGGCGTCGCTTTCACGACCCACCAGTGTCGCAGAAGGTTTCCCAGCGAATCGCTAGTGTCCGCCAGGAGCTGGCTCTGGCTGCCCGGCAGGGTCAGGCTGGCCGGCGTGGCGGTGATGGAATTGATGGAGGGAGCGACGCTTGCGTTGTGAACCGTGCAGAGGATCTGCGCGGTAAGATCCGGATGCCCCGGATTGGTTACATTCAGTTGAAAGAGATAATCTCCCGGAACCGTCATGTTGCTGACGTCGGCGCGGATGCTGATATAAATGTAATATGTGCTACCGAGCGTGACATTGGCGCCGGCCGGCTGGCTCACCACGCGCCACTGCCCGCGGCCGGTGAAATCGCTGTTCGCCAGGTCAGAGATCCCCACCTGCAGTGTGGCGGCTGAAGTCGGCAGTTCGATATTCGCATGCGTCGTGCCGGGCAGATTGCCGAATACGAGTCCGTACGGCGCGGCCATTCTGAATCCCGGCTGCCACAGAACCGGCGGCGGATTCGTGCCGTAGGCGACCAGGTAGAGTTGCCTCGAGGTCGTGTTTGCCGCATCCCGGACGTCGATGTTGAAGATATACATTCCTGCGACGGTCATATTGCTGGCAATTGTAGATGCGGCGTTGGGTGTCGCCAGCATCGCATTCCCGCCGGCGGGTTGGCTCTTCACCGACCAATGGTATGCCAGCATATCGAGTTCGGCATCGTTGGCTGCGACCGACAACACAGCCGCGTTTGTCGGCGCCACGAGATAACCGGGATTCGCGCCCCAAACAAGTATCGAGGGCGCATGATTCGGCCCCGAATAGGGATACACGGTCGTGGCGCCCGAACCGGCCAGAACGTTCGTGAGGGTCAACGCGCCACTCGAATCAATCGTGCGAAGCCCAAGCTCCTGGAATGGCTGTCCCGCAGATTGCGATACACCGTATGTGCCAGGCGGCAAACCACTCAGGCTCACATTCTGCGCCGACGAGGAGATGTTTTCGATGATCGTCGTGACTCCGTTCGTTTGCGAAAATGCCAACACCCGGAGCGAAGGATCGCTGGCAATCGCTCCGATCCGCATCGCACCGGGACGGATATAATGGATCAACTGGCGGAGCCGGAAGAATTTCGCGGCGGGCGTGAACGCAGTGAGACCGGCATTCGGAGTCAACGTGGCCGATGAGCTGAACGCGACTTCCCAGTAGGCGACGCCGGCCAGGGTCAAATCGTTGTACAAGTCGTCGAAAGTGGGATCGCCCATCTCCGTTTGCGCCGTCGTGAGCCCTTTCGCGTTTCCCAAATCGCGGAGATAGGAACGGTACGGATCGGCGGTGCCATAATTATGGTACGAAATCCTCCCAACGCTGGACCACATGTCGGGGTCATTCAGCACAGGCGAGATATAGCTCCAGTCAGTTTGCGGGGCGACGCATTCGGCATACTGAACCATGGTTGTCAGGCCTTGGGCAACGAGCCGGGGACCAACCGCCTTGATGTCGTCCGCCAGGAGCGAAGGCGTGAAGCTTCCGCTTGGCTCGTTGTCGATCACGGCATAGTTAATATTGATGCCATACGTGTTTTTGAAAAAAAGCGCATTGGCCCATATCTGCTGGGCGCGCTCGCCCGGATGATTCAACACCCAGGGTTTTAGAAGCGTCGCCAGAGTCGGATATGTGGGACTCGAGTAGAAATTCGGCTGGTATCCTTTTGCCAGGACTTTGTTCTGAAAGTAAAGCAGGTTGGTGGCGGATGATGCCGGAAGCGTATTGGACTGGAAGAGATTCCAGTCAATGACATCACAATCGCCGTGATCCATTCCGGTCCCGTCTATACGCGCCCCGACTTCCCATGTCCGTGAGCCGGTGAGCCCAAGGTCGTCGGCCAGATAGTCAAAGTACTGGTAGTTAATCGCGTTGACCACGGCCGGGTCCAGCAGGTTGCCTGCGATCCCCGTAATCCCGTTGTAGAATCCCCCGCCGTCCCCCCAGCCCACTATGGTCTGAAAGCGCTGGCCCGGGTCGATAACCACATCGGCGCAGTGCCCGGAACTTCCAGCCAGCACACCCCCCAAAAAAGCAACAAACCCGCGGCGGACTACCAACCGCCGCAGGCCTAATGAGAGCGAGACTTTTTGCATGCGTTAACCGGCGAGCTGGGGCTCCGCCGCCCTTCGGCGCGATGCGGGAAGTCGCTCTGCATTCACGAGGGCACTCTACAGTGGCTAGAAGCTCCGAACAAGCTCCGACGGACGAAGCAAACACTTGAAAGTGCCCGCCACTCAATCCCAATGACCTCGCCTGAGTTTTTTGGCAGAAACCTCGCAGGTGGGCGCCCGACACGCTCCACAGTGCTATCTTGATCTTGCGGGATTTGTGGGAAACACTCGCCCCTGTGCATGCCGCTGAACCCATGAAAACAATAAACTACAGAATTCTGCTGGTGTTGACACTTCTGGCTCTGGCCGGGCAAATCCAGCCCCGCTCCGCTTCCGCACAGGGGGACTCCACCAACCCGTGGCAGGCGCTGCCCAAGCGGGAGTTTGGCACCGCCACCAACGAATTGGCCGCGATCGAAAAGGAGATCCAAGGAGCCAAACCTGAGCAGTATCCAGCCATCGAGACAAAGTTAATCGCCGTGCTGGAAACGCCCGGCGCCACCATGCCTGGCCGACAATTCGCCTGCCAGATGCTTAAGCTGGTGGGCTCGGCAAAATGTGTTCCGGCCGTGAGCAAGCTCCTCACCGACGACCAACTTTCGCACATGGCACGGTCTGTCTTAGTAGGCCTGTCTGGACCGGCTGCGGATGAAGCTCTGCGAAAAGCCCTGCAGTCGACCCAGGGCAAGCTGCGCATCGGCGTCATCAACACCCTCGGCGACCGGCGAGACACTGGGTCCCTGAA
>Ga0210409_10005390_pt1 | contig 13446 bp, 9 predicted proteins | sample IncBWH17MmetaG_FD_161649 | JGI IMG/M metagenome (GOLD analysis project Ga0210409, IMG submission 161649) | Forest soil microbial communities from Barre Woods Harvard Forest LTER site, Petersham, Massachusetts, United States - Inc-BW-H-17-M | ecosystem: Environmental > Terrestrial > Soil >... | reverse complement strand
TCGATTGCATGGTTCCTCTTTGAGACCGGCCGTTCTGGCGCGGCGCGGGCGTAAATGGCAGAGCCAAAATAAGTCCGCAAGGCAGGTGCGCTACCAGGCTGCGCCACGCCCCGATATGACTGACATTACACAACTTATTTGAATTTGGCATGAAGCCAGAAAGGGCGTACAGATAGCACACAGGTAGCACAATCGGCCGCGTCTCATGGTGCCCCGAACTAAGTTGAGGTGCCCCGTTCATGGCCTCAGAGAGTAACACGCCGGCGCCTGCGGTAAACATCAAGCGCGGGCGGCACCGCCGGCAACAACCGAAGCGCGGGGAACGGAGAACCTGCTGGAGAGGGCCATAACACGCGATCGTGCGGGGTGGCCAACGATCTTGCCCAACGGGAGGTCGCGGGACGGGGCGAGCTTGCTCACGCAGTCGGGGCTTTAGGGGAGGCTGCGCCGGACTCGCCGGGCGGGTCGGGGGTCTAGCTCCGCGCCCACACCGGCCTCGAAAAATGTCCACAGGAAGCTGAGCTAGATTGGGAAACCCCACACTTGGCGACGCCACCTGACACACCCTGAACAGTTGCGAACTCTCTTGATCCGCGCCCAGGCTTGGTTCGGGACCAAGAGGTCGGAGGTTCAAAATCCTCTCGCCCCGACCAAACTAAATGCCGACGGCACAGCGACTTAAATGGGGGCACCGAAGGGCGCCCCGAATCGTCTCAGCTGCCAGGGTTCCATCGGGGTTCCAAAGAGGCAGGGGAACACCCCTGTGCGATGGGGGAATCTCGCGAGCACAAAGCCAGCGCCACCTTCAGCGAAATCGACCAGCCGCCAATATCAGGAATCAGGAGCGCATGTTCCAGCTCGCTGCCTCCTGGCCCCGCATCGTTCCCGGCTACGATTACACTCCGGTGGCGGCCAGCGCGGAAGTGCTGACCCCTCAGCCGAAAATGACGGAAGCAGGTAGGAGTCGAACTTGACACGGTTTTCTGGGCAACTACCTGAAAGATGACGAAGAGACAGCAAGTTTACAAGGCGCTTGCACAGCAGATCGTCGAGAGCGTATCCACGAGCCGCTCACACTTTGAACCCGAGTGTCGTCTGCTGATGCCGAGCGGGGCGATCAAAGACCTCTACGTACGAGCCCACGCTGTTCACCATTCATCCAGCGACACCGCCTTTGTTGGGGCGGTGAGCGGCATCACCGCGCGCAAGGCGGGCGATGCAAAGGTTCGAGAGCAGGAAATGGAGCTCCCTCAGATACTCGACCTCACGCCACAAACTGATTGGCGCGTACGGACCCAATTACGAGCGGCTCCTACTTACTTCCCAGAGAATCTAATCCTAACGCCGCCGTTCATCAGGCGCGGCGATCCGATCGTGCTCGGTCCGGTGCCGACGAAATACGTCCGATTGAACATGTTCTCGATGCCGAAGTACGCGTCGATGTTCTTCGAGATCGTGCGTGCGATCGACAGGTCCGCGACGTCGTAGGCGGGCAGCCCACGCGTGTTCGTCGTGGTGTAACCCGCCGCAGCTAGCGTCGCCGCCGGAATACCGGTGGTGTTCTGGTCGTTGTCGTACTGCAGGCCGTAGAACTGAATCGCGAACGCTGCGGTCAGGTATTTCGGGTTCGAGTACGTCGCGCGCACCGAGCCCCGGTTCAGCGGCACCTGCGGGATGTACTTGCCGACCAGCCCCGCATTGCCGACGCCCCCGTCGGTCACGGTGCCGTGGTCGTAGATGTACGCGCCGTTCAGCCGCACGTGCGCGCCGATGCGGCACTCGATGTCGGTCTGGAGCCCGTAAATGCGCGTCGCCCCGAGGTTCTGCCGCTGCTGCGTGATGGTCGCGGGCGTGCGGCTGAGCGTCACGTTCGCGACCGCGTTGGTGATGTTGTCGTCGAACCAGGTGGCGCGGATCGTGACGTTGCGCGCGGCCGCGATGGTCACGCCGAGGTCGCGACTCTTCATCGTCTCCGGCCCGAGCTGGGCGTTGGCCGTCGTCAGCGTCGTGCCGACACGGAACTGCCGGTATAACTCGTTCAACGTCGGCGCGCGGAATCCGCCGCCGATGTCACCCCACACGCTCACCGCCCTGGCCAGCTGATAGCGCGCGGCCAGGCGCGGACTCACCGCCGTGTCGGTTCGCTCCTGGAGACAGTTCGGCGGCACGCCGCCGGTCTGGGAGCACGACGGCAGGTTCTTGACCGCCGTTCCGGGAATGACGGCCGTCTCGAGGTTGTGCGGGTTGTAGTTCGTCCAGTGATCGAGCCGGGCCGCGAGCGTGATGGTGAGGTTCGAGAGCGGCGTGAAGAGGTCCTGGGCGAACACGCCGGCGAGACGCTGGTCGCCGCCGGCGACGCGGTTCAGCGCGAGCACCGCCGCCTGGACCGGCGACAACACCGGACCGGTGGCGTTGTAGTTGCCCTCCTGGCTGTCGCCTTCCACCCAGTGCAGGTCGCCGCCCGCGCTGAAGAAGTTCGTTGAGCCGAGGGCCTTGGACCACTGCACCATGGTGCCGACGGCGCGGGTCGGCACGTGCTGATCCACCGACAGACGTACGGTGTTGCGCGCGGGCGTGGTCGCCGGCACGGCCATGAACGTGCTGTGGAAGTTCTCGATGTCGCCGAAGACGGTGCCTTCGAGCACGCTGCCGTCGGGGAGCTGCGCGCGGACGCCGCCGCTCAGCGAGGCCCACCGCGTGTCGTTGATCTCGTCGATCTTGCCGTTGCCACGGTTCTCTCTGAAGTAACCGGTGCGGAAGAAGGTGTGCACGCGGTCGCTCGCGTCGTAATCGAGCTTCACGTTGAGGTTCTTGTAGTTGACGGTGGCGTTGTTGTCGATCACGCCGCGCTCGGTCGAGGTGACCACGGGGAAGCCGCGGGTGTCGTAGGCGCTCGCATCGACGCGGAGGCTGACCTTGCCGTACACGTCGCTCGCCGAGGCGTCGATCTTGGGGCTGCTGTTGTTCCCGTACTGCGGCTTGAGGTCGAACGCGCGGCGCTGCGCGCGGGAGGAGACGATGTTGATGACGCCGCCTAGCGCGTAGTTCCCGTAGATACTGGAGCTGGAGTTGTCGACCACTTCGATGCGGTCCACCGTCTCGAGCGGCACGCGCGTCCAGTACACCCAGCCGCCGAACGGATCGTTCACCGGCGTGCCGTCCGACAGCACCAGCGTGCGGCTCACGCCGCTCGGGCCGATGCCGCGCAGCGACACCCCCTGTGACGTCGGATGCGTCGAGAGGCTGCTCGAGCGGCGGAATAGACTGAACGTCGGGATCTGCCGCAGCACATCGTCGGCCACGACGGCCGGCGAGTCGCGGATCTGCGTGCTGTCAAGGACGTTCACGCTGGCGGCCACGTCGCCCGTGCGCTGCTCGCTGCGCGTCGACGTCACCGTGACCGTTTCGAGCAGCGCCGCCGGCGCGAGCACGACGTCGAGCGAGCACGCGAGATCGGTCACCGACGTCTTCGACTCGGCGAACCCGCCGGCGAGCACGGTCACCGTCACGTCGCCGGTCGCGGTGAGATCCGTCGAGAACCGCCCGTCAGGACCGGTGGTGGCACGCTGCTCCGCGCCGCCCGCGCGCACGACAACCGCCGCGCCCGACACGACACCGCCGCTCGAATCGTGAACGACGCCCGTCAGCGTGGTGGCGAGCGCCAGCAGCAACGCCGAAATCACTGTCGTCCTCCATCAGGTCGTCCGATTAGCACAGGGCGCTACAAACGGCTAAAGTCTTCGCGCTAGGCGCCCTTGATTTCCTTGGCCCGTAGCGGCCGCATCCGCCATTCGAGTACAGAGCCGGCAGCGCCTGCGTGGTGGCGAACACTGTGAGCGACCTCGCCGAGCCCCTCTGTGCGGGCCGCCCAATCGCGCTGAGTCCTCCGGCCATGCTAAGCCGCGTAATCGGTTGGGCTCCCGCCGCCACGAGGCGGCGGATTGCCATGGCGTGTGAGGTAGGTGGGCCGTAGATCACTGAAGCTTGAACACCAAGATGGTGCCTGCCTGGGGTACGTTGGACTTCGTCCCTTGGATCTCGTCGATGCCGTTTTGAAGGCCTCGCGCGTCAAGGTCCCAGCCCGTAGTGACTGCAACATATTGTTGCCCATCGACTTCGAATGACGTTGGAACGCCGATTGCTCCAGAGGGCAGCGGGAAGCTCCACAGTGGATCGCCGGTACGCGCGTCAAACGCTCTGAATAAGCGATCCGGTGTTCCACCAGCGAACAGAATGTCGCCGCCTGTGACCAGAAGGGGGGCCCAAAGAATAGTCTTGAAATTGTGCTGCCATACTCGCTTGCCGGTGTTTAGATCCCAAGCTTGTAGTTCGCCCAAGTGATCGGAAGCGCCAGGGCCGGTACGGACCGATCCGAAAATGCTTTCGACCTCATACCCCACGTAAAACCCCTTAGATTGTGAGTCTGGGACCTCGCCTTTTGGAAGGAACGCGCAGATGTTGTTGTTCGCGGGGATGTACAGGAGCCTTGTCTGCGGGCTCCACGCCTCGGGTGGCCAGTCTTTGCCGCCACCAATGCTCGGGCAGAACTCGGCGCCCTGTGTCGCGCCCGGTCGCTTGGACTCGTCGACGGTGGGACGACCGGTCTTCGAGTCAATCGACGTGAATACGTTGTTATTGGAAAACGGGAAAGCGTGCAGGAACTTGAGGCGATCGCGATCCAATACCCAAAGATAGCCGTTCCGACCCGCGTGCGTGGCGGTCTTCGTAGGCCTCCCGTCGACCTCGGTGTCGATCAGGAGAGGCGCCGATACTTCATCCCAGTCCCAGCTGTCGTGTGGGGTGTACTGATGATAGCTTTTGATCTTGCCGGTATCGGCATCAAGCGCGAGCGTCGAGTTAGTATAGAGATTATCGCCGGGCCGGTCGTCCGCGACCCATGGCCCTGGATTCCCGGTGCCCCAGTAAGTCGTGTTTGTTGCAGGGTCATAGACCCCGGTAATCCAGGTCGATCCGCCGCCTCGTTTGTAGGCCTCTCCTTTCCAGGTTTGCCCACCCGGTTCGTTTGGCCCGGGCACAGTGTACGTCTTCCAGAGTCGTTGTCCGGTGAGGGCGTCGAATGCATTTACTGAGCCCCGAACACCAAGCTCGCCGCCTGAGTAGCCGAGGATGATCTTGCCGCGCACGGCAAGCGGCGCCAAGGTCGAGTAACAGCCCGTTTTATAGTCATCGATTGGAACGGCCCAAACCTCCTTGCCTGAAGCGGCGTCAAGAGCAACGAGCGCACAATCGGTGGTCGCCATGTAGACGTAGTCACCGTACAGAGCGACCCCACGGTTTGTCGGATGGAGCTGGAACAAGCCGTCCGGATACTTTCTCGTGTACCGCCACAGTCGGGTGCCGGTCTTGGCGTCAAGAGCTATGACGTTATTTTGAGGCGTCGTTATGAACATGCGCCCGTGATTGACGATCGCCGCAGTTTCGTGAGCGCCAACTAGGTCAGTGCTCAGAGACCAAGCCAGCGATAGCTTGTGAATGTTGGTCGACGTGATCTCCTTCAGCGGGCTGAAACCCCAGCCGTCATACGTCCGCCGATACATGAGCCAATCGCCCGCGTCCGGGTGCTCGAGCCGAGCATCCGTGACGGTCGGGTACGCGAGAGAGGCTGGGTGCGCTTGCTGAGTAAGGAGCAATACTGCAGATAGCGCGCCAAAGAATCCGTTGCGTGAAAGGCGATTGGGCTTCATTGAGTCTGTCCTTTGCTCAAGGGGACGGCGTAGATCTGAAACGGCAGAGTGGGTGACTGAGTCTTGCGTGGACGGTCGAAGAAAAACGATAATTGCCCCTCACTGACCCAGGCGGTCGAATCCACGCGCGCAACCGATGTCGGCTCTCGGAATCCGCCATGTATTGGCGCCGTTTTGAATTCGTCGCCCTCGATATCCACCCGATCTAAGGTTCCGGCGCCTTGCACAAGAAGGAAGCTGCTCTCGCCAAACGGGCGAAGGGCATCCGGAAAGGCGAGGGGCGGCCCGTGAAGCTTGGTCACCCGGCCAGCCCCTCCCCTTTCGATATCGATGCGAAATAGCTCACCTGCTACGTAGGTCGTCACGTAGAGGTTGCCGTCGCTGCCAAAGGCAATGCCGTCAAGCCCGGCGCCGCCTCCACGAGGAGGCACAAATTGCTGGCTTGAGGCGAATACTTCGAACGTCGTGGCGCCCGGGGAGAGTCTTAGAATAGTGGGGTTCGCGCTGTCGGTGACGTATACGGAGCCTTTGCTGTCGACCGTGATGTCATTGCAGAAGGCGTGCGAGCCGGGCAACGAGACGCTGCGTTTTCCAGCGCCCGTCTTAAGGTCAAACGCTTTCAACGCGCTGCCTGTATCACGGCCGGTGGCAGGTCCTCCCAACGCACTCAAGTCGTTCGAGCAAGCCCAGAGGGTGTTCGATGCCTCATCCGCGAAGACTCCCAAGATCGAGCGCGAGCCCAATGCGCCCGGTTGGACAAACACGGTGGTCTCGGCTGTGCGCGGTTTGACGCGCACGATTCCACCATCCCCCAGGCGCCCGACGAACAACACACCATCCGAAGTCGACGTGATGCTTTCCGGAAAGGGTTGCGTCCCAGGGATGGGAATCGATTGGAGCTTCGGGGTCGCCGCCTGCACTGTGAAACTCAGCCCCAAGGCGAGAGTGACAACCTGGCCTGACCACCGAACCCGACTGGAGATGGTCGCCCTGCGGGTTTCACCCATGCGGGTTTCGATCGCTGAAGGTCCCGTGCATTCGGATCTTGTCGCCTTCAAACATCGCGAAATCAACGCCCCGCACAGCGGATGCGAGCTCATTTCGTCCTTCTCCGCGCAATCCAAGTCGCCACCGTCAGCGTCACCATGAATCCTCACGCGGTCACAAGAGGCAATTGCCGGTCCAGCGTAAGATGCTGAATCTAAAGGGATCCCAGCGCTCCCGTCCTGGCAAGATCTGGTCAGTGGTGGAAGATTGGACAACTCAGGAGAAGCGATCGGATCGCTAGATCGCTCGAAGCTCAGTCCGGTCGAACTGAAGGCTCCACGAATCGCGCGGAACGTGTAGTTACGGCCATCCGCCCCCCGGCGTGGCCAAGCCCTTCGTTTCTGTCCTCCCACCCGCACCACGGGCGTGAGCCCTCCCGCGAACGTCTTCAGGTCTAGGAAGCACCACAGCCTCCTTCAGAACCGATAGGTCACCCAGGGCGACACGTAGCTCATCGTCGGCGTGGCATGGACCGACTGCTCCTCGAACCGTCCGTTGAAGACGTAGATGCAGTTGACGTGGGCCGATAGATGGCGCGTCAGCTGCCAGTCGATCTGCATGGTCGCCCGGCTTCCCTCGTATCGGTCAGTCACGCCGTTGCTCGGGACGACCACCTGTCCGGCGATGCTGTAAAGCGCGTCGTAAGCGGTCTGCCGCCAGTAGAACCCCAGTCCGGCAGAGACGAGCACCTGACGCGCGGGCGCGAGCGTAACCGACGGCTCGAACCGGATCGAGTTACTCGGACCGAGCAGCTGCGCTCGGCCGGAGTAGGTGCCGCTCTGAAACAGCGCGTTGAATGTCTGTAGGTTCGGGTCCGCCCGATTCTTGTCGCCGCTAGCGGCGTCGAGGACGAGACCGAGCCGCGGCGACCAGACTGCATCGGCGAGCAGATGCGAGCCTTCGATCACGAGTCGCCACGCGCGAATGTCGCCGGAGCCGAAGTGGCCGGCCTGGAAGATCGCTTCGGCGTCGTACGCCCACGCCCCCTGGTGCCAGACGCGCGCGCCGAAGGTGTGGCGCGTTTCGTTCGCGGTGCCTTGCTCAAACTGTACCGCGTCGCGCACGAGACCCAGGTAGTACACGTCGAGCCCCACGCTCTGCCGCGATCGCGTGATCACGCGACTGCCGTACAAGCCCCACACGTCGAAGCTGGGGTGCGACCCGTCGTCGAAGATACCGGGCGTGGTGTCCACCGGCCGCGCTGCCCAGGCGTCGACCTGCCAGGGACCGGCGTGCGCGATCACGCGAACGCCGTCGAAACTGAGAGGAACGTTCGGTCCCTCGCGCAGCGCGTACATGCGTCCAGAGCCGAGCGCGATCTCCTGGCGGCCGACGCGAAGGACGGCGGCGGACGGCCCTGTTAGGCCGACTGTCACGTCAACGAAGGCTTGGTGCAGATCGAGCTTGTCCTCGTCGATCATCGGCCGCGGTCCGCCGATGCGACCGTTCTCGAGGCCCGAGTTGAATTCGGTCCAGACGCGCACGCGCGATCCGACGTGCAGATCGACGTGTAACAGATAGCGCTGTAGGACGTACCCGTCCGGATCCGGCGGCGTCAGGCCGAAGTTCTGATTGCCGAAGCGTTCATACGTGACACGCGCCTCGCCGCCGAGCGAGAGGAAGGTTGTGCCGGCTGCGGAGAGCGGCACGAACTTCGCCGGGTCCCAGAAGTCCGTGCGGTCGACCCCCTGAAGCGCACGCCAGTCCTCCTCGTAGGTGGGCAGCGGATACCGGTGGAGGTCCATCGGCGGCGTGCCGGTTCCCTGCGCGACTGCGGCGACTGACGTCGCCACCATTGCGCCAATCAACCCGAGCCGGCTGAGCTTCACGGCATGAAGTGCCGTCATGACATCCGCGACCGCAGCATGAATTGCGCCGACGGTACACACGAGGCAAATGCCGGTCCAGCATAAGATGCTGACTCTAAATGGATTCTGTGATCGCCATTCTGGCACGATCTGGACAATGGTGGAGCATTGGACAATTCAGCTGGCGCTTCGGCGATGCGGTTGACGGTGATGCCGTAGACACCGACCTCTCGCGGATCAACACCGCACCGATCACGCGGACGTCCGCAGCGATGGCGCGGCTCCCGCCAGGCCCCTCGGACCGCAGAATGCTGCATGGGCGTAAGTTGCAGCGGGAGCGATCTGGTGCTGGTGAACGGAGAAACAGAGTGGTTGTATAAAGCAACTCTCAGCTCGGCAGATTGAGTTTCTTCAAGAACGCGGCAAATCGCTGATCCTTGTGCAAGCTCTTCAGAAAGGGGTCCACCTTCACCTGGATCAGACCGCTGCTATGTGCGGCATAAGCTCGGTCTAGCCACCGGAACGCCTCATCGGCCTGGTTTCGGTAAGCGTAAACATCGGCGACGTTGTACGAATAGCGTGGATATTTCGCTACGAGCTCACTCAATGCGGCGTCCGACTCCTTTTTCCGACCAAGCGCGTAGTACGCAATCGCATGCAGATACGCACGCTCGGGTTCATATCGTATCAGCTCGATTTGAGGCAATGCATCGTTTGGCCGGCCCAGCATCACATAGATTTTGCTTAACACGATAGGGCCGGGCCAAACATCGGGGCTCAGTTCAAGCGCTTTCTTAGCATCCTCTGCGGCTTGGTCTAACTGCCCCACGAAGAGCTCGATTTCTCCAAGTGCCTGCCAACTGCGTGGGTTGAGCGGATCCAAGCCCAGGGCACGCCGGCTCAACCGAAGAGCTTCGTCAAAGCGACCGAGCATGGCTGCGGAGGAAGCCGCCGCTAATACCGCGTCGACGTTTCCAGGTTCGAGCTCAACTGCTCGCTGCCGCGACGCGTATGCCCCAGCCCAATCGAAGTCGACCTGTTCCTTGATTCGTCCCATTTGGATATGGGCCTCTGCCAAGTTCGGGTTCAGCGCAAGAGCCCGCTCCACTGATTCCCGGGCAAGCCGGTTACCCTCCTCCTCTGGGATTAGCCCCGTGGCGCCCTGCCACTTACGCACTCGAGACAATCCAGCCCAAGCCAGGGCATAGGAGGGATCGAGCTGCGTCGCCCGTTCGTAGTACTTGGCAGCGATGCCCGTATCTTTGTCGGTGTTTCGCTTAAAGAAGTAGTGTCCCTGCAAGTAGGCATTGAAAGCTTCCGGATTAACCGGATGCGACTGATCCAACTCAGCTTGTTGTTGCGAAGTCAAACGCACCCGCATTTCGTGCGTAATGGCCTTGGCTACATCGTCTTCGATATTAAGAATGTCTTTCACCGCATAGTCGTAATCCTGTGACCACAAGTGCGTTTGGTCCTTCACCTGAATGAGCTGAGCGGTAAGGCGTATGTGATCTCCGCTTTCGCGGAGACTGTTTTCCAGCACATACTGAACAGAAAGATCGCGTCCAATCTGGTCCAGGCGTTCGTCCTTGTGTTTGTATCCCATGACGGACGTTCGGGCGATCACACCCAACTGCTCAGGGTTAAGCCGGCCTAAAAGTGAAATCGTCCCCTCCGTCAGACCGTCCGCAAGATATTCCTTGTCGGGATCGCCAGTGAGATTCTGAAACGGCAGAACGGCAAGCATGAGTCTCTGCGCCCTTGGCGGCGTCATGCTCCCAAAGCGCCGCCAAGACGCGACACTCACGATCACCAAAAGGACGACACACGCGCCCGCGACCGCAGCTTTGTGCCAGTGCTCTGGCGCTCTTGGAACGGCCTCATCTGCGGGACCTTCGCGGCCGGGTTGCGTCGCCGCTAGCGAACCCTTGGCGGTCGAGACGTTAACCGCGCTTTGTTTCGCCGTGTCTGCCGCTTCGTCAACCGTGACATCCGCCGTGAACTGGTATCCCTTTCGAGCGATGGTGACGATCAAGCCGGTGTCGTCCGAGGCGTCACTTAGGGCCTTGCGTAAATGGGAGACGTATCGCGTCAGGTTCCCCTCCTCCACGAAGGTGTCGCCCCACACGGCTTGCAGCAATTCCTCCTTGGTGACCAAGCGGTTGGGGTGTTGCGCCAGGAAGAGCAGGACGTCGTAGGCCTTCGCGGTGAGAGAAACGGGTGAATCCCCGCAAGACAGCGTGCGCTTCCGTGAGTCCAGCGCAAACTGGCCGAAACGGTACAAACCGTCGACTAGCATCGACTCTTTAACCTTGCCAAGGTCGCCCATTGTGGGAGCCATTCTGAACGTCGTGGCTCTGATCGCTAGGGATGTGGGAAGCCCCCGTTTGCTGGACGCAAACGAGTCCGAGTTTTTCCTACTTTTTCCGGCTTACCGGAAGGACTTCCCCAAAGCCCCTCTTGGAGAATACCCCTCAGCCGGCTTTCGTTCACGCGAATAAAGGGCGAAACAGGGGCCTTCGCGTGAGCCAGGGGAGCGAGTTCATGGCTGTGGGAAGCGATACGGGCGTGGGACTGGCACTCGAAAATCCAGAGCGCGTCCTCGAGCCCTTTGAGACCACCAAGCGGGACGGTAACCTCAAGCCTTCCTTAGAGACATCGACGGAAGCCGACCGCAAGCGGACCGAGGAGAGGCTGCAGCAGGAAAACGTGGCGCTGCGGGAGGAAGTCGTTGCAGCCTCGATGTTTGAGCAGATTGTTGGGACGTCTCCCGCGCTCCAAACGGTGCTCTCTCGCCTCTCCAAGGTTGCGCCCAGTGATTCCACGGTGCTCGTCACGGGTGAGACGGGAACGGGCAAGGAACTCGTCGCGCGCGCGATTCACCGAAGGTCTCGGCGTGGTTCACGAGCGTTCGTGGCCGTGAACTGCGCGGCGATCCCGCGCGACTTGATCGCCTCGGAGCTCTTCGGTCATGAGAAGGGGGCGTTCACCGGAGCCATCCAACGGCGGCTGGGTCGGTTCGAACTGGCACACGGCGGAACGATCTTCTTGGACGAGGTCGGCGAACTGCCATCCGAGACACAAGTGGCATTGCTGCGGGTGCTGCAGGAGCGTGAATTCGAGCGCGTGGGGGGACGCGAGCGGATCCAGGTCGATATGCGCGTCATCGCCGCCACGAGTCGTGACCTGACCGCCGCGATAGCGGACGGCGCGTTCCGCCAGGATCTCTTTTATCGACTCAACGTGTTTCCCCTCGAGATGCCTCCGTTACGGGAACGGCAGGAGGACATTCCCGTGCTGGTGGAGTACTTCATCGGTCGCTACGGCCGGAAGGCAGGGAAGACATTCAGGCGGATCAGCAAGCGGACACTCGACGGCCTGCAGTCCTATCTATGGCCTGGGAACGTGCGTGAGCTGCAGAACGTCATTGAGCGGTCGGTGATCGTCGCCGACACTGACGAATTCACCGTCGACGAGAGCTGGGTGTCCGCGGCGCCCCCGGTCGATAGCCGGCTTGGCTTGTCCGGCGCATTGGCTGCGTACGAGAAGGTTCTCGTCGAAGTTGCCCTGCGCGCGAGCGGCGGACGTGTGTTCGGGCCATTGGGAGCGGCGGCCCGACTCGGGATCCCGCGTTCGACGCTCGAATGGAAGATTCGGGCGCTGAAAATCAACAAGAGTCGCTTCCGGGTGCGGGCTCCGAACCGTTCGTAAGGTGGCATTGTCCAGGATTTCACCCCCGGCGAAATCGAGCCCTTTGGGGTGACGCACAGAGCGACAGACCATGTCCCGTTCTGAGTGGCGACCCATCGAAGCCTCCGTCGGGCGCACAGCCCCGCCGAAGGCAGACGAGTGCAAGTGAGGGGCGCCTGGTCCTAGCGCCCTTCCCCGGCGGCCTGGGCGCCGCGTTCGAGGCCCCGGCGCGGTTCTCCGGTCTCTTCGCCGGGGTCGTGCTGCCTCAGCAGGACCGCGCGGCCGGGGACGACTTGTTCAGGGAGGCGGGGAAGGGTAGCGAGCTGCTATGGGCTGAGCAGACGTGTCTGGAGCGATCCTACGAGGCCCTCCTGGCTAGCCGGGAGAAGGCGGTCCGGAGGATGGAAAAGTGGTTACGACCCTGCAGGGATTCGTTGCTCGCGACTCCACGCCTACTGTCTCGTTCGAAGCCTCGGGGGGCAACGAGGGCTCGGCGATGGGATCGCTCTTCGCTGCTGCCCAGCGTGGCGACTGGGGTCTACGGCTGGCCGGCGAAAGCGTAACGACCGGTGGTTACGTGCCCGTGCCCGCATGCCGTGGGCTCCCGGCACGCGCTCGTGGCCAGGCTCGGGAGGCCCCGCTGACGGACGTTCGCGGGCGTATCGAGGATGGCCTTGAGAAGAGATGCTTGGTGCCGGCTCGCAACCGAGTGAACGCTTTCCTGTTCCATTGCTAGGCACGGGTCGTAACGTTGGGTTAGAAGGCGACTCTCAGCCGCGCGGCTACACTTCGCGGTGGCGACACTGCAGTTCCGGAGAACAGGCTGGCAAAATTGATGACGTTGACACGGTTCATCAGATTCGCTACACCGATTTGGACGGAGGCGCGCCGCTGACCGGCGTGGTATACGTCGAGGCCGGCTCCTGCATCCAGGGAAAAACTCGGACCCACGCGTCCACGTTGAAGATTGACGCGGCTTAGGATCGCCGCGCCATATTGGGACGACAAAAGAGCGGGATCCGCCGTAGTATCGGCCGGCAGCCCGCTGCCGTAGTGCCCGTCCAGTGCGAGCCATAGGCGCGCAGAGGCTTGGCAGCGCACGCGAGCGTGCGCCGTGTTCCGCTGGTCTTGCGTGACCGCAAACGAACTTGTGTCAGTGAGACGACTCGCCGCGTCGGCCCCGAGGAACAGCCCCC
>Ga0210409_10005387_pt1 | contig 13452 bp, 13 predicted proteins | sample IncBWH17MmetaG_FD_161649 | JGI IMG/M metagenome (GOLD analysis project Ga0210409, IMG submission 161649) | Forest soil microbial communities from Barre Woods Harvard Forest LTER site, Petersham, Massachusetts, United States - Inc-BW-H-17-M | ecosystem: Environmental > Terrestrial > Soil >... | reverse complement strand
AAGTCTTGATTAACGCATTGACCCGATAGGCTCAGACAGCTCGGCACTAGAGAGTCCGTTGTAAGCATCCCTGCCCTGCCTAAATTGCCGCGCGAGACCTGCGCCCCGCTTGGGCACAACAGTCAAGCCACCACGCGGCTGCGAAGTCCGGTTTTGTCTGCAGCGAGCTTCCCCGTGTAAATCGCCATTCCTACCGCGGCGTGCATGCCGTACTTTTCGAGCGCGTTTACCTCGCGCATGCTGCGAATCCCGCCCGCCGCAGTGATGGGCAGCCTGGTGACGCGCCGCAATTGCCGGAACCACGCCAGGTCCGTTCCCTTCATCGTCCCTTCGTTGTCCACGAACGTGGAAAGGAATCCAGAGCAGTAGCGCTCGAGCTCGGGTATTACCTCGGAGGGCCGGAGTTTCAGGCGTTCCCGCCATCCGCGCACCACTATTCTGCCGCCCTCCGTATCGAGCGCCACGATCACCTGCTTCCGGCCGACGCGTTTAGAGAGCGAGCCGAGGAACTCGCGGTCAACTTTTCCGTCTCGAAATGCCGCGCTGCCCACGATGATTTTTTCCGCGCCCCACGAAAGAATTCTCTCGGCGCGTGCCAGGGTCCTAATCCCGCCGCCCACGCGCACTTTCATTTTCGACCGGCGGCAGAGCAGCTTGATCCATCGCGCGTTCGATCCCCTGCGCATGGCCGCGTCGAGATCAATCACATGCAGGGTCGGGTAGTCGCGGAAGCGCTCCAGCAGGCCGAGCACGTCGTCCACCGCCAGCGCCCGTCGCCGCCCGCGCACCAGCTGCACCGCCTTTCCATCTTGGAGGTCAATGCAGGGAATGATCATCGCGCCATCGTTTCCATTCGTCTTTCCTCGTCAAAATGCTGATCAATGCGGGATGTTCAGGAGGGCCGGGTTTAAACCCGGCCGTAAACCGCTCACTCGCTTCAGCGGTTTTAACCCCGGAAGCTCTTTCCGCCTGCGTCGCGGTATTCCCCTACCGGCTCATGCGAATCGGCACTCCGCGCTCCGCAAGGAATTTTTTCATCGCCGCGATAGATCGCGTCTCCTGATGGAAAATCGAAGCGGCCAGCGCTGCGTCCGCGCGGCCTTCGGTGAACACCGCCAAAAAATCCTCAAACGTGCTGGCGCCGCCCGACGCGATCACCGGCACCGGCACGGTCGCCGCGATTTTCGCGGTCAGCTCGCAATCGAATCCGCTGCAGGTGCCGTCGCGGTCTATGGATGTCAGCAGAATTTCTCCGGCTCCGCGCGACACCGCTTCCGCGGCCCACTTCGCCGCGTCGAGTCCCGTGGCGTCGCGCCCTCCGCGCGTGTACGCTTCCCAGGAATCGCCCTTGCGCTTCACGTCGAGCGAAAGCACCACCGCCTGCGCGCCGAATTGCTGCGACAGCTCCGAAATCAATTCCGGCCGCTCCACAGCCGCGGTGTTTACCGTCACCTTCTCCGCGCCGGCCAACAGCACCGCCCGGCCATCCTCCATTTTCCGTATGCCGCCGCCGGCGGTCAGCGGAATATTCAATCGCTCGGCGACGCGGCGAATCGTTTCCAGAAACGTGGCGCGCCCCTGAACCGACGCGCTGATGTCCAGCACCACCAGCTCGTCCGCGCCCTCGCGGTTGTAGCGCGCTCCGAGCTCGGCCGGATCGCCCATGTCGCGCAATCCCTCGAATTCGATTCCCTTGACCACGCGCCCGGCGTCCACGTCGAGGCACGGAATAATTCTGCGCGCCAGGGTCATTGAATGGACTCCACGAAATTGCGCAGCACCTGCGCGCCGGTCTCCCCGGATTTTTCCGGATGGAATTGCACGCCGCGCAGGCTGCCGCGCTCGATCACCGCCGCAAACGGAAACCCGTGGTCGCAGGCCGCCACCGTCGGCTCCGCAGTCGCCGGCGCCGCATAGGAGTGCGCGAAATAAAAGTAGGCGTCGTCGGGAATGCCGCGAAGCAGTGTGCTCGTCCGCATCCGCCGCACCTGGTTCCAGCCGATATGCGGCGATTTCACGTTGGTTGGCAGCACGCGCACTTCCTCCGGAAAAATTCCGAGTCCTTTGTCTCCGGGCGCCTCCTCGCTCGAAGCGAACATCGCCTGCAATCCCAGGCAGATGCCCAGAACCGGCACGCCTGCATTGACGGCGGCGCGCAGCGATTCCGTCAGACCTCTTGTGCGCAAGCCTGCAACGAACGCCGCGAAATGCCCCACGCCGGGAAGCACGATCGCTTTCGCTGCGGCGAGTTGCCGCGGCTCGATCGCGCGTTCCGTTTCCGCCCCCAGCCCGCGCAGCGCGCGCTCCACCGACGGTAAATTCCCTGTGCCGTAATCTACGATCGCGATCTTCACAGTCGCCCCTTTGTCGAAGGCAGCACCCGGCGAAGCTGCCTGTCGCGCGTCACCGCAAAACGTAGCGCCTTCGCAAACGCCTTGAAGATGGACTCCACCTGGTGATGCGACGACCGCCCGTACACCAGTTTCAGGTGCACATTGGCCGCCGCGGCGTGGGCGAACGCCCGGAAAAAATCTTCCATCAGCTCGGTTTGAAAATCGCCCACGCGCGCCGCCGCAATCTTGAAATTGCAGACGCAATAGGCGCGTCCGGAAAAATCGAGCGCCGCCGCTGCCAGGCAATCATCCATCGGCATTAGGAAATATCCAGCGCGCAGAACTCCGCGTTTTGATCCCAGCGCTCTTTTCACCGCTTCGCCCAGCGCAATGCCCACGTCCTCGACGGTATGGTGCTGGTCCACATCCAGATCGCCGCGCGCCGCGAGATCCAGATCCAGTCCGCCGTGGCGCGCGATCTGCTCCAGCATGTGATCGAAGAATCGAATTCCCGTCGAGATCTGCGACTTGCCGCGGCCATCGAGGTTCAGCCGCAGGCGGATGTCGGTTTCTTTCGTCCTTCTTTGCAGCGCCGCCTTCCTCATAGCACCCTCTTCAGTTCGCGGAGAAGCCGCCGCGTCTGCGCCAAGGTTCCCAGCGTGATCCGCACGTACCCTTCGCCGCCGAAATCGCTCGAACGGTCGCGAACCAGAATCCCCTTGCGCGCCAATGCCGCCACCACGCGTTTCGTCCGCTTACCCAGCCTGACCAGCACAAAATTGCCAGCAGTCTTGAAGCATTTCGCCCCTCGAACGCGCTCCATTTCATGGCTGAAATACTTCCGGGCTTGAAGTACTTCGCGCACCGTCAGCGCCATGAATTTTCTGTCTTTCATCGCCGCTTCCGCGGCCGCTAGTGCCGCGGCGTTCACCGGATAAGGCGATTGCGCTTTCCGCATGATCCTCGCCAATTCGCGATGAACAAAAATGCAGCCCAGCCGCAGCCCGGCTAGGCCGGCGGTCTTCGAAAATGTGCGCGTGACGATCAGATTTTTGTGCCGCCGAATCCAGGGGATCACCGTGACGCCGGAAAATTCGAAGTAGGCCTCGTCAATCACGACCATGGTCCGCGTCGCGGCTTTCAGGATTCGTCGCAACTCTCGCGTGGACAGCAGGTTGCCCGTGGGGCTATTCGGATTCGGCAGGAAAAATACGCGCGGCCCTTTTCGCAGCTCGGCCATCACATTGTTCCACGTGAAACACATTTCGCTGTCGTAGCGCGCCGCCACAATTCGCGCACCGGCCAACTCCGAATAAAAGCGGTACATCGCGTACGTCGGCTCGATCAGCAGAACGGTGTCCCGCGGCTCGACGAATGTGCTGACCACCAGGCTGAGCGCTTCGTCCGTGCCGTTGGTCAGCAGCAGTTCCTCGGGCCGAACACCGAAATGCCGGGCGGCCTTCCGCCGCACGGTTTCTTGCTCGGGATAGGACGCGATGGATGCGGCGCTCAGCTTCGCCAGCGCGCGGCGCACGGCGGGCGAGCAACCGATGGGATTTTCGTTGAAATCGAGGCGCAGCTTGTCGGTGCGGCCTTCCAGCGGCGGATGATAGGGACGCATCCGCTCAACCGCCGGGCGCACGCGGATTGGGGATTTCATCTGTGCGCCTCCATGCGCACCTCGACGGAACGGGCGTGCGCGGCGAGAGCTTCGGCGCGAGCGAATTGCTCGACGACTGGAGCGAGGCGGCGTGCGCCGGCGCGGGATACTTCCTGCACGCTGATGCATTTCAGGAAATCAGTAACGGAAAGGCCGCCGCGCGTGCGCGCCGCGCCGCCGGTCGGCAGCACGTGGTTGGTGCCGCTGGCGTAATCGCCAAAGGACTGCGCGCTCCAGTCGCCGAGAAAAATGCTTCCGGCGGATTCAACGCGCGCGAGAAGGCCGTCTGCTCCTCCGGGCAGGCTGAGATGCTCCGGCGCAAAGCGATTCACGAAGCGCGCGGCTGCGGCAATATTTTGCGCCACGAGAATCGCGCCGTTTCTCGCAAGCGAGCGCCGCGCGAGATTTGTAGTCCGGAGACCATTCAGCTGATGGTCGATTTCCGCGGCCACGGCGCGGGCGAGGCGCGGCGAGGTGGTGACCAGAATCGAAATCGCGTCGGGATCGTGCTCCGCCTGCGCGATCAGGTCCGCAGCAATGAATCGCGCGTTGCCGCGCTCGGCGAAAACCAGAGCTTCGGTGGGGCCGGCCAGCATGTCAATGGCGCAATCGTTGCTGACGATTTTTTTCGCGGCGGTGACGAAGCGATTGCCCGGGCCGAAGATTTTGTCCACGCGCGGAATGGAGCGAGTGCCATAGGCAAGCGCGGCGATGGCCTGTGCTCCTCCGATGCGAGCGACGCGGCGCACGCCGAGTCTCCCAGCCGCGGCGAGCAGCGCGGGTCCCGGTTGCGGGCTGGCGACGACAATCTCGCGCACGCCGGCCACCTGCGCCGGAATCACGGTCATCAGCAAAGTGGAAACGAGAGAAAAACGCCCGCCCGGCAGATAGCAGCCGACCGATTCGATGGGACGCACGAGCTGTGCGGCGCGCACTCCCGGCTCGACTTCAATGGTCCACTCCGGTGGCTTCTGGCGGAGGGCGACGGCGCGGATATTGCGCGCGGCGTGGTCAATGGCGGCCAGAAATTCGCGCGAGACGCTTTTGCGCGCGGCGGACAATTCGGCGCGCGAGACCCAGACATTTCGCGGACCCAGCGCCATCCGGTCGAGCCGCTTGGTCCAGGAAAAAAGCGCAGCATCCCGGCGGCGACGCACATCCGCAACGATGCGCGCGGCGACGCGCTCGGCATCGCGGCTGCCGGCGCGGCGCGAGGCCAGCACTTTGCGTTCGGTCGCGCGCGTCAACGGGGAAATGCGCATCAATACACGACCTTGTTGAGCGGATACTCGACGATTCCTTCGGCGCGCGCCGCTTTCAGCCTGGGAATCAGCTGGCGGACGGTTTTTTCCTCGACGATGGTGTTGATGGCGAGCCACCCGGCATCGCTCAACTGCGAAATCGTGGGGTTGCGCAGCGCCGGCAAGGCGGCGATTACATTGTCGAGGTCTTCCTTGCGCACGTTGAGCATCAAACCGACGCGGCTGGTGGCTTTGATCGCGCCTTCCAGCAGCATGGCCATGTGCGCGATTTTTTCGTGCTTCCAGGGATCTTGGCGCGCCGCGCGATTGGCGATCAGCCAGGTGGCGGATTCGAGCAGCGTATCCACCACGCGCAGGTGATTGGCGCGCAGCGACGAGCCGGTTTCGGTGACTTCGACGATGGCGTCGGCGAGCTGCGGAACTTTCACCTCCGTAGCGCCCCAGGAAAATTCCACGCGCGCTTTCACGCCGTGCTTGGCGAGATAGCGCTCCGTCATCTTCACCGCTTCGGTGGCAATCACTTTGCCTTCGAGATCGCGGACGCTCTGCATGGGCGAATCCTCGGCCACGGCGAGCACCCAGCGCACGCGGCCGAAACTGGTCTTGGAATAAACCAGCTCGATGACTTCTTCGACGTCCGCGCCGGTTTCCAGAATCCAGTCCTTGCCGGTCAAGCCGGCGTCGAGCGCGCCGCTTTCGACGTAACGCGCCATTTCCTGCGCGCGGACCATCATGCATTCGATTTCCGGATCGTCAATTCCCGGGTAGTAGCTGCGCGAGCTGACCGAAATCCGCCAGCCGGCCTTGGCGAACAGCTCGACGGTGGCGTCCTGCAGGCTTCCCTTGGGGATGCCAAGCTTCAGGCAGCTCATGATTTTTTCCCCTTGCCGTAGAGTTCCTCGGGAGTGATGACCTGCTCGGCCACGATTTTCGCTTCGCCCGCGCGGTCCATGCGGCGGAAGAAACAGCTGCGGTAGCCTTCGTGGCAAACCGCGCCGCCGTCGAGTTCGGCGCGCACCAGCAGCGCGTCCCGGTCGCAATCCACGCGCATTTCGCGCAGCACGAGTTTCTGCCCGCTGGTTTCGCCCTTCATCCAAAGCTTCTTGCGCGAGCGACTGTAGAAGGTGACGAAGCCGGTCTCCTGCGTCCTGGCGAGCGCCTCGCGGTTCATGAAGCCCAGCATCAGGACTTCGCCGTTCACGGCGTCCTGCACGATGGCCGGGATCAGGCCGTTTTCTTTTTCGAAGTCGAGTTCCATTTTCTCTCCTGGCAATCTTTTGCGCTGGTCATCCCGAGGGCGCTCATGCCCGAGGGATCTCTCTCCGATCGGCCGGGCGGCGGCCGCTTCACACGAAGAGAGATTCCTCGGCCAAAACCGGTCCTCGGAATGACAACCGGTCTTGCTAACGCGCCCCTAAAAACAAAAAGCCCGCCGGCGCTTGCCGCGCCAGCGGGCTGATGAGTGCAGCTTGTTACGTTCCTGCTAGCCACACCGCCGCGGGCACGGGTCCACGTGATGGTGATGGCTATGATGTGTCCGCCGCAGTTTCATGACGCCTTCGAAATTAAGGTACGCCGCGATCTTTGTCAAGCGCGGAGTCCGGTGGACGTGGCGACAATTCGTCGTGAGAAGGACGTTGCGCCGTACTCAACAGGATTGAACCGGCGGACGATGGAGGCAGATGGTTTCGAGCGAGGCAAGGAATGGTGCCGGGCACAGCATGCTGTGCCCCTACCAGAACGACGGCTAACGGCGCGAGCGGCGGGCGCGCGGCTTGGCGCGTTTCTTGGCGTTCCTTCGCCTCACGCCACTGCCGCCGGCAGATTGGGGAGTCAAAGCACATACCTCTGTACCAGCGCTCTTCGGCTAGGGAATTGGAACCGGGCGAAATTGGGAGTCTTGATAGAGCCACAATTGCGTGGGTGCGTTCCGCGTGAACCTCATGTCCGTGCCCGACGAGCGCTTCGTGTCGGTAACTGGCTTCGCGGTAATAGCGACCGCAATCTGCGAGCCGTTTTCGCCCAAATAAGTCCAGTAATCTCCATCGCCAGACGGGTACGGATGCGGCGCGCGCAGTATCCAGCTTCCTCGATATTCGTAAATGCCCTTGCTTTGAAACGAAACAAGCGGCGCGTGTGTCGTCGTCGCCGAAAATGTTTCGCATTTTCCCGGTGTGTCCAGCTTTGCAATCCCCTGCGGAGTCACTCGGAGAACTTCCCCACGCTGGGTGCAGATATAGGCGGCATCATCTGCAACGGCCCAGCTTTCTGCCAGGAATTTCGTTCCCCTGTCGTTTGGAATCTCGCGGCCGTCACTGCCCACGATGATGTCGGACTTGAAGTCTTGATCAGATCGGGTCAGGAAAGGCAGCAGTTCTCGGCGCTCGATAAACCACAGCTTCTGCCCTATCGGAAGAACTCCGATGGCTTGGGCGAAATCCGAAGACGCCTCAGGCAGCAAAGGCTCGAGTTCGGCCGTCCATCCGTTCGTTGCGGCATTCCACTGCCAGACTCTACCTCCATACTCCATCCAAAAGCCGCTTCCGTTTCCGGCTGGGTGCGGCCCTCCCAAGACATCGCCTCGTGAGAAATATCCGTGCTCAGGTTTTGGCGTGTTTACCCGGCGCCATGTCGTCCCATCGAAATTCAAGAACTGGCCGGTCTGGTCATCGAGAATCCACAGAAGGTTGTTCGCCGGATCTGGCCACGGTCCCGAGACGACTGAGTAGGTTCTCTGAACCCGATAGACGCCGCTTACCTGCGCGCCATCGACCACCAGCAAGCCGAAGTTCGTGGAAACATAGAGCCGGCCTTTGTAGAAAGCGGCGCCTGAATATCCAAACGAAACGTAGTCCGGAAGTCCTCGAATCAAGCCGGGTAATTTCGCAGCGGGCTCGAGTCGAGGAGCGAAATCTCCTGGTTGCTCCAGGCGATCAATCGTCCAGCCGATTCCAATTAAAAGAATCAACGGCGCCGGAACAAGCCAGTACACGCGCTTCCCAAAGCGCCTCTTGAGGAACCATGCGCCCGCAATGGAGGCACCGATGATGCCCAGAATAATTACCGCGAGATAGACCAATACGCTTGGCATTCACAGTCCTTCGCTCGGCGTCAGCGACGCTTCGGGCGTTTTCTCGCGGTGCGACGCCCAGCGCCGCCGCTGGACTTGACTTCGCTCCGGCCGGTGCCGTGCGTTCCCGGCGGGGCGGCTTGTTCCATTGCGGTGCGGATGTAGCGGCGGACGAACGGGCGCTCCAGGTCCGCGAGGCTCGCGAATTTGATGTGCCGCATGGTTTTGCCCTCGCCTTCCATCACGCGATTCGGATCGGGCAGCGCCGCACCGCGCGGGAAGCCCAGATTCACGTGGCCGGAGCTGGTGGCGATGTAGCAAAACATGTCCTTCATCCTTCCGCTGAACCCGAACCAGATGGCGACGGTGTAAACCTGATAGATGGACTCGGAGGCGTCGGGCGCCTCGTCGAGAACAATTTCCCGCAGCGCCAGCGCCAGGTCCGCGATGTGCGGATCGTAGGCTGCGAGGAATCCGACGAGTTGGGGTTCGGGCGGGCGTTCCATGCAGAACCAAACATACACCGCGAATAGCAATTCGAAAACTGGCGATCGGGCGCGACTGATCCCCCAGGCTCGCTCGATCTCCCGAGCGCCTCTCGCCGAGGCCTCGGGAGCCCTATCGTTCCGTCGACCTGGGGGCCCCGTTTGATCCCCAGGTCCGGTTTCGGGACTCCGGTGGAGTCCACCGGACTCCGAAGACCGGAGCTCGACTAGCCGGCGGGCGATAAAGGCGGATGGTTTCGAGCGAGGCAAGGAATGGTGCCGGGCACAGCATGCTGTGCCCCTACAAAGCCATCGCGCGAGCAATCGAGATGGATGGGAGCGGCATCGCCAAGCATCTGCGCCGGGCACGACCGATCCCCCACGCTCGACTGACCGTCGACCTGGGGGCCCCACCTGCTGTGCCCCTACGGGCGAACGTTGGCGCGCGGGGGGCGTAGGTTATTCCGCGAAGGGAAGCCAGACCTGAAAGCGGGTGTCACCGGGTTTGGAGTCAACCTGGATGTCGCCGCGGTGCTTTTTCACGATGCGCTGCACGGTGTCGAGGCCGAGTCCGGTGCCTTCTCCCACTCCCTTGGTGGTGAAGAATGGCTCGAAGATGTGCGGGAGGACGTCGGGCGGAATTCCGGGACCGTTGTCGGCGATCTCGACGACCACGGAATCGTCCTGGCGGTAGACGCGCAGGCGGAGTTCGCCTTTGCCATGCATCGCGTCAATGGCGTTGTCAATGATATTGGTCCAGACCTGATTCAGCTCGCTGCCGAATGAATTCACGAGAAGAGGAATGCGCTGGTAATCGCGCTGCACCAGGACGCCGCGCTTGAGTTTGTGATTGAGGATGGTCAGCGTGGTCTCCAGACTCTTGACGATGTCCACGTTCTGCACCGGAGTCTGGTCCATGTAGGTGTATTCCTTGATGGCGCGGACCAGGTCCGATATGCGCGAAGTGCCGCTTTCGATTTCATTCAGAAGGGCGGCCACCTCGACCGACGCTGCGATGCGCACCAGAGCAGCGCGCGCCGTCTCCGCATCCAGTGTGGCGAAAAGCGACTCGAGCGCTTCGGGCTTGATATTTTTTCGCGCCAGGTCCGCGGCCATTTGCCAGAGGTCATTTTGGCCGTGGCTGCGCAGCAGAGAATCAATCTGCTCTTCCAGGTCGCTAACGGTCAGGGGATCGGGCGGAGGTTCTTCGTGTTGCACGAACGAGGCTTCGAGCTTGTCAATTTCCGATTTCTGGGCGGCGGTGAGTTCGCGCGCGCCGAGTTCGTGGCTGGCGTTGCGGATTTTGGTGAGGACATCGCGCAACTGGCTGGCGGCGCGCTTGGCGGCGGAAGCGGGGTTGTTCAGCTCGTGGGCAAGCCCCGCGGAAAGTTTTCCCAACGAAGCGAGGCGGTCGCGTTGCTGCTCCCTGCGGGTGGTTTCGCGAATTCTGTCGGACATGAGTCCGACCAGCCGCTGGGTCAATTCCGGCATTTTGTTGACCAGCTCCGGAAAAAGCGAAGATGGAAAGCGGAGGGCGCGGACATCGGTGACCGCACGGACTCCCACGGTGTACTGCTTCATTCGTGAAAACGGGAGCAGCCCGGTGACGGCTCCCGCCTGAATCATGAGCACGACTGTTTCGCCGCCGAGGTCGCCCCGCGCCTGAAGTTGTCCATCGAGGATCACATACATGGCATCGGCAGGATCATCCGCGCGGAAGGTAGCCTCGCCCGGCTTCAGGCGCATCTCCTCGGCACGGCTGATGAACCAATCGAGTTGATCGTCGGGCAGACCGGCGAAGGCCGGAATGCGAAGCAGTTCCGATTTGTCGGCCATTTATACCTTGCTCAAATATTGATGGATGAATTGCACGGCTACAGAGCCTTCACCGACTCCGGAAGCCACGCGTTTCACCGAACCGTGGCGCACATCGCCGACGGCGAAAATTCCGGGGATGTTGGTTTCCAGCAGGAAGGGATCGCGGTCGAGTTCCCAGCCTTTGGGCCGACTCCCGTCGCGCAGCAGGTCCGGGCCGGTGAGGATGAAGCCGCGATCGTCGCGCTCAACGATATCGCCCAGCCAATCGGTTCGCGGCGAGGCTCCAATAAAGATGAACATGGAGGTGGCCGGCACGCGCTCGAGCTTGTTGGTATCCGAGCAGAGAAAAGTAATCTCCTCGAGATGGGTATCGCCATGCGCCTCGGCCACGCTGGCGTTGGGCCAAATCTGGATATTGGGCCGCTCTTTAATCTGGTCAATCAGATACTGCGACATGGTGCTGGAGAGCGAACTGCCGCGCACGACGATGACCACGCGGTCCGCGTATTTCGCGAAGTTCATGGCCGCCTGGCCCGCGGAATTGGCCCCGCCGATCACGTAAACGATTTCGCCCTTGCAGGAGAGAGCTTCGGTGGCGCCACCGCCGTAGTAAACGCCGGCGCCCTGCAGCCGGTCGATTCCCGGAGCTTCCAGGCGGCGCCACTGGACGCCGGTGGCGATCATCAGTGCGTGGCAAGAGATTTCATTTCCATCAATAAATTTAATGATGCGGTAGGGACCTTCGACTCGAACGCTGGCGGCTTCCTGCGGCGACAAAATTTCCACACCGAAACGCTGCGCCTGCACCACGGCGCGCCGCGCCAGATCGCCGCCGCTAAGGCCCATGGGAAAACCAAGATAGTTCTCGATACGCGAGCTCATGCCGGCCTGGCCGCCGGGAGCTTCGCGCTCGATCATCACCGTGTGCAGGCCCTCCGACGCGCCGTAAACAGCCGCGGCGAGACCGGCCGGACCTCCGCCTACGATCGCCAGATCGTAAAAATTAGTCTGCGCGCGGGTGCGCAGTCCAACTTTTTGAGCCACATCGGCGGGCACACTTTCCAGAAGTTTTGTGCCGTCCGGGAAAAGTACGATGGGAAGGCTGGCTGCCTCCGGCCCCAGGACTTCGAGCAGACGCTTCGTTTCGGGATCGTTGGCGGACAGCTCGGCGTCAATCCACTGGTAGGGGACGCGGTTGCGCGCCAGGAAGTCGCGGAGTTCGTAGGAGCGCGGCGACCAGCGGGTTCCCAGGACGCGTATGCCGTCGAAGGCCGGGCGATAGGTAGCGCGCCAATCGTCGAGCAAATCATCGAGCTGTGGGTAAAGATGTTCGCTCGGAGGATCCCAGGGCTTCAGGAAAAAATAATTGATGTTGGCTTGATTGATGGCGCCGATGGCCGCGTTGGTGTCGGCGTAGGCGGTGAGCAGCGCGCGCTTGGCATCGGGGAAAATGTGCATTCCCTCCTGCAGAAAGGCGATGCCGTCCATATTGGGCATGCGCTGATCGGCGAGCAGCAGGGCGACGCTGTCGTTGCGCAACCTGAGCTGCTTGAGGAGGGTCAGGGCGCCTTCGGGAGAATCGCTGCCGATGACGCGATATTCGGCGCCGTACTTGGAGCGCAGATCGCGTTCGATCGCGCGGAGAACATCGGCATCGTCATCCACACTCAGCAGAATCGGTTTGGCCATGATCGCATCCCATCGTCGAGTACAGAGGATAATTTTAGACTTCCGCGGCGCTTAAACAACCTTATTTGATGAGGGAAGCAGGTTATGGTCGCAGGCCTGATTTTGCTGCGGCAGCCACGACGCGAGCCGAGAGGCTAACGCAGCAAATCTTCGAGTTGCACTTTTACATCGGTCTTGGCGTCGCGATATTTCACGATGACCGGCGTATAAAGCGAAAGATTCCATTCCTTGCCGCGACCCTGAGGAATGGCGCGGGAGCCCGCGACAACCACGGCGTTTTCGGGGATCACCAGCGGCTCGTCGGCGCTGGCGCTGTGAACGGCGCCGGTAACGACGTCATACACCGGAGTCGAGCGGTTGAGGACGGTTCCAGTGCCGAGCACGGCGCGCCGCTTCACCACCGTTCCTTCGTAGACGCCGCAGTTCCCACCGACCAGTACTTCGTCCTCGATGATCACCGGCAGAGCGCCGACCGGCTCGAGCACGCCGCCGATCTGCGCCGCCGCGGAAATGTGGCATTTGCGCCCGATCTGCGCGCAGCTTCCCACCAGCGCATGCGAATCAACCATCGTTCCTTCGTCCACGTACGCGCCCGCGTTGATGTACATCGGCGGCATGCAGGTGACGCCCTTGGCCACGTAGCAGCCGTCGCGAATGCTCGATCCTCCGGGCACGATGCGCACGCCCGAATCAACGGACATATTTTTCACCGGATAGGTGGACTTGTCGAAAAACGGCTGGCGCGCGGCGTCAATGGACATATCCACGATCTTGCCGATGCGGAATCCCAGCAGGATTCCCTTCTTTACCCAAGTGTTCACGCGCCATCCGCTGGCGCGCCCGGAATCCGACTCCGCCGCGCGGATTTCACCCGAATTGAGCGCGTCCTTGAATTGCTGAAACAGGCGCAGGTGCGCGTCGGTGTAGCGTCCGGGATTTTCGTCGAACAGCCGCTCGATTTCGCGGCTGATCTCAGCGTGCGGCATAGACCTGTTGAATCAGCCCGACGGCTTCGAGCGCGCTGCGAATTTTCGCCAGGTTCTCGGGGCGAGGGCCGACCATCGGCAGACGCCAGACCGGCTCAAGCAGCCCCATGAGGGCCATGGCGGCTTTGACCGGCCCGGGATTGGTCTCC
>Ga0210409_10005386_pt1 | contig 13453 bp, 12 predicted proteins | sample IncBWH17MmetaG_FD_161649 | JGI IMG/M metagenome (GOLD analysis project Ga0210409, IMG submission 161649) | Forest soil microbial communities from Barre Woods Harvard Forest LTER site, Petersham, Massachusetts, United States - Inc-BW-H-17-M | ecosystem: Environmental > Terrestrial > Soil >... | reverse complement strand
ATGCATCGTGTTGTCTATGTAATAGAGCCGGTAACGATTGTCGAATTGCGAACCCAATGCCGCCTTGATCCGGGCACGATACCAATCCGCCTGCCACGGAAAAGCGGCCTCGTCCATGAGCGCCTGCAGCACAATCATTTTGCCGTCGAAGGTTCCACTCATGGTAGCGCCGCCGGATTGGACGCCGCTGTTGAGAATCTTGGCTCTCTGCGGATAGATTGGCTTGCCGTCAGGGCCCTTGAACTGATCCCACACGTAATAGTCCGGCGTCTGCACCTGATGGCGATGATAGGTTTGTGCCGCAAGGTACACGGAGTTGTCGATTTGCACTTCGTCTCCCGCTCTGAGGGCCGCCATCGCCTGGAAGTTACGCGCTCCGAATCCGATCATCAGCATGTCGCGCACCACGCCGGCGATGTAAAGGTTGTGGCCTTGAGCGCCACCGCTCTTCACGATGATGGACGCGCCTTGCAAATTCCCGGCAGGCAGGCTTTCCATACGTAGCGCGGCGGGGAATTGCACGCCGCTCTGTGTTTGCGAGGCTGGCATCGTTAGCGGCAGACCCATCGCTCGCGCCTCTTCCGGCATCACCAGCGCGCTGATCTTTGTCGAATATTGAATGCGTGCTCGCTTGAGCGAGTCGGGCGGGTTGGCGCCGAGATATCCGGGCTTGGTCCAGAAGTCATCGAAGTAGGTGGGATCGCCGTCAACGATCATGTCAACGAGCGTCGTGAACACGCCGGTGTAGCCGAACGCAATTTTCTGTTCGTTGAACCACGCGCGCGGCGGAAAGCCCATGCGGGTCACTTCCGATAGCGCTTCTCGCTCTTCCGTGTTGAGCCCCGCGTACATATCGCCGCTGCCGCCAGGCTCGAGCGCATCAACAATCTGCGGAAACTTGTCCCGTAGGATGCGCATCGCATGCGCCTGCACTGTGAACACATTCGGAATGGCTGCGGGCGACCCGTGCACGAAAGGGAGGCTCCCGTCCCACACGCCCGGCTGTGTTTCCACGCAACCGATCGTTTTGAACGCGCCGCCGCTACCGCCGTACACGTACCCGTAAGGGCGATGCTTTCCGTACATCTCCGCTGCGAGGACGCGGGAATATTGCGCCACGGCTGCGTTGGCACCAGCGTCACCACCAAACATGTTCTTGCTGCCTTGATTGGACTCGACCAGGTAGCCGCCGCTCGCAAGCGCGAACCCCACGCCGCCGGCCTGATTCATCGCCATCGGTGCCATGTTCTCGCTTCCGGAAACTGCTTGAAGCGGCTGAAAGAACCGCCCCTGATACTGCTCCTTGGGCGGAAAGTACATCGAGAACAAGAGCTCGGTGCCCTTGAATCCGCCATGCACGTAGCGATGGCGCACCGGCGCGTCGCGCCATTCGTCAATATCAACGAAAGGCTGGGTGTACTGCGGTTCGTTTGCGCCGCTTGCCGTCATCGCGGCAAATATCACGCCGGAATTCATCGCCACCGCGAGCAGCATCGCCATGCGAGCTAGTATGGTCTGGTCATTCATCGAATCCACCGTTCAGCAAATGTGCTTTCTTACTCAGTCATCGTTGCCGTGTTCTTATCGCGGCCACGCGACATTCGTTCGCGCCAACATCGTCGCCGGTCAACAAATCAACATCCGCCGCTGCAGGCGAGTGTCGCGCGTCTCATATCAAACAGAGGTGTCAATGTACGTCGTATAGCTCCGCCGTCAAGACTTTGTGGTTGTGTCGTACGCCGAGCGCCCACGGCGCAAATCACCGAGATGACGGCCGCTGGTAGAGTTCAATCGTGTATCCGTCGGGATCCTTCACGAGGTTGGTTCCGTCAACGATGCGAGCGGGGGGATAGCCGGCCGCCGCGACGCGCTCCGCCATTTTGCGCGCGTTCGGAACGACAACGGTGATACTGCCGAACTCCGCGGCACCCGGTTTGACTTCGCCTTTGCGAATCACGATCAGCGTGTCCGCGCGTATGTCGCCCGTCATACAAAGAAGATACTCAACTGGCTCACCCTGAGCGGGAACCCTGGCGCCCACTTTCAGGCCGAGCACTTCGGTGTAGAACCTCTCAGAGCGCTCGAGATCGCTGACTCGAATTCCGAGACCCGCGATTCGAATGGGCTTTACATCTTCCGGCATGGCGGGAATGACTGGAACTGGCGATTGCGCCAGCGCCGTGATTGCGAAAATGCTGGTGAGAAGGATGCCCAGCGATAAGAGAAGCAGGCGACGGCTCATGACTTTTCCTCCTCGGCGTTATCGGAGTTGGCTCGCAGAATTGGCGGAGGGTGGAAGAATTACTGCGTTCGGCCCCGCCTGGACCTTGCTGGTAGGATCGGGAACGATTCCATCGACAACCAAGAATGGATACATAGGTTTGTCCGTCTGCTTGGGAGCGATCGCTTTATAGGATTCAACAGAAGCCACTTCGTTGTTCCCATCCGGGGACATGACAAAAGCGGGCAAAGCGTCGATTCGGAGTGCAAACGAGATGTGAGTCTTCTCGCCTCCGGGTCCGGTCGGACTGTAGTCGGCATTGCGTTGCAAGGCGTAATAAACTGCCGGCAGTTGCACCCACGTGAGCACTTCGATCACCGTTCCACGGGCGTTCACCCAACCCTTGTAAACCGGTTCCCAGGGACGATAGCCGCCGACATAGCCTGTGAGAGAACCGTCCGGCTTCATCTCCAAATCCACCCGCGCGCGCAGCATTTCCAGATCCTGAGTATATGAGGGGTCACGCAACATGACGTCAGCCGGGGCAGTCGAAAGGATTCTGCCGTTGGATGTGCGGGCCGGGAAAATGCCTTCATACTTGGCGTGGGGTGCGATGCGGAAGGTGTAGTCTCGGGCAATGTTACCGACACCGTCCTTAACCATCTTATCCTTGCTCATGTAGAAGCCGACCTTAACGTTGTCGTCGTTCATGGGGTCGGGGCCCTCGCCCGCCACCACAATTACGGTGGTCCAAGCTCCATCCCGCATTGCATCATTGAAATTGAGAGCTCCGCTTGAGAGCCTGTGCGGGCCGCGATAGGTCTTCCAGCAGCCGAGAGCCTTGTAAAAGTTGTTGTCGATTCCTTTCTCGCCCGTTGGGCTGGTGAATCCAGTGCTCTCATCGCCGTCCAGATCGATGCCTTCGGCAATTGTGCCGGAGACGGGCGCCAGACCTGGATCGGCCACTGAGGTGGGGTTGACATAGACGTTCGCGCGATCCTTGCCCCGGAAGGCCATCTGATTCTGGCCGTGAACGGGGCTGCGCGTCGGGTTGGCGGGATTGCGTAGCCACTTGGCCTCTTCGAGCGTGTATCCGGCGTCCACCAGAACTTTGATCCAGTCAGGTGACGGATTCGTTCCGTTGGGGCAGTCTGTCCCGGGATCGATGACGCCAGTCTTCGCGCCGTAGTACATCGCCGGCTCGTTCCATTCGACGACGTAGGTTTTCGTCCATTTGACGGACGACGATGGCCGCTGCGCTGCGGCTGAGCCTAGAAGCGCAAGACTCGTCGCCGTCACTATGGTTGCGATCAAATATCGCTTCATTGCAGCCCTCACTCTCAAGCGATGACTTCGGTAATCGGGCGTGCGGTTCTCATCGAGCCGGTGCCGAACTCGCCGACTGGAGCCCCAATCAGCTGCTGCGCCGTCAGCGAAACGCGCGTAACCGATTCACCCGTAGCATGGACGTGCTGACCAGCCTTGTGCCTGCCGCCGGCCTTACCAGCCAGGAACATCGGGATATTTTCGATCGAGTGGATTTTGGCGTACCCAGTGTCGCTGAACGCCATGATCAGGCTGTTGTCGAGCAGGGTGCCTTCGCCCTCCTTGATACCGTCCAATTCAACCAGAAAATCCCCGAACGCCTGCATGACCAGACCGGCGAGCATGCTTGTTTCAGGCTGATAGCCTAGTTTGGCGTCGGTGGGCTCATCATGTGTGATCTGGTGATAAATCTTGCTCTCCCCAGCAATGTACGCTTCCGAGATACCCGCAGTATGGACGAAATTGAATACTCTCGTTTGGTTGCAGGCCAGACCCAGCGCCAATAGCTTGGCCATCGCCTTCGTGTTGGCGCGGACGGAGTCGACCGAAGCGTTGTGCGGCACGTCCTTGGGCGCTGTGGGCACCGCGCACGCTTCGCGTTTTTCCGGTTTCTCCAGCTGAATGGCCAACTGATTCTCCATCTCGCGGACAGAAGTGAAATACTGATCAAGCTTGATCTGATCGGACTTGCCGACACCCGACATCAGAGCTTGGCGCTGATCCTTAACGGCGGAGAGCACGCTCTGACGAAGCATGATCGAGGGATCGGGCTGCCAATTGTCGCTGTTCGGATCCTGGAATCCGGCGCCGAATAGTCTGGCGTAAAGGGCAAGTGGTGTGGTCTCCGGCATGGCAAACGTAACACCGGTGGGGGTCGAATAACTGACCGGTTGGCGGGACATCGACGCATCAATGTCGATGACTTTGAAGCGAGTCGACGTGCCGATCGCGTCGGCGATCTTGGTGTCGAACGACGGCCCGTCGAAACGGCCCGACACACCGGGTGCGACGCCGGAAAGAATCGAGGCGTGGCCGCTCCAGTGGACCAGGTTCGGCCGTCCGTCTCCGATCGCACGGAAACCGGAGAAAACTGACACCTTGTCCTTCACCGGCTTCAGCGATTCCAGCTCCGGCATGATTTCATAGCCGGGGCCGGACTTGCTCGGCACCCAGCGTGTGCCACCGGTCGGGGTGTCCGTCAAACCCAGCCCCCAGAAATACGTGCCGAACCTGACGGGGATCTTCGCTCCATCGGCGTATGCCACGCCATTACCGTTGAGGAATTGGTCGAGCACTGGAAGAGCCACGCAGACGGCAGTACCCCGCCGTAGCATGCCGCGCAAGAATGAACGCCGATCGAAAAATGAGCTCATGGGTTGGCTCCCTCGGATGTCTTAGATGTTTTTAACGGCGCCGTTGCGGCCGCGGCAAGGGAGGTCCGCTCGGCTCCATTTGGAACGGCAACTTTGAAGAACTGGGGACTGGAAGCGATCTGTACGACGAGATCGGGAAACCGGTATCCATCGTTTGCGAACGCCGTTGCTTGGCCGCGCAGATAGTCCGCGTCCTGTGCGTCTGGTTTGCGGCCAACACCGTACGCAAAAACGTTGCGCACCAGACAAGCGGGAACCCTCGGGTTATCGTGCAAATACTGACCGAGACCCTGGGCGCCCTCGAACTTCACGCTGCCCAGTTCAGCGTTCACGTCAATCGCTGCGCCGTTCTCCATCGTCCGTAGCTGTCCCAGTCCATCAAAATGCTCGAGAGCAAGGCCCAGCGGATCGATGGGACGATGGCAACTGGCGCAGCCTGCGGTTCCCATGTGATTTAGCAGCCGCTCGCGAACCGTGCCGGTGGTGCTGGCCTGGACCTTGGAGAAATCGACGTCCGCTGGCGGGTCTGGGGTCACCTGGCACGTGAAGATTTCACGCACTTTTATGCCGCGCCGGGTGGGAGAAGAGGATCCCGGGTGAGCGAAGAGCGACAAAAAGGCCACCTCAGTAAGGATACCCGACCGCTCCGACGACAGCGGAAACGTGTACGGAGCCCAGTCACCGGAGGAAGCGAACGGTATCTGATAAACCGATGCCAACGGACGGTTGATGAATGTTTCGTTTGACGTGAAGAGGTCGCGATAGTCCCGCCTCTTGTCTACCAACAAGTCCACGGTCGTCCTAAGGGTCTGCTCCTTGGCGCTATCCGATACCGTCTGGTTGAACTTGGGATAAATCGTTGGATCCTTGACCAGGTTCTCGAATCCATCGAGCTGAAGCATGTCTGTGAAGAAGGCGCGAGCGCCATCCTCAAAGCGGGGGGACGAGATCATCCGGTTCAGTTGTTTAGTTAGCCCATCCTGAGTATGGATCGCGCCGCTGCGCGCTGCGGCGAGAAGCTCCTGGTCCGGTGCCGAATCCCAGAGAAGAAACGACAAACGCGAAGCCTTGGTGTAAGCGTCCAGTCGGAACTCCTGCGGATTGGCCGGATCAGGCTCCGCCGTTTCCACCCTGAAGAGGAACTCTGGAGCCAGCAACAGACTGGTCAGCGAAAGTTTCAGGCCTGCGTAGAAGTCTCCCGATTGTTTCGCTCCTGCCGCCGCTGTCCGGAGGCGAGCCAAAACCTCGGATTCCGTCAAAGGCCGGCGAAAGAGCCGTTCACCGTAAGCTGTCAGGAAACGACGGGCGCAGGCATCGTCGGCCCCGGCAGGATCGGCCGGTTTGCAAGGGACCGAAGTAGTTCTTTGCTTCTCGCTCACGACCTGGTCGGATATGGAGGTTGCCAAGGCGAAGTACTGTTCGAAACCGGATGACGTCAGCGAGAGCTGGGCGCTCCCGATCGCAAGCAGCATGTCCACTCGCTGTTCCGGTTCGAAGCGCGCGCTGATCTTGATCTCGGGACCAAATACATCGGCAATCGTGTGCCGATACTGAGTCTCGGTCACTCTGCGAAGGGCCACTTTTGTCGTGAGCCCGTCGCTGGGTTTTGGCGGCGGAGTTTGGGCGGCGGAACTGGTGACGAGGGCAAACCCTCCCACTAGCGTGAGCGCTCCGACTGCCGCTAGCCCAGCCATCCAACCTGCTTTCCTGATAAGCAATTGGATTCCCCCTTCATGGACTGTTCAACTCGAAGGACGGGGCCCCCCAGACAGATACATATGCGGCAACGTTACTACGAACTCGTTGCAGATTGCAACAAACAACAGGAAGGGGCTGAACACAATCATGGGCCTCGTCGAATCTCCGACATTTCCAGGGCCGCCGTGAGCTTGAGTTCAACGCTCGTATGTAGCAAAATCGTTGCGGAATGTTGTTCGCTGTGCGTTCGTCAAGAGCTTGCCGGCTTCATGGAGCATTTAGAAATCTCACAAATGATGAAGAGCCCGAAGAAAATCGGCGACAAGAATCGCCATGCGAGCGTCCAACAGAATCCTCGGGTCCGCCGCCCACTCTCCTCGCCGCGGAGACGCAAACAAACCTTTAAGCAGTTTGCGTCCTATCGTTTGCATCAACTAACAACGCTTTCGGAACGATTTATCGGGATGCGATATCGCCGCAAGTTCGGGCTGCGCGTGGTCGAGGTCGGGATTCTCATCTTGGTTGGGGGATCCGGCCCGTTGAGCTTCAAAACGACCTACACCAAGGCAAATCTGGAGAAGAGCAATGCCAGCCGTCTGGCAGCCCAACTATTAGAAAAGGGCTTGCTGGAAAAACGAGAGGATCCGGCCGACCAGCGTTCCTTTTATCTCGCCCTGACACCGGCCGGCCAGAAACTCTACCGCGAGCTCTATGCGGATGCCCTCGGTCGCAATGAGCGATGGATGGCCGTCCTTCCGAAAAAACAACGAGCTGTATTTCTCTCTTGCCTGGAGATGCTAACGCAGAATATGCGCAAACTCTTGCAGGAAGAGATGAACGCCACAGGTCCCGTCGGCGCGCTGGAAGATCGAGCAAGAAGAGATGTCGAAGATTTAGAAACCCCACAACGAATCGTGTTGGATTCAGCCTTTGCCTCGCGGCTCCATGGTTTGCTGGGCGCAGCACTAGGGAAGAAACTGGATACTTAAAATCACGTCAGTGTGGTAGACATTCTCCGATGTAAACTTGATTTTTTGTTTGACTTCAGCGGAACCTGGAGCGCCGCCGTTCAGACAAACGCCGACAGCGGCACGCCAACGTTCATCCTGAAACAGGATGGCGATAAGCTGACCGGCACATACTCCGACCCGTACGGCGACGCAGCCGTCACCGGTACGGTGGAGGGCAGCGATGTTACGCTGACGTTTAGCTAGCAGGGAGTGAATACGACCTATACAGGAAAGGTTGACGGCACCGGAACGAAGATAGAAGGCACCTGCGACTACGGCGGCCAGGCGTCCGGAACCTTCACCGCCGCCAAGAAATAGCGGTTCCTGCCAAAGGGTTTGTCGTTCGGAACGGTGACCGGCAAATCGGAAGCGCAGCGGCCGTCCGAGCAGCGGAGGGGTCACTCACTTGTGGCGGCCATGACGGAAACACTCGCCATCGCGTTCGTCCAGCCGCACTGAAATCCGCCCTTAAGAAGTGGCGCCTCCAGCTCGAAGCCTTCGATGATAGACGCTGCTCCCACCAACGATGCGATCAAGAACAGCAGGACAGCGACAAATCCGCGGCCCCTCGGCCGCGAGAAACTTTCCCCTAGTAAAGAGTCGCGAACACTTTGACACACTGCCCGAGGCGGCATATCGTGGTCGGGGAGAGGTCCTTTCGGCGGACACTGTCCCACTAAGCGAAGAGCGAGGAGCCTTTATGACTGAGGAAGAGCGCAAGTCTGTGGTATCGAAGGAACTAACCGGTGATGTTTCACGCCGCGATTTTATAGCCATGTCCGTTGCTGCCGGTGTTGCCGCGACGGCCGTTTCGGCGAGCGCCGCGATGGAAGTTGTCGAGAGCGATGTCGAGGTGAAGACGCCCGACGGTACTTGTGATGCCGCGTTTATTCATCCGAAGAGCGGGTCACATCCAGGGGTGATCATCTGGTCCGATGCCTTCGGCCTGCGCCCGTCAATGCGCGGAATCGGCAAGCGCATCTCTGCCGAAGGCTATTCCGTGCTCGTTCCGAACCCGTTTTATCGCGTCGCCAAAGCTCCGGCATTTCAAACCGACGAAGTGGAGCATTTTAACTTTCAGGATCAGTCCATGATGGCGAAGCTCCGGCCGCTCATGGGCTCGATCAGCGCAACGGGCGCGGCGGAAAAGGATGCCACAGCCTTCGTCGCATTCCTCGATTCACAACATGAAGTGAACCAGAAAAAGAAAATTGGCACACAGGGATATTGCATGGGCGGACCGCTGGTTGTGAGAACTTGCGCGGCGGAGCCCGGCCGCCTGGGAGCCGGTGCTTCGTTCCATGGCGGCGGCTTGGTCACCGACCAGCCCACGAGCCCACACCTGCTTGCGCCGAAGATCAAGGCGCACATGTACTTCGCCATCGCGGCCAACGACGACCAGAGGCAGCCCGACGCCAAGGATAAATTGCGGGAGGCCCTCGCTGCCGCCAACGTACCCTGCGAAATCGAGGTCTATCCAAACTCGCAACACGGCTGGTGCGTGCCGGACATGCCGGCTGGCCCGACTGGCCCCATCTACAACATGCCCGACGCCGAGCGAGCCTGGAGCAAGCTCGTCGCGCTCTACAAAGTTGCGCTAGCCTAAAGGGCAACGCTCCTCACGTGCTGACTTGAGCACGGAATCGCTGGCATGCGAGCTCACGGCCCAATCGGCGGCAGGCGCGCTGGTAATCCGGTTGGTGAGAATCCGAACTACCTCGCTGGCGGGTAGAGTACCGATAAACGCCCTAATCGTAAAAGTGGGTTCTGGCACGCAAGTTGCCGGTTATCTGACTTACCAAGCACTATCGCCCGGACGAGTTTTTTCGCAGTAGAATTCTGACCAGCCTGGATCACCGATGAAGTCATTCGCGCGGCAGGCTGAATGGAATGTGCTGAGGTCCCAATAACAGACTCGGGTGAACGTAGTCAGGGCAACACAGAAGGGAGAATGCAATGCCGCTTCAAAATAACTACTTTTCGGACTATCCCAGCCTAAAACTGACACGCGATGACAATGGTGTGCTGGTTGCCGAATTCCACGCCAACGGCGGACCGTTCATCATGACTGCGCAATCTCACACAGAATTTGTCGATGCTTTTTACCGAATTGCGCAAGATAGGGCAAACAAGATCGTAATCCTGACGGGCGCAGGTGGGGAGTTCATTACGGATGTCGATTGGTCCTCTTTCGGCGATGTCACCGATCCCGGCGTTTGGAGCCAAGTTCACGACGAAGGCGTTCAGGTTTTGGAAAACATAGCCAACATACGAGTGCCGGTCATCGCGGCTATCGAGGGGCGTGCCCATGTGCATTCAGACTACGCGCTACTTGCCAGTGTAATTGTGGCGGCGGATGGTGCGACCTTCGAGGATGTGGCCCATTTCTCCGCGGGCGTTGCGCCCGGCGACGGAATCTTTACCACTTGGAGCTATCGCGCTGGAGCGGGACGAGCGGAGGCGTTCCTGCTGAACCCACAGCCGCTAACAGCGCATACTGCACACGAATGGGGAGTGGTAGCCGAAGTTGTGCCGAACGGTAAGGCGCTCAGTCGAGCGCGGGAGTTGGCCGAGCTGTACCTGAGGGCTCCGGAAGTGACACGCCGCAACACACGCATTCACTTCATTCAACCGCTAAAGGAGCGCATCGTTCGAGAAGTTGGCTATGGATTGTCGCTGGAAGGGGCATCGTCTGCTGCTCTCGTGAAATCAATGCAAGCGAAGAGTGAACCTGTCGCTCGGAAAGGACAATCCGCACGACGCCCACCGAAAGCGCCTCATCCGCTCAGGTACCTGAGAAGACGCAGCCGGAACAATACGATCTGGTTGTCTTGGGAGACGGGACGGGATCGACGCTCGCTGCGTGGACGTTTGCCAGCGACGGAAAGCGTGTCGCCGTGGTGGAGCGAAAATTCATCGGCGGATAGTGCCCGAACATCGCGTGTCTTCCGAGCAAGAACATCATCGACAGCGCAAAGATCGCTACGTACTTTCGCGGAGCGGAACGCGGCGGAATCGCAAAGCCGGGTTCGGCGATTGCAATCCTGACGGCGTTGAACGTAAGGTAATCGCGGAGGCCTAACCGTTCTGTCGGAGCGTTGACCTTTTAGTCCGCTTCGCTCGATGACGCCTAGCATTGGTTTACGCCGCGCCGGTATAGAAAGGTCAACTAGAAGACAGTGGCAAGGAGGAGCTCCGAAAAATGTCCAGTTGAATCGCGCGTCACTTAGAAAACTTCAATCCACTGATGCACCTGGACTGGACAATAAAACCACTCGATCTCCACCTTGCGCAGCTGAAAGATTGCACGAAGGATAAGCTCCGTCGCACGCCAGTCGTCTAAAATCTCCGTTTTCCCTGATGGTCTGCTCGGCATTCCCTGATACCGCGCCTGTTAATACCCTGTTTCGATCTCCTTCTCATCTTAAGGTTCTCGCCGAAAGCCTTTCTGAATCGGCGTTTCGCGTGGGTTCCAATCGACGAGCGCTCGAAGTTCCCTGTATTTTTCCCTGTTAGCAGGGAACAGGGGCGGAGAAGAGTTCGCACGCGACTGCGTCCTCCGCCATTCAGTCTAGGGTTTTCTCTACAAATCCCTTTGTCAGCCGAATAGCCCCGATTCTGGCGATGAACCAGCAGTTTTCAAACCGAGCGAGACACTCTCTGCGATCTTCAAACGAGATTTTACGGAAAAATTGATTATTTTCTCTGCGAGTCAAGAGAGAGGTCCCTTCCTTTCAATCGGTTAAAGGCTATACGCCAGTGGGTGCATGGGCTCGTAAAGCATGATGTCGTCCGCGCCAGGAACGGCCATCATGACCACGAGTCCGTACCCGTGATCCTGAACCTCGCCGTGGAACTCCGCTCCTTTGCCCTTCAGTTCAGCGACCGTGCGTGAGATGTCGTCGCACATCAGGGATATCTGATGGTGCCGCGTCGATTCGTACGTCTTTCCATCGTAGACGCTGTGGGTCGGGTGCACGCCCATCTCACTCCGTCCGCTCTTGAAGATCAGCCAACCCGGGCCTCCGCCCTGCGCATCCTCGACGTACGGCCACCCGAGGACGTCGCGAAGGAATGCGCGCGTTGCGGGGGCGTCGTCGGAATAAATCAGCGTGTGGATGCTGGTGATCATTGGACTGAACTACTGAAATCGCCGAAAATTGTACTCTTTCGGTCTATTGCCAATCAAGAAGCCGTTTATCGCGCTGGAGATCGAAATTAGGACACTACCGAAGCAACTTTTGACCGTCCTTTTGGCGTACAAAGAACATCAATCGTGTTTGGCTGAGACCGTGACCTCAACGTGACCGCCCTTTTTGAGCTTTACGTCATCACCGTTTTCATCGATAAGCGTGTTCTCGATCCGGAGTTCTCGATACCCACGGTCGGCACCTTCAACGGCAATCTGTGCCCTTTCGGATTGGTCTCGACGCCGGAATGAAATGATTTTGTCCACGGTCCCGGGCATCGTGACGCTAGAGTCTTCGGCAATCCTGGAGGCGTCTAGGTTCCGTTCGGCTATCCGGGCCGACCTAGCCATGCGCGGTTTCGCCAATTCCTTCTTGACGCTGGCGCGTCTGGCCCGGCCGGATTCCTCGCTCGCGTGTTTGTGTGCCATGCACTCACAATACCATCGGCGTGCGAGCTGTGCTGTCCCCTTCCGCACACCGCCGAGTTTCAGTGAATTATCTGGATTGTGTGCGAAACGGGGCATCCATCTTGAAACGAAGGGTTCAAAGTGGCCCATCTGGATTTTGAATCCGACGAGTCTCGGATTCTAGGGAGGGCGCAATGTTTGGATATGGAATAGTCGGAACTATCTTAATTGTCTGCGTAATTGTTGGCTCGTGCGGAGAGCGTAAGAACGGATTCCCCTCGACGATGGCGGCCCGGTCGCTACGCGCCTTTAGTTATCTTCCGGCGGTGGCCTTCGATTATCTGGCGCTTGCCTTGCGCCCAAAACAAGATAACTCCCAAACTGTTCAAAATAGAACAGACGTCAGGGTAACGACCCACTACGCTCGCCAAGCCAGCGGGCTTGGGCAAGCGAGCCCCTGATGGAGAATTCATGAATCAATCCAACGATTTTCCATATCCGGAGTGGCAAATTCCTGCTCAGGGCGTGTTGCTTGAGACCGATCCGGCGAAGTTGCGCGAAAAGATCCAATCGGCAGAAATGAAGATTTTCGAGCGTCTTCGGCAGATCCAGCGGTGCAGCGACGGTTATCACGAGCAAAATGCGATTAACCACGCTCTGTCTCTGATCAGAACCGTTAGGCACGAAAGGCTAGGAACTCAACGACAGGGCGAAACATCAGGCGGTATAGGGGGAATCTTGTCCCGAGATGAATGGCGAGCGCTCTATCGAAACGCGGTCCTAGAAACAAACTTCGACAAGCTCGTCGCACGCATCGATGAGGCCGAAAAAGCGATCGCGGAGCGGGTATCGCTCGATGGTGAGGTATCCGCGGAAGAACGCCGAGAGCTCCAAGATTCGAGGAACTCGCTGCGAATATTGCGAACGGAGCACACGGAACTTCATGCTGATCTAGACTGGAATGAGTGACCGTACGTGTGTCATGAGTTCCTTTGTCTCACTTTTTGACACAACGCAGTCAGAAGGTATGTACTTAACGGGACAGACATCCACCCTCGACAGGTCCAGAATGAAGTTGTGTCGGGCAGTCAGAACAGCCGCCTCGGAACTTAACCCCCAATTTTAGGCTGGTTGCGTTGGCTTCAACCCCGCGCTGAAATACAAGGCAACGGTGTATGCGGAAAGGCTTCATTTTCGTTGCAGCGGCTGGATTGCTCCTGATTGCCTG
>Ga0210409_10005385_pt1 | contig 13453 bp, 12 predicted proteins | sample IncBWH17MmetaG_FD_161649 | JGI IMG/M metagenome (GOLD analysis project Ga0210409, IMG submission 161649) | Forest soil microbial communities from Barre Woods Harvard Forest LTER site, Petersham, Massachusetts, United States - Inc-BW-H-17-M | ecosystem: Environmental > Terrestrial > Soil >... | reverse complement strand
CGATCTACCTTGTCTGACCGCAAGGGCGTCAACGTGCCGGATGCAGTGCTGCCGATTCCGGCGCTGACCGAGAAAGACAAGCGCGACCTGAAATTTGCGCTGGAACTGGGCGTCGACTGGATTGCGCTGTCCTTCGTGCAGCGGCCGGAAGACGTGCTGGAAGCGCGCGCCCTGATCGGCGATCGCGCCAGCATCCTGTCGAAGCTGGAAAAACCTGCCGCATTGGAACAGCTGGACGCCATCGTCCAGGTTTCCGACGCCATCATGGTGGCGCGCGGCGACCTCGGCGTGGAACTGCCGCCGGAGCGCGTGCCGGGCGTGCAAAAGCGCATCCTGCGCGTCTGCCGCCAGCACGGCAAGCCGATCGTGATCGCCACCCAGATGCTGGAATCGATGATCACTTCGCCAGTGCCGACCCGAGCCGAAGCCTCCGACGTCGCCAGCGCCATCTACGACGGCGCCGATGCCGTGATGCTGTCGGCCGAATCGGCCAGCGGCGCTTATCCGCTGCCGGCTGTCTCCATCATGGACCGCATCATCACTGAAGTCGAGCGCGATCCGCTGTACCTAAACATGCTGGATGCGCAGCACTATGAAAGAAACGGCGGACCGCTGCCGAACCGTGGCGACGCCATCTGCTCGGCGCTGCGCGATGTCACTCGCATCATCGGCGCCAAGGTCACGGTGACTTACACCAGCTCCGGCCACACCAGCCTGCGCGCCGCGCGCGAACGGCCGATGGCGCCTATCCTCAGCATCACGCCGAAGCTGGCGACCGCGCGCCGGCTGGCGCTGGTGTGGGGCGTGCATTCCACCATCAGCGAACAGGTGCATAACGAAAGCGAAATGGTGACCGCCGCTTGCCAGACCGCCTTCAAGGAAGGTTTCGCCAAGGTCGGCGACCAGATCGCTATCACCGCCGGCATGCCTTTTGGCCAGCCGGGCAGCACCAATCTGTTGCGTCTGGCGGAAATCTGGGCGCAGTAACATATTGTCGGGGCTATCCGGGCATAGCTTGCCAAGAGGTAGCGTGGGCACGCCTTTGTGCCCACGCTGTATCGGTATCCGCGTGGGCACAAAGGCGTGCCCACCCTACACACTGACGAGCTGGAAGGTTGGCATCAGTTCCGATAACTGCAATCCAAACCGTGCATCCAGTTTTTTTGCGCGGTGGAGCATCACCGGCCTGAAGGCTGGCATGACGCTGCCTTTGACAAAGAAGGCGATGCAGTTGTGGCTATCGCTGGTGCGGCACCACCATATGCGCCAGTCGGATGCCATCAGCGCTTGCCCAATGGCTTGCGTCAGGAAATCCGGACGGTCCCATAGATTGGAGACCAGGATGCCGCCAGCGGTGAGGTTGCGCAGGCAAGCCGCATAGAAGCTGCTGGTGCTGAGCGCCTCGGCCGGACCGTCGGCGGAAAAGCCGTCCAGCATGATGATGTCCGCGAGATTGCCTTGCTGTGCCTGCATGTAGGCGGCAGCGTCGGCGTGGATGACCCGGAAGCGGGCGTCGTCGGCAGGGATCATGAACCGGTCGCGCAAGGCAATCACTTCTGCACTCAGTTCCAGGACAGTGACGCGGGCGGCGGGGAAATGACGATAGCAATATTTGGCAAGCGAGCCGCCGCCCAGGCCGACCAGCAGGATGTGTTTGGGAGATGTCTGAAACAGCATGAAACCCATCATCGCCCGGGTGTAGCTCAGCAATAATTTATCGGGCGCCGAGATCAACATCGCGCTTTGTACGTATTTATGATCGAAATGCAGCGTGCGCATGTCGCCGTGGTCGAAGACAAAAGGCTGTCCGCCACTTTTCTCGAGCGTTTGTTCAAAGGAGCCGGATGCGTTCATGATACGTAATAGTGAGCCGGTCGCTACGTCAGTTGCAATAGGCCGGGCGCTCAAGCGAGCGCCGTGGCCAGCTTGTCGATCCTGCGTTGCTGCACAATGTTTTGCGCAGTCAGGCGCAGCATCAGCGCTTGATGCGGCGACAGATCTTTCAATTTCTTGAGCATGTTTTGTTCCGCGGTGTCGAGCCGCTCTCCTTTGCATGCAAACACGATCCGGTTGCCGGATTCCCTGGCGTCGACGGCAATCGCCGCGCCGCCAAAGCTGCGTTGAATGCGGTCGAGGTACAAGTCCGTATCGCTACTGTTGCCGAGCAGGTTGACCACCATCATACCGCCCTGCGCCAGCGCCTGGTAACAGTCGTCATAGAACGCCTGGCTGCATAACTGGGGCGGCTGCCCGCTGCGGTCAAAGCCGTCCACCAGCAGGACGTCGTAGTCGTTGTCGGCGTCGCGTACCAGTTGGCAGCCATCCATGCAGACAATCTGCAGCCTGTGGTCATCCTGAGGGATCTGGAAATGTTTTCTCAGGGCGATCACTTCCGGGTTGTTTTCGGCCACCACGATGGCGGACTGCGGCAGGTGACGATAGCAATACTTCACTAGCGAACCGCCGCCCAGGCCTATCATCGCGATCTTCTGCGGCGCATCGTTAAAGAGTAGAAAACCCATCATCGTGATGGTGTAGCCCAGCAGCAGTTCGTCCGGTTCATTCAGGTACATCTCGCTTTGTATCGCGCTGCTGTCGAACAGCAGCGAAATCGAGTAGGTATTCTTATAGATGAAAGGACGGCCGTCGGCGGAAAATTTCGCGAGGTCGAATATATTGTCTAGCAGCATGTCGTCTTTTCAAAGGCTTCAGGTAAAGCCGGGTGTCAAACCAGCACGTGGCGCGTCTGTGTGAAATAACGGTAAATCTGGTCTTCTATCAGTGGATCGATCATCACTGCAGGCCGCTTGCCGTTCGGGCAGGCAAGCCTGGGCGTGGTGCCGAACAGCCGGCACACCAGCGGGCGTTCTTCATACACCTGGCAGCCATCGGCGCCCAGATGCGGGCAACTCAGCGCGGCCATGGCGGCGTCCTGCTCCTGCGCACTCTTGCGCGGCAGCCTGGCCATCTCTTCGGTTGACACCAGCACCGGCCCGCAGCAGTCATGGCAGCCCGGCACACAGGTAAATGCCGGAATCCGCTGGCGGAAGAACTTGATTATGTGTACATTGTTTTTCATTGTAATGCCATTATCATGAAATGATCATAACATACTCATCCGGCGCGATTTGAAAGTGCCTGCAGAGACCCCAGCTTACCAGCGGCGGATTGCGGCTGCAGGCAGCGTCATCGCTGCTAGCGATGCTGTCTGGGTCAATCAAGATTTTTGTCGGGTTGTGATCCATGCTTGCGCACTCCTGGCATCCTGAAAACAAGGATGCGCCGGGTTCGTAGCTGGGGAAGGCAGGGTTGCCGGTTTTGTGAGAAGGCTATGTGCGCGCAGAAGCGCAAGGTCTTGCCGCCCACCGCAGTGGGCGGCTGGGCATCTATTTGTTATTTGGCTTGGGTGTCCTGGGGGCGGCTTTGGTCGGGTAATCGACATGATGGCGCTCCAGATATTCGCGGATCATTTGCCGTATCACCTGCGATGGCGTCAAGTCTTGCGCAAGGCACAGCTCGTCAAACGCTTTCTTCTTCTCGGGATCGATCAGGATGGTTAGCCGTGCAGTTTTTGATTCCATGGAATAGGCAGACTTTTATGATAATAAGATTATCATTATACACATCGGAAAGTGTGCAATCCGAGGCCGACGGCTGGCCCGTGCGCGGGACGGCGTCGATGATCGGGGGTAGAAAATATGCGATATCTGCGAGAAAAGGCGGTTCAGCATCACGATACTGAACCGCCTTTTGCATTTAACTCCGTGCTGGGGACTATCAGGCGGCGAATCCGCCATCGATGGTGAGGCTGGCGCCGGTGATGTAGGCCGCTTCGGGGCTGGCCAGGTAGGCTACGAAGCCGGCAATTTCCTCGTCCGTGCCATAGCGGCCGATCGGCATCATCGCCTTCAAGCTGGTGGCGAATTCGCTGCTGGCGGGGTTCATGTCGGTATCGACCGGGCCCGGCTGCACATTGTTGATGGTGATGCCGCGCGGGCCGAGGTCGCGCGCCAGGCCGCGGGTCAGGCCGACCAGCGCCGATTTGCTCATGGCGTAGGGGCCGCCGCCGGCAAACGGCATGCGGTCGGCGTTGGTGCTGCCGATACTGATGATGCGGCCGCCGTCGCCCATGTGGCGCGCGGCTTCCTGGCTGGCGATGAAAACGCTGCGGACGTTGATGGCGAGCGTACGGTCGAAATCTTCCAGGCTGAATTCGGCCAGCGGCGCTATCGCCAGCACGCCAGCGTTGTTGACCAGGATGTCCAGCCGTCCGAAAGTGCTGACGGTCTTGCCGATGGCGGCCTTGATCTGCCCGGCATCGGCGCTGTCGGCCTGGATCGCCAGTGCCCGGCCGCCGGCTGCTTCGATGTGCTTGACCACTTGCGCGGCTTTTTCCGGCGAACTGACATAGCTGAAGGCGACTGCCGCGCCGTTCTTGGCCAGGCGTTTGGCGATGGCGGCGCCGATGCCGCGCGAACCGCCCTGGATGAAGGCGACTTTGTTATCGAGTACGGCGTTTGCTTGATGGTTCGTCATGATGATGCTCCTGTAGGTTAGGCTGCCGGCGCAAGTGGCAAGCAGCGGGTTGACAGGCACAGTATCGGACGATCATTATGTTGTTACTAGTCCCTAATCGGCATAATCAATTCATACCAAAGGTTTAAAATGGAAACCATGATCGGCATGCAATGCTTCGTCCGCAGCGCTGAAGCCGGCAGTTTTTCCGAGGCGGCGCGGCGGCTCGGGATGACGTCTGCGGCGGTCGGCAAGAATGTCGCCAGGCTGGAAGCGGGGCTGGGCGTGCGGCTGTTCCAGCGCAGCACGCGCAGCCTGACGTTGACCGAGGCGGGCGAAAGTTTCCTGCACGAGGTCAAGGACAGCCTGCTGACGATCCAGGCCGCGGTCGAGAATCTGGCCGGCGCCGGCGGCCAGCCAGCCGGCATGCTCAAGGTCAGCATGGGCACCGGTTTCGGCCGCGCCTACATGGTGCCGCTGCTGGCGCCTTTCCTGGCAAAGTACCCGGGTATCTCGCCGGACTGGCATTTCGATAACCGCCAGATAGATCTGATCGCGCAAGGCTTTGACGCCGCGCTCGGCGGCGGCTTCGAACTGCCGCCCGGCGTGGTGGCGCGCGTGCTGGCGCCGGCGCACCGGGTGCTGGTGGCAGCGCCGGATTATTTTCAGGGCAGGAAAGCGCCGCAATCGCCCGACGACCTGGATGCCTTCGACGGCATCTTCATCCGTTCGCCGCAAACCGGGCGGATACGTTCCTGGCCTCTGCGCAACCGCGCCAACCGGCAGGCGCCGGTGACGCTGCGCACGCGCATGACCATGAGCGATCCGGAAGCGGCTTGCGAGAGCGCGCAGATGGGGCTCGGCATCGCCCTGGTCAGCGTGCCGAACGCCTTGCCCTTCCTGCGCGCAAAAAGCCTGGTGCGGGTACTGCCGGACTGGTACGTCGACGGCGGTACTTTGTCGCTCTATTTCGCCGCGCAAAAGCTGCTGCCGGCCAAGACCCGGGTGTTCGTTGACTATGTGGTGGAACATTTCCGCCAGGAGCGCCTGGCGCAGCAGTTTTCAGCGATCTGACAAACTGCCGGTGCAAATGAAAATGGCCACGGATTGCGCCGTGGCCATGGTGTTTGTTGTGAGCGCTCGATCAGCGCGCCGCTTCCGCCAGCGACAAAGCCAGCTTGTTATGCCGTTCCAGCACTGTGCCGAGATCGACCGTGGTGAACTGGCCGTTGCGCACCACCACGCGGCCGTTGATGACGCTGTAGGCGACATCGGCCGGCGTGCAGAACACCAGCGCCGCCACCGGATCGTGCCAGCCGCCGGCAAAGCCGACTTTGTTCAAATCGAACAGCACCAGATCAGCCGACATGCCCGGTTTCAAGGCGCCGATGTCGTCGCGGTTGAGGACCTTGGCGCCGCCCAGCGTCGCCAGCTCCAGCGCCTGGCGCGCCGTCATGGCGTCGGGGCCGAAGCCGACCCGCTGCAGCAGCATTGCTTGCCGCACTTCGCCCAGCATGTGGGCGCCGTCGTTCGAGGCCGAGCCGTCGACGCCGATGCCGACTGATACGCCGGCGTCGACCATCTTGCGGATCGGTGCAATGCCGGAAGCCAGCCGCATGTTGGAGCAAGGGCAGTGGGCGATGCCGGTGCCGGTGCGGGCGAACATGTAGATGCCGTCGTCGTCCAGCTGTACGCAGTGGGCATGCCAGACGTCATGGCCGACCCAGCCGCAGTCTTCTGCGTACTCGGCCGGGGTCATGTTGAACTTCTCGCGGCTGTAGGCGATGTCGTTGACGTTTTCCGCCAGGTGGGTATGCAGGGAGACGCCGTGATGACGCGCCATATTCGCCGATTCGCGCATCAGGTCGCGTGATACCGAAAACGGCGAGCAGGGCGCCACCACGATGCGCTGCATCGCATGGCGGCTGCTGTCGTGATAGGTTTCGATCAGGCGCTGGGTATCCTGCAGGATGGCCTTTTCGTCTTCCACCACGCGGTCTGGCGGCAAGCCGCCTTTCGACTGGCCGACGCTCATCGAGCCGCGTGCGGCGTGGAAACGCATGCCGATCTGCTGCGCTGCCTCGATGCTATCGTCGAGCTTGCAGCCGTTCGGGTAGATGTACAGGTGATCGCTGCTGGTGGTGCAGCCGGACATGATCAGTTCCGCCATCGCGGTCAGGGTCGAAACCTGGATCATCTCTGGCGTCAGGTTGGCCCAGATCGGATACAGGTTGGTCAGCCAGTTGAACAGCTCGCCGTTCTGCGCGGCAGGGATGACGCGCGTCAGGCTCTGGTACATATGGTGATGGGTATTCACCAGGCCCGGGATGACGACGTGATTGCCGGCGTCGATGACTTCGTCGGCGGTCTGCGGCAGGTCGGCGCTGTTGCCGACCTGTTCGATCACGTTGTCGCGGATGAAGACGGCGCCGCCGGCGATTTCACGGCGCGCATCGTCCATGGTGACGACGACACGCGCATTTTTTATCAATAGAGTTTTAGACATGAGAAATTAACTAACCAAAAGCGCTGGTTCAAGACTTTGGTTTGAAGTGACGCAGGAAATCCAGCAAGATTTGCGCCGATACTTCGGCATCGTCCGCAGTCATTGTTTCCAATGGATTGTGGCTGATGCCACCGTTGCCGCAACGCGTGAAAAGCATGGCGACATCAGTTATTTTGGCGATGGTCATGGCGTCATGGCCAGCGCCGGAAGCGAGTTTGAACGGCTGTACGCCGGCCCGTTCGGTGGCTGCGGACAGCTGTTCCATCAGCCATGGCGCGCAAGGCGCGGCTGGCGCCGAGACCATTTTCTCGACGTTGGCTTCGACGCAGCGGCGCGCGCAGACGGTCTCGATATGGCGCAATACGTCTTCCACCGCGGCATCGCGGATGCCGTCGTCGGCAGCGCGGATATCCAGCGAAAAGATGCAGGCGCCAGGAATCACGTTGGTGGAGCCGTTCGGCACCTGCAGCTGGCCGACGGTGCCGACCAGCGAAGCCTGCTGGTCTTGTCCGCAGCGCTGTTCCACATACAGCAGGATTTCAGCAGCGGCGGCAGCGGCATCCTTGCGCATCGCCATCGGCGTGGTGCCGGAGTGGCTGGCGACGCCTTTCAGCTGCACCATGTAGCGGCAGCTGCCGGCGATCGAGGTAACGATGCCGACCGGCAGGTCGCGCTGCAGCAGCACCGGGCCTTGCTCGATGTGCACTTCGACATAACCCAGCAGATCCGCCGGATTGCGCGCGATGGCAGGAATTGCCGCCGGGTCGTGGCCCGCGTGCAGCAAGGCGTCGCGCATGCTGACGCCGTCGCGGTCGAGATTGTTCAGCAGTTCCAGGTTGAACTGGCCGATGATGGCATTGCTGCCCAGGAAAGTGCTCTTGAAGCGCACGCCTTCCTCTTCCGAGAAGGCGACGATTTCAAAATGGAAAGGCAGTTTTTCACCGCGCTCGTGCAAGTGCTTGACGATGGCGATCGGCAGCAGGATGCCTTCGCGGCCATCGTACTTGCCGCCGTTGCGCACGGTGTCGTAGTGGGAGCCGGTCATCAGCGTCTTGGCCGCCGGATTGTCTGATAAATAGCGGCCGACCACATTGCCGACCGCATCGATCTCGGCCTGCATGCCGGCTTCGCGCATCCAGCCGGCGATCTGGGCGGCGGTGCGGCGATGCGTGTCGGTCATGTAGGCGCAAGTAAGGCCGTTGTCGTCGTCGCTCCAGGCGCCGATCTGCTCGGCCCATTGCATGATGGTCTTGCCCAATGCCGGCGTGTAGCCGAGCAGGTCGTTGGTGCGCATTTCAGCGATGCGGCCGATCTGGCGCAGGGCTTCTCCCAACTCATCGTCGAACTGGTTCTTCAGGCGGCGGCTGAAGGTGGCGATGATGGCCTGGCGCGACAGGCCCTGGCCGTCAGCGCCCTTGACCGCCAGGATGAAGGGAAAGCCGAACTTCTGGTTGTAATCGGCATTCAGCTTCTGCAGCGTCGCGAATTCTTCCGCCGTGCACAGGTTGAGGCCGGCCTTGGCTTGCTCGCCGGTCGATTCCGCCGTCAGTTCGCCGGCGATGGCAGCCTTGCCGGCCAGCTCCGGGTGGGCACGGATCAGGCCCAGCTGCTCTTCGCGGCCGGCGCTGCTGACGACGGCCTGCATCGCCTGCTTGAGCGCGGTGACGTTGGCGAATGGGCGCCGGGCGGCGGCGCGCTGCGGGATCCACGGCGAATGTTCGTAGATGCCGTGCAGCGTCGTCACGAAAGCCTGCGCATCGGCGCTGTTCAATTGTTCTAGTGTTGTCATTTGTATCATCGGCGGGCCGGCCCGCTTTGTCCTAAGTTAAATCGCTCTGTTGCTGCTGCGGATGGGAATTACATTACTTCAAAAACGGTTTGATCGCAGCCAGATCCGGTATGCACCGTGCCGGGCTGCGACTTGTTGCCTGATTGTTGCTTAGTGATCTGAACTTTGCGCCGCCGCCAATGCATGCGCATGGCTGTCCTCGCTGGAGCCTTTGCCGTTGAAGAACAGGTTCAGCAAGACCGCCATGCTGGATGCCAGCAGGATGCCGCTATGCAAAATGGTCGACAGGAACAGCGGCATCTTGTCGAAGAAGGTCGGCGCCACGATAGGGATCATGCCGGCGCCGAAACTGACGGCGACGATGAACAGGTTATTGCGGTTGCGCTGGAAATCCACGGTCGACAGGATCTTGATGCCGGTCGCTGCCACCATGCCGAACATGACGATGCCGGCGCCGCCCAGCACGAATTGCGGGATGGAGGCGGCCACGTGCGCCATTTTCGGGAACAAGCCAAACAGCATCAGGATCACGCCGGCGGCGGCGCAGACGTAGCGGCTGCGCACGCCGGTAACGCCCACCAGGCCGATATTCTGCGAGAACGAAGTGTAGGGGAAGGTATTGAAGATGCCGCCGATGACGCTGCCCAGGCCGTCCACGCGCAAGCCGCGCGCCAAGGTCTTGTCGTCGACTTTCTTGCCGACGATTTCGCCCAGCGCAATGAACATCCCGGTCGATTCGATCATGGTGACGATCATCACCAGGCACATGCTGATGATGGAGCCGAGGTCGAATTTCGGCCAGCCGTAGTGGAAAGGCCGGATGAAGGCGAACCATTCGGCGTCGCCGAGGCCGTAGAAACTGATCTTGCCCATCGCCATGGCGATGACGAAGCCGATCGCCATGCCGGTCAGGACCGAAATGTTGGCGATGAAGCCTTTGACGTATTTGGTGATCAGCAGGATAGAGATCAGCACGATGAGCGCGATGCCGAGGCTGGTCGGCGAGCCGTAGTCGGGGTTGGGAATCTTGGTGAAGACGCCGTCGACCAGGGTCCCGATCACCGGCTGGCCGCCAGCCGCCCAGTTGATGCCGACGCCCATCAGGGAAATGCCGATGACGCTGATCACGGTGCCGGTCACGACCGGCGGAAAGAAGCGCATCAGGCGGCTCATGTAAGGCGCCGCAAAGACACAGAAGATGCCGGAAACAATCACCGCGCCGTAGATGTGCACGATGGTCAGCTGCGGGTTGCCGGCCATGGCCACCATCGGGCCGACGGCGGCGAAGGTGACGCCCATCATGACCGGCATCTTGATACCGAATTTCCAGAAGCCCAGGCACTGGATCAGGGTCACCAGGCCGCAGCAGAACAGGTCGGCGCTGATCAGGAAAGCGATGTCGCTTTTTGCCAGGTTGAGGGCGCCGCCGATGATCAGCGGTACTGCAATGGCGCCGGCGTACATCACCAGCACGTGCTGCAGGCCGAGGGCCGCGAGTTTTCCTACGGGGAGTATTTCATCTACCGCTTCAGTATTGCTGGTCATCGTGTGTCTCCTAGGTACTCATTATTGTCGTGCTTGCGGCGACATCAATCCGGCCTCTGGTATTTCTGCCCGACCGGCTTGCTGCGCCACAGCCTGCACAAGTCACCGGTTGCTGGAACCGGGCTCGTGCTGTTCGATACTACTTGGCCCAGCCCCTCACGATATATAGCTTGTCTGATAGTTGATTTACGTATTTGGATATATGGGGAAAACCCGTTGCTATTGAGGAATCTTGTTGTGTTTTTGTGTTTGTTATTACTTCGCCAGCATGCTCTTGGCGGCAATCCCGATCTGCTCGCGCAGCCATTTGTGCTCGGTGGCCTGGTGCACTCTTTCATGCCACAGCTGGTAAAAACGCATGGGGGGAAACTTGATCGGCAGAGTGAAGCTTTTCAGCGCCAGCGTCTTTTCATAGAAGCGGGCGAACTGGCGGCCGGTGGTCAGCACCAGGTCGGTTTGCGCCACCATGTAGGGCAGCATGCCGAAATAGGCCGATTCCACCACGACGTTGCGGTTCAGGTTCTGGCTGTCGAGGAAGGAGTCGATGATGCCGTGGTAGCCGGGCAACACCTGCCATGGCGCCACATGCGGCAGCGACAGATAGTCTTCCACCGTCATCTGGTCCGGCCCGGTGCGCTTGGCGTAGGCGCTGTCGGCCCGCATCAGGCAGACGATCGGATCGTCGAACAGCTTGGACAGGTGCAGATGGGCCGGCGGTTCGTCCCAGTTGGCGATCACCAGGTCGAGGTCGCCGTCGGACAGCAGCCTGACGTAGTCGGTTTCCGGCCCCAGGGCGTGGATCACGATGCGGCTCTTGGGCGATTCGCGGCGCAGGCGCGCCACCACTTCCAGGAAGAATGGCGTATTCATGTAATCTGGTGCGGCAATATGGAAGGTGCGTGCCTCGGCCTGGGGCACAAAGGCGGTCTTTTGCACGAACAGACGTTCGGTTTCTTCCAGGATGCGCTTGGCCGGCTTCAGCAAGCTTTCGCCGTGCTGGGTCGGCACCATGCCGCGTGCGCCGCGCACCAGCAAGGGATCGCCGGTGAGTTCGCGCAGCTTGCGCAGCGAGGCCGAGATCGAGGGCTGAGGCTGGTTGAGTTTTAGCGCCACCCGCGAGACGTTCTTCTCGCACAGCAGCAGATACAGGATGCGTATCAGGTGGATATCCAGATGATCCGGAAGCTTGGCCATGTTGTCTCCTACAATTTATATTTATTGGTTTAGTATTTTTACGATACTCTCGAAGTTCATTTTGTTATATGGATATGCATATGTCAAATATATCTGGATATCAATGTTTTAAAGGCGCGTTGCGTTTATCTTGCGTGAATCTGGCGCGCTTTTAACTTGAGCGCAGGCAGGGGAAGATGATGGATGGGCAGGCAGGTATCTTGCTTATCCTGTCATGTTGGCCGTAGCGGAGCTGAGTTGTTAAAAAAAGTTCGCGGCCGTGTTGGGGGACATACCTCTATCGTTTGCAGAGCCCGCGGTGGCAGACGAGCAATAATCGTTGGGGAAGACATGGATGCATTGTTAGTTTCGTACGGAGTCGAATGGCTCAATCTTCTGGTCCGCTGGCTGCACCTGATCACGGGTATCGCCTGGATCGGCGCATCCTTTTATTTCGTCTGGCTCGACAATTCGATCCGGCCGCCGAAAGCGGGTTCCGACCTGGCCAAGAAGGGCGTCTCCGGCGAGTTATGGGCAGTCCACGGCGGCGGCTTCTACAATCCGCAAAAATACCTGGTGGCACCGGCTGAACTGCCGGACGACCTGCACTGGTTCAAATGGGAAGCCTACGCCACCTGGCTGTCGGGCTTCGCCATGCTGTTCATCGTCTATTACTTCAATGCCTCGGCGATGATGATCAACAAGGACGTCGCCGACCTCAGCACCTGGCAGGCGATCGGCGTCGGCCTCGGCACGCTGGTGATCGGCTGGACTGTCTACGACCTGCTGTGCCGCTCGCCGCTGGGCAAGCGCGACGGCTTGCTCGGCCTGGTCATGTACCTGTTCATCGTTGCCGCTGCTTATGTCCTGACGCACCTGCTGAGCGGCCGCGCCGCCTACATCCATGTCGGCGCCATGATCGGCACCATGATGGTGGGTAACGTGCTGATGGTGATCATTCCTGGCCAGCGCAAGCTGGTGGAAGCGATGCGCGTCGGTAAATCGCCCGATCCGATCTACGGCAAGAAGGCCAAGCAACGCAGCGTGCACAACAACTATTTCACGCTGCCGGTGCTGTTCATCATGATCAGCAACCACTACGGCATGACCTACAGCCATCCGTACAACTGGCTGATCCTGGCGGCCATCATTGCTGCCGGCGCGCTGATCCGTCACTTTTTCAACCTGCGTCATGCCGGCCGCGTCTCGATCGGTTATCCGATCGCCGGCGTCGCCTTGCTGCTGACGGTGGCGATTGCGATTGCACCTAAGCCTGTCCAGCCGGTTGCTCCTGTCGCCAAGACAGAAGCTGCTGCGGTTGCAGGCGGCGCCGTCGCCGCGGCTGCGACCGCCGCACCGGTAGCCGACATCGCGCACATCCAGGAAATCATCGGCCAGCGTTGCGCTACCTGCCACTCGGCGCAGCCGACCCAGCCTGGCTTTGCTACCGCACCGGCCGGCGTGATGCTGCAGACGGCTGACCAGATCCGGCAACATGCCGACAAGATCTATCAGCAAGCGGTGCAGCTGAAGGCGATGCCGCTGGCTAACCTGACGCATATTACCGACGACGAGCGTGCCTTGATCGGTAGCTGGTATACCTCCGGCGCCAAGTAAGTCCAGTGCTGCCGTCCTGAATGCCGCAAGCCGATCGAGCTGCCATGCTCGATCGGCTTGCGCGCTCGACCTCATTTAAGAATCTTTGGAGTTCCCATGTCCCAAACCATCACTATCGACGGTTTCAACCTGACCGCCCAGCAAGTAGTCGACGTCGCCCGCGCGCCGCACCTGGCGGTGACCCTGGCTGACTCTTCACGCGCCGCCCTGAAGGAGAGCCGCGACTACATCGAATCGACCTGGATGCACGACGAAGCGCCGATGATGTACAGCTTCAACACCGGCGTCGGCCTGCTGAAAGACACCCG
>Ga0210409_10005384_pt1 | contig 13456 bp, 13 predicted proteins | sample IncBWH17MmetaG_FD_161649 | JGI IMG/M metagenome (GOLD analysis project Ga0210409, IMG submission 161649) | Forest soil microbial communities from Barre Woods Harvard Forest LTER site, Petersham, Massachusetts, United States - Inc-BW-H-17-M | ecosystem: Environmental > Terrestrial > Soil >... | reverse complement strand
ATCGCAAAGCCCAGCGCTGCCAAGTCCAACTGATCGACAAACTCGCGCAGGAACCGTGCGGGATGATCGGCAGCCACCCAATCTTCCAGCGCGGGAGGAAACAGAAACTGCTGTCCGTAATCAGGAGTAATGGGTTGAGTCATCGGACTTTTGACGTCTCCTCTCTAAACCGTCTTCATGTTTTGAGACAGTCTCTCCACTGCGTCCCCAAAAACTCTCACCCAAGCCCGCCTCGCCCGCCACCTCGCCCCATTCGGTATCCGTCCCACATTCCTGCGCATCGGCCAGCGCCGGGGCAAAGGCTACAAACTCGCCGACTTCGCCCAGGCCCCGAAATAGGAACCCCAATGTGCTTGGTTTTCTGCCGTTCCTGCATAACCTGTCGCGAGACAAATGGCTGTCGAATCAAAGCCGCTCTTCTACCCGGAGGTCATCCGCCAGCAGGTGCGGTCCTTCGACCTGCCGGACTCCGTCGCCGACTGGGAGCCCAAACTCCAGCACTGGGCCAGTCTCATCGCTTCCGGCAGCGCGGACGATTTCAAGGAAACCGCTCTCCTCCCGGATTTCCTCAGGGACATCGTTAGCGGCCTGCTCGGCTACACAGGCCCGGCGGGCTCCGCCGACACTTACACCCTCTCCCGCGAACGGCATGTCAAGGTTGACGGCAAATTCGCCGATGCCGTTCTGGGCCGCTTTCAGAAGGACAAGGCGCAATTCGTCGCGATCCTCGAAGGCAAGGGCACCCGCAATCCCCTGGGCCGCCAGTTTACTGGGTCGCGGATTCGAAATGATATATGTTATTATTGACATACATCGTACATGACATATATTCTACTGAAATTATTAGATAAAACATCGGCATGAAACCGAACCCAGGCGGTCAGCTTGCCCCAGAGAACATCGTCGGACGCGAGGCTCTCATCGTGGGTATGTGGGAGATTCTCGAGGGGCGCAGCATCTATATGAACGACCTTCGGCGCGTCGGCAAGACCATGATCCTGCGTAAGATGGAGGCCCATCCGCCAAAAGGATGGTTGACAATCAAGCGCGACTTGGGTGGATGTCACACCGCTGCAGAGTTCGCCACCCAGGCTTATCGGGATTCGGCGGAGCTTCTTACCGGGAAAAAGCGCGCCATGCGCCGGATGGAGCAGTTGCTCGGCGCCCTCAGAGGGGCTGAGATTGCTGGAGTGCTGAAACTTCCCGGCGGTTCACCCGCGCCGTGGAAGGAAGTTCTCACGCGAACCTTCACGGACCTCAATGAGGAAATGGATAAGGCGGGGAACCATATCGTTTTTCTTTGGGACGAAGTCCCCTTCCTTTTGGACAACATCTCGAAGCGCGAGGGCTCGGCCACGGCGATGGAGATTCTCGACGTGCTTCGCTCCTTGAGTCAGGACTACGCCAGGGTCCGGTTGGTACTCACCGGATCGGTGGGGCTGCACCATGTTTTAACCTCGCTGCGAGGGGAGGGCTACCTTAACTCGCCGCTGAACCACATGGAACGCGTCGCGCCGGGACCTCTGGCGCCTGCCGACGCCGCTCAACTGGCCCTCGACCTGCTCAGGGGCGCACGCTTGGATTGCGCCGAGCCGGGGGCCTGCGCAAAGGCCGCAGCCGAGGCTGTGGGCAACGTCGCCTTCTATATCCATAAGCTCCTTTCCCGGCTGCCGCCGCGCCAACCGATCACTCCGGCTCTCATCGAAGCGATCCTTCAGACAGAGCTTGCCCACCCAGACAATGATTGGGATTTGGCCCACTATCGCACCCGATTGCCACTGTACTACGGAAAGAACGAAGGGTTGGTCCTGCTCGCTTTGGACGCGGTGGCGGCGTCCGACGCGCCTATCCCGTTCGAGGTCCTGCGCCGGCAGTTAAGCTCCCAAACCCCGCTCGCCAAACCTGAGCGCCTTCGCGGCGTCTTGAAACTGCTGCAGCAGGACCACTACCTGGATCGTGATCCGGACGGCGGTTACCGCTACCGCTTCCCCCTCATCCGCCGATGGTGGCGCTTCGACCGCAGCCTTTGAACATGCGAACCCAGCGCAAATTCATTTCCCGGTTCTCTCCCAATCGCACCGATCCCGAGGATCTGGAGCGAATCAACGTGCAGCGACAGGACTTGCTCGCTCGCTCCGTCTCCGTCCTGCGCGAAAGCGCCCTGACGCAAAACAAGCACCACCTGCTCTTCGTTGGCCCGAGAGGTTCTGGCAAGACCCACTTGCTCGCCCTAATTTTCTACCGGCTCTGGCAGGAACAGAAAGAGGAACAGGAACTCGACGAACGGCTGCGCATTGCCTGGCTCAACGAGGACGAAACCAGCACGTCGTTCCTCGACTTGCTGCTGCGAATCTACCGCGCTTTGTCAGATCGCTACCCGGCGGAGTTCCCGGCCGGGGACATGGAACAACTCAGCGGCCGTGACCCCGTCGAAGCACTGGATTTGCTTGGCAAGGCTCTCCTCTCTCGAATCGGTCGGCGGACCGTCCTCGTGCTGGTTGAGAACCTCGACACGCTCTTTCGGCAACTGGACGAATCCGACCAGCGCGCCTGGCGCGCTTTCATCCAAAACCATCCAGTCTTTGCCACTGCCGCCACGGCCCAGAGCCTCTTCGCCGGCGTCTCCGAGCGTGAACAGCCCTTCTTTGGCTTCTTCGATACGAATCATCTCCAAACGCTCACCGCCGAGGAGGCGATGGAATTGCTCCAGCGCATCGCGCAGCTCAATCAGGACGGTGCGTTGACGGAGTTCCTGGGCACGCCGCGCGGCAAGGCCCGGGTCCAGGCCATTCATCATCTTTTGCGCGGCAACCACCGGCTCTACATTGTCCTCTCGGATTTCATGACCCGCGAGTCTCTCGACGAGTTGGTGGGTCCTTTCGAGCAGATGGTGGATGAGCAGTTCACGCCTTACTACCAGGAGCGGCTCCGCTGGCTCTCGCCGCAGCAGCGCAAAATTGTCGAGTTCCTCTGTTTGCGCGCCGGGCCCGTGCCCGTCAAAGAAATCGCCGCCGCGTTGTTCTCCGAGCCCGGCAGCGTCGGCAGCCAGCTTCAAAAGTTGCGCGAGATGGGTTACGTAAGGCCCAACCCGCGCGGACGCGAATCACTCTACGAACTGGCCGAGCCGCTCATGCGCCTGAGCATGGAGGTCAAGAACACTGGCAGCCATCAGCCGCTTCAAGTGATCGTGGATTTCCTGCGCATCTGGTTCGACCCCGACGAATTGGAGCAGCTCTCGGCTCGTTACGATTCGGCAGGTCTTGGTTTCAGATACCTGACGGCCGCGCTCGAGAAGCTCCAGCCCGGCCGGCCCGATCTCCGCCGCGAATTGCTGCTCCAGGGCATCGAGAACCTGGACATTAAACAACACGACGAGGACCAGTTGGAGAGATTGCGTTTGCTGGCGGAGGCGAGCAACAACTCTGACGATTGGATGAAATACGCGTTGGCGTGTTACTATTACCAGCGATTCCAGGGGGCCATTGAATGGTTCGGCAGGGTGGTCGAAGCGCACGGTGCTACAGTCGAGCAGGTCGCTTGGGCGCTCGTCAATCGGGGCGCCAGTTTTGGCGCCCAGGGCCGGAGCGAGGAGGCAATTGCCGACTTCACGCGAGTCATCGAGTTGCGCGACGCTCCGATCGAACCGGTTGCTATGGCGCTCGCCAATCGAGGCATCGGTCTCGGCCTCCTGGGGCGGACGGAGGAGGCGATTGCCGACTATACCAGGGCGATCAATCTGTCCGGCGCTCCGGTCAAACAGGTTGCTACGGCGCTCTTCAATCGAGGTGTTGGGTTTGGCGTTCGGGGGCGGACGGAGGAGGCGATTGCCGACTTCACCCGAATCATCGAGTTACGCGACGCTCCGATCGAACCGGTTGCCATGGCGCTCGCTAATCGAGGCATCGGTCTCGGCCTCCTGGGGCGGACGGAGGAGGCGATTGCCGACTACACCCGGGCCATTGACTTTCCTAGCGCTCCGGCAGAAGCGGTCGCCTCGGCGCTCATTAATCGGGGCGCCATTCTGGGCAGGCTGGGTCGGCTTCAGGAGGGGATCGCCGATTTCACCCGAATCGTTGATCTGCCCAAAGCCCCGCCTGGCTATGTCGCCCAGGCGCTGTACAACCGGGGTGCTGCATTTGGCCGAGTGGGACAAACTCAGGAGGCCATTGCCGACTACGCCCGGGTCATTGCGCTGCCTGGGGCTCCGGCTGAAGGGGCTTCCGCGGCTAGAGGAGGGATGGCATCCGCCCTACTCGCGACAGGCGAATGGAACACTGCGTTGGAACACCTGACCCAATTCCTCGCCGGGCGGGAGAAACCTCCGCCGGTTATCGCTCAGGTTTCCGAAGTTCTCATCCAAGCCATCTTCAGGCAGATCGGTTCGTCGGACGTATGGCAAAAGCGAGCAGCCCAAGTCGTTGCGCTTTACCGCGAATACAACGCTCTGGTGTACCTCGGCGGGGCGCTGGTTCAACACCTAACGGTTCTGAAGGAAAGTCCTCTCAACCCTGTGGGGCTCGACCAATGGCTGGCCGTTTGGGAAGGTCGCGCTTCAGACGACGACGCCATGCAATTTCCCTTGCGTTTGCTTCGCGCGGGCATCGCTTACCTCAAGACACAGCCTCGGGACGAGGGCGTCCTGCTACAGCTCCCAAGCGAAGAGCGCAGCCTGGTTCGCCTGGCGCTCGGTTTGGCGGAGGAACCCTCCGAGTGACCCCCCCCGAAACCAACGGCGACGCCCACACTTCTCCCAGACGTCTGATTGAAAACACATCCCGCCAGCAACCGACCTAGCGCACGTTGCTCGACTGGCTACGGGTGGAATACGTCATCGAAAAGCCCAACAACAACCTTCTCGCCGCGGCCGAACTCGATTCCGTGGGTAGGCGAATTGAAGCGCATTCGGGGCAAGAAACTGCCGCTGCCAGCCACCGGGGTTCAGGGGTCTGAACTTTAGCATTCAGCCCTTAGCCTTTCCGCCATGACCACCGCCCCTCCCCGCATGCTCATCCCGCTCCCCGCAACACGATTTTGTCCACAATCCAACCGCGCTACGGCTAAGCCGCCTCGGCAAGTGCAGGCTCGGCAGAGGAGGGCACTGGGATTATGGCATCATGATCGATGTCCGGGAAGTCCTCGTTCAATTCTTCTGCCAGGCGCTCCGCCTCTTCTTTTTCAAAGAGTCTGGTGCCGGTTCCGATCTTCCCGCTGACTGTGGATTTCCAATGGATAGCGTGCGTTTTCATACGACTCGTGTTTGGGATGAAATTGGCCGCTCGGATTGATTATCCATTTTTCGGCAGAGACGGCCACGGTTGCTGGGGCAAAAAAGCGAGGCTGGCCCTCTCCAACCTCGCTCGCAGTTCGCAGTTCCTCCTGGAACGGCGGCCTGCTCAATAATCCATGCCGCCCATGCCACCCTGGCCGCCAGGGGCTGAACCGAATTTCTCTTCCTTCGGGATCTCTGTGACCAGGCATTCGGTTGTCAGCAACAAGCCGGCTATCGACGCCGCGTTCTGCAACGCTGCGCGCGTCACCTTCTTCGGATCGACTACACCCTCCTTGACCAGGTCCTCATAGACGCCAGTCGAGACGTTGTAGCCTTCGTTGCCTTTGCGCTTCTTGACTTCCTGCACCACCACCGAGCCTTCCTCACCGGCATTCTCGGCCAATACGCGCGTCGGATACTCGACGGCACGCTTGACGATATCCACGCCGATGCGTTCGTCGTCGTTCTCCGGCTTGACGGTATCCATCGCTGCCAGGCAACGCAGCAACGCTACGCCCCCGCCCGGCACGATGCCTTCTTCAACCGCCGCGCGGGTTGCATGCAAGGCATCCTCCACCCGGGCTTTCTTTTCCTTCATCTCCGTCTCGGTGGCAGCCCCAACGTTGATGATGGCCACACCCCCCGCTAGCTTGGCCAGGCGTTCCTGCAGCTTCTCTTTGTCGTAGTCGGAAGTGGTCTCTTCGATCTGCCGGCGGATCTGATTCACCCGGCCTTGGATTTCGGAACTCTTGCCGTGGCCTTCCACGAGGGTGGTGTTGTCCTTGTCCACCGTGACGTTCTTGACGCGGCCGAGTTCTTCCAGAGTTAAGTTCTCCAGCTTGATGCCGAGATCTTCGCTGATGAATTTGCCTCCCGTCAGGATGGCGATGTCTTCGCACAGAGCCTTGCGCCGATCACCAAAGCCAGGGGCTTTGACGGCGCACACATTGATCGTTCCCCGGAGTTTGTTCACCACCAGAGTGGCGAGGGCTTCGCCTTCGACATCTTCGGCGATGATCAGGAGCGGTTTGGCTGCTTTGGCCACCTTTTCGAGCAGCGGAAGCAGGTCTTTGAGACTGCTGATCTTCTTCTCGTAATTGAGAACATAGCAATCTTCGAGGCGGACCTCCATCGTCTCGGCATTCGTTACGAAGTAGGGCGACAAATAACCCTTGTCGAACTGCATGCCTTCGACCACGTCCAGCGCGGTCTCGATGGTCTTCGCTTCCTCAACCGTGATGGTGCCGTCTTTGCCGACCTTGTCCATCGCGTCGGCGATGATCTCGCCAATCGTGGTGTCCCAGTTGGCGGAAACAGTCGCGACCTGTTTGATTTCCTCTTTGTCTTTCACTTTCTTGGCGATCTTGTCGAGGTGCTCGACAGCGGCGGCGACCGCCTTGTTAATGCCGCGTTGGATGCCGATGGGGTTGGCCCCGGAGGTGACATACTTCAGCCCCTCGCGGAACATCGCCTCTGCCAGGATAGTGGCGGTGGTGGTGCCGTCGCCGGCGTCGTCGCTGGTCTTGCTGGCGACTTCGCGGACCATCTGGGCGCCCATGTTTTCACAGGGGTCTTCCAGTTCGATTTCCTTGGCGACCGTGACACCGTCTTTGGTCACCGTCGGCGAGCCATATTTCTTGTCGAGCACGACGTTGCGGCCTTTGGGTCCGAGCGTCGTCGCTACGGCCCTGGCCAGTTTGGAGACGCCTTTGAGCAGCGTTTGACGAGCGTCCTCGTCGAAGAGTAATTGTTTTGCAGCCATATTAATAGTTAGTCGATTGTTGATTGTTGACCCCGAAAGCTTTCGGGGTTGATCGTTACTCGATCACGGCCAGGACATCCTCGGAATTGAGAATCTTGAACTCCTTGCCCTCGAGCTTGATTTCCGTGCCGCCGTATTTGGTCACGAGCACGCGGTCGCCTTTCCTCATTTCAAAGGGAACCTTCTTGCCGTTGTCATCCGTTTTACCGGTGCCGAGGGCCACGATCCGGCTCTCCATGGGTTTTTCCTTGGCGGTGTCGGGAATAATAATTCCGCCCTTTTTGAGTTCCTTCTCTTCGACCGCTTCCACGAGGATTCGGTCGCCGATGGGTCTAACGTTTAGTGTCATAGTTCGTCATTTCTTTTGTTTTTGCTTATACGTTGAATCAGTCCGCACTTGCGGGGGTTAATTTGACTTCATCTCGCCCACCACTTCGGCGTCGATGATCTGCTCCCAAACATATATTTTCCCTTTTTAATTAGCTTGGCTGCCGACTGACGCATCCACGCGCCAGCCGGGAGGGAGCCGTCCATTCAGTTGTTGCTGAGCCAGGCCGGCTCTGGTTCTTTGGCCACGACCATGACGCCATGGATGGACTTAGTGAACGCCTTGCGAACCGTCTTCAAAGCGGTCGAACTGACTTCCCCAGCGCCTTCCAAACCCGTTCCGTTGATCGCGGCAACGATCGCGTTTTTTAACGTCTCAATCTTCCCTGAATGGTTTGTCTTCATGTTGGTTTTCTTTCGTTTTGATGTTTGGTCTTGCCGCTGGATTTCGTTGCGTGACCTCGCGTTCCGGGGCAAGAGGGCCGCTCAGGCTGCGACGATTCTCACACAATTCTCTGTGCCTAGAGCATTAGCCGCCCGTTGCTGGGCAGCGGGATCGTCCTGCCACACTCCGTCAGCATAGAACCGGTATTCGTAACGACCCGGTCCGAGGGGCACACTGAGCCTCCAGATACCGTCAGGACCTTTATGCATGGGGGCGGCCTTGGTGTCCCAGTTGTTGAAGTCGCCGGCCAGCGACACTTGCCGGGTGGTCGGTGCCGCGAAGGCGAACCGAGACGGACTGCTGGTGAACTCTTTGCTTTGCGTTGATGTTGTTTGCATTTTAATTCATTCCATTTTCATTCTTGTTTGCGGTTTGAGAGCGGGCCGCGAAGGTCCAAAGCGGAAAGGCCGCTCGAAGCCTTCGCTGCCCACGTTGCGCCCGGTCACGAGACGCTGACCTCGACTTGCTGGGGTCTGGCCTTCTCGTTCTTGGCCAGGTGCACCTTGAGCACGCCGTCTTTGAAGTCGGCGGTGACCTTGGCGGGGCTGGCGTCATCCGGGAGCGAGAAGGTGCGCCCAAAACTGCCGTAGGCGCGTTCGACGCGGTGATACTTCTTGCCGTTTTCCTCCTTCTCGAATTTGCGGTCGCCCGTGATGGTCAGCGTGCCATCTTCCATGGTGATCTTCACGTCCTCTTTCTTCACTTCGGGCAGCTCGGTCTTGATTAGGTACTCCTTGGCATCTTCGCTGATGTCCACCAGCGGGGTCCAATCGGCTACGCGCATGGGTTCCTCCTGGCCTTCGAGCTTCTGAGCCTGGGGACGTCCGAAAAGGCTGCCCAGACTGTTCCGCAGGTCTTCCAGTTCTTTAAACTGATTCCAATGTGCCAATGCATTCATTATTTCATTCCTTGTTGGCGGGTGTCTTTTGGGGCCGTCGCGCCTGCCCGCCAACGGTTCGGGCGGCGACAGTCATTTTACAAGAGCTAGGCGAGGTTGGGCCTGGCGCTCCGCCTGCCTCGAGCAGCCGGCCAGGTACGAGCTGGCGCAGCCTTTAAGCCCGGTTTATTGTGCCAGACCCAGGCCAGCGCGACGCTGCAAACCAGGGCGAAGATTACGAAAACATTCATAGTCCTACTTTCCATTTGACTGCGGTTTTGGTGACCTGGCCCTCAGCGTGGCGGGCCGGGTCTTTGACTGGGCAATTCCAACGCGTGGCGCGTCCGCGCCCGGCTGGAGAAGTGGAAAGTCCACTTCGGTTTTGGCCACGCTGCTAAAGTAATTGGAGAAGATATTCAGGGCGATGTTGGCGACGATCTCGATGGTCTGCGCGTCGTTGAACCCGGCTTTGCCCAGCGCCTGGAAGTCCTCGTCGCTGATGTCCCCGCGCTGCAGGACAACCGACCGTGTGAAGCGCAACATCGTGTCAGCTTTCGGGTCCGCGGCGGCCGCGTTGCGGGCCAACTCCATTTCCTCGTGAGTCAAACCGAGGCTCTTGCCGGTATCGTAATGGGCGGAGAGACTATAGCTTGAGCCGTTGATTTCCGCCACGGCCAGGGCAACCTGCTGGCGCTGGCGGGGAGTGAGCTGCCCGCGCACGAGCGCCGCATCAGCGCGGAGGTAGGCTCGCAACGACGCAGGCGAGTTGGCCATGACCTGCAGGAACCTGGGCGCTTCATCGAGCTTCAGGCGGCTGTTCTTAAGACTCCGCTTGAGTTCAGAGGTAGCCCCATTGGCTTGGACGGGAGCAAGGCGTGACATAATGACTTCAATTTTTGCCTCTACTGCGTGAATTGTGCCCACCAGTCCTTTAACATCTGGCGGTCATTCATTTAGCGCTCCATGAGACCATCCATAAATCTCCGCACGAGGAGCGCGGCGGTGTCCAGCGGGCTGCTCAAGAGGAGTAGTCAGGGCGGAGGGTGTTGATTGAGGGCCCGGTGCGGGGAACTCAAACCCGAAATCGCTATTGTTGGCAGTGCGGACCGCGACCACATTCAAAGACAAGTCGCTGAAAGATGCTAGAGAACGTGACATGATAACCTGAGTTGTTGACTTCGGTTTTTCTGCATTGGGACTGGTGAGCAGAATGTGCCCACCAGTCCCTTAACATCTTGCGTGCCAAACAGGCGGCGGGCGCGAAGCGCATGAGACTCAGCTGGATGCGGGTTGTCTGTGTTCGACCGGCCGGTTGTGAGAGTTCACAAATCGTGAATTCTCACCATGAAAACTCGAAGCCTGGTCTTCCCTCAGTCGGAATGGGTGCCCGAGCATTTCTTCGACGAGTATCTCTGGTACAAGTTGGACAAGTATATCGCAGAGGGCTTGCAGCCGCTGGTAGCCGCCGACGTAAGGAGGCGGACTCATCCGTAGCGGACTCTGGCGAGAGCGTGACATTTGCCCTCCCCTCCGCCTCGTTACCTCGGCGGCCATGCGGCTAAATCAATTTCGATACCAGCCTTCGCCCATACGGCGGTCCTCACGCCGGCTTTTTGAGTCCCAGCTTCCTGATGCGGGAAACCAAGGTGCTGGGGTTAATGCTGAGCAACTCGGCGGCGCCGCCCGGGCCCTGAATCCGCCACTCCGATTTCGTGAGCGCGGCCAGAATGTTGGCGCGTTCGCGCCGGCGCAACTCAGGGTCTGTAAGAATCTCCACATCTGAACCGGCTACCTCCACCCCCTGCCCGGGCACAGACACGGGGGCCTCGTCCTCGGCGGGCGGCAGGTCGAATCGCAGCGGCCCTCTCTGCGCGAGAATGAGCCCGCGCTCGATGAGGTTTTGCATCTCGCGCACGTTGCCCGGCCAGTCGTAGTTGTGCAACTGGAGCAGGTGCGCCTGGGTGAGTTTGGGGAGTGGCACCCTGAGCCGCCGGGCAGCTTGTTCGAGGAAATGCGCGGCCAACAGCGGGATGTCCTCCTTGTGCTGGCGCAACGGAGGGACCTCGATAGCGAAGACGTTGAGCCGGTAATAGAGGTCCTGCCGGAACCGGCCCGCCGCCACCTCCGCCTTTAGATCGCGATTGCTGGCGGCGAGGATGCGCACATTGATAGTGCGGGTTGTTTCCTCTCCGACGCGCTCGTATTGTTTTTCCTGCAGCACGCGCAGGAGTTTGCTCTGCAACTCCGGCGGGATCTCGCCCACCTCGTCCAGGAGGAGCGTGCCGCCGTCCGCCGCCTCGAATCGACCCGCTCGGTCCTTGATCGCGCCGGTGAACGCGCCTTTCGCGTGCCCGAAGAATTCGCTCTCGTAGAGCTCGCGCGGGACCGAGGCGCAATTGACACGGATGAGGGGTTGCTGGCCGCGGCGGCTGCGCTGGTGGATTTCACGGGCGACTAGCTCCTTGCCGGTGCCGGACTCGCCCAGGATCAGCACGGTGGCGTCCGTGGGCGCCACCATGTCAATCTGCCGTTGCAAGTGCTTGAGACTGGCGCTTTGGCCGATGATGTCGCCTAGGGCCTTGGCTTCGCGGACTTCTTCGCGGAGGTAAGCGGTTTCCAACTCCAGCCGGGCGCGGAGCCGATCATTCTCTTCGAAGGCGCGCGCGTTCACGAACGCTACGGCGATGTGATCGGCAAAAATGCGCAGCCAGGCAGGGCCCTGCTCGGGAATCGGAATGCGTGTGAACAGGCCCAGCACGCCCAGCACTTCGTCTTTGTAGCGGATCGGCTGCGCGTCGAAGCCGAGAATCTTTTCCGCCATCGCCCAGTCCGGCGGGGACAACAGCGACGGGTCGCGCGTCACGTCTTTCACCACCAGCGCCTGGCCGGTGGCTGCCACGCGGCCGATTTTCCTCACGCCGAGCGGAATGCGCCGGAACTCGTCGTCGAGCCGCGACCAATCCGCCTTGGCGTCCGCTTGGGGTCGCCCGGCGCTGGCGACCAGGTGAAGGCAGGAGGTTTGGTCAGGGCACTCCGGCCGCATGCAGCAGGATGAACACAGGTCGCCCCTGTCCACCAGCCAGATGCGCGCCAGCGCCACATACGGCGGCTCAGCTAGGCGGGTCACGACGCGGCGGAGGAGTTCAGCGACGGAGCGGATCTGGGCCAGCTCCAGGAGGCGTTCCTTGAACGAGTCGAACTCCGGCGGGCAATCGGCAGCCAGGTACACGTCTGCGTTATACCTTATGTCCTGATCGGGAGCAACCTGAGCATGGGGTAGTGGTACCGTTTGGCCAGAGCGATCCAGCCCTTGAGCTGGTAGCGGTACACTTTCAACTTTGAGGCGGTGCCGTCTTATTGTTGTCCTGACGAATTTTTTTCCAATCGGTCACAAATAGTATAGACACTTCATTGATAAACATTCTCCGATTGGAACGGCTGGTAAAATAAAATGTCGTCTTGCATTTATTGGCTTTCCACTGAGCGTTGCTTGCTCCAGCAACTGCGATTTGTGGATTGATTTCCGATTGGCACTGCCTGGCAAGTCCTCTCATCGCCGAAACCATGAACAAGTCCTCGCTTTGAATGACGACGCTAAATTTGAAGTGGTCGTGTTGGCGCATGCGGCCCTCTAGCCTAAGAAATACACGATTTCTGACAAGTCCCAAACGTGGTCCATTTCTACACTCCAAACTGGGACATTATTCGGGTTCGGACTTCATCCAGCTTCCGAGGCGTTACGTTTTCAACTTGTGGCCTGATACAATTTGCGAGCTCTTGGAGACTCTTCAAAAATCACAAAATCATAGTCGTCCAGAAGCCCACCAGGTGTGGCAGCCTCGATTTTATCAACGGTGGCTTGATCCAGTGATCCTTCCCGCAAGTGCATGTGTCCTCTCTGTCCTTCGGCTTTTGGATGGTCAACCCAAACCGAACAAAGGTGGAGGATGAAACTGCCGTCATGCTGAAAGCCCGAAACACGCATAGTGTAATCCACTTTGCAATTGCGAAGGAAATAACAAAGCTTCTTCGCATTAAGCTGCGGCGGCGGGAATTTCGTGCATTTGACGCGATGAATTGCCGGGATCGGCTTGACTCGATGAGAATCCATCTTAGTGCCCTTTTGCTCGCGCGCCAAAGGCGCGCGGTGTTAAGTCCCTCGCCTCCGGGCAGGTGCCAGCCTGCAAGGTGATTCCAGAATCACCAACGGTGCCAGTTCTTACGCTTGGACAATTTTAACCCGATTTTGCGCGACTGTCGAGACTTCTTCCCGACCGCACCCTCGGCGACCTCGCAGACCCGGCCTGCGGCCTGACGCCGGCGGGGATTGATCCGGCAACCCTTAGACCTTTAAAGACCAAACGTTGCCATAGCCCTTGCCGGCATTTGCCCCTGCCCTGTCAATCTTCAGGGATCACCCTTTGGCAACCCTTGAAACGCACAATCACTCGGTAAATACGGCGTTGTCAACGTGTCAACCCCTGTACCCCCCCCTCCCGCGCGCGAAAAAGAATCTCACCAGACCTCATCACGCACTCGTTCGCCGAAGCCTTGGCGAAGGAGAACCGGTCCTCCGTAGCCTCGGCGAAGGACGATCACGTTCCTCCCCTGTCAACCCTCAAGGATCATCCTTCGGCAACCCTCGAGGATTGGGCTTGCCTCGAAAAAACGTAGAGTAAAACGAGGTCATTTGGTTAGTTGTTTTGGAGTTCGAAGTCAACGGGGGAAAGGAAGCCCAGGGAGCTGTGAGAGCGCTGGCGATTGTAGAAAGCTTCT